>Ga0137381_10002152_pt1 | contig 13626 bp, 16 predicted proteins | sample SagtaG_16_FD_104808 | JGI IMG/M metagenome (GOLD analysis project Ga0137381, IMG submission 104808) | Vadose zone soil microbial communities from Sagehorn Ranch, Mendocino, California, USA - Sage2_L_115_16 metaG | ecosystem: Environmental > Terrestrial > Soil > Vadose zone | place: USA... | reverse complement strand
GCTTCATGCCGAGCCTCCAGCGCCGCGCGGTCAAGGTCGAGGCGGCGCGCCGAAGGTAGCTCCAGCGTCACGCAGGGTCAAGACCGGCGAGGGCTGGACCGGCGAGGGCTGGATGGGTCTCGGCGTGCGCGTCCGAGAAATTTCGCGCTGCGAGAACTTTAAGTGAAAATATTTCTACGAGTGACCATCGGGCCTCCCCGGCCCGGCCTTCACGCGCCCCAGGGGAGCGGCTCATGACGCACCGCCCCAACCGCGCTTCACGATGGCTCCTTACGCTGCTGCTCGCCGTCACCGTCCTCCCGCTCTGTCACACGATTCAGGCGATGCCGAAGTGGGAGGTCGGCTTCGCGCTGCTCGATGACGAGCGGAACGAGTTCCGCATCTTCAATCTGGACGGGCTGCCCGTGACGTGGCGAATCGATCGTGGCGGCAGGCTCGTCGAACGGGGCACCCAGGCCGAGTTCGTGCGGACGATCGCCGGCCTCGGTTACACCGGCTGCCGCGAGAGGGGACCGAACGGAGGTGAGGAAGGCCTCCCCCCGGCCCAGCCTCGGCTGGGCTATGCTGTGTCAGACGAGGGGGGCGCCATGCTCGCGATGTGGGTGAAGGTGCGGATCAAGCCGGGACTCCGAAAGCGTTTTCTCGAAGCGATCGAGGCGGACGCGCTCGGTTCTGAGCGGGACGAGCCTGGCTGCCTGCGCTTCCACGTCCTTCAGGACGAGAAGGACGAGAACGTCTACTATTTCTTCGAGGTCTACACGGACCAGGCTGCGCTCGACGCACACCGCACCATGCCGCACTACGCTGTCTGGCGTGGAGCTGCCGAGACGCTCGACGGGCCGACCGAGGCGACGCGCTGCAAGACCGTCTTCCCGGCTGCCCGCGGATACTGGGTCAAGCGATAACCGAAACGCCGGCGGAACGAGGAGGAGGAGGAACGCCCCTCCTCCTCCGGACGGCGGACTTACCGCGCCTTCACCAGGAAGTGCGCGCGGCGGTTCTGGCCGAAGCAGTCCTCGCTCGACTCGCGGCAGAGGAGCCTTTCCTTGCCGTAGCTGATGATCGAGATCCGGTTCGACCGGACGCCCTGGGCGACGAGATAGTTCATCGACGCGCGCGCGCGCCGATCGCCGAGCGCGAGGTTGTACTCGGTCGTGCCGCGCTGGTCGGCGTGCCCCTCGATGAGAAGCTGCCACTTGGGGTTGGACTTCAGCAGCACCGCGTTCGCTTCGAGGACCTGGGCGTCCTCCGACCGGATCTCGTACCGATCGAAGTCGAAGTGGACATCCCGTAGCTCCCCGACCGCGACGAATTCCTTCGGGTTGGGTCGGTCAGGGCTCCCGGGTGCGCGCCCCGCCGCGGCGGCACCACCCATGGATCCGCCGGCCGCCCGATCGCCATCCATGGATCCCGGGGATCCCGGCGCGGAGGTGTCCGATGTCCCCGCCCACTTGGCGCAGCCGGCAAGGACCGGCACCGATGTCAGCAGCAACACGAGAACGATCCGTGAGCAACGGTCGATCATAGCTCCTCCCTTCCGCAAGCCCCGGGGTGTCGGCCACGAGTCCGTCCCGCGACCCGGGCGGTCAGCCTCAGGTGCACATCCGATGCCGCCCCAGGAGGGGCGAGATATGGTGCTCGATCGGCCGATAACCCACACGGGTGGTGCTCCGACCCCCGTGGCTCCACTGTCAGCCCTTGTCCCGGGCTGCCAGAACGTCAGCGGGGCCAAGCCATGACGGCACGGCCTCCTGCGTGCGCGTAGGCCCTCACCCCATCCCAGGAGGCATGGATCCTGACCCGAATTTCTTGGTTCCTGCGCGTGGGCGTTGCTAAGCTGCGCCCATGAAAAACCCACTGTGCGCGGTCCTCGCGCTGATGCTCTTGGCCACGGCGTGTGCGACGACGCGGCTCCGCACCGAGTTCGACGACGTCCCGCTGCCGACGGGCCTCACCTACCAGCCGCAGCGCTCGGTCGTGATCGAGTCGCCCTCCGTGAAGGCGGCGAAGCTTGTCTATCGCGGACGGTTGGAGCCCGCGAGCCTCGGGCTCGTGATGCGGGCGATGCTGGAGTCGAACGGCTGGCGCCACGTCAACACGACGACCGCGGCCAAGGACGGCACGCGGCAGGTCTACGAGAAGCGTGGCAACGCGCTCGAGGTCCACATCTCTGAGGGCCTCTGGTTCACCTACCTCGTCATCGGCACCTCCGAAACGCTCCTCACGGCGACGAGCCAGATCGAGCCTCGTAGCCCGAGCGCAGGCGTCGCGACGGTCCCAGACCAGGAGAGGATCGCGAGCCCCGCGAGGGCGAGCGTCGATGCGTCACCGAGTCCCGCATCGATACGAGAGACGCCCTCGCCGTCGGAGCGAACGACCGCCAGTGCCGAGCCGTCGTTCGCTCAGCGCGTACGGGAATTCTTCACCGGTCTCTTCTCGAGGTAAGTCGAGGACCGCTCACACACCGGGCGCGTCGCGCCTTGACGCACCCCGTCTTTCCTGATACCCGTTGGGCCCTTCGTCCACGCGCTCGAGCGAGCTCAACGGGTCGACAACGACGACTCGCTCGAAGGAGGACGCCATGGCGGTCCAGATTCCTTCCCCGGAGCAAATGCGCGAGGTGGCCAGCCGATGCGGCCTGTCGCTGAGCAGCGCCGACGCCGAATCCTTCCGGCAGCTCTTCACCGGGTACGTCGAGGCCTACAACGCGGTCGACGCGATGCCGGACGAGGTTCCGGCCGTCAGATACCCGCGCACGCCCGGCTACCGGCCCGGCCCGGAGGAGAACCGTCACAACGCGTGGTACCGCAAGACGTCGGTCAAGGGCGCGCCGAGCGGCAAGCTCAAGGGCAAGCGCGTGGCGGTCAAGGACAACATCATGCTCGCCGGCGTGCCGATGATGAACGGCGCCTCGACGCTCGAGGGCTACGTTCCCGACTTCGACGCGACCGTCGTCAGCCGCATCCTCGACGAGGGTGGCGAGATCATCGGCAAGACGCACTGCGAGTACTTCTGCCTCTCGGGCGGGAGCCACACGAACGCCACCGGACCCGTCCACAACCCGCACCGGATGGGCTATTCCGCCGGCGGGTCCTCATCGGGCAGCGCCGTCGTCGTCGCCCTCGGCGAGGCCGACATGGCGATGGGCGGCGACCAGGGCGGCTCCATTCGCTTGCCCGCCTCCTTCTCGGGGATCTGCGGAATGAAGCCGACGTGGGGACTGGTGCCGTACACGGGCATCATGCCGATCGAGATCTTCGTCGACCACACGGGGCCGATGACGGCCACCGTCGCCGACAACGCGCTCCTGCTCGAGGCGATCGCGGGCGACGACGGGTACGACCCACGGATCAAGGCGCCCAAGATGCACCCGTATTCGACCATGCTCGACGGCGGCGTGCGGGGGACGCGGATCGCGATCGTGACCGAGGGCTTCAAGCAGCCGAACGGCGAGAAGGTCGTGAACGAGAAGGTGTACAACGCGGCGCGCCGGCTCCAGGAGCTGGGGGCCAAGGTCGACGAGGTCGCGATTCCCATGCACACCGCCGGCCCAGCGATCTGGACGCCGATCGGCGTGGAGGGGCTCACCCAGACGATGATGTGGGGCGACGGCTATGGCTTGAGCCGGTCCGATCTTTACTCCGTCTCGCTGATGGACTTCCACCGCAACTGGCGCCACCGCGCCAACGAGCTCTCGGAGACGACGAAGCTCTTTCTCATGCTCGGCACCTACATCCTGAACCAGCACGGCTCGCGCTACTACGGGAAGGCCATGAACATCGCGCGGCGACTCACCGCGGCCTACGACCGCGTCCTGACCGATCACGACCTGCTCCTGATGCCGACGACCCCCATGAAGGCGACGCCGCTGCCAGGACGGCAGGCGAGCCGGGAGGAATACATCCAGCGGGCGCTCGAGATGATCGGCAACACGGCGCCCTTCGACGTGACGCATCATCCTGCCATGTCGGTGCCGTGTGGCATGGTGGACGGGCTGCCAGTCGGCATGATGCTCGTCGGCAAGCACTTCGACGAGCCGACCATCTACCGAGCCGCCCAGGCCTTCGAGAAGTCGGGCGACTGGAAGAAGATGTGACCGGACAGTATCTCGCCCCCTGGACGCGCGCGGAGGAGTCTCAGCCAAGAGGGCTCATGCACGTCAGGGGGACCGGAGGGACGCTGGACGATAGAGGTCGGGGCGTCGGTCGGCGCGATAGGTCGCGATGGCGCGCCACCTGGCGAGGTCAGGGCTGTCGAGCGCGACCGTGGCGACGGCGATGCCCTCGCCGTCTGGCAGGCCGGCCAGCATCTGGCCGGACGGGCTCGCGATGCCGCTCCAGCCGAGGCTCCGGAACTCCCCCTCGCGTCCGACGCGATTGGCCATCGCCACGAAGGTGACGTTCTCCAGGGCGCGCGTGGCCGCGAGGCCCTGCGTCGCCCGGCCGTCCCAGCCCCACACGGTGCTTTGGTAGTCATCGGCGATCCAGTCGGTGCTGTTGATGATGAGGTCGGCGCCGAGGTCGACCAGGCGGCGAATGAAGTCAGGAAAGATCAAGTCGTAGCAGATCGTCATACCGATGCGCCCGAGCGGGGTGTCGACCACGAGCGCCGTATCGCCAGCGGCATACCACTGGCGCTCGGCGGCGAAGAGATGGACCTTGCGGTAGAGGCCGAGCAGACCGCTGACGGGCGAGAGGAGGGCCTGGGCGTCGTAGAAGCGACCGCCCTCGGTGATGACGAGCCCGACTGCCAGGTGCAGGCGATGGCGTCGGGCGGCCGCCGCGAGCCGCGCGATCACGGGGCCGTTCGCCGGCTCGGCGAGCGTCGCGAGACGGTCGGCGATGAAGTAGCCCGTCGTCGCGCATTCCGGAAACACCGCGAGCTCGGCCCCCGCCCGTGCGGACGCCTCGGCGAAGTCGTCGATCTTCTGCAGATTGGGAGCCACCTCGCCAGGGACGCAGTCCATCTGCACGACGGCGACGCGAAAATCCACTACGCGGCTCCCGGGAGCGATCCCATCGCCGCCAGGAGGACGTCCTGCTCGTTCGCCTCGCCGCCCGTGAACTCGCGAACAGCAGCGCCGTCCCGCATGACGAGGACTCGGTGGCTCAGCGCCAGCACTTCCTTCAGCTCTGAGGAGATGAGGACAATGGCCACGCCCTGACGGGCGAGCTCGAGCAGCAGGTCGTAGATCTCGTCCTTGGCGCCGACGTCGACTCCCCGCGTCGGCTCGTCGCAGACGAGGATCCTGGGGCGGCACAGGAGTGCCCGGCCGAAGATCACCTTCTGCTGGTTCCCCCCGCTCAGCTCGCGCACCGGGGCCGCGAGCGACCGGGCGACCAGCCGCAGACGCTCGAGGATCGCCGCTCCGGCCCTCCGTTCCACCGCTAGCCGCACCACGCCGAATCGAGACAGGCTGGGCAGCGCTGCCGCCGTTGCGTTGACGAGGACGGAGAGATTGTCGAACAGGCCCTCGCGCTTCCGGTCCTCGGTCAGATAGACGATCCCGTGGGCCAGCGCGTCGGCCGGGGATCGGAGACGGACCGGCTGGCCGTCGAGCCTTAGATCTATTGGATCGAGCCCGGCGAGGGAGCGGCCGAGACGGGAACGGCCTGCCCCCACGAGCCCGGCGAATCCCAGGATCTCCCCGCCCCGGACCTTGAGACGTGGGGGGTTCCCAGTGAGCCTCGCTTCGAGCAGCGGAGGCGCCCCGGCCGGCGCCGGCAGGGGAACGCGCTCGCGGACCTCGTGGCCGACCATGAGACGCACCAGGTCCGCCTGTCGGAGGTCGGCTGTCGCCACCGTGGTCACCTTGCGCCCATCGCGAAGCACCGTGATGCGATCGGCGATCGTGAAGATCTCCTCCAGCCGGTGAGAGACGTAGAGGATGAGCAGGCGCGGCCCCTTCAGCCCGGCGATGATGTCGAAGAGATTGCGCTGCTCGGCGAGCGAGAGCACTGCCGTCGGCTCGTCGAGGATCAGGACCCGCGCGGCGATCGAGAGCGCCCGCGCGATCTCGACGAGCTGCTGGCCGGCGACGGTAAGCCGGCCGACCTGGGCGGCAGGGTCGAGAGGCAGGTGATAGCGGTCGAGGAGCCGCCGGGTCTCCTCGTACAGACGCCGCCGGTCCACGAGGCCCAGGCGGGTCGTCGGCTCACGACCGAGGAAGATGTTCTCGGCGACGGTCATCTCCGGAACGGCGCTCGTCTCCTGATAGACGATGCTGACGCCGGCCTCCATCGCGGCCCGGGGAGTGCTGAACGCGACGGGTACGCCCGCCAGGCGGATCTCCCCCGCGGTCGGACTGAGCACGCCTGCGAGGACGAGCATGAGCGTGGACTTCCCGGCGCCGTTTGCCCCGACGAGGGCGTGGACCTCGCCGCCCTCCGCGGAGAGGTCCACGCCGTCGAGAGCGGTCACGCCGGGAAAGGTCTTCGATAACCCCCGGATCTCGAGGAACGCCATTACTTTGGCTTCCACTCCTCCGGCAAGGTGCTGGCCCACCAGTCGTCCGGCCGTGTGGGCTCGACGTAGCGTGAGATGCTCGCCGGCGAGATGTACTCCGAGGGCACGGTGAGGCCACGCTTCACCGGCTCTCCATTCAAGATCCGGAGGCCGAGCCGCACCGCCTCCTGGCCGACGCGGGTCGGGAACGTCACGGCGCCGCCCCGCTTGTGCTTCGCCACCCACTTCAGCCACCCGTTGTACTCGTCGCCGGGCGACATGACGACCTCCTTCAGGCGCCCCGCTTCCTCGAAGGCCTCGGCCACGCCGATCGACATCTGGCCCGCGGGCGAGAACACGCCGTCGATCCGCGGATGGCGCTGGAGCAGGTTCTCCGTGATCTGCTTGGCCTTGGCGCGGTTCCAGTCCCCGTACTCCGCGCTCAGCAGCTCGATCTGCGAGAACTCCTTCATCGCGGTCCTGAGGGCCGCCAGCTGGTCCACCGCCGCCGTCGTCCCCGCGATCGGGAGCATCGCGACGATCTTGCCCTTGCCGCGCATGTCCTTGAAGAGTTGGCGGGCGACCATGTCGCCGAGGACGACCTGGTCGATGAAGGCGTTCGCCACGGTCCCGGGACTGTAGGTGAAGCCCCCGCCGGTGTTGACGGTGGGAATGCCCTTCACGACGGCTTTCTCCAGCGCGGGCTGGATCGCCTTCTCATCGACGGGCCAGTAGAGGATCAGGTTGACGTTCTTGCTGATCAGGTCCTCGATGTCAGCCACCTGCTTGCCGGGGTTGAAGCCGGCGTCGGTGACGAGGACCTCGCTGATCTCCTTGTGCCGGGCGGCCTCGTATCGGATGTGCTGCAAGCAGAACACCACCCACGAGTTGCTGAGGTACCCGGCGGCGACGCCAACACGGTACGGCGCGGCCCTCTTGAACCGTGCCGTCGCGACGGTTTCCTGAACTCGCGCGGCCTCGACGCCCTGCGCCAGGGAGGTGAGCGGGAGCGCGGCGACAATCAGCACCAGGGCGGCGCAGATCGCGGTCAGTCGTGTCTTCATGGGGCTCCCTCCGATGTGTGGTGAGACGGCCACAGGCGGCTCTCCGTCAAGCGTCGGGACGTGAGATACGTGTATGCCGCGGAGGCGACGATGATGATCACGCCCGCGACGAGTCGCTGCACATTGTAGTTAAGGCCGAGGATATTGACCAGATTGAAGGCGACGAACAAGACCAGGAGTCCGGCCACGGTTCCGCCGACGCCACCCCGGCCGCCCTCGAAGGTGGTCCCCCCGAGAACGACCGCGGCGAGGGCGTCGAACTCGAAGCCGCGCCCGGCGAAGGTGCTGGAGACGCCCGAGCGCGCGAGTAGCGCGATGCCGCCGAGGGCGGCGAGGAGGCCCGAGAGCGTGTAGGTCGTGACCGTGAGGCGAGCGGCCCGCAGCCCCGCGAGGCGGGCCGCCCGGGGGTTGCTTCCCACGAGGTAGAGACTCCGCCCGAAGCGCGTGGTGCGCTGGACGAGCACGGCGATAGTGGCGGCCGCGAGGAACAGGAGCGCCAGGACGGGGACGAGACCGCCGATGCGCTCGTTGAAGAACTCGCGGAAGCCGGGCGCCACGATGCCACGCGCGGTGCCGCCCGAGTAGATCTGGGTCAGGCCGTAGACGGCGACGGCGGTTCCGAGCGTGAGGATGAATGGAGAGCCGCGGTTCCAGGCGACCAGGACGCCGTTGGCGAAGCCGATCGCCGCCCCGATCGTGAGCGTGGCGGCGAGGGCGTAGCCGATGTTCCCCGCCTGGCCGTCCATGAGCACGGCCGCCACCACCGCGGCCAGTGAGATCACGGCGCCGACGGAGAGGTCGACGCCGCCCATGACCATCACCAGGGTGACGCCGATGGCCGCCACGCCGACCGGGGCCGCCTGGCGCACCATGTTGAAGAGGTAGGACGGCTGGAGGAAGGCGTCGGAGAACAGGGCGGCGACGCCGAGCAGGGCGACAAGCACGACCCAGATTGCAGACCGCTCGACCCAGCCGGCGTTGAGCCAAGAGGCGATTGCTGCCGGACGCACGCGGGGGCGCTCCGCCTCGGTGCTCATGCGAAGGCTCTTCGCCCGCCCGGCTGGTTGACCAGGATGGCGCCAATCACGATCAGGCCCTTGACGAGCATCTGGATGAACGACGAGATCTGCAGAAGGTTCAACACGTTGTTGGTGAGGCCCAGTAGCAGGACGGCCGCAACAGTGCCGGCGACGCTGCCGCGGCCGCCAGCCAGTGAGGTGCCGCCTAGCACGACGGCGACGATCGCGTCGAGCTCGAACCCGGCTCCGGCGTGCGGGTAGCCGACGCCGAGCCGGCCGGCGACGAGGAGCCCGCCGATCGAACCGCTCACGCCCGAGATCACGAACACGGTCGCCGCGACGCGGTCAGTGTCGATGCCGGCGCGCCGGGCATTGTCCCGGCCCCCGCCCACCGCGTGCACGTGCATCCCGAATCGCGTCCGAGTGAGGGTCACGTGCGCTCCCGCCGCCAGGAGCAGAACGAGGAGCGGGGCCACGGGTAGGCCGAGGAGCCGGCCGTCGGCGAGCCACGCGATCGCGGCGGGCGCCCGGCCGACGCTACGATCCGTATAGGTGAAGACGATGCCCTGGAGGACGCTCATCGTGCCGAAGGTCAGGATGAGCGGGTGGATCCGAAGGCGGTTGTTGAGCAGGCCGGTGATGGCGCCGCTCGCGGCTCCGAGGCCAAGGGCGAGGAGGAGCGCGGGAGCCGTCATCGCGTCCCGGCCGGCCGCCACGTCGCAGACGAGCACGACGATCAGGCCCGTGAGCTGGCCAACCGACAGGTCGATCAGGCCGCAGAGGATCACGAAGGTCTGGCCGAGGGCGAGGACGGCGAGCGCCGCGGACTGGGTTGCGACGTTGGCGAGATTGCCGAGGGAGCGGAACTCGGGGATCAGGCCGGCGGCGGCCAGGACCGTTGCCAGAACCCAGTAAATCCCGCGGTCGGTCAGCCGCATAGATCGGCTGACGGCGGGCATGTCACGTCAACAGCTTCAGGAGGTTCTCGCTCGACTCGACCCAGCCAAACTTCATTGCGAAGTTCTTGAGGGTTGCGGCGTGGAGGTCGGGAACGTAGGACGACACCGCATCCGTCACGAGCGTGGTCTTGAAGTGGTGGTGGAAGGCCTCGCGGGCCGTCTCCTCGACGCAGATCTGCGTCACCGTTCCAGTGATCAGGAGCGACTCGACACCCCGCTCCCGCAGCCGATCGGCGAGCGGGGTGCCGTGGAAGGCGCCGTACCCGAACTTCTCGATGACGACGTCGTCGGGCTCGGGGTAGATCTCCTGGATGATATCGGTGCAGTCGAGCTCCTTCCCGACGTCCGGGTAGAATCGCGGGTGACCCTTCCAGCAGCATCGGGTTGGCGGGCGGCACTGCGGCGACCACTCCCAGAGGAGGGTATAGCCGGGCCAGGTGATGAACTTCGTGTAGACCACCGGGAAGCCGCGGCGGCGGAACGCGTCGAGGAGCGCCCGGTGGGCCGAGATCGTGGCCCGCGCGTCGGCAACCTCGAGCGGCGCGCCCACGCGGACAAAATCGTTCTGCATGTCAACCACGACCAGCGCCGGTCGAGACAGCCGTTCCGCAGGGGTGAGCACCGCCGGCCATCCTAACCGAGTCGGCCGAGGTCAGGCAATCCGGTCTGCTTTCACAGACCCTGTCATCGTTTCCCTTCCCGAGTGGTCGCGGCCCGCCGTCAGGACTCCGTCGAACACCCGCCGGGGCGCAAGCCGCCCCTCGCCAGCACAGTCTGCCCTTGCGCCGACATGATGCGGAGTTATACGTTCATGTCTGATCGTATAACGCGAAGGAGGGCCTATGTCCGTCACGGTCTCCGAGAAGGGTTGGGTCGTCATTCCGGCCGACCTTCGGAAGAAGTACAACTTGCATCCAGGCGCCGAAGTCTCCGTCGTCGATTACGGGGGCGTCCTCGCCCTCGTCCCGGCGATGGCCAGACCCGTCCGGCAGGCCGCCGGCATGCTGAAGGGGCGGCCATCTCTCACTCGCGCGCTGCTCACCGAGCACAGGAGAGAGCGCGCGCGTGGCCGCTAGTCCCGCAGCCTACGTGCTCGACAGCTTCGCGGTCCTGGCCTACCTCGAGGGGGGACTGGATATGCTGAATGCTACACGGCGCCGGAAACCTACTGGATCGATCTGAACATCTATGGCCGGTTTGGGGGGTCCACCGAGGTCTAAGCGGCGAAGAAATTTTTCGAGGTTTGTAGAGGAATTCCCTGTCAATCGCAGGGTGCTTATTCGAGAACTTGTGTCACACATTAACGCGAATAGTACTCTGTTTGGGTTGATTCATAATCCCCATTGCTGCATATACTTTAGATCACCTTCGTTGGACCGAACGCTAGTTCCAAGAACATAATCAGCCAGAGGGAACACAACATTGAAATTCCTGTCCGGGTATCTGTGATGCAAGCAGTGATATCGTGCCAGAAACTTATAGACCGGCCAGGTGCTGAAGACCCTCTGCTCCGGCTTGTGCATCTCTAAATGAATTTTGTTCCACGCCCAGTGATGAAAAGTCATAGCAGCCACGAAGACAGCCGCCCCCTGCCAGGATACTAAAGCAATAAGCGCAGCAAATGGGATAGCCTTTATCGGCGCCTTGCGCACAGTCAGCCGTATCTCCTTGTCTTCACCAGGAGCGACAGGTTCATCGCTGAATATCTTGGAGTAATGCTTGTGATGCACAAGAGCGTGACCCTCAAATACGCGCTTGAAGGACGCAGTACGCGCACTGAGGAAATTCCTTCTGTGCATCAGCTTGCGGTGCACCTGGTGCTCGATAAAGGACATCAGAACGCACGAGAAAACGAACCAGCCACCAATCTGCAAAATAAACATCAGATCTCGGCGTCTTGGGCGTGGACCCTCGTAGCAAGTGAGGCCACCGCTTCAAGTCTCGTCGAACGAGGAACTATGGAAGTTGATACGCCACGACGGAATACCGCCGTTTGCTAATGTCACCCTAAACCGCTCAGGTGCCTCCGCCAATCGGCGGGCAAGGAGGATCTCGGTAACGGTGATTCCAGTCGGCTGCCGCCGTTGCAAGCAGTGCACGGTGCCTGCTTCGTTGAATAGAAGTCCGATATTGACCTGCAGGTCCAAGGCGAGTTTCTGCATCCCCTCCCTGAGGACTCGTACGGCAGCATTCACGAAGGTCTCTACCTCTTTCTTAGCTTAGCTTAGCTTAGCTTAGCTTAGCTTAGCTTAGCTTAGCTTAGCTTAGCTTAGCTTAGCTTAGCTTAGCTTAGCTTAGCTTAGCTTAGCTTGTTCCCTTTTAGCCGGGATTTGCGATTTGGACCCAAGTCCTCGCTCCCTCCCGTTGCCGAACAGACCACGCGACGCGCCACGAGCCCCCTCTGCCGTTCGGAAGGCGTCACATGGGCTGTCCCCGCGGCGCCCGCGAGACTGACGGCCCGTCTTCCGAAGGTTTGCTCTCGGCGACCATCCGGCCGAGAGATACTCCCGCTAAGAGTGCTCCGTTTCTCTCTCCCTCCGGGTCCGGCCTTCTCGATCACGTGGGGTGCCATGCGAGTCGCTCGATGCGCCGGAGAATCTGCCGAAAGAGGGTCCTCGTCAAGTGGTTTTCGGCCAGCTGCAGGATGAAGTACCGGGCATGTCGGATGGGGCTGGCGGTTGTGCCCGGTCCGAGGATCAGTCAGGTGTTGCTCGATCAGCGCGCTCAGACCGAGGCGCTCGTCCAACTCGCGCGGGAGCAACAGCCCCACATCGGAGGTGACGGTAGCGCCGCGGAACTCGACGCGAAGTTGGGGATTGAACGAGAGGCGAATCGGGTCAGATGTCGCGTCACCCATGGGGTGGTGCCCTCCGCGTCAGCGAGGAGCCGCCGAGAGCCGCGTTTCTTGCGGGTGTTGAGCGATTATGGCCTGGTCCCTTAGCCTCTCAAAACGAAGATGTGGGCTGAAATAGTTTTGCCGAATGAGCCGGTGGCCCTGACGGGATTCAAACCCGTGTTCCAAAACCGCCGCACGCTTTTGCCATGGGACTCACCCACTTGGGGGCGCGATGGCCAGCGACGATCGGGAGCGGACGGAAACCCTGCCCGGGCCTCCGCCATACCGCACTCTGCATGAGCGCTCCAGCGTCCAGGCGGCGAAGGCTAGCGCCTACGCGTTCTCCGGGCGGGGATCGTTCGGGCGGCTTCTGGCCGGAACAAGTTCGGTGGTGACCCCGGAGGGTTCTGCCAAGGGTTGGATGGACAACCTCGCCTCACCGAACCGCCGGCGAAGTCCTGGCGGCGTCGCGGAAGTGCATCCTGGCGTGGCGGGGAGACGGTCTCGAGTGCTGATGGCCGAACATCGGGGCCAGTTGGCGAAGACTCAGAACTCGACGCGCGCGCCGAGCTCGACGACCCGGTTTGGCGGGATGCTGAAGAAGTCGGTCGCCGCACTCGCGTTGCGCGCCATGAAGCTGAATAGGCGCTTCCGCCACCGCATCATCGGGGCTGGGCCGGTCGGCAGGAGTCGTGAGCTGTCCACGTAGTAGATCGTCTCCTCCGCCCGCCGATCGGGCCACGACACCAAGACGAGAGCGCGAGATTTGGAACGTCGCGTCGCCACTTCAGCGACCGGCGATAGCAGCGACGGCCTTCCGCAGCAGCTCGACCGCCCCGAGGATCGTGGCGATCACCACAACCACCGTGCCGGCGACGCACACCGCCAGAACGTCATTTAGCATGGCGTTTCCGAGCTAGCCTTCACCGCGGTCCTCCCTGGAGAACGTCTCGCCCCGTCGTTCATCCGAGCGTTCAGCGAGGACGCCACCCAGGCTCCACCCGCCGCTGAGCGGATCTCTCCTGACCCCGATGCGCCCCTGCACGCGCTGGTGAAACGCATTTGGTGTTCAGCGAGCTTCAGCCCCGGAAACACGCGAGCCCGCCCGAGAACGTCCTCGCGGAAAGTGAGGAGAATCCTGTTATTCGCGAACATTGCCACCACCGCCTCTCTTGCTGACACCGTTCCTACGCGTGCGCGACCTGCGCGGGCCAGATCTTACGCTGGAGCGTGATCATGAGGACCGCCCCGACGAACGCGGCAATACCTGTCCCGCCCCAACCTGCCTCCGGCGCACCCAGGGT
>Ga0137381_10002150_pt1 | contig 13637 bp, 11 predicted proteins | sample SagtaG_16_FD_104808 | JGI IMG/M metagenome (GOLD analysis project Ga0137381, IMG submission 104808) | Vadose zone soil microbial communities from Sagehorn Ranch, Mendocino, California, USA - Sage2_L_115_16 metaG | ecosystem: Environmental > Terrestrial > Soil > Vadose zone | place: USA... | reverse complement strand
GCACCGCCTCGCGCTCGAGACCGGCGCCCTCCATCAGGTCATGGACAATGCGCGGGTCCGTCTGACCGCGAAGGTCATAGCCGTCGATGTTCCCCGCCGTCCCGTAGACGTCCTTGAGGGCGACGGCGAGCGCCCGTCGTCCGGGGCCGCGAGCGACCAGGATGGTCCCGTCGATGTCGAAGAGGACGAGGCGCATGGAGCTCAGCGCGGCGCGGGGAGCGCGAGCGAGCGCAGCCGGGCCACGATGGGGGGCAGCCGCTCGATCACCGCGTCGACCTCGGCTGCGGTGCTCCAGCGTCCCATGGTGAAGCAGAGGGAGCCTTCCATCTCATGCGGCGCACAGCCGATGGCGCGGAGCACATGCGACGGGGTTCCCGTCCGCTGAGCGCACGCGGAGCCCGAGGAGGCCGCTACCCCGCAGAGGTCGAGGTCGAGGAGCACGCTGTCCGCCTTGGCACCGCGGAGGACGAGGCTCACATGGTGGGGCAGGCGCGCCAGGCGCGAGCCCGTCAGCCGGCAGTCGGAGACAGATCCCAACAGGGTGTCGACGAGGCGGTCGCGGAGGGCGGCCAGTCGCGCAGGCTCGCTGTGCGCCGCCTCCGCGCGCATCAGCTCCGCGGCCACCCCCAGGCCGACCAGCGCGGGCAGATTCTCGGTCCCGGAGCGGTAGCCGCCCTCTTGGCCGCCCCCGAGGATCAACGGGGAGATCTTGAGCCCCGGCCGCACCCAGAGCGCGCCCGCTCCCGGCGGGCCATAGAGGTCGTTGCTCGACACCGTCACGAGGTCGAATCCCATGGCCGCGGCGGCGAACGGCATGCGGCCGAGGGCGCCTACGGCATCCACATGGAGTGGTACGCCCGCGGTGCGGGTGATGCGGGCGATGTCCGTCAACGGCTGCATGGTGCCGATCTCCGTGCACGCCGCCCCGATCGACGCGAGGGTGGTTTCCGGCCGGAGGGCGCGCCGGACTTCTTCGGGGCTGATGCGGCCCTCCCCATCCACCGGCAAAATCGTCACCGCGGCGCCCGCCTTCTCGAGATCGCGGCAGGCATTGAGCACGGAGATATGCTCCACCGCCGACGTGATCACGTGCCGGGGCCCCGTTCCGGCCCGCATGGCCACCCCCCGAATGGCGAGATTGTTGGCCTCGGTGGCCCCCGAGGTGAAGATGACCCCGGTGCCCGATCCGCCGACGAGACGGGCGACCTTGGCGCGGGCGGCCTCGAGCGATTCGCGGGCCTCGGAGCCGAGGGAGTGCGGAGCGGAAGGATTGCCAATGCCCGCCTCGAGAAACGGCCGCATGACGGCGAGCACGCGAGGATCTACGGGAGCGAAGCCGGCGTAGTCGAAATAGACCCGGTCGGGAGCGGCGCCCCCGCTCTCCACGCGACTACCGGGTCTTCCTGACGAGGAAGCGGAAGACACCGCCCTCCCGAGTGACCTCCATCAGCTCGTGGCCGGTACCCTGACACCAGCTCCGCATGTCCGCATCGGAGGCCGGATCGTCCGCCAGCATGGCCAGGAGCTCTCCGATGCGCATATGCTGGATCGCCTCCCGCGTCTTCACGATGGGCATGGGACAGAAGAGACCGATGCAGTCGATCTCCTTGTCAGGAATGAGCACTTTTGATTCGGCGGCCATGCCCCGATACGGTATCCTAGCCCTCGTAGCGGCGTCAAGGCGGCGGGGCGACGGCGAGAGGCTCCCTGTGGCGCCCGCGGGCACTTTTTGATGGCTCAGCTCAAACGCGCGACCAGAGCACAGCCCGACGAGCCCACCCTCGTTCCGGGTGGCGCGCGCCGCACGATCATGCTGGCGCTCTGGCTCACCTCGTTCCTCCCCTTGATCGTGCTCGCCTACAGCTTCTACGCCTATCTCTACCCCCTGCTCGACCACACGCGTCGCATCCGCGATCTGCCCTGGCTCCAGGCGCTCCTCGTGTTCACCGGTCTTCTCATGGCGGTGGGCGGTCTCCTGATCAGGGATCTCACGCGGACGCTCCCGCGGCCTGAGGAGCCCGCCCCCACCCCTCCACCGTTGCCGGAGCGCTTCCCTCCCGTGGTGGGCGAGAACGCCGACGACGCCGACACCCTGCTCCACGCCTTCTCCCGCATGCTCGCGCCCATCGAGCAGCAGGCGGCCGCCCTCGACCGCTATGCCACGCGGCTGGACGCGGCATACCAGGAGCTCGAGTCCACGAACGCCCGGCTGAAGGAGTTCTCCTTCAAGGACGAGGTCACCGGGCTCTACAACCGCCGCTTCTTCTCCATCCGGCTCGAGGAAGAGGTATCCCGCTATCGCCGGTTCAATCACCCCGTGTCGGTGGTGCTCCTCGACCTCGATGGGTTCAAGGCGGTGAACGACGATCTCGGCCACGCCGCGGGAGACGAGACGCTCCGCGGCATGGCGGAGATCCTCATGCGGCATTCGCGCGGTATCAACGTCATCTGCCGCTACGGAGGCGACGAGTTCGCCATTCTGCTCGTCGAGACGTCCAAAGCGGGCGCCCGCCTCTACGCGGACCGCATCCGCTACGTGCTGTCCTCCTCACAATTCGCCCATCGCCGCCGCATCACCGCGAGCTTTGGCATCGCCTCCCTGCCCGAAGATGTCGCGCCGACCGCGGACGACCTCATCCGGGCCGCCGACGAGGCGCTGTACGCGGCCAAGCGCGCGGGCAAGAACCGCGTCTCCGTTCACGAGGACGTGGGGGTGGCGCAGCCCTTGGGCGCGGAGACGGAAGGTCAATGAGCCAGCTCCCGGTACAGAAGCAGGTGCTGATCGTAGAGGACGACACGCAGGTCAGAGGCGCTCTCCGTGAAGTCTTTATCGCCGACGGCTACCAGACCCGCGTGGCGACCAACGGACGCGAAGGCCTCGAAGCCTTCCAGCGCGAGCGCCCGCCTCTCACCCTCACCGACATGAGAATGCCCGTGATGGACGGCCTCGAATTCCTCAAGCGGGCCCGCGCGGTGGACGGAGACGCCGCCATCATCGTCATCACCGGGGTGGGGGACATCAAGACGGCGATTGAAAGCCTCAAGGCCGGGGCCTACGACTTCATCACCAAGCCCGTCAACGTGGAGGAGGTCCTCATCGCCGCGGAGCGAGCCCTGGAGCGCCGTCAGCTCCTGACCGAGCGGCGGGAATACCAGGTGATGCTGGAGCGCCGGGTGACGGAAGCCACCCGTAGTCTGGCCGCCGCCCTCGCCGAGCTCGAAGAGACGTACCTGACCACCCTCGAGGCGCTGGGGTCGGCGCTCGACACCCGCGACGTGGGCACGCATGCACACTCGCGGCGCGTGGTCGGCTACTCCCTCGCCATCGCGCGCGCCTTCGGGGTGCCCGACGGCCAGATGCGGGATCTCGAGCACGGCGTCCTCCTTCACGACATCGGCAAGATCGGCATTCCCGACGGCATCCTCCTCAAGCCCGGCCGGCTCAGCCCGGACGAATGGAAGATCATGCGCACGCACCCGGAGCTGGGTCGCCGCCTCGTCGAGCGCATCCCCTTCCTCCGGGGCGCCGTGCCCATCGTCTACCACCACCACGAGCGCTGGGACGGCGCCGGCTACCCGTCCGCGCTCAAGGGCGAGCTCATCCCGCTTGGCGCGCGCGTCTTCGCGGTGGCCGACGCCTTCGACGCCATGACCTGCGACCGGCCGTATTCCGTGGCCATCTCCTTCGAGGCCGCGCGCATCGAAATCCAACGCTCCGCGGGGACGCATTTCGATCCGGCGGTGGTCGAGGCTTTCCTCAACGTCCCCCTGGAGCTCCTGGAATCGATCCGGAATGGATCGCTGGACCCGGCGCAGGGGACGGTGAGCGTCCCCCTCACCCGCGAGCACTAGCAGGCCGCTGAGTTTTTCGCCACCCTGTTAGGGCGAGTCAGGCAGGTTCTTTCAGGTCGAGCTTCTCGACGGCGTACGCCCTCTGCTTGAACTTCTGCACCTTCCCCGACCCCGTGAGGGGAAAGCTGTCCACGATCTCCACGTATTTCGGCACCTTGAAGTTGGCGATCTTCCCGCGGGCGAAAGCCGCGATCTCGTCCGTCGTCAGGGTTTCCCCCGCCTTCGCGATGACGAACGCCATGACCGCTTCACCCATGATCGGGTCGGGCACACCGACGATGGAGACGTCCAGCACCTTGGGATGACGCAGGAAGAAATTCTCGATCTCCGCCGGATAGGTGTTGAAGCCGCCCACGATGATCATGTCCGTGAGGCGGCCCGTGATCTTCAGGTAGCCCTCGCTGTCCTTGATGCCCATGTCGCCGGTGTGCAACCAGCCGTCCCGGAGCTTCTCCGCCGTCGCCGCCGCATTCTTGTAGTAGCCCATCATCATGGTCGGGCCCTTGACCCAGACCTCGCCCTCCTCCCCCGGACCGAGGGGGACGCCCGTGACGGGGTCGACGACGCGATCCTCGATCTCGGGCGTGGGCAGCCCCACCGTGGACACGCGCTTCTCGACGGGATCGCCCGGGCGCGTCCAGTGCGTGCCGCCCGTGGCCTCGGTCAGCCCGTAGACCACGAGGGCGTCCATGCCGAGTCCGCGCTCGCCGTCGAGAATCCTGCGCATGATCTCCACGGGCACGGGGGCCGCGCCGATCGATCCCGTACGGAGCGAGCGCAGGTCGTAGCGGCCGAAGTCCGGATGGCCGAGGATGGTGATGAACATGGTCGGCACACCCGAGAACACGGTCACGCCCTCGGCCTCGATCAGCCGCATGGCCTCCGCCGGGTCGAAGACGTCCATGACCACCTGGGTCGAGCCGACGAGGCAGTTGGCCGCGGTCCCGCCCATGCAGCCGAAGATGTGAAAGTACGGCACGGGGACGAAGTAGCGGTCACGCGCGGTCCACTCGTGAAGCGCGGTGTACACGCGGCACTTGTAGTAGACGTTGCCGTGCGAGAGGAGGCACCCCTTGGGCTCCCCGGTGGTTCCCGACGTGTAGAGCATGGCCGCGGGGTCTTCCGGCGTGACGCCGATGCCGTCGAGCATCGCCGGATCGCTTCCCCGCCCGAGCTCCTCGACGTCCGACCATGACCGGCAGCCCGCCGGCACGCGCGCGCCCAGCACGATGACGTGCTGCAAGGCGGGCAGCCGAGGGCTCGAGAGGGCACGGGTCGAGGGATGGAGGTGGGGGCAGATCTCCCGGAGAAGGTCCAGATAGTCGACGCCCGCGGCATCGAAGCGGTCCGCGAGGATGAGCGCCTTGGCATCGGACTGTCTCAGGACGTATTCGACTTCGAAGGCCTTGTAGCGGCTGTTGCAGGTGACGGTGACGCAGCCGGCCTTGGCGATGCCGAGATGCGCGACGTTCCATTCGACCCGGTTGGGCATCCAGAGGACGACGTGGTCGCCCGGCTCGAGCCCGAGCGCAGCCAACCCCAGGGCAAAGGCATCGGCGCGCGTCTTGAGCTGACCGTACGACACGCGCTCGTCGCGGAACACGATGGCTTCCTGCGAGGGATCCCGGGCGGCCGCCTCGTCCAGCATCTGGCCAAGCGTCCGCGCAGGACCCAGCCCGCCCCTCACCGCTTCACCGCCTCGATCTGCTCGAGCATCTGGCGGGCGCGGCTGAACGCCTGCGCCAGCTCCTCGTGCGACATGCCCTGATCGCGCGCCTTCTGGATGAGACCGCGCACGTCCTGCCAGCGCTGCATGGCTGCCTCGCGGTCGCCGGCCTTGAGCAGGCGGCCAATGCTCTCTCCAGCTCTGTCCGCGATGCGCTCGATGGTGCGGGCGAGGAGCTCGCGGGTCCTCCTCTCCAGGCCGAGGTCGAGATCCCTGATGAGGAGCGCCCTCAAGAGCGGGCGCACCGCTTCCTCGAGCTCGAAGCCCTCGATCTGGCGGCGGGCCAGCCGCATGTAGCCGTTCCAGATGCGCCGGTTAGCCGCATGCCAGCGTCGCGGCGCTATGGACTCGACCGATGTCGCCACGAGGATCTCGCGCGCCCGCTCCAGCGCGTCGAGCGCGTCGGGCTCGGGCGTTTCCGTCCCGCGCGCGGTGGCGACGAGCCGACCGATCTGTCTCATCACGCCCTGCGCGGCGAGGGCCACGAGGGGCGCACGCCGGACGGCCGGCAGATCCTCGGAATCGAGGGCCTCGCGGACGAGACGGCGGGCGCGGGCGAACTGCCGCCGCTGGAGGAGGCCCCGGCCGGCCAGCGCATAGCCTTCCCACAGCGTCTCGCGCGCCTTGTCGAGCAGCTCGGAGACCTCCTTGGTGGCCGGCGCGGCCACGATGCGCCATTCGAGCCAGAGCACGGCCATGCGTAGCAGCGCTACTCGCTCCGCCGAGGTGGGCGACATCCGATCCGCGGCGGCGAGAAGCCGCTGCGCCGCGGGCGCGGCCACCGCGGCAATCCGCTCCGGGCAGCCTTCGGAGACCCCGTCGGGCGCCGCGCGTACGGCAGCCTCGAGGGCTTCCTGCGTCCCCTCGACGTCTCCGAGCGCGTGGCGCGAGACTCCCACGAGAGCCCACAGCGCCGCTCGTGAAAACCCCGGCTCGTCGGGATCGACATCCACCGCCGACTCCAGTTGGGGCATTGCCACTTCGATGGCTTGGGCGTGCTGCCCTGCACGCTCTCGCGCGAGCGCGTGCTCGACGGCTTCGACCGCCGGATCGAGCGCGACAGCCGGATCCAAGTCCGGCGCCGACGGCGCGACCGGCGGATCATCGCGCAAGGCGGGATCAGGCACGGCGAGATCCGCGGGCGGCGGATGGGGCAGGCCCGATTCCACCGTCACCGCGGGAGCGGCCGGAGGGGGCGGCACGATGCGCGCGCGCGGTCGCGATCCCGGGCGCGGCGAGCGCCTGCGCTCCGGCCCCGTATACGGCGCACGTGGCGGCAGCTCCATCACCACCGTCTGTTTGACGGGGCTCGCCGAGTCTTGCGGAGCGTCCGTGGGAGGGCTCGTCCGGCGACGTCGGCGAGGAAGCCGCGGGGACTCGAGCGCCTGGGTCAGCCCCACGAAGAGGAGGATGCCGGCCACCGCCGCGAGGAGCGCCACCAGTCCTTCCTCGAGGGTCACGCCGACGCTCCCTTCATGACCACGAACCCTATCACGGTGTCCCGGAGCCCGGCCAGTAGCACTTGACTCTTCTCGCACCCGGGTATCATGATGCGTCGAGACGTCAATCCAGTGCTTTGGAGGGTCAATGCGCCGCGTCGCCATCATCGGAGTGGGCGTCACGAAATTCGGGAAACACGATCGCACGAGCGCCGAGCTCTTCGCCGAGGCCGCCGCCGACGCGATACACGACGCCGATGTGTCCCCGGCGGCCATCCAGGCCCTCTACTACGGCAATGTCACGGGCGGCGAGGGTGAGAGGCAGCTGCACATGGGGCCGCTCGCCGCCACCCTGCTCGGCCTGCCCATGATCCCCACCACCCGCTTCGAAAATGCCTGCGCCACCAGCCATGCCGCGTTCCGGCACGCCATGATGGAAGTCGCCTCCGGCGTCTCCGATGTGGTCCTCGTGGGCGGGGCCGAGCGCGTGCTCAATATTCCGACGGATGCCGCCACGGAGTACTTCGCCTATTGCTCGGACGCCTCGATGGAGCAGACGGTGGGCCTGACTTTTCCCGGCGTCTTCGCGCTGATCGCCCGCGCCCACATGGAGAAGTACGGCACCACGGAGGAGCAGATGGCGCACGTGGCGGTGAAGAATCACCGTCACGGCGTCCTCAATCCCAAGGCCCAGTTCCGGAAGGAGATCACCCTCGAGACCGTGCTCAAGAGCGCCTATGTCGCCGACCCGCTCAAGCTCTTCGACTGCTGCCCCTTCACCGACGGCGGCGCGGCCCTCGTCCTCGCCGCCGAGGAGGTAGCACGCAAGCGGCCGCGCGCGGTGTGGGCCCTCGCCAGCCAGGCGGCCACGGACACCATGTTCATGCACGAGAAGCGCGATCTCTCGCGGGTAATGGCCACGGAGCGGGCCGCGGCCGCCGCGTACCGCCAGGCGGGGAAGACGCCGGCCGACGTGGACGTGGTCGAGCTTCACGACTGCTTCACCATCGCTGAGATCGTGGCCACCGAAGGACTGGGTTTCTTCGAGCCTGGCGCGGGAGGCGTGGCCGCGGAGAAAGGATGGACGAGCCTCGGGGGCAAGATTCCCGTCAATCCCTCGGGCGGTCTCAAGGCCAAGGGCCATCCCATCGGCGCCACGGGCGCCGCTCAGATCGCGGAGATCGTCACCCAGCTCCGTGGAGAGGCCGGACCTCGTCAGGTGGAAGGTGCACGCACCGGCCTCACCCACACGCTCGGGGGCAACACCGCCACCGTGCTCGTGAGCCTCTTCGGCCGTGACTGAGAACGTGCTGACGCTGAAGCAGTTCTTCGACGAGGCCCGCGCCGGCCGGCTCACCGGCATCCGCTGCGGCAAGTGCGGAGAGCTCTCCATCCCGCCCAAGGAGTTCTGCCCGGGATGTCAGGAACGGAACTGGACCGCGGTGCCGCTCGTGGGCAAGGGCGCCATCACGTCGTTCACCGTCATTCGCGTCGCCCCGCGGGGGCGCGGAGAGGAAGCCCCCTATGCGGTGGCGGTGGTGCGGCTCGACGAAGGCGTCTCCCTGCTCGGGCGCATCGTGGATATTCCGTTCGACACGCTTCGCTCCGGCCTGCCCGTGCGCTTCCGCCCTCTCGTGAAGGGAGAGGAGACGGCCGTGGGCTTCGGGCCCGCCTGAGCCTCAGCGCTTGAAGTAGCGCACCTCGAACGTCACGCATCCCTTCGGCACCCGGTACGGCCCGTGCACCATGCCGGGTGGTCGGCACGCATACATGCCTGCGCTGAAGGTCTGACCCTTGCCGAGGTCGATCAGATCACCCTCGAGGATCCAGACCTCCTCCCAGAAATCGTGTGTGATCCTCTCCGAGGTCTCGACCCCCGCCTCGAACCGGAGGAGCCGGGTCACGTCGCCATCCTCGCTCTTGCTGAGGATCTTCTGACTCACCCCGGTTCCCCCCGCCCCGCCGGAGACCGAGCCGGTCACCGGCTCCCAGGCGATGTGATCCGGCGTGAAGAACTCCAGCTCGGGCTTCGGCATGTCGCGGTCCTCCCTCAAAGTTGAAGACCCCCGAGACACCATCCCGGGGGTCTTCGTTTCTGGAGCGGGCGACGGGGATCGAACCCGTGGTCTTCAGCTTGGGAAGCTGACGCCTTACCACTCGGCTACGCCCGCACGAATCGTCGTTCACGCCGAAATTCGAAGCGATTCTGCCGCCGCACCCAACGGCTATTCTAGCCCAACTATTCGGCGGCGGGATCGTCGAAATGGCCCTCGCATTTCCCCTTCTTCTGGCCCGCCGAGCTTCTGGCCCCCCGAGCCCTCTGTGCGAGGTGGGGAAGGTGCGCGCTACCTGACACCCATATCGCAGCCCTTGATGTTCTCGTCACCGCGCGCCTTCCACACCATGCGCTTGGTCGCCCCGTAGAGATCGAGCTGCTGATAGAGCGGCATGGCCGCGGCATCGTCCACCCAGAGGCGGTTGATGCGCTGGTACAGCTCGTAGCGCTTCTTGGCGTCCATGGTCGATTGCGCCTGCTCGATCATGCCCTCGAAGTCAGCGTTGTAGTAGTTGCTGAGAAAGCGCCCGGAACGGAAGAGGGGCACGTAGACGGCCTCGGCATCGTAGGTTCCGGTGCCCCACCCGATGAGCCACACGGGCGGCGTCTTGTGATTGTAGGCGAGGTTCCCGAAGTAGTGGACCCATTCGTGGGTCCGCACGGTGGTGCGTATCCCCGCTTTGCTCAGCTGCCCCGCGATGGCCTCGGCCACTTCCTTGTCGCGCACGTAGCGCCCCTGGGGCGAGTTGAGGGTGATCTCGAGGCCGCCCGGGAATCCCGCCTCGGCGAGGAGCTGCTTGCTCTTGGCCAGATCCTGCTTGAGGGGCTTGACGGCGGGATCGAAGCCGAAGTGGCGGTCGGTCAGCATCAGCCCCACCCGCTGGGCCTTGCCGTCGAGCACGTTCTTGATGATGTCGTCCACGTCCACGGCATAGTTCATGGCCCAGCGCACCCGCTTGTCGGCGGTCGGACCCGGGTACGGGCCGACCAGCTTGTGCTGGGCGTCGTACTGGTGCGTGTAGTACATGAGCTGGATGGTCCGCACGCTCGGGGCGGTGGTCAGGAAGAGCTTGGGGTGATTGGCGATGATGTTGGCCATGTGCGGGGGAATGTTCACGGCCACGTCCACCTCGCCGTTCTGGAGCGCGGCCACGCGAACGGCGTCGTCGGGAATGGGCCGGAAGACGAGCGTCTTGATGCGGGGAGCGCCACGCCAGTACTGCTCGTTGGCCTCGAGCTCTATGCGGTCGTCCTTGACCCAGCGGACGAAGCGGTAAGGCCCCGAGCCTACCGGGGCGCGTGACACCGCCATGGTGTCCTTGTCGCGGTAGTACTTGGGAGGCACGATCGAGGCCTGCCCCTGGTTCATGAGCGTGTCGAGAATGGGCCACGGCGCCTTGGTGTGGATGCGCACGGTGAGGGCGTCCACGATCTCGACGTGGCTCAGGGGCGCGAAGGGGGGCGAGCCCCTCATCTTGTTCTTCGGGTCCACGAGGCGCTCGAGACTGAACTTGACCGCCTCCGCGTCCACCGGCTCGCCGTTCTGGAACTTGACGCCCGGCCGGAGCTTGAATTCCCACACGGTGGGCGCGACGAGCTTGGGCATCTCCCGAGCGAGAGCCGGCTGCATCTTGAGCTCGGGGTCGCGCTCGAGGAGGGTATCGAAGATGTTCCGGCAGACGTTCCCCGCCGGAGTCTCCTGGTGGTTCATCGGGTCGAGCGTGGTCGGGTCGACGCCCTGGGCAATGACGACTTTACCCTGCGGGGCGGCCGAGGTGGCCACGGGGAGCGCGGCGATGAGCGCGGCCGCGAGCGCAATGCGAGTCCAGGTCATGGTGACCTCCACATGAGAGTTTTCCGTTCTCGCGCGACGCTGCGGATGGACCCCATGCCCCGGGCCGCGCGACGGCGACCCGGAGCGCCTGTCCGATCTTACTTGAGCGACATATCGTAGGCCTTGATCAGCTCATCGCTCCGGGCCTTCCAGTTGACCCGCTTGCTCGCGCCGTAGAGATCGATCTGCTGGTAGAGTGGGGCGGCCGGCTGATCGTCGAGCCAGAGCTTGTTGATGCGGAAGTACTGGGCCTGCCGCTGCTTCTCGTCCATCATCGTCTGCGCCTGGTCGACCATTCCGTCGAAATCCGGGTTGTGATAGTTGCTGAGCAGGCTGCCCGTATGGAAGAGCGGCACGTAGATGCCCTCGGCGTCCATCATGGGCTGGCCCCAGCCGATGAGCCAGACGGGTCCGGCCTTGTGCACATAGACCATGTTGTTCAGGTAGTTCACGAACTCGAAAGTTTTGAGCGTGGTCTTGATGCCCGCCTTGGTCAGCTGCCCGGCCGCCGCCTCCGCCACTTCCTTGTCGCGCACGTAGCGTCCCTGCGGGGAGTTGAGCTGGATCTCCAGGCCATTGGGGAAGCCCGCCTCGGCCAGGAGCTTCTTCGCCTTGGCCACGTCCTGCTTGACGGGCTTGAGCGAGGGATCGTAGCCGAAGTGCATGCTGGGAAGCATGGTGGCCACGCGCTGGGCCTTCCCGTCGAGCACGCCCTTGATGATCTCGTCCGCGTCGAGGGCGAGGGTGATGGCCTGGCGCACGCGCTTGTCCGCGGTGGGACCCTGATATACCCCCACCAGCTTGTTCTGGGTGTCGAACTGCGCAGTGTAGAACATGAGCTGGATGGTCCGGATGCTCGGCGCGGTGGTGAGATAGATCTTCGGATGATTCGCGATGATATTGGCCATGTGGGGCGGGATGTTCACGGCCACGTCCACCTCGCCGTTCTGCAGCGCGGCCACGCGCACGGCGTCGTCGGGAATGGGACGGAAGACCACGTTCTTGATCTTCGCCGCTCCCCGCCAGTACTGCGGCCACGCCTCGAGCACGATCTCTTCGTCCTTGCTCCAACGCACGAGGCGGTAGGGACCGGTGCCGATGGGATTCTTCGAGATGAAGGGCGAGTCCTTGCCCGCGTAGGCCTTGGCAGGGTACATCGAGGCCTGGCGCTGGGTCAGGGCCACCACGAAGATCGGCCAGGGCTTGCTCGTGTGCACCTTCACGGTATAGGGATCCACGATCTCCACGCGGTCGATGGGCTTGAAGTTGGAGCTGCCGCGCATCGACGGGTCCTTCACGCGCTCCAGGCTGTACTTGACGGAGTCCGCGTTGAAGTCCTCGCCGTTGTGAAACTTGACCCCCTTGCGGAGCTTGATCTCCCACACCGTGGGGGCGAGGAGCTTCGGCAGCTCGGCGGCCAGCGCGGGGACCAGCTTGAGGTTCTGGTCGCGCTCGACCAGGGTGTCGTAGATGTGGGTCGCCACCACCGAGGCCGGCGTCTCCTGCTGGTTCATGGCGTCCAGCGACGAGGGATCCACGCCCTGGGCGATCACCACCTTGCCTTCCGGAGCGGCCGAGCCCGATACGGGCGACGCGAGGGCGACAAGCGCGACGGCGAGCGCCGCGCAGAGACGTGTCCACACCATGTGTTCCTCCTTGAATAGCAGGCCGGTTCGATACGAGGAGCAGCGCTTACTCTATGGGGCGGCCTCGGGGGTGTCAAGGTGCCCGGGCTGCAGCCGGCGCAGGTAGGCGATGGCCGCCTCTCGCGTGGCCACGGCCCCCACGGCCTGGGCCTCGCGAAGGAGACGCAAGAGCCTGCCGAGCTCGGGCCCCGGCCCCAGCCCGAGCGCTTCCATCGCTTCGCGGCCGTCGAGCAGCGGCGGCGCGGCAATCGCTCGGGTCTCCTCGGTGTGACCGGCCATCAGCTCGCGCAGGATGCGTCCGCCGGATCCCTGCCATATGCTCACCGGCGAATCGCCCCGCAGCGCCGCCGCGTCGGCCACAGAGAGAAGCAGGAGATCGAGCGCCTCGTCGCCGAGGTCACGGAAGAAGCGATAGCGGGCCCGGCGCGTCACCGCGTCGGCAATGGCCAGGTGCATGGGGCGGAGATGTTGGCGCACCAGGCGCTCCACCACCCCGGCGAGCCGCCCCGAGAGCCGCCATCTGGTCGCGATCTCAGCTACGCGCTCGGCGCCACGGACATCGTGACCGAGGAATCGCGTTCGACCATCTTCCACCGTGCGTGTCTCGGGCTTGGAGATGTCGTGGAGAAGTGCGGCCAGCTTGAGGGCCTCCCGACGCGTGACCCCGGGGCCGAGAGACTCGTCGAGGTGGGTCGCGAAAGCCTCGCCCCATGGCTCGAGCTCGCGAACACGGAGGCCGAGGACATCCGCGCCTTCCACGGCGCGCAGGCTGTGCTCCCACACATCGAAGCGATGCGGCTCGGACTGGGTCGTCTCCTTCATCGGATTCAGCTCGGGCAGCATGATGGCGAGGGCGCCCCAGCCATCGAGAAGACGGAGCCCTCCCGCGGAGGCGGGCTCGCCGAAAATGCCCAGGAGCTCGTCTCTCGCGCGCTCCGCGGAGACTCTCGAGAGACCGGGCGCCGCGCGCTTGGCCGCTTCCTCGATCCCGCCTGCGAGCGCCCATCCCGGCCCGATGGCCAGCCGCGCGGCGCGAAGCACGCGGACAGGATCATCCTCCAGCGAGTCTGGCGCGCAGAGCCTG
>Ga0137381_10002147_pt1 | contig 13648 bp, 12 predicted proteins | sample SagtaG_16_FD_104808 | JGI IMG/M metagenome (GOLD analysis project Ga0137381, IMG submission 104808) | Vadose zone soil microbial communities from Sagehorn Ranch, Mendocino, California, USA - Sage2_L_115_16 metaG | ecosystem: Environmental > Terrestrial > Soil > Vadose zone | place: USA... | reverse complement strand
GAGGCGCCGGTGCCGGTGGTCGATATTAGGCGTGAGTCCACGCATCTCGGCGGCGCGGCGAATGTGCTCGCAAATCTGTTGGCGCTGGGAGCAAACGCCTGTGTTATCGGAGTTATCGGTCAGGATTTTGCCGGCGAAAGAATCCGCAGCTCCGTGCGCGAGAAAAGCGCTTTGCAAACGGACGATTTATTAATCGCGGATGATTCGCGACCGACGACGATTAAGACCCGCATCATCGCGCACAATCAGATGGTCGTGCGCGCTGACCGCGAACATCGGGGAGCGGTGAATGGCGACACGGAAGCTCGGATCATCGGCGCCGTGAAGTCTGCGATCGAGAACGCGCATGCCTTGATCGTTTCAGATTACGATAAAGGCGTAATCACACCGCGCATCCTGGCGGAAGTTTTGCCATCTGCCTACGGCCGTATGCCGGTGCTGATCGATCCCAAGCTGCGAAACTTCGACGCCTATCGACCGGCAACGCTGGTCACGCCGAATCATTACGAAGCCCTACAAGTGACAAATCTTGAGGAAGATTCTGATGGAACTTTGCAGACGGCAGCCAAAAAGATTCGCGCTCGATTAGGGTGTGATGCGGTACTCATCACCCGCGGCGAGCAGGGCATGATGCTCGTCGAAGGAAATCGCGATCCGGTATTCGTCGAAACCGCCGCGCGCGAGGTGTACGATGTAACCGGCGCCGGAGATACCGTGGTCGCCACGCTGGCCGCGGCCCTCGCCGCGGGCGCGTCAATGACGGAAGCCGCAGTGTTGGCAAATCAAGCTGCGGGAATTGTTGTCGGCAAACTCGGCACCGCGACAGCGAGTGCGCAAGAAATTCTAGAGACCATTCAATAACCATGTTCAGACGATTCATCATCCTTTTACTGGTGGCCTCGTGCACCGCCACGCTGCATCTTTCTTCCATTTCCGCGCAGGACCAACAGCGTCCGCGCACGGTTGTGCCCGCTGATCCGTCTGCTTCGTCCCGTCCGGTCCAGCCGGACGGCGCGCCGCCGGGATCACGCTCGCAGCCGCTGCTGAACCTCGCACCCGCGACTCTTGCCGATCTCAAATCGCGCATTGAAGAGATTGCTCACCAGCCCGCGCTCGAACCAGGATTCTTCGCAGTCAAGATTGTCTCGCTCGAAACGAATCAGATCATCTACGAGCAGAACGCGAACAAGTTTGTGCGGCCGGCTTCGAACATGAAGCTTTACACCGTCGCCACGGCCTTCGATCGGCTCACGCCGGATTATCATTTCGTCACTTCGGTTTATGCGAAAGAAAGGCTGGAGGACGGCAAAATCAAAGGCGATTTGATTGTTTACGGTCGCGGCGATCCTTCAATTGCCGCGCGGTTCAATAACGGCGACTACTTCAAAGGCATAAACGATCTTGCCGATCGCATCGTGGCCGCGGGAGTGAAACGCGTCAAAGGAGATCTCGTTGGCGATGAGAGTTATTTCAACGGCGCGCCGGTCGGCAGCGGTTGGGAGTGGGAAGACCTGACGTGGTCATACGGGGCAGAGTTGAGCGCCCTGACCATTAACGACAACGCGATCGATTTGACCGTGAAGCCAGGCATGAGTGTCGGCTTCCCGGTCGTGATCACCAGCGGGCCGCCCGCGACGTCATTCATGACAATTGCGAATCACGCTACGACCTCAGCCCGTGGATCGAGAAGCGATCTGCATATCTATCGTGGGCTCGGAGCGAACACGCTGGAGATTTCGGGAAGCCTGCCGCTCGGCGATACGGGATTCATTGGCGGCGTCGCCGTTCCCGATCCGGCACTGGTTTTTGTTTCGATGCTGCGAGATGCGCTAGTGAAGCGCGGCGTGAAAATAGATGGACGAGTGCGGACGGTAAACGCACGATCAGGAGGGAGCATTGTTCCCAACTCGCCGGCGGGACCGATGCTCATCGAAATCGCCGGCTTGCAATCGCCGCCGTTCAGCATCATCGCCGCTCATACTCTGAAGCCGAGTCAGAATCAATACACTGAACTCATTTTGCGCACGCTCGGCAAGACTCAACCCGCGAATCCAGTTGACGAAAGTCGCGCCAGGGACGACGAAGATTCGGGGCTCGGAGTCGTAACGAGTTTCTTGCGCGGGGCCGGAGTTGGAGAAAGCGAAATCGCGTTGAATGACGGATCAGGTCTTTCGCGCAACGATTTGATTTCAGCGAACACGACGGTGCAGTTACTGACGTTTATGACGAAACATCGTTACTTCCCCCAGTTTCGCGATGCGTTGCCGATTGCCGGCGTCGACGGGACACTCCGCACGCGCATGCGAGGCACGCCTGCCGAAGGCAACGTGCGCGCAAAAACCGGCTCGCTCAGTTCGGTCGCGTCGTTGTCGGGCTATGTGACGACAGCCGCAGGCGAGCATCTCGTTTTCTCAATGATGCTGAACAATTATCCCGACGCTGCCGCCGTGCGTCGTGATTCGATCGACGCCATCGCGATCTTGCTGGCATCGTTTGCGGGAAAATCGCAGTAAGCAAAAACTGATTACACTAATGGAAGCACAAACCCTTAATTGCCCGAATTGCGGCGCCGCGGTCTCGAGTGATTCGCCGCAGTGCCAGTACTGCGAGTCGAAGCTCGCTACCGTTGCCTGTCCGTCGTGCTTTGGAATGATGTTCCTCGGCAGCAAGCACTGTCCGCACTGTGGCGCGACGGCAGCGCAAAAAACCGCCGCCCAACTCTCCATCTTGAAGTGTCCGCGTTGCAAGATCGATATGTCTTCGGTCACGATTGGCACCGAAGCCATGCGCGAATGCGAGCGATGCGACGGGCTTTGGGTCGAGGCGGCTGCTTTCGAGAAGATCTGCGCCGATCGCGAAGAGCAATCAGCCGTGCTGGGCGTGGCGTCACCAGCGCCGGCGCATCCAGTGGATTTGACCAGCGATCACAACAAAATTAGTTACGCGCCTTGTCCACAATGCGGTCAGTTGATGAATCGAATCAACTTCGCGCATTGCTCAGGCGTAATCGTCGACGTTTGCAAAGGCCACGGCACCTGGTTCGACCGCGATGAATTGAGCAAGATCGTTCAGTTCATTCGCAGTGGCGGCCTGGAAATGGCGCGGCAGAAAGACAAGATGGAAATTGAATTCCAGCGCGAGCAACTCCACACCGAACAAATGCGCTCCACTGACCAGGATTTATTACGCCGATCCTTCGCCGACGAAGAGCGCATCGGAGGTCTTTTCGCCGCGCGAGGCTTGTTGAAGTTTTTGATTGAATGAGCGCCTTGGCGTTGAAGGGGCCTATCTCCTACTTATGCGATGGACGAGCCGCATGATATGTGAAACTCGGGGCATTTTAATTGAATTCTCTGTGTGCTAAGCTTCCGTTAGTTTCAAGACAACGGATTTCTTAAACTGCTATGTCACTCGTTAAGCTAAGCACCAACGGTCAAGTGACGATTCCATCCGCTCTTCGTGAGCGAGCCGGATTGGATCCAGGCGATCTACTCGAGGCAAAACTTGAGAAAGGTAAGATCACGCTTACGCCCAAAAGCTTCATCGATCAACGTATTGACGAAGGCCTCGAAGACATACGCAAGGGCCGAACATACGGGCCATTCGATTCGGCGAACGAAATGATTGAGTCTCTGCGTCGCAACGTGAGGCGGCAAGTGAAATCGGGAAAACCTCGACGCTCTCGATGAAGCTGGATTATACCAAGCGCTTTATCAAATCACTTCAAAACGCCCTTCACGATTAGGGGCGACACCTGTTACCTCATCGAAATAATTTCGCACCCGAAATGAGGCCGTTGGCCTTTGTTTGTTAGAATCAATCCATGAATTGCCCACTCTGCAAATCAACTGAATTGGTATCCACGGAGTTAGAGTCGAATCTAACTTCCTTTAACTGTCCCGGCTGTGGCGGGAATTGGATCCGCGGAGCCGAGTATTGGAAGTGGCTCGAGCAAAACGGTTCCGATTTGGCGGAGCGCTTGTACGAGGAAGAGAGCTTGCATCTGGCCGAGCCGGGTAAGCCGATCGATTGTCCGGAGTGCCGATTCCGGATGGTGAAGTTCCTGGTCGGACGCGGGCTCGACTTTACGGTCGATCATTGCGAGGGTTGCAAAGGCATCTGGCTCGATCGGAATGAGTGGGAGGCGCTGAAGAAGCGCCATCTGCATGACGATCTGAATTCGATCTTCACTTCCTTCTGGCAAACCGGCGCGCAGCGAGAAATCAGGAAAAAGAAATTGGAAGAGATCTACATCAGCAGATTCGGAACGGAAGATTACGCCGAGATAAAGAGGATACGATGGTGGCTTGATACAAAGACGAACAAAGAAGAACTGATCGCGTTTTTGACTGATCGTGATCCCTTTAACGCCTGATCCGTCCCGCTTCAAACAGAATGTTTCTGGCCCATCGACCTGGCGCCCGCGTGATCGAAGAGTTCATACAAGACTCGCAGAGTCTTCCGTTATCGTACGATCAAATCGGTGTGGCGAAACAGTCGCCATCGGATTTCAGGATCGATGAGACGAGTGCCAAGATTGGACGCGGTAAGTTTGCGTTCGAGCGCGCCAAGCTGGCGCTGCACGAATGGCGACACTTTGAATTGGGTTGGGTGGAGATTTTTCCAAAGAATGCGTCCATCGAACCTGCAACGACGGTGGCAGTCCTGGTTCATCATTTTGGGTTTTGGTCGTTGAATGGATGCCGGGTGGTTTACGAGCTGGGCGATCGGCCGGACGACACCAGCTTTGGATTCGCCTATGGAACGTTAACGAACCATGCGGAGATGGGTGAAGAGATTTTTCAGGTCTCGATCTCGCCTGAGTCTGAAGAGGTTTCTTATCGCATTCGGGCGGCCTCCAGGCCTCGCGCGGCGTTGGCACGCATTGGGTATCCCATCACCCGCCTGCTGCAATCGCGGTTTCGTCGCGATTCAATCGCCGCAATGCAGCGCGCGGTGATTTCCTAACGGGGCGCGAAGTAATTAAGCTCTCCGTAGTCGGTGTTGGACCAGCGAGAGTAGGTCGAGTTCCTGAGACTTCCTAATTTCTACTTTGGGGTTCTTCCGTCCGCCCTATCGAAATCAGGTAATAAGCATAGCCGAACAGTGGGACAGTAGCCCCCTCTCAACGTTCAGCGCGGAAATTTCATCCGGCCCACCAGTTCGACGAAGCGGGGATCAGAGCGCAACAGATCGAATATTGGCTCGACGTTGAGATAAATGATCCAACCGGTGCGATCTTCGTAGGCCTTGGTGAGCTGTTCGAACGCCCGATCCTTATCACCTAAACCAAGGTAAAGAATTGCCAGGTCATACGGAGAGACATAGGCCTGCTCAGACATTTTATTTAGTTCACCGAGTATCTTTTGCGCCTCGCCCTGTTTACCCGAAGCCGCATAGGCATGTCCCAACAGAGCCAGTAAGCCTGACGTTCTTCCAGCGATGGCGATTGCTTTCTGAAGTTCTTTGATAGCTGCCTCGGGCATTCCTTTCAGCTCGTAAACCTCACCAAGGTTCCAATGCGCTACCGCGTCGGTCGAGTCCAACTCGATTGATTCTTGATACTGCTTTATTGCCTGGTCATACCGCCGCGCCAGATAATAGGCACCGCCTACATCGTTTCCGAGTGGAACCGAGAGCGTATCCACTTGCAGACCGCGTTGTGCCATCGCGATGCCTTCATCCAGTCTTCCGATGGCGGAAAGCAAGTACGAGTACACTTCATAAGTGATTGCGTAATTCGGATTGAGTTCGATTGCGCGTTTGTATTCTCGTTCGGCGGTAGCCCAGTCCAAGTCATAAAACATTGCGAGCGCCCCGGCCGTGTTGTGCGCCTCAGCCAGCGTGTTGTCAATCTCGAGGGCTCGCTTCACAGCCTCCTTTGCTTTTGGATATCCTTCGCGCGGCGAAATCCAGCCATTGGTCGCCGACGCGGCATAAGTGTCTGCCAACCCCGCATAAGCCAGCGCAAAAGTAGGATCGATGGCAATGGCCCGATTGAAATACTCTGCGGCCTTTCGATGATCTGCGGGAGTGAATCTCAGCCAGAAATATCGGCCTTTGAGGTAAAACTGATAAGCTTCGGTGTTGTCCGAATAATGTCTGGTCAGATCTTTCTGTTCGGCTCCAGTCAAGGTCGGGCGCAGATAATGGGCGATGTCCTTCACGATCTCTTCCTGCACCGTCACCAGGTCCGCGAGCCGCCGGTTGTATTGAGAGCCCCAGAGATGATTGTTGTTCCTTGCATCCACGAGTTCGAGGCTAAGGGAGAGCGCGTCCCCGCGTTGCACGAGACGACCCGTAAGCACGGCTTGTACACTGAGTTCGCTCCCCGCAACGGACGGATCGATCTCGCGGCCCTTGTAGCGAAAGACAGAGCTACGCGACTTTACGGCCACGTTGGGAAGTTTCGAGAGACTGTCGATCAGAGTCTCCGTGACACCGTCGCTCAAGTATTCGGTGTTGGCGTCGCCACCAATATTGGCAAATGGCATCACAGCAACTGAACTTATTACGGGTTGCGCGCTTGTCCTCGCCGCATCGGAATATATGAAACGATAAGTAAGAAAGCCTGCGAGAATCAGGCCGAGCAACACAGCGCCTGCCATCAACAGTTTCGCCTGCCTGTTCCAGGTTTGGATTCGACGCGGCACATACGATTTGAAGTTTTCCACAAATCGCGTAGTCTCGCTCGTCTCCGCCTCCGGCAACTCACGCAACACGGCGATTAGTTCGTTGCGCATCTCAGCGATGTTTTGGAAACGCTCGCGCGGCTCTTTCGCCAAGGCGCGATCGATCGTCGCTTGTAGCTTTTCCGGTATGGGCTCGCCCCGCAGTTCAGCAATCGGTTTCGGTGTCTCGTGCAAGACCGCGTGGCGCACGTCGACCGCCGTCTTGCCGTGGAAGGCCCCGGTGCCGGCCAGCATCTCGTACAGTAAAACGCCGGTGGAAAAAATATCGGCGCGATGGTCAACGCGTTCTCCGCGCGATTGTTCCGGCGCGGCGTAAGTGGGCGTGCCATAGGGAGAACCTTGCACCGTCAGTTCTGTTTGGTCTTTTACCTCCGGATCTTCCTGGGTGAGTTTTGCCAGTCCGAAATCTAGAATCTTGGCTTGTCCGTTGTCTGTAACAATGACATTTTGAGCTTTAATATCCCGGTGGATAATTCCTTGCGCGTGGGCCGCCGCCAAAGCATCGCAGACCTGGATCGCGACTTTGAGCGCGCTCGTCAATTCCAAGGGATGACCGCCAACCAATTCGCGGATATTGCGACCGGCGACAAACTGCATCACGATAAAATGCAGGCCATCAAATTCGGTCAAATCATGAATTGTGCAGATGTTGGGATGATCCAGGGCCGAAGCTAACTGGGCCTCGCGCTGAAAGCGTTTGCGATTAATCTCGTTAACCGTGAGCTCGGGCGGAAGCAGCTTGAGGGCGACGGTGCGGTTGAGTTTGGTATCGAGCGCTTGATAGACCGCGCCCTGGCCACCCTGGCCAAGCTCTCCGAGGATTTTGTATTGCCCGACCCTTTGTCCCTTGAAGAGCTTCTCGCTGCCCAAAACGGCCTCTACAACCTCGGCGACCGCGGGCCGCTCCATAAAACTTTCCGCTTCGTTGTGAGCGACGAGTAGCGATTCGACCTCCTGACGAAGAGATACGTCGCCATCGCAGGCCCCGCTAACAAAGGCTCGGCGCTCCTCGGCGGCGAACTCTAAAGCCGCTTCAAATATTTGATTGACCCGTTGCCACCTATCGCTCTTCACTTCTTTAGCTCACGGAGCAACCAGGCCTTCGCCATGGTCCAACCGCGTTCGACCGTCCTCGTTGAGACGCGCAAAACCGCCGCGGTCTCTTCCGTACTGAGCCCGCTGAAATATCTTAGCTCGACGATACGAGCCTTTTCTTCGTCAATCTCTCCCAGCCGCGTGAGCGCTTCGTCCAATTCCATCAGATCGACGCTCTTCTCTTCTAAGGGCAGCAACGCGGCTTCTTCCAAGGGGAGTTTTAAAGCATCACCGCCACGCTTTTCTCGATGTTTCGTGCGGGCGTAATCAACCAGAATTCTTCGCATCGCCTGCGCTGAGATGGCAAAGAAATGTGCGCGACTCTGCCAGTTCACCTCTCTTTGGTCAATCAGTCTTAGATAGGCTTCATGAATCAGCGCCGTGGTTTGCAACGTGTGGTCGGGGCGTTCGCGGCGCAAGTAATTGGCGGCCTGCCGTCGCAGTTCCTCGTAGACGAGCGGCAAGAGTTCATCCAATGCCTCGCGTTTTCCGTCGCTCCATTCACGCAACATCCGGGTGATGTCTAGAGATGTGTTGGCCGGGGCCCTCATTTCATTCGAAGCTGGGTCAAAGGGGTCGCGGAAGACGCCCAAAGAATATACGCGAGAAAATATCAAGTCAATTTCCTCTCTTCGAGCGCTTCCAGGTGCACCGGTGTTAAGAGTTCAAACTTTAGTTTGCGGTTTTGTGGACAGCAACCTAAAGGTTGAACTCTGAACACTTGTACCTCGACTCTCATTTTCCTTCCGGCGTTAGGAATCAGTTTCGTGGAAAGGTTGGCGGGTTTTTCTTCTTCGCGTCGCGTTAATAAATGAGGGTGAAAATAAACCCCGACGAAGAGTTTGAAAGGAGAAAAGATGAGATACAAAATCACCGTGTTCATAGCAGCGCTCGTATTCACTGGCGCGGCCTTAATGGCAACCAGAAGTTCTGTGCGGGCCCAAAACAACTCGAACGGAAATATGCAACAGGGAGCGATTGGTAACAACCTAATGCGTTGCGACATTAATGATGAAGGCTGTTTTAGCCAACAAACGCCAAGCGGGACTAATGACCTGACGGGTACGTGGCTGACCAAGACTACGCCACCACCCGACGGACCACCAGGCTTCCAGGGCATTTTCACTTTCGCCGCAGACGGTAGTTTGATTACCACTCAAGCCGGCGGCGAGTTCCCGGCGCTCGGTAATCCCCAACTTGGACTCTGGTCCAAGAACCCGGGCAACAAGCGTCAATTCACTCTGACTTATTACGGTCAGGATTTCGACGACCACTTCCAGCTCACGGATTCTTACCGCGTTCGTGGGACAGTGAACCTGAATGCGTCAGGAACGTCGTTTACGGGAGTTTTGGATATAACCGTTTATGACCTTGACGGAAATGAGGTTTTCTCTGACTGTTGCGCGACCTTTGATGGGAGCCGCGCCGGATTAGGATCGCCGCACGCCAGTGCCGGCGAATACCTGCCTGTCTCGAAAGGTAATATTCAGTTAAACCGTAGCCAGGGCTGGTCGAGAAGATCAATTAAAGGTCAGCCATAAACCCGCAAATTCCCATTTCAGAAACTATGAAAAAAATGCCGAGCGCAAGTCGCATTGCGCTCGGCATTCTAGCTGTTTCGTCAAGTGGAGGTGGCAGAATTTTGTCTATCGATTCTCTTTGCGTGCCCGGCTTCGCTGCCGCAACTTCGTAGCGACTCCCGTCAGCCCGGTCCCCAACAACAGCAGAGTTGTCGGTTCGGGAATGGGCGACTGATTCCCGGTAATTCCAGCGGTTATCTGCGCCGAGCGGCCTGTCTCCACGAACAAATCGGCGACCGTCAGCGAGAAAGTGCCGGAGCCACTCGCGTTGCTGAAGGTGAAGTTTTGCGTCGTCGGTGAAGTGAAATGAATGTTCACCCCGCCCTGATCGATATTTGGCGAAACGCTCCCCACGATCGTTGCCGTATAGGTGGCGCCCTGTCCGCCCGTGATTCCAGTCGGGGCCGTGAAGGTAATATTCAAAGTGAACGTGCCGCTCAGTGCTTGTGTCGGGGCCGTGCTGAGAAAGAACGAACCCAAACTATTAGCGCCGCTCAAGGAGCCGATGCCTAATGCAGTTGTGCCGGTGAATGATCCGTTACCGGTGAAAGTCAATTGCGGGACCGCCGTAACTGTCCCGGTCGTAGAGCCGGCGATGGTTACCTCATCCGCGCGGGCCGCCTTTTGACTGGCGCCGACGATGACGAGGGCCAGAAGGCCGAGGAAAATGGACTTGAGAAGTGTGGACCCGATAAAACTTTTCATAATGTTCCCCCTGCGAACGTGCCAATAGGCACAATTTGAGATGGAGTGTTCAGGCACGCGAGCATGCGGGACAAGTGCGCTCGTACGCCTGATCAATTTCCTCTAACTGGCACTCTGAGCGATTCGGAGAGGGAAAAGAACCAATCTGCAGAGGTTTCCAGAATTTTCAGTTCCCAGCAAGGAAATTTATGTGATCGGATCGTAATTCGAAGAAAGCCGGTCCTCACAGACCGTCGCGGTTTTCAGGACTCTATGAAATAGACACCAATAGTGCTCCCTCTTTGCTTCATGATTCAGTCTCCAAGTAAACTCGCAAATCCTGGAGAGGCGAGTTGGAACCTGAAACGCTGAACATCAAAATCAACGAGCGCGAGAGCGTGACTGCGCTGCTCTATCCCGCGCCGAAGCGTGTGCGTCTGGGCGTGACGATCGTACTCGGGCATGGCGCCGGCGCGAACCAGTTGAGCGGTTTCATGCGCGAGTTTGCGCTGGGCTTAGCAGCGCGCGGAATCGACTCGATGACTTTCAATTTTCTATACACGGAACAGAAGCGGAAACTACCGGATGCAAAGGAGAGACTCGAGAGTTGCTATCGCGCAGTGATCGATGCCGCGCTGAAGCACGCCAAGCTGAAAAAGAATCGGCTGGTGATTGGTGGCAAATCGATGGGTGGCCGGATCGCTTCGCAAGTCGCCGCTGCTAACGGAAAAAACATCGCCGGCTTGGTCTTGCTCGGTTATCCACTGCATCCGCCGGGTCGTCCGGACAAGATGCGCGATCAGCATTTGAAGGAGATTCAGGCACCGATGCGGTTCGTGCAGGGCTCACGCGATGCGTTTGGAACTGCCGATGAAATTCGCGCCACCATAAAGAAACATCGCTTGCCCGCAACGCTTTATGTGATCGAAGGCGGCGATCATTCTTTCAAAGTGCCGAAGAGCGCGGGTGTGCCGCAGCAGGAAGTTTACGAAGCAGTAATGGACGAGGTAGCTGCATGGTCGCAATCGTGTCAGAACCAGGAGCGGTAACCGGATCAGAACCGAGAGCGGTAGCGACCGGATCATCAAGTTTCGCGGAATTGTTAGATCCCATCGCTACCGCTCCGGGTTCTGACACGAGTTTTTGACACACTCTCGGTAGCGACCGGATCACGAACAGACTTTGGAAGCGGCAAGCACTTTCGGATCGATGGTATCGGGCGTGGGGCCGGTCGCTACCGCTCGCGGTTCTGACACCTTACTTAGTCGGAGGATTTAGACTTTGCCCAACTACAACTTCATTCAACTCGACGTATTCACCGATCGAGCTTTCTGTGGCAATCCCCTCGCGGTCTTTCCCGAAGCCGAAGGACTCAGCGACAAGCGAATGCAGCAGATCGCGCGCGAGATGAATTTGTCTGAGACGGTCTTTGTTCTGCCTTCGGAAAAAGAAGAAGTGTCGCGCCGGCTGCGGATCTTCACGCCTACAAGCGAATTGCCATTTGCGGGCCATCCAGTTGTGGGCACGTGGAATTGTCTCGCGCGCGAAGGCGTTGTGCCTTTGCCGGAGAATGGAAATGGCTGGGTCAGCATCAAGCATGAAGTCGGCATTGGAATTCTTCCGGTTGACATCGAGTTCAAAGACGGCGAGCCCGCTCGGGTGGTGATGACGCAAGGGAAATTCGAGATTCGCGGCGAGATTGAAGACTGGCACGAACAGGCAGAGATTGCCCGCGCTCTGGGTTTGGCCCGAGAAGATTTGGACGAGACCCTACCGATCCAGGCGGTCTCAACTGGAAACACGATGTTACTAGTTCCAGTTCGTTCACTGTCCGACCTCGGCAATTGCCGTCCGAACCTGGCGCTGCTCGATGAGATATGCAAGCGCAGCGGTTTCTCTGAAGCGAATGCCACCGGCTGTTATGCCTTCACGCGAGAGACAATTGAAATCGGCGAAGCACGCGCCCACGCGCGATTTTTCATCGGACAGAATATCGGCGAAGATCCCGCCACCGGCAGCGCGGCTGGGCCTCTGGGCGGTTACCTGGTCTATCATGACGCGGCGCGCGTCGAAGCTGCCGAAGGCGTCTATCGTTTCGTGATCGAACAAGGCGACTTCATCAATCGTCCGAGCCGCATCGGTCTCGAAGTTAAGGGCAAGCCCGGCGGCGTCGAAGAGGTTCGCGTCGGCGGCACATCGGTAGTTGTGGCGCGAGGAACTTTGGAATTTTAGCTTGTTGATGAGCACTCTTGCTCGAGTTTGTAGTTATTGAGTCGAGACATTTTCTGAGCTGGCGTTTTTTCTCTAGCCCAGGCGTTCACGCCTGGGTCGGTGGAGACACGGAGATGTTCCAGCCCCATTTATGGGGCTTATGATCATCCTGGGCGCGTGAAGCAACAAAGAATTTAAGCCCCTTAAAAGAGGCTAAGGCATGCAGATTGAAAATCCTCTTTCCCCAGGCGTAAACGCCTGGGCTAGAGAAAACTTTAGATAAAGCCTGCAAACAAAGCTGCGAAATGAATGACAAGGAATTTGATCTCTTAATCATCGGCGCCGGTCCTGCCGGCCTTTCCGCGGCTGATGCGGCGGCGGGTGAAGGTCTCGATTATCTGGTGATCGAGAAAGGCACGATCGCCAACACGATTCGCCAGTATCCCGTAGGCCGCACAATGTTCTCGACGCCAAATGAACTGGAGATGCGCGAAGGCGCGTTGCATCCCGTGCGCGAAAAGCCCACGCGCGAAGAACTCCTTTCGCACTACATTCACTTCGTTCTCGATCACGATCTGCACATCAATACCGGTGAAGAAGTAACCGACATCGAACATCCGGAACCTGACCTCTTTATCGTTCACACTAGGGGCGTGACCTTCATCGGTCAGGAAGCACATGCAACGTATCACGCGCGGCGACTGTTGTTCGCAATCGGCGCGATGGAGCATCCGCGACTATTGAATATTCCCGGCGAAGATCTACCGAAGGTGCATCATCGCTTCGTCGAGCCATATCCTTACGTGCGCAAAGAAACTCTGGTCGTCGGCGGCGGCAACAGCGCGGCCGAAGCGGCGTTGTTTCTCTCCGAAGAAGGCGCGCGCACGACGATGGCCATTTGGCGCTCAGACTGGGAGAATCGCGATCCTAAAGCCGGTGCGATGAAACATTGGGTGCGCTCGCCGCTCGAACGCGAGATCGCCGAAGGACGTTTGCGGGTGATTCTCTACAAACAGATTGACGAGATCCGCGAGCGGGAAGTAATCCTGACCGCTGAAAACGGCGAGCAGCTCACAATTCCGAACGACGTAGTCTTTGTATTAGTGGGAAGTGACGCCGATCTTACGTTGCTGCGAAAACTGGGAGTGAAGACTGAGCCGGGCCGCGCCTTATTCAGCGAAGTACCTACTTACGATCCGGAAACTTTCGAAACGAACGTGCCCGGAATTTACGTCGCCGGCCACTTCACCAACGCACGCCACATCAAGGCCGCGATCGACGTGCCGCGCAAGGTCGTGCCGCTGATTGCGCAAAGCTTGCGGGTTGGGGTCGCCCCGTAACATTGGATCTTGATGGATTGTTTCAACTGAAGTGGAAAATCTCCCG
>Ga0137381_10002140_pt1 | contig 13675 bp, 10 predicted proteins | sample SagtaG_16_FD_104808 | JGI IMG/M metagenome (GOLD analysis project Ga0137381, IMG submission 104808) | Vadose zone soil microbial communities from Sagehorn Ranch, Mendocino, California, USA - Sage2_L_115_16 metaG | ecosystem: Environmental > Terrestrial > Soil > Vadose zone | place: USA... | reverse complement strand
TTGATGACGGTATGATTGCCGCCGAAACAGGAGCTGTACGCAGCGATATCGTTGGGTGAAAATCCATCCAGTTCGAGCAGTCCCACGCTCTGACCGTCGCCCAGTACGCCTGTATTGTAGAGTTTTGTGAAATCATAAGCGGTGGCGATTTGCGATGGAGTATAGGAGGTAGGCTGGTTTGTAGCGCCAGGCTGCGGACAGGCGACCGACGCTGAACTTTGACTTTTCAAGGTGACGTTGACACTGGAAGTGAGTGGATGGCGTTGATACTGTACGGTGTTATCCAGACCGCTTACCGAGGCAATAAGCGGGGCAATATCGACGGGCAGTGAAGGATTGCTGGCATTGGCAAAAAATTCGTGCCCCGAGGATGAGCGGTAATTGTTGATCTGCACCTGAAATGCCTGCGCAGCCTGCGCTACCGTGCCGACTGCATCTACAAGTAAATGATTGGGATAGGTGGCAGTGATGGTGAAACCTTGAGCGCGTAAATAATTGACAATCGCTGTTTCGCTCTGAGGCAACGGGCCAAACAATGCCGCGAAAGAAGCGGGGTTGAGATAGTGACGATACAGCGGAGAAGTCGGTGATGTCACCTGTTGCAGGTAGCTGGCCAGGTTGGATTGGTTACGCAGATTCAAGCCGATGGCAAGTGAAATAGATTGATTCGCCGATGTAGCTGATACAATTTGACTTTTGCTGGTATACAACGAGGCTGCGTTTGCTAAGGCAATGCGCCTGGCAGGGGGTGTAGCATGGGTAAAGGGAGAGAGGTAAAGTACTAATAATGCTACAATGAGTATGATACTGACGATGGGTACAACTACAATTGGATATACTGTCCGCGATTTCATACAATGCCTCTTTCAACAGGAATTCCTAATAGAATCTCTACAAGATGTCCTAACTTACTTGAACGTCAGCATCAGAGGTTTCGGTGGTTTTGAGCGGGGGGAAATGAGAAAGAGTACTTTTGGTTGGGTGAATTATTAGAGCATGATTATGTCATCAAATTATGCACGACATCGAGTAAATCACGGACGTGAAAGGGTTTGAGAACAACGCCTTTGATATATGCTGTGGGGATATCCGGTGTATCATGGGCTGCTGTAATCACGACAATAGGAGGTATGGGACGAGTCTGTTCCCATTGCGCGACAAGCCGTTCCAGGAAGGTATTCCCATCCATGCCGGGCATGGCAAGATCGAGGAGAATCACCGCGGGAAAGCGGCCCTCGCGGGCTGCATTATCGATCCAGGCCAAAGCCTCCAGCCCATTAGTTGCTTGTGCCGACTCGTAGCCATCCAGTTCCAATGCCCAGGAAACCATGTCGCGAATGGCGGGATTGTCATCTATCACCAGTACAATGGGAAGACGGCGCGTTGATTGATGTCGAGGTGGATTCACTTCTCTACCCTCCGAAATTCCCTCAGCTAAAATATAACACACCCCAAACGTTTTATAACATCTTCTAGGGCGACCGCAAGGGTACGCCCCTACCCTATACGGGCAGAGCAAGCAGAAGACGCAGTCGTATAGGGTAGGGGCGTACCCTTGCGGTCGCCCTGACTCTATTGATGCATAGATCGCAAAAAACTGCTGATGGTAGCAAGAAATAGGTCTGGTTGTTCCAGGTTTGAAAGATGGCCTGCTTGTGGAATAACAACGAGCTGCGCGCCCGGAATGAGCGCGGCGTACTCCTGGGCTACGGCAGGAGGAGTGAGCGCGTCCTGCTCGCCGACGATCACAAGCGTCGGGAAGATGATGCCTGGGAGCAACTCGGTTGCATCCTCGCGAATAGCCATACCGCGTGAGGCAGCGGCAATACCGCGGGGGGTTGCCGCATCGATCATCTGGCGGATACGTATCTCTACTTCCGGGTGATGCTGTCGAGTAGCATCTGAGATTAAACGAGGCACCTGGAGATCGGCGATGGCTCCCGTTCCCTGCGTCTCTGCCAGGCGCGCCACATGCTCGCGATTGGCCTGCGCTTCGGGCGTATCGGCTCCTGGTCGTGTATCCGCCAGGATGAGTCCGGCGATACGCTGTGGGTACTGGCGCAGGAAGGCGAATGCCGCATACCCTCCCATTGAGAGGCCGCACAGAATGGCTTTTTCGATGCCAAGTTGATCCATCAACGCGGCGACATCATCGGCGAATAAAGTCATGGGCGATATGTCGTTCGGGATATCGCTTTCGCCAAATCCCCGCCAGTCGAGCGAGACGAGACGGTATGCCTGCTCCTGGAGGAGCGCGATCATTTCGCCTTCCCACATACTGCGGTTCAGTGGAAATGCGTGCATAAAAATCACGGGTAATCCGATGCCGTGATCGCTATAGGCGATATTCGTATTATTGATGAATGTTTTCATTCACGTACTATACTCCATCGGCCAAATTGGAATCATCACTGCAACGAGACGATTACCTCTCCCCCGGAGAGGGTGGTCTCTACACTGTGTGTCAGCAGTGATGGAAGGAGGTGCTCGTGTGCATGATAGGAACTGCGTACGAATGGGCCAGATTCGACGTGCCGGAAGCCCATCTTCTTACCCTCGGCTTTGAGTGCGGCGAATTCTTCCAATGGGACATAACGCTGAATGGGAAGATGCTGGAACGATGGGCGAAGGTATTGCCCAATAGTGAGTATATCGACATCGTGCGCGTGCATATCATGCATGACTTCGATAATCTCATCCCAGGTCTCGCCCAGTCCCAGCATGAAGCCGGACTTGGTTGGCGCGGCGGGATTCATTTCTTTGGCCCACTTGAGCACCTGGAGCGAACGCTTGTAGATGGCCTGTGGGCGCACGCGCTTGTACAACCTGGGAATGGTTTCGACGTTATGGTTGAAAACGTCGGGCCTGGCATCGATCACGATCTTCAGCGCGTCATAGACACCCTTGAAATCGGGCGTCAGTACTTCGACTTTACAATCGGAGTTGAGACGGCGAATCCAACGGATGGTAGCGGCGAAAATGGCTGCGCCGCCATCTTTGAGTTCGTCACGGTTGACCGAGGTGACGACGGTATGGCGCAGGCCCATCTTCTGCACCGCTTCGGCGACGCGCTTGGGTTCCTCCCAGTCAAGGCCAATTGGGCGACCGGTCTCTACAGCGCAAAAGCCGCAGCTGCGTGTGCAGACGCGCCCCAGGATCATGAATGTGGCGGTTTTGTGGCCCCAGCATTCGCCGATATTTGGGCAGCGCGCCTCTTCACATACGGTGTGCAGTTCTTTGCTGCGCATCAGTTGCTTCAGATTGTCGTAGTTTTCGCCCTTTGGGGGGCGCACCTTGAGCCATTCAGGTCGTCGCTCCGGTATGATGGTCGCCATAGTGTTTTCCTTCGTTTTATCCCCAGGGCGACCGCCAGGGTCGCCCATACAATCCGCGCCAGATTATCTAATACACGTCGATTTCGCGTCCGTAGCTTTGCAATTTGGTGCGCACGGCCTGTAAGAAGCCGCCTGCGCCCGCGCCGTCGAGGATGCGATGGTCGAACGAGAGGCTCAGGTACATCATGTAACGCACGGCGATGGCATCGTCCTCGATGACGACCGGGCGTTTGACGACGGCATCCATGCTCAGTATGCCAGCGTGCGGCTGGTTGATAATCGGTACTGAGATAATTGTACCAAATGTGCCGGGATTATTCACCACAAAGGTACTGTTCTGCATGTCCTGCACGGTCAATTTGTTGGAGCGTGCGCGCTGCGCGATGGCTGCGATTTGCTTCGCCAGGCCAGCGATGGTGTACTGGTCGGCGTCGTAGAGGGTGGGTACCACCAGCCCGGCATCGGTTGCGACCGCCATGCCCAGGTTGATGCGTTTCTTGATGATGATCTTGTTGTCTTCTGTCCAGCTTGAATTGATGGTCGGGACTTTGCGGATACCTTCGCAGACCGCCTTCATGACGAATGGCACGTAGCTGATGCTGTAGCCCTCACGCCGCTTGAAGTCCTCTTTGTTCTTCTCCAGCCACTTCGCGATGTTGGTCATATCGACTTCGACAACGGTGGTGGCATGCGGCGAGGTACGCTTGCTGCGCACCATGTGTTCGGCAATGGCCAGGCGCATACGGCTCGGTGTAACCAGTTCTTCGTCGGGGCCAATAACGGTAGGAGCCGGTTCGGCCTTTGGCGCAGCAGGCGCCGGTGGGGTATAGGCTGGCTGTGTAGCGGGCGCCTGCGCGGCATAGGAAGGAACAGCAGGCGCGGCCTGTTGCTGCTCAATGTAGGCAAGAATATCTTCTTTGCGCACCCGTCCACCCGTGCCGGTTCCCGCGATGTCGTTGAGGTCAATGCCGTGTTCACGTGCCAGCCGGCGTGCCAGCGGTGAGATACGCTGCCGCTCCTCTTCGCCTACACGTGAGGGCTGTACGGCTGCTTTCGAGCCGTTGCCATCGCTGGCGCTCTGCTTATCCATGACGGCCACATTGGCGCGGGCCGGACTTTCAACAGGCGCAGCATCCGGGCCGGGCGCTGCCTCGACAGACTGAGAAGCCGCGGCATCGGCGTTTTCTTCAATCAGGGCGATATCGACGCCAACCGCTACTGTCTGGTCCGGCTGCACCAGGATTTTGGCGAGGCGGCCAGCAACGGGCGAGGGCAGTTCTGCGTTGATCTTATCGGTAATGATTTCGGCCAGTGATTCGTCTTTCTCGATCCAGTCGCCTTCTTGCTTGAGCCAGCTTCCCACTGTCCCCTCCGCTACGGACTCACCCAGGCGAGGCATTTTTACAGGTGTTGGCATGTATTTGACTCCTTTGTCAATTTCTGTTCAGTTTAATAGGCTGCGAGTTTGCGCGCAGCCGCAAGAATCTTCTCCGCATCAGGCAGATACGCATCCTCCAGAGGTGGCGCATATGGGAATGGCGCGTCGGGCGCGGCCACGCGCGTGATCGGCCCGTCGAGATATTCAAACAGATCTTCGGCCAGTATCGCCGCCAGTTCAGCGCCGATGCCGCCGGTGAGGGTATCCTCGTGCACAATCAAGACTTTGTTGGTGCGTTTGACCGATTCCAGGATTGCTTCGCGGTCAAGCGGCACCAGGCTGCGCAGGTCAACCACCTCGACATCGAGATCATCCTCTTGTTCGAGCGTTTGAGCGGCTTTGAGGCATTGATGAACCATCGCGCCATAAGTCAGGATGGTCATATTCTCACCCGCGCGGCGAGTAATAGCCTTTCCGAGCGGTACGATATAGTCCTCTTCGGGCAGTTCTTCGCGCAGTTCAGGCATGCGATAGAGCAGTTTATGCTCCAGGTAGAGGACGGGATTGTTGTCACGAATGGCAGCTTTGAGCAGGCCTTTGGCGTCGTAAGTGGTCGATGGCACAACTACCTTGATGCCGGGCACGTGGAAGAACCACGCTTCCGGGCTGGCCGAATGGAACGGCCCGCCTTTGACGCCGCCGCCGGATGGGCCGCGAATGACCATCGGCGCGGGTATGCCGCTGCGCCAGTAAAATTTGCTCGCCATGTTGACGATCTGGTCAAAGCCGCAGGTGATGAAGTCGATGAATTGCATCTCGGCGATGGGGCGCATGCCCATGGTGGCCGCGCCGACGGCGGAACCGATGATAGCAGCTTCGGCCATCGGGGTATCGATGATGCGCTCCGACCCGAACTCTTCCATCAGGCCCGCGCTGACTTTGAATGCCCCTCCGTAGGTGCCTACATCTTCGCCAAGCAGGAAAACAGCCTCATCGCGGCGCATCTCTTCGCGTATGGCCTGGCCTATGGCCTCTAAATAGGTTACAGCCGTCATAGCTTGCCCACCTCCTCCGGCGTGAACCGGGAGACAGTGGAGGGTTCGTCCGCCACCGTATTGTATGGTTTTCCGGTGCGTCGGTCCAGGGCGTTAACGTAACGCGGGTCGTCTGCGCCAGGCTCACCGATAATGGCAATCGGGCCGTCGGGGGCAAAAACGTAATCGGCGACGGTAGCGCCATCAGGAGCGGGACTTTGCTCCGCGAAGCGAACGGCATCATCCACGACGGATTTGACCTTTGCTTCGATCTCGCCTTGAATAGCCTCTGTCAGGATGTTTTCTTGCGTGAGATAGGCTTCAAAGCGTTTGATGGGGTCTTTTTTCAGCCACTCTTCGCGCAGTTCCGGCGGCACATAATCGGCTTTGTCGGCCTCTGAGTGGCCGCGCACGCGGAAGGTTTTGCATTCGACCAGCACGGGGCCTTTGCCGCTGCGCACATGTTCGATGGCTCGCCCTACGCTTTCCATGACCTGAAGTACATCGTTGCCATCGATGCTTTCTCCCGGCATGCCGTAGGCTTTGGCGCGGTCAGAGAGATTCTCGATGGCGAACTGTTTATAGGTAGGAGTTGAATAGGCATAGCCGTTGTTTTCAATGATGAAGACGATGGGCAATTTCTGGACGGAGGCGAAATTGAGAGCTTCGTGGAAGGGGCCGGTGTTGGTCGCGCCATCTCCGCAGGGGGCCATGACGATGGTGTCATGTTTGCGCATCTTCATAGTAAGCGCGATGCCACAGGCCACCGGCAGCGATTCGCCCAACATGCTGATGCTGGGCACAATGCCGTGATGCATGTCTCCGATGTGCAGCGTCCCATCACGTCCAAGCGTGGGTGCATTGCCGCGCGCCAACCATTGACACATAACCGCGCGCGGTGAGCCGCCGCGCGTGAGATGCATCCCCAGATCTCGATGCTGCGGCAGAATGAAGTCGCCATCGCGCAGCAGAATCGCTGCTCCGACAGAGGTGGCCTCGTGTCCCTGCCCCGTGTAGACGCCGCCGACAACACGCCCCTGCAAAAAGAGCGTGCGGGTGCGGTCTTCCACGGCACGTGTGAGACGCATAAGATAGTAGATCTGTAGCAGGTTCGCCCGCTCCAGTTGCATAGTATGCCTTCCTTTACTGACACATATGTCGCGTTGTTGCTTATGGTTCTACGCTCTCAGGGTGAAGCTGGAAAAGGGGAAATATGGTTATCGTCTATCCCGGCGGACTTTGCCCTACATCCTGCGCACCCTGCTCTATCCATGTGATATAGAGGGTATTTGTGTTCATGCTAGCACTTGAAGAGAAGGGGTGTCAAGTCAGGCTGTTGGGGTAGCCCTATCTCTCTTAATAGCCCAGGGTGAATAACACTTTTTGACACATCCAACTCATCCCTATACACCGTATGTGGTAATATGTAGGACAAGTACATACATTGCGAAATGGATAAGTATGTAGGTTTGATAGGTACCCCATCAAAACGATTAAAGAGTAGTACTCTTGTCATACTAACTCGTCTTCAATCTTCTTACCTCAAAGGAGGGTATTTATGGGCATGACCAACGATGGTCTGTCTTACTGGCAGGCCGACACCGAGGGGATAGAACTCCTCGATACGACGCTTGGCGACCTCTTAGACAGCCGCGCCTACGAAATTCCCGATCAAGAAGCCGTTGTCTATTCCTGCTACCCTGAATTTGGCGGCGTGTTGGATATCTGCTGGACTTACGCCGAGTATCGCGCGCGGGTCAACACGGTGGCGCGAGGACTGATGGCGTTGGGCCTGCAAAAGGGAGACCACGTCGCAGTGTGGGCGGCTAACTTACCGGAATGGCTCTTGCTTATGTTTGCCGCGGCAAAAGCCGGGCTGGTGCTGGTGACGGTCAACCCGGTGTATCGCGCCAACGAACTGGAATATGTACTCAAACAGGGTGATGTGAAAGCGCTGTTCTTCATGGCCCAGGTGCGGGACCACAACTGCCTGGCGACGGTGCGTTCAATGGTCACGCCCGGCGAGCAGAACGGCGAGGTTACCAGCGAACGGTTGCCGGTGCTGCGCTATGTGTGCTTGATGGGCATGCCTCCCAAGGGTTTATTGGAGCAGCGGGAATGGCGACCAACCATGTTCGGAGAAATGGTAATCGGTGGCGCTGCCGTTAGCGAGGAGGCGCTGCGCGAGCGGCAGGCAGAGGTTCAGTCCTCGAACCCGGCGTGGATCATGTATACCTCCGGCACGACAGGTTTCCCTAAAGGGGCCATGCTCACCCATCATAACATTATCAACGATCTGATGATGGGACTCTATCGCTCTAACTCGATGAATACTAAAGGCGCTCGCTATTGCCTCCCCGTGCCATTTTTCCATATTGCGGGAGCGGGCCTCGCAACTGCCGCGGTTGTCGCGAAAATGACGCTGCATCCCCTGCTTGCTTTCGATCCGCTTAAAACGCTCCAGATCATCAAGCAGCAGGGCTGCGAGCAAATGTTTGGCGTGCCAACCATGCTGATAGCCATGCTCCAGCACCCCGAATTCGAGCGGTACAGACCAACAACACTCAAAGTGGTTTTAAGCGCAGGCGCGCCCGTGCCTGTAGCGCTCATGGAGCAGGTCAATAAGCAGATGGGTACTGATGTCGCTATCACTTTCGGCCAGACAGAATCGACCGGCGGCATCACGTATACGCCTCCCGGTGACTCTTTCGAGCGTAAATCGTCGACGGTGGGCATTCCTCACCCCCATATGGATATTAAGATCATCAACCCTGTGACTGGCGAGGTTGTGCCATGCGGGGAAAGAGGAGAACTGTGCTGCCGGGGCATCGCGGTGATGGCAGGCTACTACAACATGCCGGAGAAGACCGCCGAAACGATCGACGTCGACGGCTGGCTGCACACAGGCGACCTGGCAACAATGGATAAGGAAGGCTATATCAATATTGTCGGGCGCCTGAAAGAGATGGTCATTCGCGGCGGCGAGAATATCTTCCCGCGCGAGTTAGAGGAACTGCTGATCCGCCATCCAAAGGTGGCCGATGCGCAGGTGCTGGGCGTGCCTGATGCGTTCTTTGGCGAGGAACTGCTGGCCGTAGTGCTCCCCAAAGAGGGTGAAGAGCTTACAGAACAGGAATTGCGCGACTTCGCGAAAGAGCGCATCAGTCACCAGAAGATTCCGCGCTACTTCCAGTTCGTTCAAGCCTATCCGATGACGGCCAGCGGTAAGGTGCAGAAGTTTGTGTTACGCGAGCACGCAATTAAGGCGTTGGGATTGGAATCTGTGGCGCAGACGCCCACGGCGTGATCGCCCCAATTATTTCTGTCCCACTTTTGCTTCATACAAGCGAATCTCGTTGCGCAAACGCTTGATGCGTTGACGATAGGCGTCTTCGGGCTGGAGGTAGCCCAGTTTGGGTTTATCGCCCATACTGACATGCCATTTGCGGAACGCCAGGCCAATTTCCGTTTGATAGAGGGCTTTGATGCGCAGCCATTGTTTGAAGCCATATTTGCGCCAGATGCGGCGCTCGGCTTTCGTGCGTTGAAACGAGTTTTGCAACAGCGCGTACTCATTTACGGCGACCACCCCGTTACTGACCTCCACCGCCAGAAACTCGCGAATGACGGCGGCTTCGTGCGCCAGAGATTTGATCAGGATGTATAGCAGGCCGATCTGCGCCAGAAATGGTGGAATATAGTTGCCGATGATGGCAAGCAGCGCCAGGTTTACGACGGCGCTATTATCGCCAGAACTGCGGATAACGGCGCTGGCCTGAAAATCCACGAAATCGAAGAAACTGTGCAGGCCGACAGCTACAAGAAACCCGATTAGCGGAATGACAATCTGTTTCCAGCGCACCTTAGTATGGCGAATGTAGCCAAGCGCGGCGCCAAAGCACGCGATAAAGGTGGAATGACCAAGCCACCCCAGAATAATGCGGCCAACAATCAGGAAAACCAGGAAGTTTTTGGAGTTCAGCGCAAAATAATTGAAGTTTTCGACCATCGCAAAGCCCGCGCCGATCAAGGCTCCATACACGATGCCATCGGTGACATTATCAAATTCGTCACGCAAGATGATGAACAGCAAGATCAGCCCCAGGCCTTTAATAGTTTCTTCGGTGATGCCCGCGTTGAGGCCCTGGAAGACGACGCGCAGGACTTCACTGGTATTGTTGGGATCAAAGGCGTTCTGCAAAAAGGTGTCAACATTCTGTTCGATGAACAGCGCGGGCGGGATAGCGATGATGGCTCCCCATAAAAATGCCGCCAGGCGTAAGAACCACGGTTCCCGCTCGAAACGATCCATAAAATTCACGAGCAGGTTGATGCCGATGGCAGGTACCAGCGGAATAGTGAGCGCGGCTACGATATTTAAGACGCCTTCATGTAAAGCGGAGGAGCCGACATAGGTGTTGAGGATGATGGTAATCATTGCGCTGATGGTAAGTATAGCAATGCCAATGCCTGCGATCAGCCAGCGAGTACGGATGCCCATGCGTTGGGGTAATGCAAACTGCATCGTGACACCTGCACCCAGGACGCTCTCTTCCTCTTCATCCTCCCAGTCTTGCGCTTCTTGTTCCGGCTCTGGTTGTTCTGGCAGTGAGACAGGGCTATAGCGTGCCAGCGTTGATAAACCGTCAGTGGGAGGAGAGACTTCTCGTATACGCACGGTCGGAATGGTGTCAACAGCCTGAGGGTTCCTGGACCCATTCTGCATACTGGTAGAAGTATTCATAGCAGGAGGGGTATTAGAAGTGTTGGGCGCAATCAGTTGCAACATGGTGCTGCCGAGAACAAGCACATCTTGTGGCTGCATTGGTCGGCTTTCGCCGCCTGGAACAGGCAGTCCATTGACACGCACGATATTTCTGGCGGTCAGGTTGATGATATGCCAGCCGATATGATCCAGCACCAGGCGAGCATGTTCGCGCGAGACAGTCGGGTCCATCAGGATGATGTCATTGCTCAAGGCTCGTCCGATGCTGGTTTCATAGTGCGAAAGGACATGCACAAGGCCATCTTCCGGCAGCCATCCCGTGGGATATTTCCCCAGGGTATTTGTTGTGTTGACGGCTGAGCGAGCAGGTTTCACCCGCACAACACGCAGCACCCCAAAGTTTTGATTCATATACTTTTCCTGGGTTCTTCTCGCTCCAGGTCTGGGCTATGCTGGAGCGGGATAAAATCTCCATGAAATTCTTCAACCAGGCGGGCTAATTGCTCCCAGTGCATGAGCACCGAGGCATAACGCTCCCAGTAGTCTGGTCCCTCCTCTTCAACCTGTCGCCAAAAAGTATACGCTTCATAACTGCTAAACACGCTGATCATCAGATACCGTGCTTCAGCTTCTTGAGTCAGACGTACCAGCGAGAGCTGTTGTAAACCCGGAATCCAGCGATGCATTTCCGCGATGCCGGTAGCAGCTAACGCCTCAAGTTCAGCATTTGAAGCCCCTGTTTTCAAGTGCCAGACCCGTACAGAGCAAAACTCACCCATAATTCCCCCTCTATTACATATTCTAGCAAGCAAGCATATTCTCAGGATTCTCTGGCACCCAGGGGCTGAGAACCTCTAGTAACCTTCAGACTTTAACAATATACATGGGAATGAAACGATTGACAAGAGGAAAAAGGGCCTGACAGTCCTAACGCGCCTCTGCGACGAGATCTGCACGAATACGTTGCACACCCTGACCAATGGTTTCCGCCTTGATGATACGAAAGCGTCCCATATCGCCGGTATGAGGCACATGCGGTCCGCCGCAAACCTCCATCGAGTAATCCCCAATCTTGTAGACTTTGACCAGGTCACCGTAGCGCTCACCGAAGAAGGCCAGCGCCCCTTGATCAAGTGCCTGTTGTAAGGGCATCACCTCCACCGTGGTCTTAAGGTCGCGCGAAATTTGCTGGTTCACAATCTCCTCAACGCGCCGTATTTCCTCTCCGGTCAGCTTCTTCGGGTGCGAGAAATCAAAGCGCAGCCGCTCCTGAGTAATGTTGCTTCCCATCTGGCGCACATGCGTCCCTAGCACATCACGCAGCGCCTGGTGTAACAGGTGCGTCGCAGTGTGCAGTTGCGTCGTACGCTCACTATGATCGGCCAGGCCGCCCGCAAACTTTTTCGAATTGGCCTGGCGTGAGCGCTCCTGGTGCTGCTTGAAAAGCAAATTGAAGCCGTCTAGATCAGCGCTCAAACCGCGTTCCTGTGCCAGCTCCGCCGTCAGGGTCGGTGGGAAGCCAAAGGTATCAAAGAGCCGGAAGACCGCTTCGCCTGCCAGAACCGACTCACCCCGCTGGCGCAGCCCCTCCTCCATTTTCTGAAACTCACGCAGTCCTCGCGCCAGTGTTTGCCCAAAGCGTTCCTCCTCGCGCGTCAATTCATCCAGAATAGTTGTCTGCTGCTCGACCAGCTCTGGATAGATCTGCCCATAGCGAGCGATTACCGCCTGCGCCACCTCAGCGGTGAAAGTACGCGGCATGCCCAGTTCATGCCCGCATCGCACCGCGCGACGAATCAAGCGGCGGCAGATATAGCCCTGCTCTACATTACCAGGCACCACACCATCGGCAATGATGAACGTTGCCGCCCGCAGGTGATCTGAGATGATACATACCAGCCGCCGTTCCTCTTCTATCGTAGGGGCGCGATAAATCGCGCCCACGTTCTCCTGGCGCTTGCATAGTTCGTTGATGCGTTGCACAATAGGTGTGAACAGGTCAGTAGTATAGACATCACTGGTTCCCTGGTGCACACAAAGCATGCGTTCCAGGCCAAGCCCCACGTCAATGTTACGTTGCCTGAGCGGCACGTAGGTACCCTCCGCCGTTTTGTTGTACTGCATGAAGACGTTGTTGCCGATCTCAATATATTTCCCGCAGCCACAACCCGGCTGGCAATCGGGGCCGTGCTTTGGGCGGCCCGTGTCGTAGAAGAGTTCAGAGTCGGGGCCACAAGGACCTGTCGTGCCTGCTGGCCCCCACCAGTTATCCTTTTTAGGCAGGTAGTAGATACGCTCCTGGGGAATGCCCAACTCCAGCCATACCTGTACAGCTTCGTCATCACGGGGAGCGTCACTATCACCTGCAAAGACAGTGACAGATATGCGCTCCTGCTCCAATCCGAGCATACGTGTAAACCATTCCAGCGTCCAACGTAGCGAATCCTGTTTCCAATAGTCACCAAGCGACCAGAAGCCGAGCATCTCAAAGAAGGTGTTATGGCTGATGTCACCTACTTCTTCAATGTCATCGGTGCGCAGGCACTTTTGCACATTCGCCAGTCGCCGCCCACCGGGATGGCTCTCACCCAGCAGGTAAGGCACAAGCGGTTGCATCCCTGCGCTAATAAACAGCGCGGTCGGGTCGTTTTCTGGCACCAGCGGAAGCGAGGGGATAATGGTGTGCCCACGCTCCGCAAAGAAGCTCAAGAATAATTGTCTCAGTTCGTCTCCTGTCATAAAATGTTCCTTTCTTGCGGGTGTGTATACAAACAAAAAACCCGCCCTCAGATCAACTCTAAGGGCGGGCTAGAATGCCCGTGGTACCACCTCAATTGGAGTTGTAAACTCCCACTCTACACCTGGCTCCGCTCTAATTGCGACACCAGGCGGCCCCGTTAATGGTGGGCTACCAAATACCTCCAGGGTGGCCTGCATATTTCACGCTGCGCTGAGCTTCCACCGCCCTCAGCTCGCTGATGCGCCCGGGTATGCTTCATCCCCTTCACTTTCACTCTAGATTTATCCCCAACTCTTCTAAGCTCACCCGCGAGAGGCCACGTTCAGCTAAAAGGCTATTGATAGCATCCCTGATCTCCAGTGCTGATGAGTATTTCACTGGGAATCCCTCTTCTGCACGTCGATAGGTATATGTTGTAAGGGTTGTACGTTTGGCAACGTTTTCCTGAGACATGCCATTTAG
>Ga0137381_10002133_pt1 | contig 13687 bp, 12 predicted proteins | sample SagtaG_16_FD_104808 | JGI IMG/M metagenome (GOLD analysis project Ga0137381, IMG submission 104808) | Vadose zone soil microbial communities from Sagehorn Ranch, Mendocino, California, USA - Sage2_L_115_16 metaG | ecosystem: Environmental > Terrestrial > Soil > Vadose zone | place: USA... | reverse complement strand
CCCGCCGGAGAGCCTCCCATTGCTCTGGCGTAAGCTTGAATGCTGCCAAAAACTCCCCGGTCGGTTGTTCATGTGCTAGTGGCAGCTCGACGTGATGATATTCCCCGGGCTGCCGGCTTTTAGTAAGATAGTATTCCAGCAAAACATTGTTACAGATGGAGTTGGCAAACTCGGCGAAGTGCTCCGGCAGACCGGCCCTGCCCCGGAGAATAACTTCCAACCTTATAAACGTCTCATCCGTCAAAGCCAGTACTTCATCCGGGGCCAGCTTCCTGGACATGAGCTTGTTGCGCAGAGGTGGCAAGAGGCCAGCCTTGGGTCCTTCGGGAACTGGCAAAGCATCGGGTTTCTTTCTCTTTGGTCGCAGCCACCACAACAATCCCCGGCTTCCCGACCCCACGGCCTCCAGTTCAGGCTGCCTAACCAATTCTCTTGGGTCCCTGTAGAAATATTCCTCCGGCATTGCAAGGTCACGGATTGTTAGCCAATCGCTAGAGTCCATCCGCACTTCTTTTACGTTGGCCTCCCCGAAAAGCGGCCGCGCCGGCGATCCGACTTGCAGCATCTTCGCCGGCAAAACCCCCAGAGCAGCTAATAGAAACCACGCAGCTCTCATCTCCGCCGTTCCGCTGGAAACAGAAACGTAGCGGTCGGCGATCTCAGACGATCCAAGTTTCATCAATCTTCGTATCGTTCGTGCGAGGGGACCCATCACCGACGAGTGGTCTTTCGGGTCTGAAACGGGCAGTTCGTGCACAACGATCTGACACTCCGGATATCTGCTAGACACTTCCTTCTCCGTCGCGGCTGCGTTCTCTCGCGTGTGCGGAGTATGAAAGAGGTAGAGGTGGCCGAACGGCTTGGCGCTCATGATCGACAAGATTGGACCAGGTAGTTCCTGGCCCGCGATTTCACCAGCCATAAACGGATCCTTCGGATCTACGAAGGCGAATAAGGAATTAACCTTTGTCATGGTCTCGGCACTCCGCGTGTGTCTCCCCGATCAACGACATCATTGTAGGGCGTGCCTCCGGTGTTCGCTTATCGAAATCAGCACCGCCTGCAGGGCTGGTAATCGGATGAATTTGACTTGAGCCTCCTTTGTTGCTCACCGGCCGAACAACCTTGGCAGCGCAGTGGTCAGCGCCGGAACGTAGGTGATCAAAAGAACTCCGACTGTCAACACAGCAACGACCGGCAAGACACTGCGCAGCACCTCCGAAACCGGCCTCTTGAAACGATAAGAAGACATCAGGAGATTCAAGCCCACTGGCGGCGTTAGATATCCCAGTTCCATGTTAGCCAAAAAAATGATTCCCAGGCGCACTGGGTCTATTCCGTACGCCAGCCCCAGGGGAACCAACAATGGGACCTCGACAACGATGGCAGGATAGATCTCCATGAGGCAGCCGACAACCAACAGGAAGACGTTCAGCAGCAGCAAAAACAGGAGCGGAGAATGAATCGTCCGCGTCGTCCAGTCCACCGCGCGGGCCGGAACCTCGGCGTCCACCAGATAATTGGTGAAACCCAGGGAGACCCCGAGAATCAGGAGAACGCCTCCGATGAGCAAGCCGCACTCGGCCATCACCCTTGGCAGATCCTCGATAATTCTCAAATCACGATGGATAACCGCCTGCGTGAAGAAGGCGTAAAGCGCAGTTAAGGCCGCGGCTTCCACGGGCGTGGTGAGACCGCTGAAGAGGGCCGCAAAAGCGATGATGGGCAAAGCAAGTTCCCATTTGGCCTCCCACAACGCGGCACGCGCTTCGCGCCAGTTGAACTTCGCTACCTCGCGACCTGCTACATTGCCTCGCCGGATTCCCCAGATGGCGGTCGCGGTCATCATCACAATGGCGGGGATCACGCCGCCGAGAAACATTTGCTCAATAGGAACCCGCGCCACGATCGCATAAACAATGAGCGGGAGGCACGGTGGAAGCAGCAGCCCGAGCGAGCCCGACCCCGTCAACAGGCCGAGCGCATCCTTGTCCGAATAGCGCGCACCCGTCAGTACGGGCATCAGCAATCCACCCAGCGCGAGAATCGTCACGCCCGATGCTCCTGTGAAGGAAGTGAAGAAGGCGCAGACCAACACTGTGACAATCGCTGGGCCGCCGCGGAATTGTCCAAACAGCGCGTAGAACACACGGACCAGCCGTTTCGGAGCACCGCCTTCGGCGAAGAAATATCCCGCCAGCGTAAATAACGGCAGGGTGGGCAGAACCGGATTTGTCACCAGCGCATAATGGGCGATGGGAAGGGTGGCGATCGGTTGATCCACGCTCCAGAAGAGAATCAGCGCCGCGCCCCCGAGCGTGGCAAATGCGGGCATGCCCAGCACGGAAGCGAGAAACAGGACCCCCAGGGCAATGGCGCCGGTGTGATGAGAGCCGGCCGGCAAATGCAGAATGATTCCGACGACCAGAGCGGAGAAACCGGCCGCCATGACCTGTACGCCACGTTTTTCTGACGTATGCAGGAGAATGCGGATTGCAATGGCCGCGAACCCAAGCGGAAGAACCGACTCAACCACCCAAACCGGAACTCCGTAAGCCAGAATCCTTCCGGCTTCGCGCTCGGTTTGTACAAACTGGTAGGCCGCCAGACACAGAAACGCGCTGATCGCGGCGGATATGCTGCCGGTCAGCAACCTTGCAGCGATCTTCAGCCGTCCTCGAATCGAGGTCTCGCCGAGAGTCGACAGCGAAAGCAGTCTGCCTTCGCGTGCCGCGACCGCGCCGCCCAGCATGCCGACCACAAGAACCATGTGCTGAACAATGGATGTAGACGCGGGTATGGACACATGAAGCGTGCGGCGCAGCACTGCTTCACCCAAGGGCAGAAGGACCATGACGGCGAGCGATATGGAAATCACCAGGTTCTCGGCTACAACTGCCCGCCTGGTCCACGCACTCATTTTCTGGAACGTCGTCGCTGGCGAGATTTCCGCTCCAATCGCGTTAGTGCTCATCTTTGGCCTCCGTTCCCGCGAAGGCGGGGAGTGCTACTGAAGCGACGAGCAACCTCCCGAATGCGAAGATGTGGCGTATTTTCTTGTTCACTCTCATCCGTGAACATTCCTTTCTCATCGGTCAGTGCGTTTAGAACTTGATGATCATGCCGGTACCGAGGCGGAAATGACTTTCCCATTTGCCGTCGAGTCGCGTGGGGATGTAATCGGCCTGGAGGAGCCGGAAGGCGAAATGCTTCTTCCAATTGCGCTCGATTCCGCCGCCCAGACCAAGGGCGAGATTCGTACGACGAGCGACATTGATGTAAGTGGCACACGGGACGTAGTAGAGGCCGCCGCCGCATGAGCTCATAGTGTTGCCATCCAACTCGCTTAAGCTCATGCGTGTAAGTCCGAATAGCGTGTGGGCGAACATATTGAATTTCGGTGTGCGCAAAGTGAATTCCGGGCCGACTAGAAACTGCGTGGCGTCCAGCTGCATGTGAGTTTCAAAGCCCAGCGGATCGGCAATTTTGCTGTCGCCTGATTGGCCCGCCAAATCGAAAAGCAAAGCGACGTGTTTGCGCAGGCTGAGCTTGGCGTCAAGTTGGCCGCCGTTGAAGCTATGCCCTGCAGGAACAAAGAGGCTGGATTGCGAGCCGAGGTTGAGATTGGCGTAAGAATAGCCCACGAAGAACTCGGCTCTGGGGAATTGCCGCGGAGCCCGCTCCTGGCCATTTGCCGGTAAGGTCGAGAGCACGGCAAAGATTGCGAATACTGGAGCCCATCCCACGATTTGCTTTAGCATCAGACTTCCCCCTTTTTATTGCGACTTTCGCCGCTCAGCTGGAACCTGTCCGCCAGATTCACTTGTCTGAACTGCGTTACGTCGATCCATTTCAGTTTGAAGAGTTCCCGCCCGCAGCTCGATACTCAGCGAGAATTCGTTGCACCTCATCGAAGACATCGGCGGGAATCATCGTTCCGCGTATTCGGGGATATGAAGCCTCGAGGAACTGCCGCCATTCGCTCTCCAACTCCGTTGCGAGAGGATGAACCTGCAGTCCGCGTTTCTTCATCGCTTCTACGGCTTCCTTGCTCTCTGCCCGGCTTTTTGCCTGCATCTGTGCTCCCGCTTCGGACGCTGCTTTCAGCAAGGCTTCGCGTTTCTCTGCGGGAATTTCGTCCCAAGCCTTTTTGGTGATCACCGTCGCGCCCACGAGGGGCACGTAATTGAGTTCCAGCATGTGTTTGGCGACGAGGTCATACTGGCCCGCCAGCGCCAGGATGGGAGCTGTGGGCACCGTATCTACGAGGCCGGTCTGAAGGCTCGTGAGAACGTCCGACCATTCCAGCGGCACAACCTGAAAACCGATGCTCTTCATGATGGCCGTCTCATCTTGGTCCGTGGCGCCGACGAACACTTTTGTCTTTTTGAATTCGTCGGGCCGCAGCGCTGGCTGTCGCGAGAAAAGGTTCACCCAGCCGACATCGCCCCAGAAGAGGACCACAACACCTTTTTGCTCGAGACGCTGCTCCAGTTCCCGCGCCATTCTGGAGCGGACAAATTGCACTTCGTCGAGCGAGCGATACAGCATGGGAATCTTCTGCAGGGCGCCCACCGACGGATCGATCTCCGAAAGCCCACCAACGGAGAGAGTCGCAGCCTGAATTTGTCCGATGCGCATGCGTCGCACGGTGTCTTGCTCGCTGCCCATCGTGCCGTCGGCGTAAATGGTGAGCGTGATTCCGCCGCCCGAGATCGCCCGCCACTGCTGCCCCATCTCCTCTAGTGTGTGATATTGAGAAGATCCGCGGGGCAACAACGTGGCCAGACGGATGCGCGTCTGTCCCTGGGCACTCGCCGGCACCAGCCCTAGCAGCGACACCCCCCATAGCAGAAGTCCTCGGACAGTTTTTCGTGCGGCAGCAGTTACCATGTCTAGTGTCTCCTCTCTGAAAATCATTCCAGGAACAGGGCATCTTCGCGGGACAAAAGCCAACGGGCGCGGCGCTGCATGATCAGGTTGCTCAGGCGCCACTCCGGACGCCCGTCAGGGTCCACGGCCAAGGCTTGTTTCAGCAGCGACTTGAATTCAGCGCGATTTTGTTTCTGAACGGAAACACTCTCGGCGTAGGACACGAAGGGCGAAGCGAGTTGCCCGTCCGTCAAGTCCACCGCGCGATCGAAGTGCGCTTTGGATCGCGCCGCGAAATCACCGGGAGCGCCCTGCCGGGCGGCCTCATAGCTGATTAAGAACTGATCCAGCACGCCGTGTTCGTAGCTTGGGTCGAGTTCGTACGCGCGATCGATTAGCGCTTCCACTTGCGGCTGCTCGGCGATGAGGTCTGGGCGGTCTTTTGACAGCGAAATAGCTGCGCCCCAACTGACTGCCGTCCAGTAAAGCAGTGGCACGTCGCCGACCCTCGCAACGCGGACCGCTGACCGGGGGTTCGCTCGCAATCCTCCGGAAAAACCGCGATGCTTTGTATCCAACCCGCGCAGCCCGTAATCGCGTGCCCGCAGATAGAGATTTCGCGCCCGGATGCTCAAATCGGCCGAGCGAGTCACGTCCACGCTTTCAATCTCATCGGACGCTTGCTGAACGTACACATAGGAGTACTGCGTAAATCCGCTGGCGGCAGCGAAGAGCAGCCCGCGATGCTTCGGACTTTCTGCCAGCAGCCCCTCAATGAGCTTCAAACTGAATGGAATGGCTTGGCCGACGAATTCCGGGTCATTATCAGAGGCGAATGTGGTCCCACTGTTCGCCAGAGAATCGCCCAGTTTATTAATCGCAAATTTTCGGACGGAGCATCCGCTCAGCGCAACCGCCAGCACGACAAGTAAGAAGAGCCGGTAAATACTGGAGCCTCGGCAATTTGCAGGCTCAACGGGGCTATGACCACTTTGCAGTACGAGCATCGTTTCCGCCTTCCTTTCTCGCGCCAAGGAGGAACCCAACCCGAAGAAGACTTGCCTCGATTCGATTTTGTTGCTCCGCTGTTACCGCCCCACTTTCAACGTGTCGGCAAGGTATGCTGCAGCTTCAAAGTCCACAAGCGACAATGAGCGATATGACCGTATTGACGCTCAATGTCGCACTTTGTCATTCAGTTCTGAGCCTAGGTTGAAGTCGCAGGGCGCGCCGCGTAGAATGACGGCACTCTCTGCGCCCGGGAGCTTGTCGAGTGAGTAAGACTTCTCCTGTTCCTGAAGTCCTGCCCGCGGATTCCTCTGCGAGCGACTACCTCGATTCCTGGAAGGAAATTGCCGTTTATTTGAAAAGGCACATCCGTACACTTCAGCGGTGGGAAAAACTGGCAGGGTTACCAGTATACCGTCACCCCGGCAGCGTGGGCTCGGTTCACGCTTACAAATCGGAGTTAGATGCCTGGCGCCGTCAACGCCAGCCTCGAACGCAACGGGAAGCCCCATCGCCGAGGTCTCTGCCGGGTACTGAACAGCGCCACCTGCAAAGGCACCTAGCGGAACCCGGCAAGGTCAGATTGCTCGTTCTGCCCTTCAACAATCTAAGCAGCGACGTTTCACAAGCCTACTTCAGCGATGGATTGACCGAGGAAATGATCACCCATCTGGCCCGCCTGGATCCGCAGAAGCTGGGCGTCATTGGCCGCACCACCGCAATGCAGTACAAGGACAGCAAAAAGCACATTGATCAAATCGCTGAAGAGTTGGGCGTGGACTATATACTAGAGGGCAGCGTCCGGCGTGATGCTGATCGGGTCCGCATCACCTCACAATTGGTGCGAGCCAGCGACCAGACTCATCTCTGGGCCGAAAATTACGATCGGGATTTACGTGATGTCCTTGCCCTCCAAAGTGATGTTGCGCAGAGCATCGCTCGGGAGATTCGCCTCGCACTGCCTGCCAGGGTGCAGGCGCGCCTGTCCGGCCTCCGTTCGGTCCATCCCGAGGCGTATGAGGCTTACCTCAAGGGACGTGCCCTCTGGTACGAGCGCACTACGGAAGCGCTCAAGAGAAGCATTGAGTATTTTCAGCAAGCGATCCAAAAAGACGAGAGCTACGCGCCAGCTTATGCTGGCCTAGCGGATGCCTACGGCTTGCTTGCCATTGTTCCGTGGGACGCCCTCGCCCCGCGGGAGGCCATGCCCAAAGCCAAGGCCATGGCGCAAAAAGCCCTGGAGATCGACGACTCTCTGGCCGAGGCATACTCCTCTCTGGCCTTGGTGCTCCACCGGTATGAGTGGGATTGGCCTGGAGCCGAACAAAATTACAAACGCGCCATCGAGATGAATCCAAACAGTTCCCGTGCCCACCTGTGGTATGCCTGGTTGCTGCTGAACATGGGCCGAGCCGAAGAAGGGTTGAAAGAAATCAAAGAGGCCGAAGAAGTCACCAGGAGAATCGATCCCTTGGGACTCGTAGATATTCGCGCAACGATGGCAGAAGGATTGTTCGTTGCGCGGCAATATGATCGCGCGATCGAGGAATGCCGGAAGGGTTTGGAGCTCAATCCCAATTATTTCTTATTGCACTACGTGCTCGGCCGCTGTTATGCGCAAAAACAAATGTACGCGCAAGCCATCAGCCTCTTCGAACGTGCCGTCAAGTTCGACGGGGATAATCTTCTTCTCCTTGCGGCCCTAGGATACACGTATGGCTTCTCAGGCCGCAGAGCCAAGGCCCTGAAGTGTGTAGAGACTTTGAAGGGACTGAGAAGAAGCAGGTATGTTTCCACCATTTATTTTGCGTGCATCTACGCTGGCCTGCGGGACAGGGACCAAACCTGCCTTTGGTTGGAAAAAGCCTATCAGGAACGTGCGGACGGATTGAACTACATCAACGTCGAGCCGGGATTCGATTTCTTGCGCTCGGACCCGCGTTTCCAGAAACTTCTGCGCCGCATAGATCCTAAGCCCTAGCAACAGGGCTCCCAAGGTCCGCAGCGTTCGGCTTAGAAGCCTGCGCCAGTGCGAGTAGTGCATTTTTGCCGAGTCCTGCGGCTGCCCCTCTTGTGCCGAAGTTAAACTGCGCATAGTCGCGATACTCACGTGAGTTCGCTGTTTGGGAAACCGAACCAGATGGAACAGGGCCCTGACAAGCAGCTACCAATGGCTGCAACGATCCCATTGCGAGGAGTGTCAGTACTCTTCGACTCAGCATGCGAACCTCGGGTTGTCAAGCGTGCGGACGAATGCGCCGAAGTCTAGCCCCAAGTGGAAGTTAGCGCGATTGGACTGCTGTGTTGGAACACCGTGCCTGATAAGTCGGGTTATCGGAAGGTGGGTTTTCCCCCCAATTTCCAGTTGTCGATGACGGCCCGTTTATTGGGAACTGGCTTCTACTTGATATCAGGAAAGTCCCAGTCAATCAATCTTGAAAACGTACGGATTCAGCGTTTGCATGCCTGGGTGGGCTGATGAAAATTGCGTTTCGCCCTCCAACTGTTGGTACGTTGTATCGTCGAAGTTAGTACCACGAGGCGGGGCTAACGCGAGCCAAGTTACCCCATCCTCCTTGTAGGCCAGCGAATCGTCAGGGTCGCCTAATTCTTTTTCCAATGATCCTTTTTGCCAGGAGGTAAGTCCCCCGGAACCATCCCAAGCAAAACCATGCAACATAAACGGCTTTTCGTTCAGGCGTTCCAATTGCATCAGAGTTGTCCCAAGTGAAATGTCGTGCACGGTCTTCCAAACGCTTTTTTCACCATTAATCATGATTGTCCGGGGATGAAGTCGTTGCGGCTCCTGCCAAAGAATTTCCAATCTGTGCAGTGGATCTCGCGGATACAATACGGTTCCTGGCTCGGACGACCCTTCCCCGAGATCGATATTCTCGCTCGTCACATTTGCGGACCCGTAGACACGCTTCAGGTCTGCCTCAGTTGTATTTGCCATAATGGCGCTGCCGATTCCGCCGCCACGAAGAATTGTCCAATTAGCTGGTTGGCTGCTAATACTTAGACTTTCACTTCGGCTGCCGCCTGGACCGGGCCGGCCGGCATGGTCAGCGACAGGCGTCAGGCCGGCGGAGTTAGGATGAGATCGACATCCAAATAGCAATGCCAGGGTCACCAGAACAATTGAGCGAGCCGTCTTCATACATTCCAAGGTAACTCGACTTTTGGTCGGATTGTTGATGTGTTGTCTAAACGCAAAATTAGCGATTCGGGCCGCAGCCTAAGAAACTCAACTCCTGATAAGTCGCGTTTTCGGAATGTGGCCTCCGGTTGCTGAGAACGGCGTTATCCCGAAGTTGGCTGGGTAATTGGTTTATCCGTAAGCATCGACTGACTATGCGGCCCTGCCCTTCGCAAGCTTGCGAACCACATGAAGCAGCAATTGCCTGTCGCTCTCCTGCGTCTGGCTTAGTGTCCGGCAGAACTGCGCGAGCAGTCGCGCGTCCTTACCCTTGGAGCCCCACAGCCGCGAGTTGTTCATTTTGGCCGGTTTTGGCGGTGCGGGCGGCTTATTCCCAGAGTAGAAAACCTGATAGAGCGGTACTTCTAAGGCCCGTGCCCATTTCTCCAAGGTCTCAATCGTGGGAACAGTGTGCCCATTCTCCACGCGCGAGATGTAGCAACGTAGCAAACCCGTGCGCTTTTCGATTTGGCCCTGAGATAATCTCTTTTGTTCGCGGAGGTCGCGGAGTCGCTCACCAATAATCATGTGTCTCCCTTCGGAAGGGTATAACTAAGAATAGCTCAACTATGGGCGACGGAATTGAGAAGAGCTTTTCCAGAAGGCAGTTGCTTAGCTTCCGTGGCGACGATTGTCTTGCTGAGCCATGTGAGAGGCAATTGCAGTGGCGAGGCGCGGAATGTGAGCGAACAGCAAATCGCAGTTACCGAAAATCCCTTTTCAGGAGTTAGGCGACTCCAACAGGCGAAGGTGTTTACGAGAACGAGTACGGCCAGAAGTTGTGGGTACGTCTCGGCGATAATTGCCCATAATGATTATGTGTTTGGAACACGCTCAGCTTAGGACGATTAGGGCAAAGTTCAAGGCGCATTCATAGATGAGTGCGTATCCACATGCGGAGAAAATGAAACAAGGCTTGCTCTTATGGCTGATATTTCTTGCTTTGATCTTATCTGCGTGTTACGAAAAGCGCACACCGGAGCCTGTGGTTGTCCACGTATTCAGAGATCGCACTGCAGCAGAAATAAATTCGGCCTTACTGGCTTTAGGGGCAAAGCAGCTGAGTACCTCAAATGGTCGACCCATAATGATTGCTACCACGGAAGTCAGTTATCCCCACGGCCTGGAGATTCTGGGCCGTCAAGACCATCCCGACCTGGTCATTTTCGACTCCCCTGAAGATGCCCAAAGAACGAAGATCGATGTTCCGCCGCAAAGCGCCGTGGAGCTCTCAACGAAACGATTTTATTTGGTGATTCCCTCCTGGGTTTCAGGGGAACAACGTGAAACAGCGGAGCAAGTGCTGGCTGAGTTTCGCCGAGAGCTCCAAAGAGCCGGTGCTGGAGCCCCTGCCCGCCACATTAGTCGGAAGTAGCTTGCGACCCAACTCCCGATAAGTCGTCTTTCCGGAAACTGGCTTTTGAGGGACTTATCGAAATGTCCGAAATGTCATTTATCCGAAACTTAGGGCTGGACAGGCACGGTTGTGCTTTTGCGCGCTGCGGGTGAGCTCCGGATGCGACGCCAGCCTAGTCGTACAGGCCAATAAAGAAGGGCTGCCCAAAATAATAGGCTAGGCGCGAAGAGTAGCACTAGAGAAAGCGCTCCGGAGCCTTGCCGGATAACGCCTTGCAATCCCTCAACGATCGCGCTACGGAGTCGCGCCGATATGACCGCGCGCTCGATGCCGAAACGCGCGACGTACTCCTCTTTAAGGCTGATTCGGACGGCTCCGTAGCGGACGCGTTGTGAATGCCGCCTTTGTTGCGCCTCCAGGTCTTCGATCTCGTTGCGAACCTTCGCAATCGCTTGTTCGACTTCCAGGTACTCTCCCAGCTTCCCCGCATGCTCCCGCGAGAGACGGTTGAGCCGGTCTTCGCTAAAGCGCGCTGCCGCGAGCTTCGCGTCTAGTCTGTCGGACTCGGCGGAAGATGAGGACGAGGTCTGCGATTCCTCCTCGGCGCTTCCAAGTGCCTTGAGTTCAGCTAATGTGGAATCAAACTCTTCTGCAGGCACGCGCAGCGTCGCTATAAAACTGCGGCCGGAATCTTGGCGGGCGTTCACCTGAAGCTGGTCGAAATGGCCTTGGTGACTGCGTACAACTGACTCCATTCGCTCCTTTGCGGCGTCGAACTTACGCGTCTCTAGCATCAGTGAGGCGACCCGCACAATCTCCAGATCGTCGGCGGACTCAATCAGACGCGGCAATTGTGCCGGCTCTAATGATTCCATGTTCGCAGAAAGCCCAGTTGCTCGTGCGTTTGCCATTCCTTGGAACGTTGCATCTGTAGCGACCCTCGATGAAACCAAGACCACAACAAAGAACCCGAGAATACCCGCCACAGCGAACAAGAAAAATCGCAAGATTCTTTTGCCCTTTCCCGCCGGAATTGGCATAGGAACCTCCACTCTCAACAGATCTCACGTGCCGTGCTCAGCTTTCCTGATAGAGATAGACTCCGTGAAGGCCAGAAAGTTCCCAAGGCGTGAACCTTTCCGAAGCGAGAAACGACTGACGCGTTACCATCGCGGCCAACTCCTGAAAAGTCGGTTTTTCGGAAACTGACTTTTTCGACCTGCCAGTTTCCGGAAATCCCGTTTATCAAGAGCTATCCGGTTTGGGTGCGCAGAAGATAACTGCGCCGACTATACGTTCACTGGGACGCGGGCCCGGTTTCGCAAATCCAAGTTCACGAAAGGGCTTTCTGTGGGCGCAATCTGGTGACTTGTGAGAAGGCTGTTTACAACGCCAATCAGTCTCCTACCTCCGCCAAGCCCGTTCTGCAACCATTTCACGGGTTCTCGCCACGAACTGGCTCGCAGAACTTGGCAAGTGAAGAATTCACTGGTTGCTGGCAACGCTCCAGAGGCTCAAGATAAAATCAAGCTTCACGGGGCCGCCAACTTTGGGTGAGGGCACGCTTTCAAGCCGCTCGTGTAGGTCTTCAGCGACATCTGCACTCAGGTCCGGCACTGCAATGAATCGCACTTCATGTTCTGCCGTCGTCAGCGCAAGCTGAATAGTAAGCTCACGATTGGTTCTTCGTTCGAGGGGAGTGAAGAAGGTATCGACGACATTCTCTATCGCATTGACATAAGCGGCGAGATCCTCGGCAGGGGTACGTTCCTGGAGATCATGCTCACTGGTAAGCAAGACGATCCTGCTCGAACTCACCGCCACGAGTTCTTTCGGCGGCAAGGTGGTTTCAGGGTTATAAGTCGTCCATCTTTCGGCCGTATATCTCTCGCCGCTAACCGGACTCGTGTACGCTGCTGGCTTCGCCCACACGACCGTGATGCTCGCGCCACCCACCCCGGCAGGAGGCACGAAAACATCGGTGCCGGACACCAGGGCTTCGCGGATCTTCTGCCAGGCGCTATTGGTGAGATATAGAAAGAAACCGTCCTCTACCGTTCCGATCTCGTTCGTATCCTGCTCCGGAATGAAAGCTAGAAAGGCGCCGGTTTTTCGGGATCCGTCGCTGCCTGCGGGCGTAATCGTCACTGGCTGGTCGTGGCCTGAGGGCCACACCAAACATGCGTTGGCACGGAGATCAGGTTGAGTGAGGAGAGCCAGCGGTTTGGTGGGAGGAAGCTTGTTGAGGAATCCCGGAAGGCTTGCCTGGCTGGATGGTAGTACAGAGAGAAAGACGTGTTTCCGTTCCTCATAATAGCTGGCACGAGCGGGAACTCCTGCAATCTCCCAGAGGTGGCTTTTTTCCATCGCGTGCAGAGTTGCGACCGGTTCGCGTTTCAGGTCGGACCACGTGGGACACGGATAGTAGTGATACTTCATTCCCAACAAAGCGGTGACGCGAGTGAGCCCGAGATCCCATGCGATCTGGGCCTCATCGTTCTTGAGGAGGATGCCCGCCAGGAGCGGGACACCCTTCGTGTCCACGCCTGGGAAACCCTGCGGTTCAATATAACCGATGCCGCGAAAGTCTCTGTCGCCTCCCAATCCGGTCTCGCCAAACAGGGTCGATTGACCGACGTCCACGACCTGTCCTCGCTCGGCGTAATGAAAGAATGTCGCAAAAAGGTCGAGCAATTCGCGTGGATAGTCCTCAGGTTTCTGGCCCGGGTCTCGGCGCAAGGTGAAGATAATCTCTTTCTGCTTTTGCGCCACGAGCCCGTCGGTCACATACGACCAGCAAGAAAATATCTCCTTTTCGTACTCTATCTCGTGAAGAAATATTCCCACTTTTAGTCTGCCGGGGATGACGTCAACCGACTGTGGAAAAACATTGTGGCAGGTTGTGAGTTGCCCGTCGGTCACGGAACTGGCCTTCGCGCCACCAAACCACCGGGAAATGGCGAGGGCGAGCTTTCTGGCGGCCCCGATACGTAGGTCCATGAGAGCTATCATGTTGTAGTACGCCATAGTTTCGACCGATGCTTTGACCTTTGGACCTTCTAGTGCCATGTACGTCTCCTCAGCAAGACCTACGAGCCAGTGGATATTATCTCGATGTGATCAATTTTCGATGCGCTCTCGCACTCATCCACTCTTCATACGATTGGAGATTCAAAAGCGGCGTCTTCCCTCGTAATTGTTTCAAGAATGCTTCTTGCCTCTCTCGTTCGCCCGCCCAATGTGGATGGTGT
>Ga0137381_10002128_pt1 | contig 13702 bp, 6 predicted proteins | sample SagtaG_16_FD_104808 | JGI IMG/M metagenome (GOLD analysis project Ga0137381, IMG submission 104808) | Vadose zone soil microbial communities from Sagehorn Ranch, Mendocino, California, USA - Sage2_L_115_16 metaG | ecosystem: Environmental > Terrestrial > Soil > Vadose zone | place: USA... | reverse complement strand
CTTTTTTCATGGCGCGCTCCTTGAAAGACGTATCAGTTGACAGTTCTCAGTTGCAAGCAAACGAAGAGCGCTCCCGCCGGGCCCGAGAGCCTCTAGAAAGGAAAACTCAATCCTTTAGGGCATGCAGGTAGTTGTAACTGATTTTGATGTCATCAAATTCTGATTTGGGATAGTCGTTTTCAACGAAGTAATGTTTGATACCGGCTTTCGCTGAATGAGTGAAAAGATTTTTCCAGTCGATGGAGCCCTGGCCGACATCGGCCATGCGGCCACCAAACTTGACGGATTGGCCCATGGCGCCCTGGTATTCAGTCGGCGAAGAGGCGTCCTTCACCCAGTCCTTTATGTGAACGAGGGGAAAACGGCCAGGATATTTTTCCCAATAGGACAGGGGATCTTTGCCGGCGACGCTGATCCAGCAGAGATCCATTTCCATGGCGACGAGTTTGGGATGCGTTTCGGCGAGGAGAAAATCGTAGGGAAGTTTGCCGCCGAGCGAATCGGAGGGATCGAATTCGAATGAGTGATTGTGATAACCGAACTGGATGCCGGCCTTCTGACTGGCTTCGCCGGCTTTATTAAAGAGTTCGGCGGCGCGCTTCCAGCCGTCTGGAGCGGCGCGCTGCTTTTCGTCTATCCACGGACAAATGATGAAACTGTGCCCGACAATTTTTGCGGCTTCGAGAGTTTCAGGCCAATTTTTATCGACTATGTCGTAGCCGACGTGGCAGGAAGGCGAGGCCAAGCCATTCTTGTCGAGGATGGCGCGAACGTCCTTGGGAGAATGGTCGAAGTAACCGGCGAACTCGACTTCCTTGTAGCCCGTGGCGGCGACTTTCGCGATGGTGCCCTCGAAGTCGGTTTTCATGGATTCGCGCACGGTGTAGAGCTGCAGGCCGACGCGGTCAATGCTACGCGTGGCGGCTGAACGACCGGCTGAATGTGCGGTGTCCGCAGCCCAGGCTGGCTTGGCGGCGGCTGCGAAAGTTGCGGCAATGGACGTACCGATAAATGTGCGTCGATTCATGCGCCGCATTTTACTCCTTCCAGGAAGAAAGGACATAGGGAATCGTTGAAAAAGGGAGGGGCTCTCGTGGGTCTCACTATGTTACGGGCGGGGCGCGTTTCTTAACTCCGGCGCAATCTCATACGCCTTGTCGAACTCCGCGCGGGACTCCTCCTCCTTTCCTTCTTGATGCAGAGCCAACGCAAGATTGTAGTGTGCTTCCGCATACCGCGGTTTGAGGCGCACAGCTTCTATGAATTCCGTCCGCGCCGTTCGGACGTCGCCCGCCTGCAACAGCACCAGCCCAAGATTGTTGTGAGCTTCAGCGAAACTCGGTTCCCGGCGCACGACTTCCCGGAAGACATTGGCGGCGCCAGCGGTATCGTTGTTCTGACTGAGGACCAACCCCAATTGTATCCGGGCGTCAGTGTACTTGGGATCGAGGCTGATGGCTTCATTTAGTTCGCCAACAGCTTCGTCCAGATGTCCCGATTGCGCGAGGGCGAGGCCAAGATTGTAATGCGCCTCCGCCAGATCAGGATCGGACATTACAGCCTGCCCGAATTCCTCCAGTGCGTGTTTGCTATCGTTCTGGCGCCAATAGAACAGACCAAGGCGCGAGTGGGCCTGCGCATAGTCCGGTTTCAGCTCGAGCGCTTTCTCATAGGCCGCCAAGGCACGCGCGGTGTCTTGTTTGCGCTCCCAGGTTACTCCGAGAAAGTAATGGCCAGTCGGCAGCTCGGGACTTTGTTCAACGGATTTCTCGAAGAGCGCCAGCGCTTCGTCGAGCTGCTCCTGCTTCAGCGCCTCCACGCCCTGAATGATTAGCATTTTCGATTGCGCCAGGCGAGCACGGAAATCGTGCAACGCCTTCAACTCTTCCAACTCCTTCTTCGCAGCGCCGGTCTCTCCTTGAGTACGCAACGCGATACCCAGGTTGTAGCGCGCCTTTTCGAGATCAGGCTTCAGCTCGATCGCTTGCCGAAATGCTGCGATCGCACCGGACGTGTCGCCGTCGGCTTTGAGCTCCATGCCGAGGTTATATTGTGCTTCCGGATCTTTGGCATCGAGATCGACGGCTCTGCGGAACTCGGCGAGGGCGCCCGCGTGATTTCCCTGGCGGTGCAGTGTCACGCCCAGCAGCGAGTGCGCTCGCGCATACCGGGGATCAAGGCGGAGGGCGCGGCGAAGGATGGCCACGGCCCCGTCCAGATTGCCGAGCTGTCCTTCGGTCAGCCCCAGCTCAAAATACATCTCCGCCGAAGGTTTCAACTTGAGCGCCTGCCGTAACTCGCCCTCCGCGGCCGAAGGATTGTTTTGTTGCAGGTAAACCATCGAGAGGTAGTAATGTGCCCCGGCATTCGAAGGGGCGAGCTCTATCGCTTTTCTTAATTCTGTGAGCGCAGCAGCCAGATCGCGCAGATCGTACTGGGTTGCGCCCAGCCCGTAATGCGCGTCGGCCCAGTTCGGCTTCAGCCGCAGCGTGGCCTCGAACTCTTCCGCGGCCTGCTTTGCGTCGCCCTTGTATTTCAGCGCCAGCGCCAGATTGTAATGAGTAAGCGAATCATTCGGTTCGAGGGCCAGGGCCTCGCGGTAATTCAGAATGGCCTGGTCCCACGATTTGTTGCGGGCAAGTTCGGTCGCCCTTTGACGGTAGCTCTCTGCAGTCTGCGCAAAAGATGGCGCTGCGAACAAGAGGCCCAGAACTAGCAGAAACACCATTCGCCTATAGTACACAAGAGTGAATCAAAGAGTGCCAGCCGTGCCGACGGTGAGACCAGACTTGCGAAATGTAATTCATGGACAGGTTCGCCCGGCGAGACAGGCATTCCTGCCTGTCCCACCTGACGCCGCACAGTCTACCAGATGAACTTCGCGCTGAGCTGCCCGATTCGCGGATCGCGGGCGCTACCGACGACTCCGAAGCTTCCGCCGCTGATGTCCCCGCTCGGATTGTTGAATTGGACGTGGTTGAAGACGTTGAAGAATTCAGCCCGAATCTCGAAGGCCATCTTCTCTGTGATCGCGGTCCTCTTCGTAAGCCCGAAATCGGTATTGTTGAAACCCGGGCCGTGGAAGAACCGGCGGTTGGCAGTCCCGAAAGTGCCGCAGTCAGGGCTGGGAACCTTGGTAATCGGATCGAACGTGCAATTGGTCGGGGCGAACGCGCTTGGCAGGAAATAGCATCCTGTGCCAGAGCCCGGAACCGTGGGGTCAAATGTAGGACAAGCGGTATTCACTTTACGTGGATTCACAATCACCACCGGGCCCACGCGATTCGGAAAATCCGTGCCACTACCTGCAAGCGATGAATCCCCGCTGCTCTGGCCCAGCTGGACGGGAAACCCAGTGGACAAGCGGGTGATACCCTGCACCTGCCAGCCTTGCGTTAAGCGTTTCGGCGCGCCTTTGAAGGCCCGGTCGAGCGGGATGCCCCAAACGTAGCTGGCCACGAAATTGTGGGTCACGTCGGTTGACGACAATCCGCGGCTAAGGCGCGGATTCGTAAAATTGACAAAGTCACCAAAGGACGAGGAATTGTCCAGGGCTTTGGAGAACGTGTAAGCCGCCAGGAACGTCATATCGCCAGCTTTGCGCTCCACGCTGATCTGCCCAGAGTGATAGACGGAATTGGACATGGTGCGCGTATAGGTGTTGCCAAACGCATAGCATTCAGTACCGCCACCCGTGGAACTGGGTGGGCAATAATTCGGATTCAGGAGCGTATTCCTCGTGCCGTAAACGCACCCCGGATTCGCTACCGCAGTCTGGCACAAACTCGTTGGACCAGTACCGGAAAGCAGGAAAATATCGTCCTCATTGCCAGGTACACAGCCGGCGGACTGCGAGACAGTATCGAAAGCTCCTGACGCGGTGAGTTGCTTGCAAAGCGCAGCGCTGCCCGGGTTCGCTTCCTCAGACGTGATGAGATGGTGTCCCTGCGTGCCCACGTAGGCCAAAGTCAGCACCGTAGACTTATCCAGCTGGCGCTGAATGGACAAATTGAAGTGCTCCGCATAAGGAAGCCGATTGTGAGGGTCGTAGCCTGGTGAAAAGGAGATCGGCTCGTACTTTCCGAAATCCAAGGTCGCATTCGAAGGACTGCCCGGAACCGGCACGGTGAACGGGAAGCGCTGTCCTTGTGGTGTTCCGTCCTGGCGATTTCGGAAGGGTTCGTCAAACATAACCGGGGCGAAAGTGGACCAGTATAGCCCGAACGGGGCGTCCGCCACCTCGAAAAACAGGTTCAGATCTTCGATGGACGTATAATAGATCCCGTAGGCTGCCCGAATGCTGGTCTTGCCTGGACCTCCAAAGATTTTGCCCAATACCCCCTCAGTAAAGTTCGGCGAATACGCCAAGCCGACGCGCGGCCCGAAATCCTTATATCTCGTTGGGGTAAGCGTCTTGGGGACGCCTGGGTCGCCAGGATATACAAAGCCTTTAGGAGACAAGGGGAAGAGCACCGATTGCTCTCCGGGAATGATAGACTGGATCTTGCCCTGAGTGTCATACCACGGTGTGCTGTATTCCCAGCGCAAGCCAAGGTTCAGCGTGAGGTTCGGTTTTGCCTTCCAGGAGTCCTGCACGTAGACGGCGCCGTACTTCGTGCGGGAATCCAGGATCTGTTTGGATGCCTGGGTGTACCCATTCGGGCCACTATCCCCTTGCGGCGCGCCAAGGAGGAAGTCGGCGAAATCATTACCACTCATGCTGCCACTAAACACGAAACCCCCGAAAACGTTCGCGAAATTACGTTCGTTGACTTGCAGGTAGCGGTATTCGCCGCCGATCTTCAACGTATGTCTGCCCAGCACCTTCGAAAACCCGTCGCTTGCCATGTACGTATTGTTGGGCTGGAAGGTGTTCAATGACGGTACGCCAATGTTGAAGTTTTTAAAGATGATCTGTGGCACGTACTGCCTATATCCCGCCGGTGCAGCGGGGATAATGCCGAGGCCGTTAGCGTTGTTGAAACCAAGGTCGGAGAGATTCGCGAAGCTGCCGGCTGGGTTGTCCTTGTGGACGGAGGTGCGGAAGAAGCTTATGCGCGCCTCGTTCACCGCAGTAGGTCCGAAAGTTTTGGTGTTGCTCATGACGAACTGTTGCGCTCGCGCAGGCGTAATCGAGGGGAAGCCTGGCACACTGGCAGAGGGAAGCGCCAGTGCCGCGCTCGAGTTATCAAAGTGGTAATACCACGACCAGTTGCCGGTCTTCTGAGTGATCAGGTCCACCCGCTGTGCGGCCTTATTATCGCTTACTTTATCTTTTCCACTGTTATCAGAAAAGTTATTAATATCGGTAGTCTTATCTGTTGCTCTGGGAATATACGGCAGGATTTTAGTCGACGGTACTGACCAAGCCGTCTGCGGAATCACTGCCAGACCCGTGACCGGGTCAAGGGGAAACACGCATTGCGCGGTAGAGGTACAGCCCGTTGGATTGGCGGCGCTTTTAGCGATGGTGTACAGCTCGGCGTTTGTCACCGTGTAACCCAACCGTTGTGTCAGGACCTGGGCCCAGCCGCAGTCGGGGCAAACTCCAGGACGGTCGCCATCGACAGTGCCGGTCAAGAGTGTAGGATCAAACATGCCCTGGCGCTCGTTATCGTTTGGCAAGGTGGTAGTGGTTTCGGCTCCACGCACCTGTCTCGTGCCCTGATAATCCGTGAACCAAAAAATCTTGTTCTTCCAGAACGGCCCGCCCACGGCGTAGCCGAACTGATTTCGCCGCAGCTCGGTCCTCGGGAGCCCCGCCGAATTCGGGGCGTAACCGTTGGCATCCAACTTGTCGTTGCGCCAGAACTCGAATACATCACCGTGAACGCCGTTGGTGCCGGACTTGGTAATCGCATTCACTACCGCGCCGCTGAATTTTCCGTATTCGGCGTCGAAGCTGTTGGTGATCAGGCGGAATTCCTCTATGGAATCAAGATTGGGGATCAACCCGGCGCCCAGATTGCGCCCCTCGCTGACATCGCCTCCATTGACCAGAAAGGCGTTCGCCGTTTCGCGCTGGCCATTGACGGAGATGTTGCCCGCGTTCAAATCGCCCGAAACCTGACGGTCGCCACCGATGGTCTGACCGCCCGAGGGCGCCACGCCAGCCTGCAGGCCAAGCAAATCGATGTAACTGCGCCCGTTCAGCGGCAGCGCCAGCATCTTCTTCGAGTCGATTACATCACCGAGCTGTGTGCTTTCGGTCTGCACTTGCACGGCGTTGGCGACGATTTCGACATGCTCCGCCACGGTGCCAACAGTGAGTGTGACATCGAAGTGGAGCTGGTCGTTTACTTTTACTTCGATACTCGTCTCGGTGAACGTGCGGAATCCGGGTGCTGTGACAGTAAGCTTATAGACCCCCGCCGGGAGAGCCAGGATGCGGTAGGAACCGTCCGCGGCGGAAACGGTTTCTTGGTTGAAATTGGTCTGCACGTTCGTGGCTACGACGCGTGCGCCAGCGACCACAGCTTGCGTGCTGTCGTGTACCACACCCAGAATCGATCCGGTTACGTCCGCTCGCAGAACAGTCGAATTGAAAAGGAATGCTAGAACCAGCAGAAGAGTTGAGACTACAGGCCTATTGCGATTCTTCATGAGACACCTCCCGGCAGTGCGACCGGAAACCCGAGGGCGACGACCGCACAGAACAACAACCATGCCGCTCGCAACATATTCTTTCGATGAATCGAACGATTAGAATTCTCCTTCACGTTAAGACCTCCCTGGAAGCTTCGAAATTGGCGAGGCAGCGGAACTTGAGGGCACCACGATGGTGGCTCAAACGGTAACTCCTGAACTGGCCGCTCGCGGTACCCCATCATTGAACCCCACCGCAACACCACTCGACGACCGCAGGAAACGCACCGAACGTGTCTATTAAAACGGGTTAATACTGCATTTCAGTGTTGGTGTCAAGCGGAGATTCGTGCAGGCGCGGGATGGGCCTGCTCAGTGCAATTAGATGGGGGGTGGTTGCCAGGGCCCACGGGCTTGCTCGATGGCTTCCGCGACGGCCAGAACCAGTTCCTCTTCAAACGGACGGCCGATCACTTGAACGCCGATGGGGAGTCCTTCCTTCGAAATGCTGACGGGAACGGAAGCGCCGGGAAAGCCGGTTAAGTTCAGCCATTGCGAAAACCGCATGGTGTCACGGTAACCCGTGCCGGGGAAATAATTCCCCTGGCCGTGGCGAAACGCCGGACCGGTAGAAACCGGCGAGAGCAAAACCGGAGTATCCCGCATTTGCCACAGAATCTCGGCACGGAGAAGATCCCGCTCCGTGCATGCCTTCATGAAACGCTCAAGCGTAATTGGGCTTTCGGAATTTGCGCTTGAGAGATACTCGCGCAACATCGGACTGATTTTATCTTCATGGCTGGCGATGCTGTGCCGGAACAGATTGCCGATCACCGGACCGAAGAAAAACCACCACAGATCGAGAGCGCGGTCGAGTCCATTTAGCCGAAAAGGTTCGACGGAGAAGGCCTGCTCGCCGAGTGATTTTGCAGCGCGGTCGACAGCAGCCCGAGTCTCCGGAGTTGCTACTCCAAGCGCATCGCTCTCTAAAATTCCGATGCGCACGCCGCGCAATTCGTCTTCGCGGTACGCGCGCAAAGGAACCGGAGCGGAGAGTGCATCGCCCGGATCCGGTCCGGCCATTACTTCGAAGAGCACGCGAACGTCCGCGATGGTGCGGGCCATGGGGCCAATAACGCCGATCCAGGAAAATGCTCCGGCGCCGGGAGGGAAATGCCCCGCGGCGGGAATGCGGCCGGGCGTGGGCTTCAGTCCGCAGATTCCGCAAAAATGCGCGGGCACACGAATGGACCCGCCGCCATCGCTGCCGACGCCGCCCGCCGAGCATCCTGCAGCAATGGCAGCGGCTTCGCCACCGCTCGAGCCGCCCGAGGAGTGCAGCAAGTTCCAAGGGTTGCTCGTTTTTCCAGTGAGCAGGTTGTCGGTTTCGTAGGCCATCAGGAATTCCGGCGTGTTGGTATTTCCGAGCAGAATGGTGCCGGCGGCTTTCAATCGCGCCACAAGGGGCGCGTCCCGATCGGCCACACAGTCTTTGCGGAGAAGAGAGCCGGCGGGACAGGGCCAGCCAGCGACATCAATGCAACTCTTGATGGTAAGCGGCATGCCGTGCAGCGGTCCAAGTTGTGCGCCGCGCCCGGCCGAAGATTCCACCGCACGGGCCTGCTGGCGGACGCCCTCGGGATTGAAGTGGACGAAAGCATTCAGCATAGGTTGCAATGACTCGATACGTTTAAGATGGAGTTCGACGAGTTCGAGAGGCGAGATATTCTTGGAGCGAATTTCCCGCGCGATTTCCGCCAACGTGCCGTAGGGAAAGATATTCATTGCTGACGCGCGAGAGTAAGCATACATGGGGCGCAGGTCAAGCGCCTGGCGAAACGCCGACCTCCGCGGACATAAAATCGGTTGACGATGCGCGCGGCAGCCGGGAGAATTCCTAATGCGCCCGGATGTATCGTATGCGGATTTCGGGCATCCCGCGCGGATAGGGCGAAACACTTTCATGGGTTCAATTCATCGGCGAGCAGCCGGCGCGATCTTCGTTAGTTCACTTTTGACTTGCCTTGCCGCGTTATTGGTGGAATCCAGCGCCCCGCCCGCGCAGGAGAAAGCCGCCGATGCGAAAAAGTCCGGGCCATCGACCGGGATTGCGGACGCCTATCGGTTCAATGCGCTGGGCGTGGCGTACATGAACCAGCAGCGCCCTGCGGACGCGCAAAAATATTTCGACCAAGCCCTGGAGGCCGACGCAAAGTTTGCAGTGGCGCGGTTAAACCTGGGTGTTTCGCTGCTTGGCCAGCAGAAGCTGGAGCCTGCGCGCGCGGCATTGGAAGAGGCTGCCCGGCAGCTGCCCAAGGATGCTTACGCCTGGTATAACCTCGGACTTGTTTACAAAGACGTTGGAGAGACTGAGAAGGGCGTTGCCGCTTTTCTGCACGTGACAGAGATCGCACCCAACGAGGCGGACGCCTATTATTTCACCGGCTATCTGTACTCGCAGCTTCAGAAATATGACGAGGCCGTCGCCGCGTTTCAAAAGGGGCTAGCGCTGAATGCTTTTCATGCTTCGTCGGAATTCGGGCTGGCGCGCGCGTTGCAACGAAAGGGCGACACGGCAGCGGCGCGCGAACACCTGGCGCGCTTCCAGAAAATCACAACGGAAAAGCTGGGAACGCCGTTCGGCGCGGGTTATGGCGAACAAGGACGATATTCGCTTGCAGAACTGCCGGCGAATTCGGTTATGGACGTACCTGCGGCGATTGCGGTGCGGTTTTCGGTTCAGGCAAATGCGTTTGTTTCGAAAGGGACCAGTGGAAGTCCGGTTGAAGTTGGGCCGAGTACTGGCGCATGTTTCTTTGATTACGACGGAGATGGGAAGCCCGATCTCTTCCTAGTGAGCGGCGTGACGGATGGCTCCAGCCACTTGCTGCACAATCTCGGCGATGGACGATTTGCGGACGTGACGAAAGAAGCAGGCATCTATTTTGTGGGAAGCGGTTTGGGATGCGCCGCGGGTGATTTCGATAATGACGGCAAGACCGATCTTGCAGTTTGTCTGAGTGATGGAGTGAAACTATTCCATAACAAAGGTGACGGCAAGTTCGAAGACGCAACGAAAGCGGTAGGAATTCGCAGGGAAAAAGGCTGCGTGGGGGTTACGTTCGTGGACTACGACCATGATGGCGACCTGGATTTGTACATTACGACGGCGCCTGATGCGGCTGCGCCGGGGGCGGCGCCGCACAATGTTCTTTGGCGAAACAATGGCAATAGTACGTTCACAGATGTATCAGCGGAGACGGCGCTCGGCGTTGCGGCGACGGGTGCGGGCGTTGTCACCACTGATTTTAACAATGACCGCGCGGTGGACTTTGTCATCGCGGGAAGCGCGGCAGGAGCCGCGATCTATCTGAATCCCCGCGAGGGGAAATTCACGGCGCTCGGCGGCATCGATTTCAGCAAAGAGAAGCTGCCGCCGGCAGTTGGTGTGGTAGCGTTCGATTTCGATAAAGATGGCTGGATGGATTTGGCGTTTACGCACGCGGGCGCGCCGGGAATTAGTTTGTGGCGGAATGTGGAAGGAAAGCGGCTGGAACGCGTGGCGCTCCCCGATTTCGGGTGGCAGCGCGGCTGGGGAATTGCCGCGCTCGATTATGACAATGATGGCTGGCTCGATCTGATCGCTGCGGGGGAGTCAAGCAACGGAGCGGAGCTTCGGCTGCTGCGGAATCTGGGAAGCAAAGGCTGGGGCGACGTGACGAAGGATGTGCACCTCGATGGCGTCAAGCTGAAGCAACCACGCGCGATTGCAGTCGCGGACATCGATGGAAATGGGAATACGGACCTGGTTGTGACGCAACTTGGCGGCGCGCCGATTATTCTGCGCAATGAGGGCGGCAATCACAACAACTGGATGAGCATTGACCTCAAGGCCTTGAACGACAACAAGAGCGGGATTGGAACGAAGGTCGAGCTCTACGCGGGCATGCTGTATCAAAAGTGGGAAGTGGCCGGTGCGTCGGGCTATTTGGGGCAAAGCGCTGCTCCGATCCTTGCGGGGCTTGGCTCAGAGCGCAACGCTGAAGTTGTCAGGCTGCTTTGGCCGACGGGCGTGCCGCAAGACGAAATAAATTTGGCCGCAAAGCAAGTACACAGCATTGCGGAACTCGATCGGCGTGGAAGCTCCTGCCCTGTTCTGTTTTCGTGGAACGGACGCGAGTATGAATTCATCGCGGACATGATCGGACCCGGCGTGGTCGGCCACTGGGTTGCGCCCGGGGAAAGAGACGTTCCCGACCCGGACGAATACCTAAAGGTGCCTGCGCACAGCGTGAAGGCCCGAAACGGGTTTCTCAGTTTCCGCTTTATGGAGCCGATGGAAGAAACCGTGTATCTCGACCAGGTGCGGCTGCTGGCCATCGATCATCCGGCGACGTACGAAGTTTTTCCGAATGAGCGATTTGTCAGCGCGCCGCCTTTTCCGGAATTTCGCGTGATCGCCAGCCGCGACGCGCATGCGCCGGCCGGCGCGTGGGACGACCACGGAAATAACGTGCTGGAACTGATCTCGAAGCGTGACCGCAAGTACGTCACCAGTTTAGAAGAGTTGCCGTTCGCGGGATTCGCAAAGCTGCATTGGATCGAACTCGACCTGGGCGACTGGGACTCGCAAAAACCGCTGCGCTTGATTATCGACGGGTACACGGATTACTTCACGGCGACTTCCATGTACGCGGCGGACCAAGCGGGAATCAAAGTGATTCCGCCGTACGTGGAGGCTCTCGACGCGCAAGGCAAGTGGGTGCGCGTCGTGGAAGACATGGGTTTTCCGGCGGGGCTCGAACGGACCATGATTGCGGACCTGACAGGCAAGATCCCCGCGGGAACGCGGCGGATTCGCATTGTCAACAATTTGAAGATTTATTGGGACGCGATTCGAATTGATCAGACGGAGGACGTGCAGGATGTGCGCGTCGCACAAGTACCACTCGCGAAGGCAGCACTCGATTACGTGGGCTATCCGCGGGAGATACAGCTGAAGCCGGCGAGCGACACGGTGTATTCGTATTCGCAGCGAAGCATGAGCGGGCCTTATGCGCACGCGGCCGGGAATTACACACGCTATGGCGATGTGCACGACTTGCTGCGTGCTACGGATGATCGCTTTGTCGTTTTCGGTTCGGGCGAGGGATTGAAGCTTGATTTTGATCCGAAGCAACTTCCAGCGCTGCCGGCAGGATGGATTCGCGATTATTTCTTTTACGCCGACGGCTTTGAAAAGGATCTCGATTTTTACGCGGCGCACGCGTTTACGGTCGAGCCGCTACCGCGGCACTCACCGCTGCCGTATCCATATCCTGTGGGAAAAGATTATCCCGCCGATGCGGAACACCAGGACTACCAACTGGAGTACAACACGCGGCAACGTTCGGAACGCCTGCCGCCAAGCCTGCGCTACCAATATTCTTCGCCGCACTGAGCGGGCGCGTGCAGTCCCAAACCGAGAAAAACTTTAAGGTTGCGAGAGTCCACGAGCGCATCTGGCATATCGCGAGCAGTTGACAGCGTCAGCTAATTTTTCTGCGAGAGTAACGACTCGCGGACGGCCTCCAACTCCTTCTTCTTGGCCTTGTCGACATCGGGAAACGCGAGATCGAGCTCACCCAGCGTGTCAATGATCGCCGAGGCGACCGCCAGCCGTGTAAACCACTTGTTGTCCGCCGGGATGACGTACCAGGGCGCGTGCTTGGTTGCGGTGCGCTGAATCATTTCCTCGTAGGCTTCCTGATAGTCCTTCCAAAAGCCGCGCTCTTGGACGTCGGCCATGGAAAACTTCCAGTTTTTCTTGGAGTCTTCCAGGCGCTCGAGGAATCTCTTTTTCTGCTCTTTTCTTGAAACGTGAAGGAAAAACTTGCGGACCACGACGCCGTTGTGCGTCAGGTAGCGTTCGAACGCGTTGATGTCTTCATAGCGCTCGTCCCAGATGTGCTTGGTGATCAACTGGTCGGGCAGCTTCTGGGCCCGCAGAAACGGCGGATGAACGCGCACGACCAGAACTTCCTCGTAATAGGAACGGTTGAAGATGCCAATTTTGCCCCGTTCTGGGGTGCATTTGTGAGTCCGCCAGAGATAATCGCGGTTCAGTTCTTCGCTGCTGGGCGATTTGAATGCGTGGACGTCGCAGCCTTGCGGGTTTACGCCGGACATCACGTGTTTGATCGCGCCATCTTTTCCCGCGGCATCCATGGCTTGAAAAATCAGCAGCAGAGCCCAGCGATCCTGCGCATAAAGCTTTTCCTGCATGTCGCTGAGCAAGCCCACACGTCTCTCCAGGATGTCCTCGGCGTGTTGTTTGGTCTTGACTCCGTTGGTGTCAGCGGGGTCAAAGTCCTTGAGCCGGAAGTGTTCGCCTCTTGTGATGCAGTAGCGTTCAACGATCCGCGATGCTTCTTTCAACTGTTTGCCATGTTTCATGACTGCGGAAGTGTAGTACAGACCTGCGGCTCAGAACAGCGCGCCGAGGCCCCAACCGAAAGCGGAGAGGCGGTTGTGGGCATGGAATAAGGGAATTGTTCGGGAGGGAAATGAAGCGGTTCATGCGCAGAACATCAGGGTGTAGTAAGCGCGAACGGGAGCGATGGCACGGGAAAAAGGAAAGACCCGGATCGCCTTGTACGAACTGAGACGATCCGGGGGATTTGAATGAAAACAAATGGCGCGGAAACTATTCGCCTGCGGATTCGCTATTGAGAAACGACTATTCCGGTAGCGGGATCGAGAATGAGCTTTCCCGCTTTCGGGCCGCTACTGAAGTCAAACATGTTGTTCAACGTGCCTGTAGTCGCATCCGTCGAGCCGCTTCCGATCCCGCCGAGGTTCCAATTGTCTTCGATGAACCGCAAAATCGAAGATTGGTCCGTTATCGAGTCGTCGATGAAGTTCTGTTTTGCCCAGGGCGAAACCACCAGCAGCGGCAACCGCGGGCCAAAGCCGCAACGGCCATTCTGCGTTCCGCCACTCACGTCATTGGCCTTTGGGGAGCCGCAATTGCCTGGTCCAAGTAACTGATCGTCGGAGACATTCGATTGAGTCACGATGGTCCCCATCTGGTGGTCGTACCAACCATCGGAATCATCCCAGGCGATGATGACGGCGG
>Ga0137381_10002113_pt1 | contig 13739 bp, 10 predicted proteins | sample SagtaG_16_FD_104808 | JGI IMG/M metagenome (GOLD analysis project Ga0137381, IMG submission 104808) | Vadose zone soil microbial communities from Sagehorn Ranch, Mendocino, California, USA - Sage2_L_115_16 metaG | ecosystem: Environmental > Terrestrial > Soil > Vadose zone | place: USA... | reverse complement strand
GGCGGGTCGGGCTCGATCTGAGCGCCGCCCGTGAACGGGTGGGGGTCGCGCGCGGACCTTGGCGTAGGACAGCTCTCCGCGGGCGAGGGCCTGGGCGAGGAGCAGCAGCGTCTCGAGGGCGCGCGCGACCCGCACCCGTTCACGGGCGGCGCTCAGATCGAGCCCGACCCGCCAGGACAGCCAGGCGGCGCAGGAGCGGAAGCCCGAGTTCCATCCCCCTCGCGCGTCGAACTCCCGGATCAAATCCAGGAGGCGCGCGGTGGCGGCGTCGAGGTGCGCGGACAACTCGGCGATCTGGTCGCCGAGGCGGTCCAGCTCCGCGAAGGGATGCTGCGAGCAAGCCACAGGTGAGACGTAGCTCTGCATGGCGAGCCCTCCTGCGCCGACTCTACACCGCGGTTACCGGGCCTCCGTCGAGCACGCGGGGCGAGTGTTTTCGAGACGGGGAATGATTTTTGACTCGGCCCCGCTCGAATGCGCGCCGGCCGACGACTGGGGGCCGCAGGGCCGGCACCTTCGGAGCGCTGCCGTCGCGTGACCATGGCATCCCGCAGAAGGTGTCAAGCGGAAAAGTGCGGGAGTCCTCCCCCCACATCGAGAACGCGCCGGCCCAGAAAGCCAATCCGCCACACCTTTCGCGGTTCCTGCGCGTGGGTGGCGAGGGGCCCCCCGCTGATTCCGGCCGTGAGCGCGCCGAGGAAGACCCGCCGTTCCACGAGGCGATTCCCCGCGTTCACTCGCCTGCGAGACAGGAGCTCCTGTCTCGGGTCGTGGCGGGAGACGATGCCTCCGTCAAGGGATGCGGACCCACCCTTCCATCAGGCGGCGAGCGGTGCGGTAGACGGTGACGCGCTCGGCGGTGTACTCGCCGCCCTGCGCGGTGACGACGGCGTCGAGAGGCAGCACGCCCGAGGGATGACCGAGGCGCACGTCGGCGCTCGCGGCGGCGGTGGAAACCTCGTGCACCAGCGTGCCCTCGATGCGCGCGGCCACTGCGAGGCACATGGAGGAGGTCAGGGGGAAGGCGCGGTGGCAGTTGCCCATGGAGATGGCGCGCGCCACCACGTCGGCCTGCTCGCGGGTGACGCGCGAGCCATCGAGAGCGGTGTACTCCGTGGGCGCGGTGACCATGGCGATCTTGGGGGTGGCCGCGCTGCCGGCTATGCCCATGAGATGCGAGGCGGCCACCCGGATCTTTTCGAGACGCGCGGAGAGGGCCTTGTCGCCGTCCACCGCTTGCGGGGTCTCCGTTCCGGTGAGCCCGAGGTCGCGGGCGCGTACGAAGATCATGGGGATGGAGGCGTCGACAAGCGAGGCCTCGAGTCCGTCCACGATGTCGCGGGGCTTTCCCGTGGGGAGGAGCCGACCCGTACCCGCGCCGCCGGGCTCCACGAAGTCGAGGGCGATGCGCGCCCCCGTGCCCGCCACGCCGGGCAGCTCGAAGTCGCCGTGCACGGCGGGCTCGCTGCCCGCCACCGGCACACGCGCCACGATGAGCTTCTTGGTGTTGGTGTTGTGGATGCGCACGCGCGTCTCGCCGTCCACGGGCTGAATGAGGCGCTCCTCGATGGCGAAGGGACCCACGGCGGAGGAGCAGTTGCCGCAGTTGCCCGTGTAATCGACCTGCGGCTTGCTCACCTCGACTTGGGCGAAGGTGTAGTCGACGTCCGCGCTGGGATGAGTGGTGGGACCGATGATGCAGGCCTTGGAGAGCGAGGAGATGCCGCCGCCCAGGCCGTCGAGCTGGCGGCCGTAGGGATCGGGGCTGCCGAGGGCGGCGAGGAGGATGTAGTCGCGCTCGGCCCCCGCGGGCGGGAGGTCGCGCTCGTGGAAGACGAGGCAGCGGCTGGTGCCGCCGCGCATGTAGACGGCTCGGACGCGGGATTGAGTCATGGTTCCCTCACGATTGAGGTGGCAGTCTGGGCGAGGAGGCCTCCGGCGAGCAGGATGTCGCGCTCGCGCGGGGTGAGCACGCAGCGCGTCTGGAAGGTGGCGCCCGTTCGCTCATTCGTCGCCGCGATCTTCCGCCCCGCGTGGAGCGCGTCGCGGAGATCGTCGAAACGCAGCACGTCGTCGCGCTGGATCGGGTCGTAGTCGGCGGAATCGTCGAACTCGAGGGGCACCAGCCCCCAGTTGATGAGGTTGGCGCGGTGGATGCGCGCGAAGCTCTTGGCGAGAACCACGCGCACGCCCAGATGAAGCGGCCCGAGCACCGCCGCCTCGCGGGAGGAGCCCTGACCGTAGATCTCGCCGCCCACGAGCACCCCGGCCCCCGCGGCCCGGGCGCGGGCGACGAAGTCGGCATCCGTGTTCTTGAAGGTGAACTCCGCGATGGCGGGCACGTTGGAGCGGAAGACGAGGGCGGCCGTGCCCGAGGGCGAGATGTCGTCGGTGGAGACCTTGTCGCCGAGCTTGATGAGCACGGAGGCGCGCAGCGTCGGCTCGACGGGCCGCCCGCGCGGCACGTCCTTGATATTGGGCCCTCTCACGACCGTGACCGCTCCCGCCTCGCTTTCAGGAGACGGGGGCAGAAGGCCGGCATTGGAGGCGGTGAGGGTAGCGGGATAGTGACGAGCGGGGGCGGTGCCCCGGCCGCGGGGGTCGGTGATCACGCCGGTGAGGGCGGAGGCGGCCGCGGTGAGCGGCGAGCAGAGATAGACCTGATCGTCCTTCACGCCGCTCCGCCCTGAAAAATTACGATTGAAGGCGCGCAGGCTCCGCCCGCCCGCGGCGGGGACGTGCCCGATGCCCGCGCAGGACCCGCAGGTGGGCTCGGACACCGTGGCGCCCGCCGCGAGCAGGTCGGTGAGGAGACCCTCCCGCGACATGATCTCGAGGATCCGGCTGCTCCCCGGGAACACCACCAGGTGCACGTTCGGCGCGACGCGCTGCCCCTTGATGGTCTGCCCCACCGCCCACATGTCCTCCCAGGAGGAATTGGTGCAGGAGCCGACCATGACCTGCTCGAGGGTGATGCCCTCGGCTTCCCGCACGGGTACGACTTTGTCGGGGGAGGCGGGAAGGGCCACGAGAGGCTCGAGGCTCGAGAGGTCGAGCTCGATCTGATCGTCGTACTCCGCGTCGGCGGCGGCGGCGAGGGGCTTCCACTCCTCTTCCCGGCCGAGAAGGGCGAAGTAGCTGCGCGTCGCCTCGTCGGAAGGAAACACGCTCGTGGTCAGCGTCAGCTCGGCCCCCATGTTGCAGATGGTCGCGCGCTGGGGCAGCGAGAGGGTGGCCGCGCCCGGCCCGCCGTACTCGAAGATCTTCCCGCTCCCCCCACGCACCGAGTAGCGGCGCAGCAGCTCGAGGATGACGTCCTTGGCGTGCACCCAGGGACCGAGCTGTCCCGTGAGCCACACGCGGACGACTTTGGGCATGGGCAGGTGATAGGCGCCGCCTCCCATGGCCACCGCCACGTCGAGCCCGCCCGCGCCGATCGCCAGCATGCCCGTCGAGCCGCAGAGCGGAGTATGGCTGTCCGTGCCGAGGACGAACTGCCCCGGAACGCTGAAGGTCTCGAAGTGCACCTGATGGCAGATGCCGTTGCCGGGCTTGGAGAACCACGCCCCGTAGCGCGCGGAGGCCGTCTGCATGTACCGGTGGTCGTCGGTGTTTCGCGAGTCCGTCTGGTAGACGTTGTGGTCGATATAGCTCACCACGCGCGAGGGCTTGACCCGCGGGAAGCCCATGGTCTCGAACTGCAGCCATGCCATGTTGCCGTTGGTATCCGTGAGCAGGCACTGATCCACGCGCAGACCGATCTCCTCCCCGGCCACCGCCTTGCCGGATACGAGATGCGAGTCGAGAAGCTTGCGCGCGACGGAGAGGCCCACCGCTACCGTCGCTCCACCGGGACGAACGTCTTGCCTTGGGGGCCCTTGTAGTCGGCGCGCGGCCGGATGAGGCGGTTGTCGTCGTACTGCTCGAGGAGATTGGCCGTCCAGCCCACGATGCGCGAGGCGGCGATGACCGGCGTGAAGAGATCAACCGGGATGCCGATCGAATAGAAGAGGGGCGCCGAGTAGAAGTCCACGTTGGGGATGAGCTTCTTGGTCGCGTTCACTTTCGTGTGGAGCTTCACCGCGAGATCGTACCAGAGGGCCTGCCCCGACTGGCGGCACGCCTCCTCCGCCATGCCCTTCAAGATGGCCGCGCGGGGGTCGCCGGCCGTGTAGACACGGTGGCCCATGCCCATGAAGCGGCGCTTCTCGACGAGCGCCTTGTCCACGAAGGCGTCCACGTTGTCCAGGGTCCCGATCTCGAGCAGCGTGTTCATGACCGCCTCGCCCGCCCAGCCGTGGAGCGTGCCCTTGAGGGCGCCCCCCCCGCCCGCCACCGCCGAATGCATGTCCGACACGGTGGCCGCGATCACGCGGGTGGTGAAGGTGGAGGCGTTCAGCTCGTGCTCGGCATAGAGCACGAGGCTCGCGTCGAAAGCCTTGGTGGTGACCGCACTCGGCTTCTTCCCCGTGAGCATGTAGAGGAAATTGGCGGCGAGCGAGAGATCCTTGGCGGGCGGCACGGGCTCCTCGCCGCTCCGCACACGATGGTGCGCGCAGATGGCGGTGGCGAACTGGCTGGTGAGCCGCACCGCCTTGCGCAGGTTGGCCGCGTGCGAGTTGTCCGTGGCGTCGGCGTCATGCATGCCCAGGATGGCCACGGCGGCCTGGAGCACGCGATTGGGATCGGTCTGCCTGGGCATGAGCGCGAAGGCCTTGACGAGCTCGGGGGGTATGGGCCGTGCCGTGGCCAGCTCGGACGTGAAGCGGCCGAGCTGCGAGGTGCTCGGCAGGTCGCCCATCCAGAGCAGATAGGCCACTTCCTCGAAGGTGGCCTGGCGCGCGAGGTCCTCAATGTCATAGCCGCGATAGGCGAGCCGGCCACGGGCGCCGTCGAGATCGCAGAGCTCGGTTTCCGCCGCGACCACGCCTTCGAGACCGCGGATGAGGTGGGTGCCTTCAGCCATGCCTGACTCCTCTCAGGATCGTCTGGTGATCGCCGCCGTGGACCCGCGGAGGCCACCAAATATACACCGGTCACGATGCGGGGAGCCACGGCCTTCCGGTGGACGGCTCGAGTCAACCGTGGAAAGATCGATCTATGGGGCTTCGCGAGTACCGGCGCAAGCGTGACTTCAAGGCTACTCCGGAGCCCGCGGGCAAGCGCTCGAAGGCGGCCCGGGGCGGCACGGGTACCCGCGCCTACGTGATCCAGAAGCATGCGGCGAGCCGTCTCCACTATGATTTCCGGCTCGAGCTCGACGGCACCCTCAAGAGCTGGGCCGTGCCCAAAGGACCGAGCCTCGACCCGGGCGACAAGCGCCTCGCCATGCACGTCGAAGATCACCCCCTGGAATACGGAGACTTCGAGGGAACGATACCGAAAGGCGAATACGGCGGCGGCACGGTCCTCCTGTGGGACCGCGGCACCTGGGAGCCCATCGGCGATCCGCGCAAGGGATACCGCGAGGGGAATCTCAAGTTCACTCTCAAAGGCGAGAAGCTCCGGGGCGCCTGGGTCCTTGTCCGGATCCGCGGGCGACAGCAGGGCGACGAGGGGCGAAGCTGGCTCCTGATCAAGGAGCGGGATGGCGAGGCTCGCTCCGGTCCCGCCGCGCGCATCGTGGACCGCGAGCCGAAGAGCGCGGCCACCGGGCGAACGCTCGACGAGGTGACGGCCGCCAAGGACCGCGTCTGGCATTCGAAAAAAGACCGCCGGGCGTCCGCTCCGGCCGCCTCCCGCAAGCCGATGGCCGCCGGCGCGGCGCCCCGTCGGCTTCCCGACGTGCCCGGCGCGCGTCCCGCCGCTCTCCCGAAGTTCGTTCCGCCCGAGCTCGCCACGCTGGTGGATCGGGCCCCCAGCGGGGAGGGGTGGCTGCACGAGATGAAGTACGACGGCTATCGTATCCTTGCCCGGATCGATCACGGCCGGGTCACCCTCTTGAGCCGGAACGGCCGCGACTGGACGGACAAGTTCCCCGCCATAACCGAGGCGGCCGGAGGCCTGCCCGTGGAGCGCGCCATGCTGGACGGCGAGGTCGCGGTGCTCCTGCCGGAAGGCACCACGAGCTTCCAGGCTTTGCAGAACTTCCTCTCGGGAGCGCATTCCGACCGGCTCGTGTACATGGTATTCGATCTCCTCCACCTGAACGGCCGGGATCTCACCGCGGCGCGACTCGAGGATCGGAAGAGCGCGCTTGCCGCGGTGCTCGAGTCGGCGGGCGACACGGCAGGACCGGTGCGGTACAGCGACCATGTGGTCGGTCACGGACCCGACTTCTTCGCCCAGGCCTGCCGCCTCGGCCTCGAGGGCATCATCTCGAAGCGGCGTGGTGCGCCCTATCGGGGCACGCGAACCAGGGAATGGCTCAAGGTCAAGTGCGTCAAGCGGCAGGAGATCGTGATCGGCGGGTATACGGACCCCGAGGGCTCGCGGGTCGGCCTGGGCGCGCTTCTCGGCGGCGTCCATGAAGACGGCCGTCTGGTCTATGTCGGCAAGATCGGGACGGGCTTCTCCGACAAGACCCTGCGCGATCTCAAGAAGCGCCTGGTGTCTCTCGAGCAGGAGACGTGTCCGTTCACCACGCGTCCGGTTGGGGTCGGCCGACCGCACTGGATCAAGCCTCGCCTGGTGGCGGAGGTGGCCTTCAGCGAGTGGACCGACGACGGCCGGATGAGGCACCCGGCTTTTCTTGGCCTGCGCACCGACAAGCCCGCGGCCTCTGTCGTGCGGGAGATTCCCGCCCCCGTCGAGACCGTGGAAAAGACCTCCCGGTCCACGAAGAGGACCCCCTCGAAGCCGCGCCGCGCGGGAGCCCGCCGGAGCAAGTGAGCCGCATCTTCCTCCTCTCTCCCGCCCACTGCGGCGGCGAGCGCGCCGCGCTCGTCTTGAACGAACGGGCCCGCTTCGATCTCGCGCTTCGTCTGCGCGCCTCGGGGGCGCCGCTCGGCGAGGTCTTTTCGTTTCTCAGCGGGCTCTACTTTCGCGGCAAGCTGAGCTACGCGCATGCCTTCGCGCGCCCGCCCGCCGGACTGCCCGGGGTCTACGTGATCACGCCGTCGGATGGGCTGGAGTTGCCGGAGTCCGCCGTCGACCTCGATCGCCTCCGGCGGTTCGGGAGCGTGGACATCCGCGCGGACGACGCCCGGTATCGTCGCCCGCTCATGCGCCATCTGCGCCTCCTCGCGGAGGCGGCGGGGCCGGACTGCGAGGTCGTATTGCTCGGCAGCATCGCCACGGGCAAGTACGTCGATCCCCTGATCGACGTGCTCGGCGCCCGCGTGTGCTTCCCCTCCGCCTTCGTGGGACGAGGCGACATGAGCCGAGGGAGTCTGCTCCTCCGCCACGCGAGGGCGCGCATCGAGCTCGACTACACGACCGTGAAGGGCGCCGAGCGGCGTGGGCATCGCCCGGCGCCTCTCGCACGGCGGCGCTGACGCGGACGGCGTTGTTACCGAGTCGCCGCGACTCAGACGGGGCAGCCACGCCGGCGTCGCCGGTGATTCCGCGGCAGATTTCATCCGGAATCCACCGGCATGTCGATTGCACCCTTCGAGGCCAGGGTGGAAGATATCCTCACGAAGGAGAATTGAGAATGGCCGCGAAGAAATCCGGGAGGCGGAAATACAGTCGGAGCGCAAGCAAGGACGTGGCGAGGGCGATGCGCAGGAGAAAGCGCGGCACGCTCCGTAGCGGTAAGGGTGGGAAGGGCGGCAAGGTGAAGAGCCGCAAGCAGGCCATCGCGATCGCGCTATCCGAGGCTCGCAAGAAGGGAAAGAAAGTTCCGCGCAAGCGGGGATGACAGGGTTGAGCGACCCTCGGCACCAGAGCGCCGAGGGTCGCCTCCCGCGCCCTACGCGGTGCTAGACCTTGCTCGACGCGGGCGGGTGATACTGCGTCGCCCCCGGCACGATGACGCGCAGGTGATCCGGGATATCGGGCAGCACGCAGCTGCCCGGGACCGCCTCGACATGGACGCCCGCGAACACGTGCACCACCCGCACGTTCGGCTGGGGGAAGAGCCGACCCAGCCGATCCGGGGCGAGACGGCCGAGCGCGTCCTGCAGACGTTCCGCGACCTTCGCGGAAAGGTTCCACGCGCGGTGCACCACGTCGGCGTCGGCGAGCGGCACGTGGACCGCGCTGCCGCGCGCATCCGTGCGCTCCCACGCCAGCCCCTGGTCGAGGCGGACGGCCCGCCGCGCGTCTTCCGGGCCGGTTGCCCGTTGGAGCAAGGTCATCATGGGCACGCGCAGGGCGTCCTCGTCGCCCGTCCGTACCGAGCTGGTGAAAGCGGTGCGGACGCGAGATACCGCGGCCGCGGCCAGGGGAGCCGCGATGTTGGCGGAGCGCAGGTTCGCGAAGCGCTCCGCGAGGCCCCCGGCCGACGGCGCCGGCCGCTCGGCCGGGTCCAGATCCGCGACGATGGTGGCAAGGCCGGCCCGCGCGTTCACGGGTACCGTGGTGACCTCGTAGCGGTGGAAGACGGGCATGAACCTTAGCTCGAGCGAGCGGTCGAGATACGGATTGCCGAACGTGCGCTGTATCGTCTGCTCGCTCTCGGTTGAGGTGGTCACGTTCGTCTCGCGCAAATGGCTCTCGCTCTCCGAGCGCTCCACCGTGTCCACCACGTCCGAGATCTGCTGCACGGTGCCCACGATGCCGGCGGCCGCTCCCCCTCCGGCCACCCCGCCCACCACGTTGTCGACGAGATCGCTGATAGCATTGCCCCCGTCGGTTCCTATTCCCGTGACCGCCCCCGCCACCCCGCCGACCACCGTGCCCACCGCACCACCGATCGCGCCCAGCGCGTCGCCGAAGATGCTGCCGAACTTGCTCGCGAAGATCGGAACGAGGTCGATAGCCTGCTCTGCTCTTGCCGCGCCAAAGTCCGCGATCTTGTTCGCCTCCCGTCCGACCTGATCCCCCACCTTGTCGGCGAGCTGCTCGACGAACCGGCCAGCCGGACTGGCGCCCGCCTGCTCACCGATGGCACTCACGATGCCGCCAATGATCCCGCCGATACCCGCGGCGCCTCCTGCGGGCTTTTGCGCCGGCCCCGTCTCCCGATCGCTGTGCGAAGAGGAGCGCGAGCTTTCCGCGGCGTCACGGATCAGGCTGGAGAAGGTTCGCGTGCTCCGCGTACGGAGCCCGACCGTCACCACCTCGCCGGGGGCGAGGCCCATCACCGACGTGGCCGGTCCCTGGCACAAGCCGGTGGAGTGCCAGCGCACCTCGAACAGGAGATCGAGCACCCCGCGGAGCGCGGCCCCGCGGGTGGAGAGGCCCGCGAGGGGAACCGTGCCGGGATCGAAGGCGAGCTGAGGACCATAGACGGAGCGCTGCATCAGGAGCTTGCCGTCGAGATCGTTGCACGGCGCGAGTGGAGCACACGGATCAGCCATGGCTACCTCCAGATGGGAAACGAGGGAACGGGCTCGCTGCGATGCGCTGGCTGACGGGCCGCCGCAAATGACGGTGCCGGCCGGCGCGAGAGGAATCGTGCCTCCGGCCTCCACGCATAGTCAAGACCGGCAGGAAGGCATTCGGCCGGCTTCCCGTCGAGGAGCAGGGCTCCGGGATAGTTCTCTACGCGGGGCGCTTGATGCCGAAGGCGGGGAAGACGGTGTCGACGAAGGCCTGAATCGCCTCGAAGTCGTAGGGGCCCTCGCGGAAGGCCAGGTTCACTCGCTGGACGCCCACGGCCTCGTAGGCCTGGCACATCTCGAGCGCATCCTTGGCCGTGCCACGAAAGAATCCTCTGCGCTCCGGATTCTCTCCCCAGTGTGACTTGAAAATCGTCTCGCCGCGCGCGATGCCCTTGGCGTCAGCGCCCATGTAGAAGCCGACATTGACCGTGCGCGCGACCTGCTTCGGGTCGCGGCCTTCCTTGGCGCACCAGTCGTCGAGCACCGCGTTCTTGGCCTTCCACGCCGGCGCGTCGATGTAGGGGGCATTCCAGCCGTCGGCATACTTGGCCGCGGTGCGGATCGTGCGCTTCTCGCCTTGGCCGCCGACCCAGATGGGCAGACGCTTCTGGAGGGGCTTGGGATTGCACCGCGCGTCGTTGAGCTGAAAATAGTGGCCCTTGAAGTTCGAGATGGGCTGGTCGAAAAGCATGCGGAGGATCTGCACCGCCTCCTCGAGATGGTCCTGCCGGACGCCGATGCGCTCGAACGGAATGCCGAAGCCCTCGTACTCGTGCTCGTGCCAGCCCGCCCCGATGCCGAGATTGGCACGGCCGTTCGAGAGATGATCGATGGTGCAGACGGCCTTGGCGAGCACTCCCGGATTGCGGTAGTTGACGCAGATGACCAGTGACCCCACGCGCACATGCGTGGTGTCGAGGGCGATGGCGGTCATGGTGCTGATGGCTTCGAAGCAGTCGCCGTTGCCGTCGCGATAGGGCGACTCCTGGAAGTGGTCGGCGGAGGAGAACCAGTCGAAGCCGTGGGCGTCGGCAAAGCGCCACAGCTTGCGCATCTCGTTCATGGGACCGCCCACGTGGCCCAGGTGCATCCCGAACGTCATCGTCATGGATAAGGTCTCCGGTGAGAGTTATCGCGTGGTAATGGTGAGGCCGCCGTCCACGACGAGGGTCTGGCCGGTGACCCAGCGGGCCTCGTCGCTGGCCAGGTATACGGCGGCCCAGCCCACGTCCCAGCCTTCGCCCTCGGTGCCGAGCGGGCTCGCCTTGCGTCGCTTCTCGCGAAGCTCGGGCCCGACGTTCTCCACCATGGGCGTCCATACCATTCCGGGGGCGATGGCGTTGACGCGTACGCCCTGGGGGCCGAGCTGGTTGGCACAGGTACGAACGAAGCCGATCACGCCCGCCTTGGCCGCGGCATACGCGGTACGGCCGGCCCCGCGCATGGCGGCCACGGATGACACGCAGATGATGGACCCCCGCCCGCGCTCCACCATGGCGGCGGCGGCCGCCTGGGTCGCGAGCAGCATGGACTTGAGGTCTACGGCCATGACCTTGTCCCACTCCTCTTCCGTGACCTCGAAGAGCGTCTGGCGCGACTCGATGCCCACATTGTTGTGGAGGACGTCGACCGCGCCCCAGCGGTCGAGGGCGGCCTTGACCATGGCCTCGCACTCCGCTCTGCGCGTCACATCGGCGGCGACCACCATGGCTAGGCCGCCCTCGTGGGCGATCTGCTTGGCCGTCTCCTCCGCGTTCTCGAGCCTGGCGTCCACGCAGACGACGCGCGCGCCCTCGCGGGCGAACAGAATGGCCGCCGCCTTGCCGTTGCCGAGCCCGGGCCCTCGCGAGCCCGCGCCCGTAACGATGGCGACCTTGTCCGTGAGCCGCCCGCTCATGGCCTGCGCTCTATGATTTGAACGACCCGTCGATACGCACGTCCACGAGATACGGGCCGCCCGAGGCGAGCCCCCGGTGGATGGCCGGCCCCACGTCGGCCGATTTTTCTACCAACTCGCCCGATACTCCCATCGACTTGGCGAGGCCGACGTAGTCGAGGCGCGGATTGACGAGATCCATGGCCACGTACTTGTCGTCCTCGGCCGAGAAGCCCTTGAGGGCGAGCGTCCGCTGCTTGAGGATGCGATACGAGGCATTGTTGAAGATCACGTAGACCACGGCGATCGAGTCGTGGGAGGCCGTCCACAGCGACTGGATGGTGTACATGGCGCTGCCGTCGCCCACCAGCGCGACCACGGGGCGCGCGGGCTGCGCGAGCTTGATGCCGAGGGCGGCCGGGAGTCCCCAGCCGATGCCTCCGCCACGGAGCCCGAAGAAGCTCTTCGAGTCGCGCGACTTGAGGAGATCGCGCAGGCCGCCGCCCGAGGAGATGCTCTCGGCCACCACGATGGCCTCGTCGGGTACCGCGTCCGCCACCCCGGCCACGAGGGCGAGCGGGGTGATCGGCGTGAGCCCCGCTTCCGCCTGCGCACGCTTGCGGAGATCGGCGATCCTCGCCTCGCGCGCCTTGCCGAGCTCCCCCGTGCGCGCCTTCGCGGATGTGAGCGCGTCGGGGGAGAGCCGGCGGCGCAGCGCTTCGGCGAGGTCGGGCAGGGTGGCCTTGGGGTCACCCTGGATGGCCACCTTGGCCGGATAGTTCTTGCCGATCTCCCACGGGTCGAGATCCATGTGGATGAGGGGCAGGCCTTCCGGCATGGGCTCGACGTCGGAGGGCAGGGAGAGGGTGAAGATGTCTCCGCCCACGCTGAAGAGCAGGTCGTGCTTCATGAGGAGCGCGCGGATGGGCGGGCCGAGGCGCGGGAAGGCCCCCGCGTAGAGCGGATGCGTGAAGGGGAAGGAACAGGTCGAGGGCACACACTCGGCATAGACGGGCGCGCCGAGGAGCTCGGCCACCTCCGCCATCTCGGCGATGCCGTCCCCGTGCGCGACGGCGTCGCCCGAGATGATGACGGGCCGCTGGGCCTTGACGAGGAGATCGGCGGCGGCCTCGATGGCCGCCTTGTCGCCGCGGATGCGCGGGGCGATGCGCGTGGTCTCGAGGAGATCGATCTGGCGCTCGGCGTTGAGCACGTCCACGGGCAGCGAGAGGAAGACGGGACCCGTGGGATGGGCGCGGGCCGTCTTGACGGCGCGGCGCACCGCGCGCGGCAGATCGTCGAGCCGGGTGATCTCGTGCGACCACTTCACGTAGGGGCGGGCCACCGGCGGCAGATCGGACCAGAGTATCGGCTCGGTGAGATTCATGGCCTGGTCGTGCTGCCCGGCGGTGAGGAGGAGCGGCGAGCCCGCCTTCATGGCGTCGTAGAGCATGCCCATGGCATTGCCCAGCCCGGGCGAGGTGTGCACGTTGACGGCGGCGATCTTGCCGCTGGCCTGGGCGTACCCATCGGCCATGGCAATGGCCACGGACTCCTGGAGAGCCAGGATGTAGCGAATCCCCGGCTCGCGTGCGAGGCCGTCCATGAGGGGCAGCTCGGTGGTGCCGGGATTGCCGAACATGATCTCGACGCCTTCCTGCTTGAGGATCTCGAGGAACGCTTGCTTGCCGGAGGTGAAGGGCATCGGAGGCTCCTCTCACGGGTGACGGTCAGGATCGCGTTCGACGCGTCAGACGGCGCATCGACGCCGCATTCTACGCCGCCTTTCTTGACTGCGCCAGAGGCGGCCTGTACCCTCGGCGGCGATGGCAGCGCCCTCGGTGTTTCTCGATGCATGCCGTCGGCGGCCGACCGCCTTCACTCCCATCTGGCTCATGCGTCAGGCGGGCCGCTATCTGGCCGAATATCGTAACTTGCGCGAGCGCTGGGGGTTTCTCGAGCTGTGCAAGAACCCGCAGGCGGCCGCCGAAGTCACGCTCCAGCCCGTGGAGCGGCTCGGGGTGGACGCGGCCATCCTCTTTGCCGACATCCTGCTCGTGCTGGAGCCGCTCGGGGTCGGTCTCGAGTTCACCAAGGGCGACGGTCCCCACATTCAGCGCCCGGTGCGGAGCGCGCCCGACGTCGCGCGCCTGCCCGCGGTGGCCGTGGACGACGCGGTGGGTTTTGTTTTCGAGACGGTGGGGCGCGCGCGCAAGGCTCTCGCCGATCGCGTCCCCCTCATCGGTTTCGCGGGCGCGCCCTTCACTCTCGCCTCCTATCTCATCGAGGGCGGCCCCTCGCGCGACTTCCTGCGGACCAAGCGCTTCATGCGCGCCGAGCGCGAGGCATGGCACGCGCTGCTGGAGCGGCTGGCCGGGATCACCACGGCGTATCTCAATGGCCAGATTGCGGCGGGAGCGCAGGCGGTACAGCTC
>Ga0137381_10002111_pt1 | contig 13746 bp, 8 predicted proteins | sample SagtaG_16_FD_104808 | JGI IMG/M metagenome (GOLD analysis project Ga0137381, IMG submission 104808) | Vadose zone soil microbial communities from Sagehorn Ranch, Mendocino, California, USA - Sage2_L_115_16 metaG | ecosystem: Environmental > Terrestrial > Soil > Vadose zone | place: USA... | reverse complement strand
TCAGGGTGGTGGCGCTGGCGGCGCGGCGCTCGGCTGCCAAGCTCGCCGCCCAGGCCCGCGACCTGCGTCCCGAGGTGGTCGCGCTGGTCGACGACGCCGAGGCGGCGCAGCTCGCCCGCGACCTGCCGGCCGGCTGCCGCCTCGAGGTCGGCGCCGAGGCGGTGGGCGAGCTCGCGGCCCTGGATGGCGCCGAGGTCGTCCTCAACGGCGTCACCGGGTCGGTCGGCCTGCTGCCGACGCTTCGGGCGCTGGAGGCCGGCCGGCGGCTGGCGCTCGCGAACAAGGAGAGCCTGATCGTCGGCGGGCCGCTGGTCGCCTCGCGCGCGCGGCCAGGGCAGATCGTCCCGGTCGACTCCGAGCACTCCGCCCTGGCGCAGTGCCTACGCGCCGGAGCGCCCGACGAGGTCGCCAGGTTGGTGATCACCGCCTCCGGCGGTCCCTTCCGTGGCCGCTCCGCCGATGAGCTGGCCGATGTCTCGCCCGAGGAGGCGCTCGCCCACCCGACCTGGCGGATGGGCCCGGTGATCACCACCAACTCGGCGACGCTGATGAACAAGGGCCTCGAGGTGATCGAGGCCCATCTGCTGTTCAACATCCCATTCGACCGGATCGAGGTGGCCGTCCACCCGCAGAGTATCGTCCACGCCATGGTCGAATTCCGCGACGGCGCGACCATCGCGCAGCTTTCGCTGCCGGACATGCGCCTGCCGATCGGGCTGGCGCTCGGCTGGCCCGAGCGCTCCGAGCGACCGATCGGCCGGCTCGACTGGAGCAAGGCGTCCACGCTGGAGTTCCTGCCGGTGGAGCGGGAGGTCTTCCCGCTGCTCGACGTTGCCATCGGCGCTGGCCGGCGGGGCGGCACCGCGCCCGCGGTGCTCAACGCCGCCAACGAGGAGGCGGTGGCGGCGTTCCTGGCGGGGCGTCTACGCTTCCCCGGGATCGCCGAGGTGGTCCGCCAGGTCCTCCGGGATCACCAGGTCCCGGACGTGGTCGACCTGGACGCCGTCCTCGAGGCGGAGCAGTGGTCCCGCGAGCGCGCTCGTACACTGGTCGAAGACCTGACCCCCACCGGGGAGACCGCATGAGCCTGATCGGCATTCTGCTCTTCCTCATCGCCCTCATGCTGGCCATCTTCCTGCACGAGGGGGGCCACTTCCTGACCGCGAAGCTGTTCGGCATGAAGGTCGAGCGCTTCTTCCTCGGGTTCGGGAAAACCTTGTGGTCCTTCCGGCGCGGCGAGACCGAGTACGGCATCAAGGTCCTGCCGCTCGGCGGATTCTGCAAGATCGCCGGCATGAGCCCGCACGAGTTCGACGGCAATTTCCTCGAGGAGGAGCGCGGCCGCAAGGCCGAGCCGGTCGCTCCGGAGCGCCAGTTCCGCAACAAGCCGGCCTGGCAGCGCGCGATCGTCCTGGCCGCCGGCTCGATCACGCACTTCATCATGGCGCTGGTGCTGATCTACGCGCTGATCGTGCTGATCGGGCTCCAGATCGGCCCACCGACCACCACCATCCAGACCACGGTGGCGACCACCAGCGACGGCAAGGCCGCACCCGCCGCGGCGGCCGGGCTCCGCTCGGGCGACAAGATCGTGGCGATCGACGGGCAGAGCATCTCCACCTTCGACCAGCTCCGCTCGGTCCTGACCGACAAGGCCGGACGGCGGGTCACCATCACCTACCAGCGGGACGGCAGGACCCTGACGACCAGCCTGGTGCCGGCACTGGAGAAGGACGCCAACGGCCAGCCGCGCGGGTTCCTCGGCATCAGCCCGACCGGCGAGCTGGTGCGCAGAGGACCGATCGCGGGCATCGCCTCGACCGGCTCGATGTTCGGCGACCTGGTCGTCGGCTCGTTCAAGGGGATCGGAGGTCTCATCCCCGGGCTGGCCGACCGGCTGCAGGCGCCCGCGCAGACCTCCGACGGCGGTGGGGGAGGCGGTGGCGGTGGCGAGTCCGCCCCGGTCGGCCTGATCGGCATCGGGCGGCTTGCCGGCCAGGCGGTGTCCGCCGGGCAGTGGAGCATGTTCGTCGCGCTGCTGATCGAGTTCAACGTCTTCGTCGGGATCTTCAACCTGCTGCCGATACCCATCCTGGACGGCGGCTACCTCGCGCTGATCGGCTGGCAGTCGATCACCAGGCGCGAGGTGGACCTCCGCAAGATCGCGCCGATCGCGGCGGTGGCGGTGAGCCTGCTGTTCGTGTTCGTGCTCGTGGTGGTGTGGCTGGACATCACCAGCCCGATCGCCAACCCGTTCAGATGAAACCAGCCGGATGGTCTCCGTCACAGCTCCCCCGGCGGCGGAGGCCCGTCTTTGAAAGGAGCAATGGACCGTGGCCTTCCCCCTCGAGATGACCGACCTCGCGGCTGGCAAGGGCCGCCGGCGATCGCGCCGACTCAACGTTGGCAAGGTGCCGGTCGGGGGTGGCGCGCCGGTGAGCGTGCAGTCGATGACGATTACCAAGACTGCCGACATCAACGCCACCCTCCAGCAGATTGCCGAGCTGGCCGCCTCGGGTTGCGACATCGTGCGGGTCGCGGTGCCGGACACCGACGATGCGGCCGCCCTCCCGGCGATCGCCACCAAGTCCACGATCCCGGTCGTCGCGGACATCCATTTCCAATGGAAATACGCGATGGCCGCGATCGAGGCAGGCTGCGCCGGGGTGCGCATCAACCCCGGAAACATCAAGAAGCATGACAAGGTGAAGCTGATCGCCCGGGAGGCGGGCGCCCGCGGCATCCCCATCCGCGTCGGCGTCAACGCCGGGTCCCTCCAGAAGGAGATCCTCGCCAAGCATGGGGGCCCCATCCCCGAGGCGCTGGTCGAGTCCGCCCTGTTCGAGGTCGGGATCCTCGAGTCCGTGGACTTCGGCGACGTCAAGATCTCGGTCAAGCACCAGAACCCGGTGATGATGATCCAGGCCTACCGGCTGCTGGCCGAGCGCTGCGACTACCCGCTCCACCTCGGCGTCACCGAGGCCGGCACGCCCAAGGACGGCATCATCAAGTCCACGGTCGGCATCGGCGCGCTGCTCGCCGAGGGCATCGGCGACACCATCCGCGTGTCGCTGACCGCCCACCCGGTCGAGGAGGTCAAGGTCGGCAACGCGATCCTCGGCGCCCTCGGCCTGCGGCCCAAGAAGCTCGACCTGGTCGCCTGCCCGTCCTGCGGCCGCGCGGAGGTCGACGTGTTCAGCCTGGCCAACGCGGTCGAGGAGCGGATGGGTGAGATCGACGCGCCGCTGCGCGTGGCGGTGATGGGCTGCATCGTCAACGGTCCCGGGGAGGCCCGGGAGGCCGACATCGGCGTGGCCTCGGGCAAGGGCAAGGGCCAGATCTTCCGCGGCGGCCAGGTGATCCGCACCGTGCCGGAGTCGGAGATCGTGGATTCGCTGATGCACGAGGCCAAGCTGCTGGCCGAGGAGTACAAGGCGTCTGGTGCGGCCAGCGGCAAGCCGGAGGTGATCCGACGCTGAGGATGCGTCTGGCGCGACCGGGGGGCGGGGCACGCGGGTCGTCCGGCCTGGAAATCCGCCTGCTCGGTCGCGCCGACGAGCGGGCGGCCCTGGCCTTCCTGGACCGGCAGCCGGCCAGGGACGTCTTCATCGCCAGCCGGGTGCTGAACGACGGCGTGCTCAGGGCACCCGGCTGGAGCCCGCTCTGGGGTGCCTTCTCCGGGTCCGGTGAGCTGCTCGGCGTCCTCCACGTCGGCCCCAACGTGGTGCCGGCGGTCGACGACATGGCCATCTGCGAGGCGCTCGCCCCGACCGCGGCGGGCTCGGCGGCGACCCGGATGCTGGTCGGCGAGCGACTGGCGGTCGTGCGGCTCTGGGAGCTGATCGGCCCGACCTACGGGACCGCCAGGGAGATCCGCGACCGCCAGTTCGTCTACTCGGTCGATCCCCAGACCCTGGAGGCACCGGCGGCGCGGCGCGGCGTGGCGCGGCTGGCGACCCCGGCCGACGAGGAGCGGGTGCTGCACCTGTCCGCCGCCATGTATACCGAGGAGATGGGGGAGAACCCGCTGACCCGCGACCCTTCGGGGTACCGCCGGCGGGTCCAGATCCTCACCGCCCGCGGCTGGACCTACGTCTACGAGGTCGGCGGCGAGCTGCTGTTCAAGATGGACATCGGCTGTGCCAGCAACCGCGGTGCGCAGATCCAGGGGGTCTACGTCCCGCCGGAGGCGCGCGGCCGGGGCATGGGGACCGCCGCCATGGCCGCCTGCTGCACGCTGGCCTTCGAGCGGCATCCCTCGCTCTCCCTGTACGTGAACGACTTCAACGCCCCGGCGGTCGCCCTGTACGAGCGTCTCGGGTTCCAGCGCGAGCCCTACGACTTCCAGACCGTCATCCTTCCGTAGCGCTCATTTCGGGCCCGAGAGCGGGCCCGGCCTGGCCCCGGCCCGGCGGTTATCCACAATTTCTTGCGTGGGCTCCTCCGCGCCCGTCCGCGGCGGTAGCTTCGAACCTGCCGAGACGCAGTAGTCCCCCGACCCGCTCGGCTCCGCCGCATGATCCTGAACGCCTCGCTGCTTCCTGTGCACCGGCGGCCGCGTCAGCGGCCGGCGCCGGTGCCGGCTGGCGAGCTCACCATCGCGCCACCGCCCCGGAGCGGACGCGTTGGGACGCAGGGATGGCCGCTGCTGCTGCCGCTGCTGAGCGGCGCCGGCTCGCTGCCGTTGCTGCTGGGATCGCCGGGCTCCGGCCGTCGCTGGATCCTGCTCGGCACGGTCGCCTCGCTGCTGCTCTCCACCGGTGCGGGGCTGGGCCTGCGCCTGCTGGCGCGGCGGGCGGCCGAGCGCGCCAGGAAGCGGGAGCGAGCGCGCTACCTCGACCATCTCCAGGACGTCGCCCGAGCGGCCGAGCGGGTCGCGGCGCTGCAGCGCGCCGCCGCCGAGCACCTCCATCCCGATGTGGCGGCGCTGGCGCCGCTGGTCGACGCCGCCGACCGGGTCTGGGAGCGATCGCCCCCGGACGAGGACTTCCTGGAGACACGGCTCGGCCGCGGTGCGGTCGGGCTGGCCGCGCCAGTGCGCCTCGACCTGGGCCGCGATCCCTTGGCGGACCACGATCCCAAGCTGCTCGCCACGGCGCGGGACCTGGCGGTCCGGTGCGCGCGGCTGGACGGCCTACCCGTGGCCGTGTCCCTGCGCCGCCTCGGGGTCCTGGCCGTCCGCGGGCATCCGGAGGCGGCCCGATCCCTGGTCCGCTCCATCCTGCTGCGCTCGGCCACCTTCCACGCGCCACGCGACCTGCGGATCCTGGCGGTGTTCCCGCCCGACGCCGCCCCGGCGTGGGACTGGCTCAAATGGCTTCCCCATGTCCGCGAGGACCTGGCCGCGGGACCGCTCGTGGACCTCCCGCGGTGCCGCCTCGCGGCCACCGGCGGGCGAGCGGCGGAACTGTTGGAATCGGAGGTCGCCCCTCGCCGCACCGGGCCGCGCGCCGCCACGGCCGCTCGGCCGGCTGACCGTATGGGTCCACCACCAGCCGGCGCGGCGCACCTGCTGGTCGTCGTCGACGGGTACGCCCCGCACGGTCCCGTCGGCCGCCTGCCGGTGCTCGATGCGCTGCTGCGGTCCGCGCCGTCGCTCGACGCCACCGTGATCTGCAGGGTCGACCGAGCCGCGGACGAGCCATCCGCGACCCGGCTCAGGATCGAGCTGGACGACCAGGGCGGCGCCGTGATGACCGACGTCACCGTGGGCGGGCCGGGGATCGGGGGTATCCATGCGGATCGAGCCAGCCTGGCGGTGTCCGGGGCGGTGGCCCGGCGCCTCGCGCCGCTCTGGCTGGACGACCCGATCGACCGGCCCGCCGTGGGTCTCGCGACGCGGACCTCTCGCCTGCTCGACGTGCTCGGCATCCGCAACCCCCGAGCGATCGACCACACCGAGGGTTGGCGCCCGCGGCCTGCGTTCGACCTCCTCCGGGTTCCCATCGGCCACCCCGTCAGCCTCCCGGGTGAGACTTCGTCCGGCCCGCCGGTGATCCCTTCCTCGAGTCTGCCGGTGATGCTCGACCTCAAGGAGGCCGCGGACGGTGGCATGGGCCCGCACGGGCTGTTGATCGGCGCGACCGGTTCCGGCAAGAGCGAGCTGCTGCGCACGGTCGTGACGGCGCTGGCGCTGACCCATCCGCCTGAGCTGCTCTCCTTCGTCCTGGTCGATTTCAAGGGCGGCGCGGCGTTCGCCGGCGTGGCCGGGCTGCCGCACACGGCCGGGCTGATCACCAACCTCCAGTCCGAGCCGACCATGGTCGACCGCGCGCGGACCGCGCTCCTCGGCGAGCAGGTGCGCCGGCAACGGCTGCTCCGCGACGCCGGCGACCTCGACAGCGTCACCGGGTACCAGCGGCTGCGCGCCGACGACGAGCGCCTGGAGCCGCTGCCCCGCCTCCTGGTGGTGGTGGACGAATTCGGCGAGCTGCTGGCCGCCCACCCGGAATTCCTCGACCTGTTCACTGCGATCGGGCGCACGGGCCGCAGCCTCGGGATCCATCTTCTACTGGCGTCGCAGCGCCTCGAGGAGGGCCGCCTCCGCGGGCTCGACAGCCACCTGCGCTACCGGATCTGCCTCCGCACCTTCAGCCCCGCGGAGTCCGCGGCCGTCCTCGGGACAGCTGACGCCTACCATCTGCCGCCATCGCCGGGCCACGGCCTGCTCAAGGTCGACAGCGGTCCCTGCCAGCCCTTCACCGGCCTGCTCGTGTCGACGCCGACCGTGCAACCGCCCGCCACCCCCGGTCGGGGGCCTGCGCCCGCCATGGTCCTGCCCTTCGACCCGATCGGCCGCCCAGCCCCGCACCCGCTGGCCGACCTGGCGCCCCGGCGGTCCGTCGCCCCCGCCGGTCCTGGTGGTGCAGCCGCACGCGGACTGCCCAAGGGCACGCTGGCCGATCCGGTGGCGCCGCGGAGCGACCTTGAGGCGGTGGTCTCCACGATGGCGCCGCTCGCCGGCGCCGGGCACCGGACCCATCGCGTCTGGCTGCCGCCGCTCGCCGCGACCATCCCGCTCGGCGAGGTGCTCGGCGCGGCCGGGTCGCCATCGGCGCCACCTCGGCCCGGCGATCCCGCATGGCTGCGGGTTCCGCTGGGGATCGTCGACCGGCCATTCGAGCAGGCGCAGGAGCCGCTGCTGGTGGACTTCACGGGGCGGTCCGGTCATCTGGCGATCGCGGGAGCGCCCAGGAGCGGTAAGAGTACCCTGCTCGCCACGCTCGTGGCCGCCTTCGCCCTCACCCATCCGGCCGGCGTGGCGCAGTTCTACTGCGTCGACCTCGGCGGTGGGCTGCTGCACGAGCTGGCTTGCCTGCCCCACGTGGGCGCCGTCCTCAGTGCCCACGAGCCCACTGAGATCGGCCGGCTCGTGCGGGAGCTGCGGACCGTCGTCGAGGCGCGCGAGCAGGCATTCCGTGGTCACCGGATCGCCTCCATGGCCGCGTGGCACGCGCGGCGGGAGGCAGATCCGTCGCTGGATCGGGACGGCTACGGCGAGGTGTTCCTGGTCGTCGACAACTGGGCGAGGCTCCGCCAGCGGCTGCCGGACCTCGAGCCGGAGATCGAGGCGTTGGCCGGCACCGGGCTGCACTACGGCGTGCACCTGGTGGTCGCCGCCAATCGCTGGGCCGACCTTCGCCTCGCCCTCCGGGACAACATCGGTGGCCGCCTGGAGCTGCGCCTGAACGATCCGATCGAGTCCGAGACCAGCCGGACCGCCGCCGCCCGCCTGCCCGCGCGGCTGCCCGGTCGTGGCCTGACCCCCGAAGCCCACGAGTTCCAGGTCGCGCTCCCGCTCCTGCGCCCGTACGAACCCGCCGGCGGTGCGCCAGCCATCGCGGTGGCGGAGATCGCGCGCTTGGCGGTCCGTGGCCGGGGCCTCACGGGCGCCGGGGCGCCTCGGCTCCGGCCTCTGCCGGACCTGGTGCCGCTGGGGGACCTGCGTCCCGTGGCGCGGTCGCCCGCGCCCGCGGGCGGCCGGGTCGGCGGGGTACCGTTCGCGCTGCACGACCACCGGCTCGAGGTGGTCCGGCTGGAGCTGGCCTCCGCACCGCATTTCCTGGTGCTGGGCGATGCGGAATGTGGCAAGACCGCCACGCTGCGGTGCCTCGCCCAGGGGTTGATGGCCGCTCACAGCCCGGACGCGCTGCGCCTGGTCGTGGTGGACTACCGGCGCACCCTGCTCGACCTGGCGCACCATGCTCACTGCGACGTCCACGCGGCTTCGCCGTCGGTGGCTGCTGAGGCGGCTGCGCAGCTGCGCCGCCTGCTCGACCGTCGCCTGCCCGGCGGCGCCTTCCGGCCACCGGAGGTCGCCGGGCCGGAGCGCTGGAGCGGCCCACGGTATGTGCTCGTGGTGGACGACTACGACCTGGTGGCCTCCGCCGCGCCGAACCTGCTGGAGCCACTGCTCGACCTCGTGGCCCAGGGTCGGGACGTCGGCCTGCACGTGCTGCTCGCCCGTCCGGTGAGCGGTGCGGCGCGGAGCGCGTTCGAGCCCTTTTACCAGCGGGTCCGGGAGACAGGCTGCCCGGGTCTGATCATGTCCGGCGACCCCCGTGAGGGCCCCCTTCTCGGCGGCCGGACGGCCACACCCCAGCCACCTGGACGCGGCCACTTCGTCACACGTCACGCCCGGAGCGGCCTGATTCAGGTCGCCTGGGCGCCACCCGGCGCGGCCGCGCCGCCGAGCCTGGGGCCGCCGTGAAATGGGGACCCTCCTGGTCACGGTCGCGTACGGAACCCGGCGGCGCGACCTGGCCGTGCGGTCGGACGCTCCCATCGCCGACCTGCTCCGTCCCCTCGCCGAGGCGCTCGCGCAGCAGCAGGCGCAACCCGGCCCCGACCCCGGCGCCGACCCCAGGGGCCGGCTCGCGTTGGCGCCCCTGTGTGGGCAGCCGCTGCCGCTGGAACGGTCGCTGGTGGCCTGCGGGATCGGGCATGGGGCGGTGCTCGTGCTCCTCTGGGAGCGTGCGTGGCGCGGAGGCAAACCCGCAGGCCAGGGCCATCAATCGGGTTGCTGCGGCCGATAGCTGGTGCTATCGTGCAGCATGTTGACGTGTGGCACCCTACTGGATGGGTGATGCGACTCATGAAGTGGGCATTTGCCCACTTCTGCTTTGTCCGGGGTCACAGCGCACGGCAACGCGACGGACGGGTGCCGCTACCGAGAGGGCGACCAGCAACGTAGACGCGTGAGGGAGGTCAGCGATCGTGATGACGCTTCCTCCGCGTGTCCAGGAACTGGCAGAGCGTGTCGCTGGGGGCCATGGGGTCGACGTGCTCGAGCTGGCCATGCGCCGGCAGGGCCGCTCACAGGTGCTCAGCGTGGTGCTGGATTCCGAGGACGGAGTCGACGCCGACGTCGTCGAGCGAGTGACCAAGGAGCTCTCGCTCGAGCTCGACGAGGCCGATCCGCTGCCGGGCAGCTACATCCTCGAGGTGACCACTCCCGGGCTCGACCGTCCGCTCCGAACCGGACGGGACTTCCGCCGCCAGCGCGGCCACGAGGTGGAGATCCTGCGCGAGGCCTCCGGCGAGCAGCGGCGGGGCCAGCTTCGCGGAATCGTGATGGCCGCGGACGACCAGGTGGTGACGCTCGAGGTGGGCGGCAGCCCGGTCCGGGTGCCGCTGTCCGACGTGGTGCGAGGAAAGGTGGTGTTGCCGTGGTGACAGCCAATCGCTCGAACCACCCCACTCCCCGCATCCCTGACGAGAGGACGGCGACGTGAACATCCCGATCGAGGAGCTGCGCTTCCTCGAGCGAGAGAAGGGCATCTCGCTCGAGACCGTGATCACGGCGCTGGAGAGCGCCTTGGGCGCGGCGTACAAGCGTCGCCCCAACGCTCCGGACGATGCCCGCGTCGTGGTCGATCGCGACAGCGGCGAGGTCACCGTCTACGCGCAGGAGCTGGACGAGAACGAGCAGGTCCTGCGCGAGTGGGAGGACACTCCCTCCGATTTCGGGCGGATCGCTGCGGTGACGGCCAAGCAGGTGATCGTCCAGCGGCTCCGCGAAGCCGAGCGCGACGTGACTTTCGGCGAGTACGAGGGCCGCAAGGGCGACATCGTGACCGGGATCGTACAGCAGCGCGACCCGCGCCACGTCACCGTCGACCTCGGCAAGGTCGAGGCCGAGCTGCCCCACGCCGAGCAGGTGCCGAGCGAGCACTACCAGCACAATGACCGCATCAAGGTCTATGTGACCGAGGTGTCGCGCTCACCGCGAGGCCTGCGGGTGGTCGTGTCCCGCACGCACCCGGACCTGATCCGGCGCCTGTTCGAGCTGGAGGTGCCCGAGATCGCCGAGGGCATCGTCGAGATCACCAACGTGGCCCGCGAGCCCGGACACCGCACCAAGATCGCGGTGCGCTCCAGCGACCCGGGCGTCGACCCCAAGGGCGCCTGTGTCGGCCCACGCGGCATGCGGGTCCGCTCGGTGGTCAACGAGCTGCGCGGCGAGAAGATCGACATCGTCCTCTACTCGGACGACCCGGCGCAGTTCGTGGCGGAGGCGCTCTCGCCCGCGAAGGTCAAGAGCGTGCAGATCGACGAGGCGGAGCGCACGGCCCACGTGGTCGTGCCCGATTACCAGCTCTCACTGGCGATCGGCAAGGAAGGCCAGAACGCGCGCCTGGCCGCGCGCCTGACCGGATGGCGGATCGACATCTCGAGCGAGAGCCAGGCGGCCGAGCGGCGCTCGGACCGCGTCTACGAGCCGGCGAGTCCCGCCGGCCGCGGCAGCAGAGCAGGCACGCATGACGGCGCTCGCGGTGGGGGCGTCGGCGGTCCGAGACGATGATGAGGAGGGGAGGGAATGCCGCAAGCACGTCCGCGCGTTGGACCAACGCGCACCTGTGTGGTCTGCCGTAGCTCGGCGGCCAAGGGCGCTCTCCACCGAATCGTTCGCTCGCCGGATGGCGCGGTCCGATACGATCCGTCCGGTACGGCACCGGGCCGCGGTGCCTACGTGTGTGGAGAGCCGAATTGCCTGGAGTTGGCGGGGAAGCGGCGCGCATTGCAGCGAGCCCTTCGCACGGCCGACGTCACCGGGGTGGAGCACGCCGTTGCGGCCTTGCGGGCGACATTGGGTGGCGGAAGCCTGGTGGGAGCTTCCGGCTTGAGTGAACACGAGGAAGTGAGGACTGGTTGAGCAACCCGCGCGTCTATGAACTCGCCAAAGAACTCGGGGTCCCGTCAAAGGACCTCTTGTCGAGGCTGACCTCCATGGGTGTGGAGGCCAAGAGCCATGCCTCGACCGTGTCGCCAGACGTCGCGGACAAGCTGCGATCAGCGCTCCGCGGTGGCGGCACACGTCAGCGGTCCGGAGCCGGGTCCGGTGGTGCCGCCCGTGGCGGCGCTCCGGGCGATGGTGCCGGCCGCCAGTCGGACGCTCGCGCCGGCCAGAGTGGCCAGCCGGGGCAGACCCGCGCCAGCCGGCCGGGGCTCGAGGGTCCCGGTCAGCCGGGGCAGGCCCGGCCCGGTCAGCCCGGGCAGGCTCGACCTGCTGGCGGCCAGTCTGGCCAGGCACGCCCTGGACAGCCGGGACAGGCACGTCCCGGTCAGCCGCGTCCCGGTCAGCCGGGCCAGATGCGTCCCGGACAGCCACGTCCGGGGCAGACCGGTCAGCCGCGTCCTGGGCAGCCACGTCCCGGTCAGCCGGGCCAGGTGCGGCCCGGTCAGCCGCGTCCCGGTCAGCCCGGCGCACCCGGGCAGGGCGGTCGACCGCTCCCACCCGGGGTGCGTCCGTTGCCGCCGGGCATGCGGCCCGGCCAGCCCGGTCAGCCTCGCCAGTTGCCGCCTGGGGTGCGTCCGTTGCCGCCGGGCGTACGGCCCGGTCAGCAGCGGCCTGGCCAGCCCGGTCAGCCGGGCCAGGGTCGCCCGCTCCCGCCTGGGGTGCGTCCGTTGCCGCCGGGCGGTCGGCCCGCCGGCCAGGGTGGGCGTCCGATGCCGCCCGGTGGCCGTCCCCTGCCGCCTGGTGCACGCCCTGGCGCCGGCGCTGGCCGTCCCGGCCAGCCCGGTGGCGGTGGGGGTCGTCCCGGCCAGCCCGGTGGCGGTGGCGGCCGTCCCGGCATGGCTCCCCGCCCCGGTCAGGGCGCGGGTCAGGGCCGTCCCGGCGGTCCCGGCGGTCCCGGCGGCCGACCTGGCGGTCCTGGCGGCCGTCCTGGTGGCGGCTTCGGCGGCGGCCGTCCTGGTGGCGGCGCCGGCAGTCCCGGTGGGCGTCCCGGCGGTCCTGGTGGTGGCGGCCGTCCTGGTGGCGGCGCCGGCGGTCCTGGTGGACGTCCCGGAGGCCCAGGTGGCGGCGGCCGTCCGGGAGGCATCGGCGGCGGCCGGCCTGGGCTCGGTGGCGGCCGTGGCGGCCCCGGTGGTGGTCGCGGCGGTCCTGGCGGCGGCGGTGGCCGGGGCTTCACCGGTTTCCGCGGTCCGCGTCCCAAGCGGCGCAGGGGCGGAGCCCGGCGGCGCGAGGAATTCGAGTCGATGAACGCCCCGAGCATCGAGTCGCGGCCCGACATCTCGGTCGACGGCGTCATCCGCGTCCCCCGCGGGGTGACCGTGCAGGACTTCGCCGACCGTCTCGGCCGGCCAGCGGCCGACCTCATCCGCATCCTGATGCAGATGGGCGAGATGCTGACCGCGACCCAGTCGATGTCGGACGATGCGGTCACGCTGCTGGGCGAGGAGATCGGCGCCCGCATCGAGATCGTCGACCCCTCCGAGGCCGACCAGCTCGTCGCCATCGAGGGCTGGGAGGACAAGGAGCCCGATCGTGACGAGGACCTGCGGCCGCGCCCGCCGGTGGTGACGGTGATGGGTCACGTCGACCACGGCAAGACCAAGCTGCTGGACGCCATCCGGCGTACCAACGTGGTCGCCACCGAGGCCGGCGGCATCACCCAGCACATCGGCGCCTACCAGGTCAAGGCCGGAGCCGACGGCCGCCTGGTGACCTTCATCGACACCCCGGGCCACGAGGCGTTCACCGCCATGCGTGCGCGCGGTGCCGCCATCACCGACGTGGTGGTGCTGGTGGTCGCCGCCGACGACGGCGTCATGCCGCAGACCATCGAGGCGATCAACCACGCCAAGGCGGCCGGGGTGCCGATCGTGGTGGCGGTCAACAAGATCGACAAGCCTGAGGCCAACCCCATCAGGGTGCGCCAACAGCTCACCGAGTATGACCTGGTGGCCGAGGAGTACGGCGGCAAGACCCAGTTCGTGGACGTGTCGGCAAAGAGCGAGCTGGGCCTCGACGACCTGGTCGAGACCATCCTGCTGGTAGCCGACGTGGAGCTGAACCTGCGGGCCAACCCCAACCGGCGCGCGCAGGGCTCCATCATCGAGTCGCACCTCGACAAGGGGCGCGGCCCGGTCGCGACCATCCTGGTCCGCCGCGGCACGCTGCACGTCGGCGACGCGATCGTGGCCGGTACGGCCTTCGGACGCGTCCGCAACATGTACGACGAGAACGGCAAGGAGGTCGCCGCCGCCCTGCCGGCGCAGCCGGTCCAGGTGCTCGGCCTGTCGGCCGTGCCGGTGGCCGGCGACGAAGTCCGCGCGGTCACCGACGAGCGGGTCGCCCGCTCGATCGCCCAGACGCGCGAAGCGCGCCAGCGCCAGGCGGAGATCGCCTCCAGCTCGGCGCCTCGCCTCGAGGACCTCTTCGCCAGGATCCAGGAGGGCCAGCTCCAGGAGCTGCCGCTGGTGATCAAGGCCGACATGATGGGCTCGGTCGAGGCGATCGAC
>Ga0137381_10002096_pt1 | contig 13794 bp, 9 predicted proteins | sample SagtaG_16_FD_104808 | JGI IMG/M metagenome (GOLD analysis project Ga0137381, IMG submission 104808) | Vadose zone soil microbial communities from Sagehorn Ranch, Mendocino, California, USA - Sage2_L_115_16 metaG | ecosystem: Environmental > Terrestrial > Soil > Vadose zone | place: USA... | reverse complement strand
CGTGAAATAAAGTTGCAGGCCCTTTTCATCGTTTTGCTCGTATTGCAGACGCCAGCCGGTCACCGGCACCAATGGCGTCAAGCCCAGAAAGCCCTTTTGGTTTTTCAAGTGTTCATCGCAGCGCAGGATTTCCGCCCACTTCCCGTCGGTATTTTCCGCCACGACCACGCGGGTAACGATCGTCCCCGGCAAATTGTTGGTTGGCGTCTTTGGCACGACGTTGGCCGCAAGAAATTGCTGTTTCCCGTTCTTTGCTAGGTCTCCGAAGGCCAGCACTTGCGACTCGCTCCCCAACAACGCCTTTGCCGCCAACTGAATTTCTTCGGGCACGACAGGTTCCGCGGGCTTGGTTTCCGCTTGCGCCGCAGGCTTCGGCGCATCCGCACCGCACCCGCCCAGAAAAGTAGCCAGGGACAGGACACCCAGTGAGAATTTCAGGGAGATTCTCCACCTGCGGGCCGTGCCAACACCAGGGCCCCCTCCTAAGAAGGACGGAGCGTTGCCCGCCTCGTTAGCACACCAACAGTCGCTTTGCGAAGTTTTCCCCATTAGAGACTTGGCGCCGCAGGTGCGATTTGCTCCGGGCTTCCCATCTTTCTCCGGCGCGCCGAGCACTTCCATCACCCACGGCGCACCCAGGCCTGCTACATCAATTCTAGCTGTTGCCCGCCGTTCGTGGAAGGACTCCGCGAATCGGGCTTGTCCAAGACGTTGGATGCGCTACCTCTGCGCTAGGATCAGGTCCACCCGGGCTTCAAAGTTTTGCTCTCCTTCGGACCACAATTCGCTCCGTTCCACTGGGAGCGCCCGCTCGACGGCTTCCACCCATTGGACTAATTGTTGGATGTTCTCCCGGGTCTTAGCGTGATATTGCTTCAGGTTGGCGCTCGCCGCCATCCACTTTCGGAAGGTGCGCTCAATCGGATGATCCGACGAATTGAAAGGATTCGACGCCGCTCCGGGCGCCAGCAGGCCGCCGTGTCCCGTGAAAAAGTGCTCGAAGCCCAAGTCGGCCATGAAGTGCCCCGCCGTCGCCGCCAGCCCGCCGTCGAACTCCTGCCCGTGGCAAGCCAGCACCAGCGGCTCCGGCTTGTGCTGCCACTTCAGGCTCTCGATATCAAACCCCCACAGGTCCCATTTTGCGCTCGCGATGTATGCGCTGTCGCTGTTCAGGTGCTGCACTGCCAGCGCCGCAACCTCCGCAGGGCCCACTTTCAGGGGACGCAAATCCCACTCCGCCACAGGTATTTCCGTCGTGTCCACGGCCTGCACGATCAGTTCGTCAAAGGCATTCTGCGTGGCCGAAAGCGGCGCGGTCGTCAGGAACCGCGCGAATTCGGCAAGCATCGTCTCCAGTGAGAAATCACGTGTCCACACGCGCAAGTAAGCATGGTTGGCCATGGTTGGTTAAAGCCTTTGGGATTATACCGGGCCAGCCAAGAAGTGGCGAATCGGCAGCCGGACCATGTTGAGCAGGTTTCGGGCGGCACAACCATTCTGGGCAGCGCAAATATTGCTTTTCAGCTTCCCGTGTTGGCGCTCTTCGTGCGCGCGGGGGGCTCCGTCGGCGGGGTAAAACCTTGCGCCATCTCCCTAAGCCGTTCTCGTAGGGATTCTCCTACACCCGCGAATACCTGGGCGCACGCTTCGCGAAGTTTTTCTTCCGCTGTCGCAGCAATTCCTGAAATCATCTCCCTCGATTGGTGATCCAGTGACGCCACCGTCGCCAGCATCCACTGATTGGAAACATTTTCCAGCCGGTTCTTGTACTGCTCTGCGGCCTGCTCGCCGATCTGGCCGTAGATGCTCTGCATTTCCTGCTGATGGGCTATCGTCGTCGCTTTCCAGGAATCCAGCAGCGACCCAAATCCTTCAGATACTTTCTTCTGAGCTTCGGCCACACCCGCTTCCAGCGCCCCGCCCATGGAGGATTGGAAACGTCGCAGGAAACCTTCTTGTTCGGATGTTGTCTTCTGCGCCAGCTCCATGCGCGCCGCGTCTAGTTGCAACCGCCCCGCATCCGCGGAGCGCCGCACCTCCTCGTTGAATCCCTCCAGCCCTTGCCGCCCCGTGCGCTGAATCTCATCCGTGAACGCGGCTGCGGTGGTGTCTGCGGCTTCCGCGAAAAGCGCCCGTGCGCGCTCGAAGGAATCCCGCACTACCTCTTCGATCTGTGTCTGCGCGTGTCCCACGAAGTTGCGGCTTCGATGATCCAGCTCGCTCGCAAAGACACTGGAAATCTCTCCCGCTTTTTCGTGCAATTGGTTTTCGGCGTATTCGATGGTTCTTTCCGTCAGATTCTGAATCTGCGTGTGCGTCTTCTTTTCATACCATTCCGCCGACTTCAAGAGCTCTTCGAGCATCTGGTGCTTCAGATCGCTGGCTTTTCCTTCCAGTTCAGTCAAGTTGTACCTGGTGATCGTTTGCGAGGATTCTTGCAGGATTTGCTCCACGCCGCCCAGATTTTCCCGGAAGCGCGCCAGTGACTCCGCGAACGCTTCGTCCGCCGAATTGCGAATGCGGTCCTGCTGCAGCGTCAGCGCCGCATCCAGCAGCGATCGCCCCCCCGCCAGCCGGTGAACGGCCTCTTCGGCGAGGGTGACGTGCGGCTGCACAATCTCCGCGACTTGCCGGTCAAACTGCGCCACTGCTTGGCGGCTGGCTTCTTCAAATGTTGCCAGAATTTTCGCGTTGATCTCCTCCAGAATCGCTTCGGACCGGCGCTGCATTACTTCGTGACCAGGGTTAAAAACTTTTTCGATTTGCTCCTGGAATCCGGCCAGCGCCTGTTGCTGCATGTTGGCAAGCTGTCCGGAATGCTGTTCGAGTTGCTGGCTGGCCTCCCCGGCACGCGCCAGCGCCGACTCCAGCCGTTGCGTCTGCTCCTCGACGGTATCCCGCAACGCGGATATCCGCTGCTCTGCTTTTGTTGCCGCACTCGTCGCCGATTCGTGCGCCGCCATGGCGTGACGCGCCATCTCATCCTGCAACTGAGTCATCAACCGGCGCGCATGCTCGTTCAATCCGCCGGCGGCGCGATCCTGAGCTTCTTCGAGCGTACTCTCGATCGCCGCACGCCATCGCGCTTGTGCTGCTTCCAAGTCAATCGCAAGCTGCCCGTAGGAGGATTGCACGGACGAGAGCGCCGCGGTTACTTGCTGCTGAATCTCATTGGCCTCGGCACTCAACACCTCGCGTTGCGCAGTCGTCGTTTCTTCCCTTTGCTTAGCCGTTTCCTCGAGCGCCCGCGCCGCCGACTCTGCGCGCGCAATGATTTGCTCTTCCGACCGCTCGGACTGGCCCTTCAACCGGGCGGCCGTTTCCTCTGCCTCCCGGCAAACTGAGCGCAGAGTCTCCGCCCTCCTCTCCATCTGTTGGGCGTGCTCGTTACGCTGCGCAGCCCCTTCCTCGGAGAGGCTGGCCGCGAGGTCTCCTGTGAGCTGCTGAAGTTGTGGTGCCATCCACCGTGGCAATTCCGTTCGCAGCGCCTCGGCTGCCGCCGCGTGGGCCATCCGCGCATGCTCATCCGCTTCCTGCTGAAACCTTTCAATCGCATGTGTCGTCTCATTGGCGATTTCCGCGCGTCCGGCGGCAAACTTTTGCTCCCATTGTTCGAACGACAGCCGCCGCTCAGAGGAAACCGCCCGCGAAGCGGCTTCCCGCGCGGCCGCCTGAATTTGCTGCTTGGCGTCTGCCACCAGCCGCGCAACCTGACGCGCCAACTGTAACGACGCATCCGTCGTGCTTGCCGGGGAAGGGAACACTCTTAGATTGTCCGCCCCAGCCGCTGGCAGAGGCTCGGCTTCGCCCAAATGCGAGGCGGCATCCTTTTCGGCCACCGCTGGAGGCAGTGGCAGTGTCTCCGGTGCCGCATCTAACTTCGTCACCGCTTGGGCCAACTCGGGGAATCCCACCCAATCCTCCGGCGGAAAAGCGATGCCCCACACGTTGCCGGAAACTTCCAGCTCCAGCGCCACCTGAAAAAGCTGCCGCACCGTTCGAGGCCGTTGAATCCAAGCCACCCGCCCCCGCACCGTGCGCGGCGGTTGCCCGGACTCCTGGTGCGGGATCTCCATCGTTACCCTCATGTTTTTCAGGACGTAATGTTTCGACTGGTAGCGGCAACCATGGCAATTGATAATGAGCGAAGACGTTCGTTCTACGAACGGACGCCCCAGCGCATCGACGCCGGTAACGACGAGAGGCACCGCCTGCACGATCCGCGTGCTGCGGCGCTTCCTTAACTCCGTACTCGCGCTGGTAACACTTTCGGACACCATTTCAGCTGTCTCATCGGCAAAATTGCCGCCTGGATCATTCATGCAAATCGCCGCCGTCCCTCAATCTCTTCAGATTTCGCGCAAACGGTTGAAATCTCTGCGGCTACTTCATTGCATCACTTCGCGGAGTACCTTCCGAGGCCGGCCTGCGGTGTGTTCCGGTCAGAAACATCCATGCTTCTTTTGCGACCCAAATTGGCCCAACCAGCAAGTAAATTGGTCCCTGAAAAAACGCCGGATGGTTGCCCTCAATCCGGTGCCCGAGAAATAGAAACGCCCATCCGCCCAGAAAAAATCCCGCTCCCCAGATCCATCTCATGAAAAGGAGAAGGATGATCCCCATAAAAATCATCGGGATACCAACACCATGCAGGAATTTGTTCCAGCCGGATGCGTGCTCGTGATCGTACTGCGTCATGTAGTGCGCCAAGCTCGGCATTAGCGCACCTCCTGTCAGCCCTTTCGCGGCTGCCATAGGTTTGGTGGGAGGACAGCCACCCGTAGGAACTAAACTCTATACCCAAATGGATGGATTGGCTAGAGCGTCCTGACAGTACTGAGAGTTATGCTGCTGTTCGCCTATTGTGCTCGGAAACCAGGCCATCTTTTGTGAGGCTAGGACCGCGTGTTTTTCACTGCTAGAAGGGTGAGGCGCCCTACAGATCCCGTCGTCCTTCCATGGCCTTCAGCATGGTCACTTCATCGGCATACTCCAGGTCCGCACCCACCGGAATCCCGACGCCAATTCGCGTGACGCGCACTCCCAGCGGCTTCAAGAGCTTGGAAAGGTAGACCGCCGTGGCTTCGCCTTCGGCCGTGGGATTCGTCGCGATGATGATCTCTTCGACGCCGCCACCCTTCAATCTCTCAATCAAAGTCTTGATATGAAGTTGTTCGGGTCCGCGCCCCGATAGCGGCGAAAGGGATCCGCCCAGCACGTGGTACATCCCGCTGTACGTCCGCGTTTTTTCAATGGCCATGATGTTGTGCGCTTCTTCGACTACGCAAATCGTCTTCTTGGTACGCGTCGGCCCCACGCAATACAAGCACGGATCGGAATCCGTGATGTTGTGGCAGATGGAGCACGCACGGATTTTTTCTTTAGCGTCGCGAATGGCGTCCGCCAGCGCTAGCGCATCCTGGGGCGCTGACCGCAGCAAATGAAAGGCCAGGCGCTGCGCGGTCTTCTGGCCGATTCCGGGGAGATGTTTCAGCTCATCGATGAGTCGTTCGACGGGAGCGGCAAAATCAGGCATGCAGCATGTGTAGCATAGCCGCGCGTATCAGCGCAAACGGCCTAGAGATCGCGATACATGATGAAGGCGTCGACGTAGCCGAGCGTCGGATGCTCGAAGGCTCCGGGCAGCCGCCCGACGATCTCAAAGCCAAAGCTTTGCCATAGCCGGACCGCGCGTTGGTTGGTGCTGATCACGAAGTTGAATTGCATGGCGCGAAATCCGCGTTCGCGTGCGCGGTCCAGCGAATGCGCACACATCGCTCGGGCCACGCCGCGGCCGGTCGCCGAAACGGCGGTCATATAGCCACAATTGGCGACATGGGCTCCGCCGCCTTTTTGGTTGGCTTGCAGCCCGTATGTTCCAACGATCTCGCCGTTGTCTTCGGCGACGAAAACCTCGCGCTCGGTCGAAAGCCAGTACGCCAGAGCGCCCTCTTTGCTCATTTCGCGTGGCAGGCTGTAGGTTTCGCCCGCGCGGATGATGGGCTCCATGATGGCCCACACTGCGCTCGCGTCTCCGTTGGCTGCAAGCCGGATCAGCATCCTGGTATCTTGCCATGTTGGTGCCTTAAACGCAGACGGGCCCCGACTTAGTCGGAGCCCGCGTCTCACATGCTGATTAGAACCGCTTAGTTTTCGGTGTGCGTCTGGAAAACCTCGCCGGGAAGCACAAATCTCTCGGACCTCTGAAGCGACTCCATTCGAGGCAGATTGACCGGCAGCCGTTCCTTTTTTTCCGGAAGGGCAGCCGTTTCATCCGCGCGCATCCGCTCGATCTTGATGCCCAGCGAGCGCTCGAGTTGGAACAGTTCCGACCGCTGCTCTTTCACGAACAGCGTGGAAGCCACACCGTGACCGCCGTTGCGTCCGGTTCGCCCAACGCGATGAATGAAATTCTCTGCCACCTCGGGCAGATCGTAATTGATGACGTGGGCGATGTCCTGTACGTGGATACCGCGTGAAGCCAGGTCCGTCGCCACCAGCACGCGGAAGCGTCCTTGCTGGAATCCGGTGAGCGCCGCAGTGCGTTGCGATTGTGAGCGGTCGCCATGAATCATGGCGGCGGAAAAGCCCTTGCGATTCAGGCTCTCGGCGATGCGCTCGGTTCCGCGCTTGGTCCGTGCAAACACCAGGCATTTTCCCGTTTCCTTGGACAGTAAGCGTTGCAACATTTCCTGCTTGCGGTCCATGGCCACTTCAAACGCCTGCACCCGGACATTTTCCGATGGCTTGGAGATGGACCCGAATGAAAGACGCACGGCGTTGCGAAGATAATCCTTCACGATACGCACCATATCGCCTTCCATCGTCGCGGAGAAGCACATCGTCTGCCGCTCTTTCGGCAGGATCGATACGATTCGCTTGATCGCTGGAAGGAATCCCATGTCCAGCATACGGTCGGCTTCGTCGAGGATGAGAACACGCAGCGCGCTAAAGTGGAAGAGTCTGCGGTCGAGGTAATCTTCGAGCCGCCCCGGTGTGGCCACAACCAGCCGGGCTCCCTTGCGAATTGCTTGTAGTTGTGCGCCCTCGGACAAGCCGCCCACGACCAACGCCGCAGGCAACAGTTGCTTGCCGCGCAACGCGTTGTATTGCTCCACTACCTGCATAGCCAGTTCGCGCGTCGGCACCAGCACCAGCGCCGCGATTCCCGGTGTCTTATCCTTGAGGAGTTGCTCGATCACCGGAATCAGGAACGCCAGCGTCTTGCCGGTTCCCGTCTGAGCGGTCGCTAGCACATCTTTGCCTTCGAGCGCCTGCGGAATTGCCGCAGCCTGTACCGGAGTCGGCGTGATAAACCGCGTCGCCGCCAATCGCTCCTTCACATAAGGAGATATCAGCATTTCGGAGAATCGTGCTGTTGCGCGTTCCAACAGAGCCTCCGAAGAGCGCTCTGCGTTCACTTCTGAAACATTCAACATTCAATATTGCTTTCTTGCTGGCAGAAGCCGTCACGGTGCGCACACGAATTCTCGGGCGGGCCGGCGGCTTGCTTTGCCAGTCTTGTTTTAGATTACGCGTAAAACGTACGGAGGAAACTGGAGGCGGAGAATCTCAGATCAAGCACTGCACCAGAGGGACCGCACAACACAACCGAGGTATTAAGCGCAACGAGAGTATACCACATCTGGAGTTCATGATGCGGGCATTTGATTGCCAGGGCAGTCTGATTCGACTGCGGTTTCGCGGTCCGGAACGCGTTCCCATTACAATCCTAAGTACCTCATTTTAATGCCCTTATATAGATCGAGTTTACTGCCAGGGGTGGTCCTGGAAACAAACTGCAAGATTCTTACCTGCCGTCGTTCTAACATCAGAACCAAGGATCACCCACGTCAAGGATATCCCATGCCCCTTGCTGAGCTGGTTTTTGTGCTGTTTGCGCTTCTGGCACTGGCCACCCCGTTTATCACCCTCGTTCTGTTGGGGAAGTACAAAAAACTGCGCGAAAATCTGGACCAGCTCAGGGAAGAGAATTCCAGGCAGCACCTCTCCATCCAGCGCGAGGTCGCGGACCTGCAGCGCCAACTCCTGGCCGCAGTCCATCCCGCTGCGCCAGCGCAGCGACCGGCCGCCCCCGCCACGTCTGCCAAGAAAGAAACACCCGCTCCAGCGGCACAACTCGATTTGCCGGCGCCGGTCACAGGGCCCGCGCCAATGTTGCTTCCTGTGCCTGAGAAGAAGCCTGAAGTGCAGCCGTTGCAAAAGCCGCACGAACCTGCTCCCATTGCGCCAGCTCCCGTGCCAATCGCTCCTGCGAACACGCCCGGGCAAAAACCGCCGGCGCCACCCGCGTATTTTGAGCCTAAGCCCGTCCTGCCCGTGGCAGCGAAAACGCCGCCGGCCGAAGTAAAACCGTCTGCCCCGGTCGCACCACTACAAACCACGCCACCATTTGTTCCCATGTCACAGCCGCCTGCGCCGCGCGCACCGGCGGGGATCCCTCCTGCCACGGCCGCGCGCGTGTCCGTGCCACGGCCGATCTCCGCTTATCGCTCGCTCGCGCCAAAACCCACGTTTCAGCAGCGCATGAAAACAGTATCCGCCATCGAAGAGGCGCTGGGTACGAACTGGCTCCCCAAGATCGGCATCATCATGACGGTTATTGGGTTTGCCCTGCTTGGCATCTATGAACTTGGCGCTCTTGGGGCGCTCGGCAAAGTAGGCATCTCGTACTTCGCCTCTGCGGTTCTGCTTGGCGGCGGCATATTTCTCGAAAAGAACGAACGCTACCGCCTCCTCGGCCGCACCAGCATCGGCGGCGGCTGGGCGCTGCTTTTTTTCAGCACCTTTGGGATCTATCACGTCGAGGCCATGCGCGTGCTGCCAGTCAATGCTGGCTCGCTCACGCTCGATTGCGGCCTCATGTTAGTCGTCGCCGTGGCCATGGCCCTTCATACTCTGCGGTATCGCTCGCAATTCGTAACTGGTCTTGCCTTTTTGCTGGGATACACCACGGTCGCGCTGAGCCAGGACACCGTCTACAGCCTGTCCGCCGGTGTCTTCCTCGCCATCGGTCTTGTTTCCATCGTTCTCAAAATGGGCTGGTTCGAGCTCGAGGTCTTCGGTATCCTTTCCAGCTACTTGAATCATCTCTATTGGCTTTACCGCATCCTCGGCATCGAGGGCGCTCACGGCCGTCACTTCCAGGAATACCGCGCCAGCTTGGTGTTGCTTTTCATCTACTGGCTGACCTTCCGCATTTCCTTCCTTGCCCGCAATATTAAGACCGACTTCGAGGAACACATCTCCACCCTCGCTGCTCTCTTGAACGTCCTGCTACTCCTCGGTGTCATGAAGTTCCAATCCGTACAGCCGGAGCTCGCCTATCTTGCGCTCCTGGTCGTTGGAGCGTGCGAATTCAGCTTGGCCCAATTGCCCAACACCAAACGCCGCCGCCAGGCTTTTGTCGTCCTGAGCGTAGTTGGCGCGGCGCTGATACTCGCCGCCGTTCCTTTCCACTATTCCGGAAACAACGTGGCCATCCTCTGGCTTGTCGGCGCGGAGGCTTTCCTGGCCGCTGGGATCATCGCGAAAGAAGTCGTCTTCCGTCGTCTTGGTCTGCTAACGGGCCTGCTCGTCGGCCTGCATCTTGTTGGCATTGACTTCCGCCACCTCCTCAACTTGCGTCTCGCGAATGAGGATCTAGCGCTCGCCGCGGGCGTCCTTTTCTCCCTCTGCGCCGTCGTGTTCTATGTCAATTCCGTTGGCATCGGCTCGCGTTGGAAAGATTTATTCGATGGCTCGCCCGATCGCCCCGTACTGACTACTCATTCATATCTCGGTGCCTTCGCCGCCGCGTCCGCCGCCTGGGCACTGTTCTCTCACGATTGGACCGCGCTCGCGTTCGGCGCCGCCATGCTCATCCTCGCGGCTCTTGGCCGCGTCCTTGAATCGCCGCACCTGCGAGTACAATACGCCCTCCTCGGCTTGCTCACTTTCTATCGCGCCATGGTTGTCAATTTACACCTCGAATCCCCACAACACGCTCATGTGCGCTTGCGGCTGCTCACTTTTCCCATTCTCGGTGCAGCGTTCTATCTCACCGCCAGATTGGCCGCTCTGCGTGAACATCCCTGGCAGCGCACCATTCGCGGCCTCTTCGCCGCCGCGGGCAGCGGTTTCTTTGCTCTTCTCATCTGGTTCGAAGCGCCGGAGCTTTGGCAGCCCCTCGCTTTCATGGCTTTCGCGGTGGCTCTGTCCGAGGCCGCGCGCGCGCTGCGTTATCACGCGCTTGCCTGGCACTCGCACCTTCTCACCGGCCTCGCCGTTTTCACCGCGCTTACCGCCGATCCGGGCGCTATCCGCGTCTGGCACACCATTCCGGTGCGCGCTTTCAGCGCATTGCCTGTCGTTGTTGGCGGCTATTGGCTCGCCAAGCGGCTGGGCACCTCCGATGAACGGCATCTCGGGCTTGCGCGCGTGGCCTACATTTGGGCGGGCACCGGCATCATGGTCTGGGTCCTTCAGGAAGCGCTTCGCGCGCCCTGGATTGCCGTTGGCTGGATCGTTTTCGCCGTCGTGCTCGCACTCTCCACGCGCTGGATTCGTTACCAGCAGCTCGCCTGGCAGGCCAACGTCGTCGGTCTCTGCGCTCTCGTCCGCGCTTTCTTCTACAACTACGAATTCGAGCAACGGTTCTGGGGCCCCATTTCCCTGCGTATCTTTACCATTTCTCTCGTCGCCGCGGGCTTATACTTCCTCTCGCAGAAAGCCGCGCCTGAGGAGCGCTATGCCCGCGCCATCGCCTTCCTTCATTCTTTCGCGGCGACCGGGCTCCTGGCCCTCCTCGCCTGGTATGAAGCTCCCAACGGCTGGCTGGCCCCTCTGTGGGCCGCGTTTGCGCTGGTACTTTCGATCGTCGACCGGCGCTTCGAGCTCGAAGAATTGCCTTGGCAATCGCACGCTCTCGCCGGACTGACGCTGCTCCGCAGCATCAGCGTAAATCTCTACGTCGCCGCCACCTGGCACGGCCTCAGCGTGCGCCTCTTGTCGCTGGCCGTCGTCGCGGTCATCTTCTACGCGCTTTCACGCCTCGTCCGCATGCCCGACGAGTGGCGCAAGCGAGACATCCATCACGTGTACTCTTGGGCCGCATCCGCCATCGGCGGTCTGCTCCTTTGGTATGAGCTGCAATCGCAGCCCACCGGCATCGCCGTGGCCTGGGGCGCATTTGGCCTGGTGCTCTTCGAGTACGGCCTGTTGCGCAAGATCACGCAATTCCGATATCAGGCGTATGTCGCGCTCATCGCTTCCTTCACCCGGATTTTCTTCGCTAATCTCACCGCGGGAGACCCCGGCGAGTTCTGGGGCCCGCGGATGTACACGATTCTCCCGCTCGTCCTGATTTTCTTTTTCGTCTACGCGCAATTGCCGCAGAAGGAAGAAAACACCGTCCGCGACCGCCGCCTGCACTTCGACACGCTCCTCGCGTACCTGGGTACCGCCACCATCTTGGCGCTTTTCTATTTCCAGTTTCCGATCGAATGGGTGGTCACCTCCTGGGCGGCCGTCGTTTTTGCGCTTCTCGGCGCCGCGCGGCTTCTGGATCGCCCGCTCTTCCTGCATCAAGGATTGCTTCTGACAGTCGGTGTTCTCGCTCGTGGCATGGCGCACAATCTTTTCGGCGCTGGCTATTTCGGTGAAGGCGATTGGCAAGGCCGCTACTTCGTGCTCAGTTCAGCAGCCGCCATTTTGCTGGCAAGCCTGTTCTTCGCTTTCCGTCTCCGCGGGCGCTACAGCAACACTCAGAATGTGAATCGTTGGATCAGACCGCTGGCGGTGATTGCCGGCCGCCCGGAGCAAGTTGTTTTTTTTGCTCCCATCATCCTGGTCACCTTCATGCTCGCTTTGAAAATGCGCTCGGGAATGGTGACGGTGTCGTGGGGTATTGAGGGCGTAGTGATCTTCGTGCTGGGGCTTGCAACCAGGGAACGCAGCTTTCGCCTAACGGGGATCGGAATTCTCTTGCTGTGCGTCGCAAAAGTCTTTGCTCTCGACGTTTGGGGTCTGCAAACGCGCGACAAATATATCACCGTGATCATCGTAGGTGTGGTGGTTTCATTCGTTTCGTTCTTGTGGGCCAGGTACCAAGACGCCATTCGCCAATTTCTATGAAGCGCTCCGTCGTCTTCGTCGTGTTCTTTCTCATCCTGGGCTTCGCGGTCGCGGGGCTGTATTGGAGCCAGCGCCGCCCCAAGTCCAGTCCCGTCTCGGCCAACGCCATCTTGAATATGGCTGCCGACGCCCAACGCGATCTCTCCCGCGTTCCCATGCGCCTCACGCGCCTGTCCGACGAACGGGAAATCAGAATCGGCAAGGACCTTGCCTCTCGCTATGCAACGCAAACCCGGAACCTTACTCCTGAAGAAGAAGGCCTCGAGAAGTACGTCACCCGCGTCGGAGGCACCGCGGCCCTTCACGCCCATCGGCATTTGCCGTACACCTTCACCGTTCTCCCCGATCACAACATGATCAACGCTTTTTCTCTTCCGGGAGGACCGGTCTACATCGGAGAAGGTATGCTCGACCTGATCACGAGCGAAGACGAACTAGGAAACATCCTGGCCCACGAGATCGAGCACATCGACCACTATCACTGTGTCGAGCGCGTGCAGGTGGAAGCGAAGCTGAAAGATCTCAACCTCGACGTCCTGGGAGCGCTGCTGCAGCTTCCGCTCGAGTTCTGGGAAGCCGGCTACCACAAGGACGAAGAATTCGAAGCCGATCGCGAAGGAATGTATCTGGCGGTTCAGTCGGGCTATTCTCCGTACGGTGCCGTCGATTCGTTCGAGCGCTTTGCCAAGTTGTGCGACGAATACGTCATCCACGCGCAAAGCCCAGACCAGGAGCTTTCCGAGCTGGCCATTCAGAGTTTGAACGGCTATTTCCGTTCACACCCGCTCCCTTCCGAGCGTCTCGCCGAAGCCAACCGCCTCATCGCCCAGGAGCATTGGGAAACTCGAAAGGAGCGAAAGCCGTTCCGCGTCGAGTATGAAGTTCACAACGGGGAATACGTGAAGTAAAACGAGGAAAGGAAATCGGAATCTTTGGCCAGCTAAAACAACCCGGGGATCTTCATCCCCGCGATCCCGGGGATTCCGCCGGCGAGGTTTTTCATCTGATTCGCCAGTTCTTCATCTACGCGTCGTGACGCTTCATTGACCGCCGCGCGAACCAAATCTTGCAGCATCTCTTGGTCTTTGTTTGCAAAAACATCCGGCTCGATTTTCACGTCCACAATCTGTTTTTGGCCGTTCATCCTCACCGTGACCATGCCTCCGCCAGCCGATGCCTCTACCGTCACGGAATTCACCTGCCTCTGCAAGTCTTCCTGCAACTGCCGGAACCGCGAAAGCATCTGTTGGAGAGCGCTGACTTCCATCAGGAATCCCCTTGGCTTCGTTTCACTTCTGAAATTTTCCCCCCGAAGCGCTGCAGCATAGACCGCACCATCGGATGGCGCTCAAACTGCGTACGCAACTCTTGCGTGCCAGACCCCGAGCGCGCCGCCGAGGCGGTTGCCGCTTCAACTGCTTCCAGTTTAGCACATACTCTCACGGCCCGGCCCAGCACCTTGCTCGAAATGTTACGGATCCTTTCCAACGTCTCTCTGCCTTCCATCATTTCCGCGAACGGCCTCTTCTCCGGAGAAAAATAAATTCGCAGCTCCGCGCCCTCTAGTTCCCACAGGCTGCTCTGTTCCACCAGCTCGCCCAGAAATTTCTGTTGCGTCTGAATCGTCGACTTGATCTCCGCAACACGCTCCTGCGAAAT
>Ga0137381_10002092_pt1 | contig 13802 bp, 9 predicted proteins | sample SagtaG_16_FD_104808 | JGI IMG/M metagenome (GOLD analysis project Ga0137381, IMG submission 104808) | Vadose zone soil microbial communities from Sagehorn Ranch, Mendocino, California, USA - Sage2_L_115_16 metaG | ecosystem: Environmental > Terrestrial > Soil > Vadose zone | place: USA... | reverse complement strand
TTCTCATTTTCCTTTTTGTTTGTTGTCACTGTTTGATTCCGCACATGGATGCTACTGCCGCTTGAGATAATCCCTTGACACTCATTGATTTCGTTCAAGATTTACATAGATGCACGCCCCCACCGGGGAGAGTTTATTGTTACATTGGTCTGAGTCCAGTCGCCGAAACGGGATTTGCACTCTTCTCCGGGATGTTGGAAACGCGGCGGGAGAGACGGAGCAAACTGCGTCTCGACGGATGCCGATGTTTTTGGAGGCTGATGAGATTTTTCCATTGGATTACGGGGATCGCGCTGGTCGTGCTGCTGGCATTGGCCATTGCCGGCTTGGTGTTAACGCGGGACCTGGGCCAGCCTTCGGAAAACGCTGAAGGTACTCGTAACGCTCAAGGTGGAAAAGTCGTGACTGCCAATGCCGCGAGTCGGCCGTTGGTGGACCAAAGTCCACTGCAAACCGCGCGCAGACTGGCAGCTCTGGCCGCAACTCCGGAAGAGAAAAATCTTTCCCATCAAGCCCTGAAACTCGCCGACCACGAACTCGACCTCGCGTTTTACGGTGCGGAACGTAACGCCGGTGCAAATCTTCCTCCGCTCACTCCTGAGACCAAAGAGCTTGCCGCGAGAAAGGCCGCCGCCGAAGCTGCGGTGAAGATGGATGAAGACAGCGTCGCAGAGCTTACCAGGAAGTCGGCGAAGGCTCCGGAATCACAAAAAGAGAATCTCGAGGACCAACTGGAAGTTGCAAAGGGACAGCTTGAACTTGACCAATATGAAGTCGACGATGCGGCGGAGGATCTGGCGCGCGCCGGCGCCGATCCTAGCGCCAGGATCAGACAACTGAAGGCGGAGCACGACGCCAGCGATAAGGAGCCGGAGAGCGCACCATCCCCGGCGGCCATTTCTGCTGAGCAGAATTATCAGGCGCACACGCTTCTCCATGTCTTCCGGGCCTGGCGCGAGCTGCATTCCAAACGATTGCAAATCGCGGGCGCCCGGCAGGAGGCCGCCGCGGAAGTCAGAAGCTCAACCAGCAACATGAGGGTTTTGAAAAGCGCGCTGACGCAGAGAAATCGGAACGCGAATCTGTCAAGCAGCAAGCCAAAGGCTTCGCGCGAGGCAACCAAAGCGCGAGCCGCGAAGAATCGAAAGCTACCGCCAAGCGAACGCTCAGTTCCCTGAAGCAGCATTCCCAGGACCAGAAAAATCTGGCCGAATTCGACAAACGGATCCAAGACGAGCAGGAACTAAGGGACATCTATGGCAACTGGCTGGTATTCGTACAAGCCCGAGAGCGCGCGGCGTTGCACAGCACCATCGAAACCATGCTTTGGATTGTGATGATCTTGCTGGTTGGGTATGTGGCCGGCCGGGTGATTGACCGTGTTTTTGCCGGATTTGCCGCAGAAAACAAGCGCCTGGGCACGATTCAAACTGTAGTGAAGTTTGCCGTGCAAGCATGGGGTGGTCTTGCCATTGTGTTCGTGATCTTCGGTATGCCCAGCGAGACGACAACGATTCTAGGATTGGCCGGCGCCGGACTTACCGTCGCTCTGAAGGATTTCATCGTGGCATTTTTTGGCTGGTTCGTATTGATGGGCCGCAATGGTATCCGCGTGGGTGACTGGGTGGAAATCAATGGCGTTTCGGGCGAGGTGGTCGAGGTCGGCCTGCTGCGTACTGTGCTGCTGGAGACCGGAAACTGGACTGACTCAGGCCATCCCACTGGGCGCCGGGTGGCATTTGTAAACGGCTTTGCCATCGAAGGACACTTCTTTAACTTCTCCACCTCGGGTCAATGGATGTGGGACGAATTGCAAGTCGAAATTCCAGCTGCGCAGGATCCGTACCCCATCATCGACGGAATCCAGAAGCTAGTGGAAAAAGAAACTGCCGCCAACTCCAAGATAGCGCAACAGGAGTGGCAGCACACAACCACGCGATACAAAGTGCAAGCACTTTCTGCCGTGCCCGGCATCAACGTGCGGCCGACTGGCGGAGGCATCGAAGTAAACGTGCGCTACATCACCCGTGCCTACGAGCGGCACGAAACCCGTGCGCGGCTGTATGAGGCCGTCGTGGAGCTGATGCACGGCCAGCGCGACGCGGTGAAAGCGGTGGGCACGGCCGCTCCCGCTGGCTCCGTTAAATCCTAGACCTTCAAATCAAGTTCCTTTCGCAGACAGCTCTTCAACTTCTCCGATAGCTGGGAGCCGTGCAGAATGTCGCGCACCAGGGCTGAAGGCATGGAATGCGCCAACCGAAGAGCATGATCGAGCGGCGTCTTCGGATGGCGCAGCAGGGCCAGGCGAATTTCGTGTCGCGGTGACCATTTACCGTGGCGGCATACCGCTTGGACCAAGGCCGTAGTCGCTCCGGGTCTTGCCAGCACTTTGACAATGGCGCCTTCGCTGAGCCGGGGGTTTTCGAGCGCTGCCTGAACAACGCGGGGCTCCTTGTCGAGCAGCAGAGCGGCTGCGACGATTTCCGGTGCCCGGCGGGCCAGCGAAATCCGCTCGCCCAGGGTGATCGATCCCAGACGCGAAACCAGCAGTTCGGCGGCTGCACGCTTCAAGTCTCCTGACATCACAGGCAGAAGCGCAACCCGCATGAGATCGAAAGTATGCAATTGCCGGAGCAACTTTAGGGAGATACGACGTGGAGTGTGCGGGTGAACGACCATGCCAACCCGCACCTTACGGGCACTCGAGAGACTCCGATTCTTGCTAAGTTCCTCGATGGCTTCGACTGACAAGGTATTGCGAGCAAGAAGAGCCAGCGCAAGGTCTTCTGTAAGAGTCGGGTCGGCCGCCTGTTCCAGATCGCTTTCTTTGTCTTTCGCGATGAGACCTTGCGTCTTGTCCTCACGGCGGGAGCTGTCGACGGACAATTGCATTTCGGGCTCTGGTGCCGTGTTTTTCATTCGAGTGTTGCGTGTTTCTCGTCTCTTCGCGCCAACTGCAGTGCGCCTAGGACCGGATCCACGACTTGCGGATTCAGCGCCGCCTCAGGACATCGATTGCGAACTTCATTGTAAAAAGTTTGTCGCACCACTGCAGCGTGACGAAAGACGCCCCCGGCCAGCGCCACCGGGACAGTATGTTCCGCATCAGGCGATTGACCAGAGGTTGTGCGGGCGGGCTCGCGTCGAGGAAAAAGGCGATGGATCACGCGGGCCGCCAGTTCTGCCAGTTCCCTCCCGGCGTGTTCGAGTATTCCCTCGGACGTCCGGTCGCCTTGCTCGGCGGAGGTGAGTACAGCGGGGAAAATGGCCGAGAAATCGGCGGGCGGAGAAGCGTTCGCGATTCGGACGAGCTTTTCGAAGGAGGAGACGTTCCAAACCTTTGTGATCACGGACCATAGAACAGAGTTGCTTTCGATACCGGCCTCGCTGCCGCTTGCACGCAGCAGCGCGGCGATGGCGGCGCGACCAATCCAATGAGCCGATCCTTCGTCGGAGACGGCAAAGCCCCAGCCACCTGCACGTGCCGTTTTTCCATTCGCGTCGCGGCCATACGAAATGGAGCCTGTGCCGGCAATCACGATGACCCCTGGTCCGGCGCCGAAAGCGGCTTCGAGCGCAATGGGGCCGTCGCCCACGACATCGATTTCTCCTTGAAGAATCTCCGCCAGGATTTTGTGAACCATGCTCGCGGTCTCAGGGCGTCCGGCACCCGCGGCACCCACACAAATGCGCCTTATTTGCTGAGTGGTGATTCCGGCGGCAGCGCAGGCTTGACCCACCGCCTGATGTAACGACTCGCGAGCCGCGGTCTCTCCCACGCGAACGATGTTGCTTGGCCCTGCGGTTACCGTGGCGATCAGATGGGATTCGTCGCCCACCGCGCATGCTGTCTTGCTACCGCCGCCATCAATGCCGAGGTAGAACGCCACGGGTTAGTTCTATCACATGCCTGTCACAGCCCTGTCACAGCAATGTGCGGCCGATTTTGATCGCCGCGAGCGGAATGTTTATCAAGCAGGTTCGCCTTGTCTTCATCTTTTTCCGAGCGAGCTTGAGTCCGGGACGCCTTGGCGTGGAGCCGGGGTTCACAGAGTCTCACTCGCGGCAGATCGTGATTGCCGTCATAATGGACACGCCCAACCGCATGAGGAAGGTGGTGGAGCGGTCGAAACCGGTGAGCTGCCGTCAGCGGCTAAAACCGGGGTTTCAGCGCAGCATTTGCGGCATGCCGGAGGGCATGCCCGGATACGAGTCTTTTTTAAATCTCTAGTGCGTGTTCTTTGCTTTCTTAGCTGTCCCATTTGAATGCCCATGGGCCTGAATAAGCTCGATTTCGCCATCATCGCTTTATATTTGATCGGAATCACACTATTCGGCCTGCGCTTCCGCAAAAAACAGCGGACGCTTCGCGACTATTTTCTTGCAGGGCGAGATATTCCGTGGTGGGCGATTGCGCTTTCGATCGTGGCGGCGGAAACCAGTACGCTCACCATCATCAGCATTCCGGGGCTGGCCTACGATACCAATCTTACTTTTCTTCAAGTCGTGATGGGATACGTGGTGGGGCGGGTGATTATCAGCTTCGTTCTGCTGCCTCATTATTTTCGCGGTGATCTCTACACGGCATATGAGCTGATCGAACGCCGTTTCGGGCGGGGCATGCGGTCGCTCACCGCCGGGCTATTCCTGCTCACGCGTGCTGCAGCCGAGGGCGTGCGCGTGTATGCGGTGTCGATTGTCGTTGCCATTGCGTTGGGGACCGGCGAGATACGATCGATTGCGATCATCACGGCATTGACGCTGATCTACACATTCGAAGGTGGCCTGGCCGCGGTCATCTGGACCGACGTGATTCAGACCGTAATCTATGTCGGCGGGACCGTGGTGGGGCTGGTGACAATCCTCGATCTCGTGCCCGGCGGGTGGCCGGCAATTCATGCGGCCGCCACTGAAGCGGGTAAGCTGCGGGTCTTCGACTTCACTCCCAACTTCTGGATGCCGTACACATTTTGGGCCGGCATTGCGGGAGGAGCGTTTCTGACCACGGCCAGCCACGGCACCGACCAGCTTATCGTGCAGCGCTTGCTGGCGGCGCGCAGCCAGAAGCAGTCCGTGACGGCACTGCTTTCGAGCGGCGTTGCCATCATGTTTCAGTTTGCCCTGTTTCTGATTCTGGGCATTATGCTTTGGGCCTTCTACCACGTGCCGTCCACCAATTTTGGCCGCGCGGACCGCATTTATCCCACGTTCATTGTCACCCAGATGCCACACGGAATCTCGGGTCTGCTGATTGCGGCCATTCTGGCAGCGGCGATGTCGAACCTGAGCGCCGCGCTGAATTCGCTTTCATCCAGCTCGATCATGGATTTTTACGTGCACTTCCGCCCCCACACCGATGAACGCACGCGCATGAGTCTGTCGCGACTGTCGACCTTGTTCTGGGCGCTCCTGCTGTTTGGACTTGCGGTGCTTGCCTTGCATAAGGTTGGACGAGTAGTGGAAGTTGGACTTCAGGTTGCATCCGTGGCCTACGGCGCTCTGCTGGGCGTGTTCTTGCTGGGCGTGCTGACGGGGCGCGCTAATCCCTATGGTGCAGCGATTGGAATGCTCTCCGGATTCGTGGTGGAAATCTATCTGTGGTGGTTTACCGCCGTGCCCTGGACTTGGTGGGTCTTGATCGGCACCGTGGTGACATTTGGCGTGGGCTATGCGGCCAGCCTTGGGGTGAAGACGACCGTGCCAGGATCTTAAAATCCGAGAGGAGGCGACGAACCTCCGCCGAGGCCGCTGAGACATGCTCACTTGGCTCGGCGAACTCAGCGGCTTTTCTCTGCGATCCACACTTTTCGCGTATACTCGACCACCGTCCGTGTCGGCGCCAACACAAACCGTGAGCCCATCCCTGCGTCGTGAACTCGCGCGCGACCTGGGCGTCAGCCATGCCTCGGCGGTGGTGGTAGGGACAATCATTGGCAGTGGGATATTTCTCGTCCCGGCCGAGATGATGCAGGCGGTGGGTTCGGCCAAGCTGGTGTATCTGGCCTGGGTGGTGGGCGGCCTGCTTTCGTTTTTTGGCGCGCTGACCTACGCCGAACTGGGCGCGATGAAGCCGCAAGCTGGCGGCGAATATGTTTACGTTCGGGATGCGTACGGCCCGCTGAGCGGCTTCCTCTATGCCTGGACTTGGTTTGTCATCGCCAAGCCCGCCTCCATCGCAACCGTCGTGACCGGGCTGGTGCGCATTCTGGGCACGTTTTCTGCGTTTTCATTTTTCTCCGCCAATATCATCGCTGCTCCCTTTGCGCTGACCTGGGGACAGGTCGTCGCCATTGCCGCCGCCATCCTCATCTCCATGTTGAACTACATCGGAGTTAAGAAAGCTGGCGAATTTCAACTGGTGTTCACGGTGCTGAAAATCGCCATCATTGTTGGGATTGTCGCGATCTGTTTCGGCGGAGGGGGTGCGGTGGGTGGAGGCTGGGCAAATTTCGCAGGTAGCTTCAGCGGAGCAAAAGGCAGCGTGACCGGCTTCATGGCGGCGCTGGTCGCGGCTCTGTGGGCCTATGACGGCTGGAACGATCTCAACATGGTCGCGGGCGAAGTGAAGCAGCCGGAGCGAAACATTCCCATCGCGCTGATTGCCGGCGTGGCCACGGTTGGCCTCCTGTATGTGCTGGTGAATGCGGCGGTGCAATATGTTCTGCCGGCGGATGCCATTGCCGCCTCCCAGCGGCCAGCGTCCGATGCAGTGGCTCACGTACTCGGCCGCATGGGCGCCAGCATTGTGTCGGCGGGCATGGCCATCTCGATGCTGGTTACGCTGAATGGAACGATTATGAGTGGGGCCCGCGTTCCGTTTGCGGTGGCCCGCGACGGATATCTTTTCCCCGCGCTGGCCGAGGTGCATCCGCGCTTTCGCACGCCTTCCGTGGCCATTGCAGTCCAGGCAATTCTCTCCATCGCACTGCTGCTTTTGGGGGCGAATTTCCGCCAACTCTTTTCGCTCGCCATCTTTGCGGAATGGCTTTTCTACATGATCGCCGGGAGCACCGTTTTTGTCTTCCGGAGCCGCGAACCGGACGCACCCCGGCCCTACCGCATGTGGGGATATCCTTTCGTGCCGGCCTTATTTGTTACGGTCGCGACCGCTCTTCTTCTTTACACTTTCAAAAACAATTGGCCAAATTCAGCGTACGGATTGCTGGTGATTCTGGCTGGGATCCCTTTCTTTGTTTATTTTTCCTCACGGCGCCAACGGGCGTCAGCCTCTTCGTAGCACTTCGGAAGAGCATTTGATCGCAGAGTGGGCTGAGAAAAGCCGCAGAGATCGCCGACAACAGCAATCTCGACGGTGTCGTCGTTCGTTCCTGTTCTCGTTCGTTCGTGTGCTTTGGGCGGTTTAGGTTTTTGCCCTGTTCCTTCTGTCTGTTGCCGAGTTCCTAGGCTGGAACGCCCGTCCTTAGGCCCCTTCTCGGACGTTCCCCCGGACAAACCTCCTGCCTGGTTACCTAAGGTCAAGAGCCGTGGACACGTTTACCCACTGTCCTTTCTCCCGTAACTTGAAAACTCCAGATCCCGGTTCTCTCCCTCGGCCGGGTCCCCCATGGAGTGGAACGGATTGCTATGTCTGAACGTGGTTTTCAACTAGGAATTCTGCCCGAGCGGAACATCGATCGGCGCGCGCTGGCCGCGAGCTACGGTTTTGTTGCGTTCATGATTCTGATTGTGATGAACCTCGGGCTGCTTACGACAGAAAGGCTTGAGTTGAAGCAATACCACGTTACCCAGCTGATCCCACTCCCTGCCATGAGGCTCGAGCCTGCGCCCGTAAAAATGAAGCGCCTGAAGGCCAAGCTGCTTCCTCCAGCGCCGGTGTTCGAAAGGCCCAAGCTGACGATTCCGCGCCAAGTGCGTCATACGGTAAGTCTCGAGCCGATAGAGGTTCCCAAAGTAGTCATCAATCAGTTTGCTCCTCCGACTTTGAAAATGGCGGTGGGGGGAGCGCGACCTCAACCTCAACTGGTGCATACCGGAGATTTCAGCGGCAGTTCAGCTACGCCAACTGTGAATGCCGCGGTACAGAAGGTGCAGACCGGAGGATTCGGTGATCCCAACGGCCTTAAGGGGACAGGAAAACAGGGCGCGAAACTGTGGGCGGCAACTGCGGGTGGTTTCGATATGCCGGTTGGTCCCGGTCAGGGAAATGGATCTGGTGGCGCCAAAGGTGCTAAGGGAACCGTAGCCAGCGCTGACTTTGGCAATGGAATCGCAACCGGTGGGATGGGGGACGGCCGCAGCGGCGGCCGGGGCACCGCAGTACAGACGGGTGGTTTTGGATCGGAGCAGGTGGCGCACAACGGACCAAAACTACAGCAGGCCGACCAAGGTCCTCCGATCAATCCCGTGGAGATCACCTTCAAGCCGAACCCGGTTTATACCGACGAAGCTCGCAGTCTGAAGCTTCAGGGAGAAGTTCTGTTGGAAGTGATGTTCGGGGCAAACGGACGATTGCACGTGAATCGCGTTGTGCGCGGTCTGGGGCATGGGTTGGACGAAGCTGCTGTTGCAGCCGCCAATAAGATGCGATTCAAGCCGGCTCTGCGCAACGGCCAGGTAGTGGATTCCACGGCCGTGGTGCACGTGGTCTTTCAAATCGCGTAGTGATGAGGCGATGGACACGTGAAGAGTTTTGCTTTGCGGCATTGAATTTAGGAGTTGGTGTAGCGGCACTGAAGAGCTACGAGACTTGGCACAGAAACTTGGAGATAAGAGTCATGCGCACTTGGAATTGGATGTTCACGACCTGCTTGCTGGCTTCGTTGAGCGCAGCCGCACAGCAACCGGCGGATTCTCAACCGTCTTCGCCGGCGGCCACACCCGCCGCCATACAGACGGCGCAACCGGCATCGTCCGGGCAAGCTTCGCAACCGGCGACTTCGCCGCAAACTGAGCAGGCTCCGGCGTCAGCGGTCTCGGCGTTGCCCCAGCCTACAACCATGGATCAGGTGGTCGATCGCTTCATTGAGCGCGAACACGGGCTGGTGAAGACACTCGCTAACCGTACGCCCGTGGTGGAGACATACCTGCAGGACCTGGTAGCCGATGCGCAACTCGGCTCGGTGCCCAGCGGAGACCACTACTTTCTCGGGCGCATGGATATGGGCGAGTCCGTGGATCGCAAGGACTACCTGAAACAGCAGGACAAAGGCATGCGGACCCGCCTGATGGGCGGCTTCCAGAAGCTGTTCAAGGTTCAGTATCAGCCCATGGGCTTTTCCTGGATGGTGTATGCCGACCGGGCGGACTTTGACCGGGAGCACTACGAATTCCACTACATTCACCGCGAATTCCTTGGCGATGTGCGTTGCCTGGTTTTCGACGTGACGCCCAAAAAGAATTCTGGCCGGGGCCGCTTCCTGGGCCGGGTCTGGGTGGAGGACCAGGACTTCAACATCGTTCGGCTTAACGGGACCTATGCTCCCGCTCCGAGGAACTCCTACTTCTTCCACATGGATAGTTGGCGGTTGAACCTGATCCCGGGTTATTGGGTGCCGTCCTACATTTACAGCGAAGAAGGCGACTTCAGCGCTGGCGCGAAGAACAAGATCGCCTTCAAAGCCCAGACCCGCATCTGGGGCTATGACCTCAAGAAAAGCGACAAGGATGACGAACTCACGCAGATCCGCGTGGAGGACAGCGTGAAAGATGACAGCCCAGCGGCGCAAGATGCTTCTCCGCTGCAGGCCGAGCGTGAATGGCAGCAGCAGGCGGAAGACAACGTAGTCGAGCGCCTCACCCGGGCTGGATTACTGGCTCCGGCGGGGGATCTCGATAAAATCCTGATGACCGTGGTGAACAACCTGCTGGTCACGAACAACATCGACCTGCCGCGGCCGGTGCGCACGCGCGTGCTGCTGACGGCGCCGCTCGAAACCTTCAGCGTGGGAAATACCATCGTCATCAGCCGCGGGCTGGTTGATGTGCTTCCCGACGAGGCCAGCCTTGCGGCTGTGCTTTCCCATGAACTGGCGCACATTGTGCTCGGACACAACCTGGGCAGCAAGTTCGCGTTCAACGATCGGATGCTGTTCTCCGACGAGTCCACCTATCAGAACCTGGGCTTCAAGCACATTCCGGAAGAAGAAGCCGCGGCTGACAAGAAAGCCGTGGATTTGCTGAAAAGCTCGCCCTATGCACAAAAGCTGGACACTGTAGGGTTGTTCCTGAAGGCGCTGCAGACGCGGGCTCCGCAGCTCAGCGCGTTATTGACCCCGCATCTGGGAAACACGCTTGCCGAAAATGGCAGCGTGACCCGCCTGTCGAGTCTTGCGAGCGGAGGACCTGCCCTCGATATGAACAAGCTGGACCAGATCGCAGCCCTGCCTCTGGGCGGTCGCGTGAAGGTCAACCCCTGGAACGACAAGGCGGAAATGGTGAAGACGGCTCCGGTCACAATCACCTCGGCCCGCGACAAAATGCCGTTCGAGGTCACTCCGTTTTATCCGCGGTTAGCACGCTTCGGCGCGTCGAATTTCCCCAGCGCGGGTGCGACGAACGCAATCGTCAACAGCAATCTGGGCAACTAGAAAGAAAACACCAAGTTGAAGTACGACGCTGGCCGGGACCGGGATGCTCTCCGGGATTCCGGCCTTCGTTTTTTTTCGAGCCGGCAACAACATCAAGTGGCAGAGAACGCCGATAGCCTCCGCCTTGGTGGTTGGTTACTTCGCCCCCAGGTCGTCGTGCTCGTGATAATTCGGGTAGGGCGGATGCGGGTACTGCGGCAGCGGATGTTCCTTTAGCTGTTCGATGACGACTTCGATGGCTTTGTCGAGCTGGGCATCGTGGCCTTGGCGGAACAGAGCGGGCTCCAGATCGACTTCGTAATCCGGCGCGACGCCGTGGTTCTCAACTTCCCACTCGCCCTTGAGGCCGTAAAGCGCTGCTCTGGGAGCGGTGACGCGGCCGCCGTCGAGGAGTTCGGGATAACCCCCGATGCCAACCAATCCTCCCCACGTTCTCTTTCCTACCAAGGGCCCGAGACCGGCCTTGCGGAAGTACCAGGGCAGCGCGTCGCCACCCGAGCCTGACATTTCGTTGATGATCATGACCTTCGGCCCGAAGATGGACTCCGAGGGGCTCGACCAGTCGTGGCCCTCGCGTGTAACGACCTTGCTAGTCAACGGACGACGGAGAACATCTATAATGTAATCTGCAAGTTGCCCACCTTCATTGAAGCGTTCGTCGATGATGACGGCTTCCTTGCCCACTTGGGAGAAGAAATATCGGTTGAAGCTGGTATATCCGGCACCTGCCGTGTTGGGGACGTGAACATAGGCCACGCGGCCTCCCGTGGCTTGGTCCACTTTGCGCCGGTTGTCCTCGATCCATGCCAGGTGACGCAAATTCTCCTCGCTTTCGACAGGCACCACGGTGACGTCGCGCGAGTCTTTAGCATCAGCATGGGGACCAACTTTCAGCACCACTTGTTTTCCTGCAGTCTCCTCGAAGAAGCTGTAGACGTTGTCGGAAGAGTGCAAGTCGCGTCCGTTCACCGCAAGAATATAGTCTCCGGCCTTCACGTTGACTCCGGGCTGCGTCAATGGCGCCTGCAGGCCAGGATTCCAGTTCTCTCCGTCGTAAACTTTGGCGATACGGTAGCGGGCGTTCTCCAGGCTGTAGTCGGCGCCGAGCAGGCCACCTTTCACTTTTTTCGGCTCAGGTTTTTCGCCGCCGCCGACGAACATGTGGCCCACCGTCATCTCACCCAGTGAATCCTGAAACAGATAGGTAAGTTCGCTGCGCGAAGCTATGCCCTCCAAATAGGGGGCATATTTTTTCTTCACTTTGTCGAGATCGAGACCGTGGTAGTGCGGGTCGTAGAAGAAATCTCGCTCGATCCGCCAAGTCTCGTTGTAAATCTGCTTCCACATGGCCTTGGGTTCGACGTAGACCTCGATCGCGTCGAGCTTGAGCGGGCCGAAGCCGGGCTTGGGTGGCCCACCTGCAGTGGGCGGCTCTTCCGTGGAGGCCGTCGCCCATTGCTCGCCCTTGCGATAGAGAATCTTCTCGCCATCGAATGACACCGCAATGTCGTTAACCTCTTCCAGGAACTTGTCTACCTTGCGTTTGCTCAGATCAAACTTCTGGATGGTCTGGTTCAGGTTAGTCTGGTCGTCCTCGGTGACAACCATGGGCGCTTCGGCGAGGAATAAAATTCCAGACTTACCGGAAAGCATGTTGGCATAGTTCTTTGCCGGAATCGGTAACGCGAGAATGCGCTGGCCGATGCCTTCGAAGTCGATCTTCACTACTATCGGTTCTTCCTTAGCTTTGTCCTTGTCCCCTTTGCTGTCTTTGCTCTTATCCCTGTCGGAAGATGCTTTGTCGGCTTTGCTTTTATTTTTGTCCTCGCTCTTGTCTTTGTCCTTGCTCTTGGACTGCTCTTTGGCATTCTCTTTGTCCTGCTCGGCTTTCTTCTCTTCTTTCGATTTTTCCTCATCGCTCTCCGGCGCGAGCGGCGAAGGCAAATCCTTGTTCAGCACCGCGACATAGGCGCTGCGCGAAACGCGGTGCTCGTCGCTCGACATGTCCAGGCCGGACGTGGCAAGCCCGACATCGGTGGAGGCGGTGAAGTATAAATGCGTTCCATTTTTGTCGAAGCTGGGATAAAGCGCGTCGCTCATGCCGTCAGTGATTTGACGTGACTTTCCCTGCTCCAGGGAATAAACGAACACTGCATGCTGGCCACTAGGAAGTTGTTTGGCATAAGCGATCCACTTATTGTCCGGAGCCCAGGTTTGGCTGAGCTGGGTGGGGCCGAAGCCGCCGAAGTAGTCAGTGTCCACCAGCCGAGGGGTGGGGTTGTCCAACTCGACGAACCACAGGTTCAATCGCTTGTCGGTGTATGCAATCTTCTTGCTATCGGGCGACCACGTGGGTCTGTAAAAGAACGACGGTGGATTACCCAGGTTGATATGCCGGACCTCGCCCAGACCATTCTGGCTGCGGATTTCCAGTTCATATTCTCCCGACTCATCGGAGAAGTATGCAATCGATTTGCCGTCGGGCGACCACGAAGGATCGCGATCAGCCGCTGCGGGGCTGTGGGTCAGATTGCGGATATCGCCTTTGTCGGTGGGCACAGTGAATATCTCTCCCCAGGCCTCGAAGACCGCGCGCGCGCCCGTGGGTGAAATGTTGAAATTCTGAATGCGCTTGGACTCTACCTTCACAAAATGCGGGCGGACTGCTTCAACGTCGCCGGCTACGCGAATGTTGATGGTCTTAGCCTGACGTGTGCTGGGATCGTAGACCTTGATCGCTCCGAATTGTTCGATGACGATCGCGTCCGGACCGGCGGACGCGGTTTTGAAATCAAACCCATCGCTATGCAGCGCCTCGGAAACTTGCTGCGTCTTGGTGTCGTAGGCGAACAGACTCACAGGACCGTTGCGGTCGGAGAGAAAGTAAATTGTGTCGCCTACCCACATGGGATAGTGGTCGTTAGAGTTCTCTCGCGGAAGTTTCGCCACGCTCGAGTCCTTCAAGTCGGCAATCCAAATGGGTGAGGTCTGACCGCCGCGATAGCGCTTCCATGCCGCCTGCCACTGCGGATGCGACACATAAGCGATATGCGTGGCATCGGGCGAGAATGTTGCTTCCTCACCAATGGGAATGGGCAGTCGGGTTGGGAATCCGCCTTCGATGGGCACGGTGTAGAGCTGGTCCTCGAAGTGCATGAAGCTGTTTCCAAACGACGCGAAGAGAATCTTTTTGCCGTCCGGCGTCCAGCCGAGAACGTCGTCCTCTGCGGGATGATACGTCAACCGCCTGGGGAC
>Ga0137381_10002087_pt1 | contig 13815 bp, 7 predicted proteins | sample SagtaG_16_FD_104808 | JGI IMG/M metagenome (GOLD analysis project Ga0137381, IMG submission 104808) | Vadose zone soil microbial communities from Sagehorn Ranch, Mendocino, California, USA - Sage2_L_115_16 metaG | ecosystem: Environmental > Terrestrial > Soil > Vadose zone | place: USA... | reverse complement strand
GCGGAGACCGCAATCCTCAAGACCATGGGCATGAACGCTACGAACATGTACCTGGTCAAGGAGGGCTATTACCACTACGGCTACGTTCCGGCGAATATCGGCACGAGCAACTACCTGTCCCGTGGCCTGGAGTTCTCCACCCAGCTCCAGGAACTGTCACATCTCGGATACGTGCTCGGTGACAGCGCTACCTACAACACTTACTACCCATGGGGCAAGGCATACCTCAAGACGTGGAACCCCGCCAGCACGATCTTCGAGGCCAAGAACACCGACGGCAGCTGGGCGCCGGTCAACGCCGGGCTGTTCGAGGGCACCGCCACGAACTACGCCTTCGACGAGCCGCACGACGGGCTGGGCCTGGCCGGCATCTACGGCGACAGCACCATGAGCTCGAAGATCACCAGCATCTACGCCGGTTCGAACATCTGGTACAACGACTATCAGCTGGTGCAGCCGTACCTCGCCATTTCGGCGGACAGCCCGTCGGTGTCGCAGGACGTGATCCGGAACTATTTCCTTCCCGAGTTCAGCTCGCTCAGCATGTGGGAGAATCTGCCTAGCAGCGGCTCGCTGTATTACACGGACAATGCCAGCGCGGAGGTTCTCGCCAACCTCGGCATCTACCCGATTCAGTCACCGGGTGCGCAGTGGATCATCAACAGCCCGGCTGTGACCAGAGCCGTGATCCATGGGCGGTCGGACACGATCATCCAGGCACGGGGCAATTCGCCATCCACCCCGTACGTCTCGTCCGTCCACGTCAACGGCTCGGCATTTCCCAGCCACTTCATCTCCGGTGAGACGCTTGTCACCCAGAGCAACACGCTGACCTTCGGCATGACGAACACCCCGTCGCGCATCGGCCAGATGTACCTCACCGGGACCGACGGCGAGGTGCTCTCCGCCAGCACCGACAACAGCACGTACCTGCGGTTCCGCAACGACCCGCTGGGCGGTACGTCGCAGGCGGAGGTGTATGCGGCGCGGATGCCGGCTGCGGTGTCGGTGAACGGGACAGCGCTGCCGAGCAGAAACTGGTCGTACAACTCCACAGAGCACGTCATCACGCTGAAGGGCCTACTTGCCGGCACGGTGCTGGCGCAGTTCGGGCGAACCTGACTCCTGGTGCCAGGCAGGGCGTCACCCGGACCGCTTCTCGAAGATCTCGACAATGCCGTAAGAAGAATTAGCGGGAAACGTCTTGCGGAGAACGAAGTAGTGCCGCCAGTCCTGACGTCGGTGGAGCGAGGTCCAGACAAGGTCCGCGTCGCTGCTGCCCGAGTTCACCACAATCCAGGTCACCCAGTTCTGAGGGCGTGCCAGCGCCTCGGTGAACTGCGCTCCGTTGGCATCGGTGACGAACACGTGGTCCGGGAAATGGTACTTTGTCAAGAGGTAGAACATGAAGGATGGGTCGGGGACATATGATTTCAAGACGTTCCCGCCATGGTAATGCGAGTTGAACCATTGCGCCTCGGCCTGGCCCGTCTGCGTGGTGTCGCCCGCGTAACCATACAAGGCCTCGCGGAGAACGAACGGAGTCTGCGCGAACGAGCCAATGACGCCGGAGAAGATGATCACGGCCAGTGCGGTCCCCGCCAGAGCGCGTCTGGCGAGCACCCGCCCGGAGGTGGCCACGAATCCCGCGAAGAGACCGAGTGCCGGGATCATAAGTGCGCCGAAGCGTATGTTGTAGTATAGCCCGGTTCCCAGCTGGGGCAGGCTCTCCGTATTAACGCCCTTATAAAGCACGAGCCAGTAGAAGCCGAATGGCACGAGCGTGAGGTAAACCGGAAGCGTCCTGCCCTGCAGGCGAAAGCGCCACACAAAGATGGCGAATCCGAGTAGGGCCATGACCACGATGGCCCAGCCGAACGTGTCGGCAACGGTCAGACCGTACATCGTCAGCGCGAACATCGCGTGGTGGCGCGCGGGAAGCAGGTAGTCCGGGGTGTTGGCGTAATACTTGTGCGAGCTCTGTCCGTAGAAGAAAGACAAGAGCGGATCGTGGAAGATCACCGCGTTGTACAGGATCCACGCGACGCAGCCCGCGAAGGCGAGCAGGCAATACAGTATCGTCCAGGCTTCTGCCAGCTTATATCCCTGCCGGCGCCAGGCCGTGTAGGCCAGGATCGGGACCACCGCGATCCCGATCACCCAGTTCTCGTAGCGTATCAGCGTTCCCGTGGCCACCGCCGCCGCACATTTGGCTATGTCCAGGGCATGATAGGTATGGGTTAGGCGCAGAGCATAGTAGATAGAGACCACGAAGGCACTGACTGCGGGCGCCTCGCTCATCGGCGTGCTTTGCATGTAAAGAAAGCTCGGGTTCAGCATCAGGACCCCGGCGGCAACCCATCCGGCCCCTCTGGACGACGTCGCGAGACGAGCCATCCGGTACATGTAAACCGCTGCGATGACATAAGCGACCATGGACGGGAGTGAGCCCGCTATCCCGTCGCTGAAGAGCGTGCCGCTCCATATCAGGGGGAGCATGAGCATCGCAGGCAGCGGCAGCCACGTGGCACCGAACTGGGCCAGGCCCGGGGTACGGCTCTCCAAGACGCGGCGGGCAATCAGCTCACGGTCTCGTGAGTCATTGAAAGCGACCGTCAGACCATGTGCCCCGTACCATTTGAAGAAGGCAATGCTGAGCGCGGCCGCAATGAGGGCTACCGACCACTCATCCGTCAGGTGCGTGCGGATCCAGCCGTACAGCCGCGGTAGCAGGCCCGAGGCGGACAGTGGCTGGGCTGGCAGGCCAACGGGAGCCTCGACGTCGCGCGCGACCGACCGCGTACTGGCCTCCATCAGGTCGTGGCCTCCTCCGCGAGCCGCTCGGTGTGCAGGTAACCGATCGGGACCGCAGCAGAGGCTTCTGCGTCCGAGAGGCTGACTCCGTGCTCCGTCTTGGCCCAGTAGGACGGATTGCGTATCAGACTGATCAGCCCCGCCCAGGCGCCGAGGCTCATCAAGGCCCAGTACAGGGGAGTCAGCAGGGTATACCGGATCAGGTCAATCAGGTCGTGGCGTACGCACACGTAAGCGTTGCAGTAGAAGAAGATGAAATTCCACACGATCAGGCTCAGCAGCCCGGGATAGTAGATGACAGGCGGAAATAGCGTCTGAATGAAGTTGCCGAGATGTGTCCCTTTGCTCTCTGCATACATCACTGTCAGCGCCCACATCAGCGGGTTGGCCAGCAGCAGAAGGGAACTGCCCCCGACGAGCATCTGGAAATCGATGAATCCGCGTACACCGAGTTCCCGCAGCAGTTGCACCGGCCGGCGCATGTGCACGAGATAGGTCTGCAGGTATCCCTTGACCCAGCGGGAACGCTGCCGGACCCACGGTCGTGCCCGGGGGACCGCTTCTTCCCAGGTGGTCGAGTCGAGCATGGCCACGCGCAGGGACGCGCGGCCGAGGCGTACGCCCAGGTCGCAGTCCTCGGTCACATTGAACGGATCCCAGCCCCCGAGTTTGCGGAGTGGCTCGACCCGAAAGTGGTTGGAGGTCCCTCCCAGGGGCACGAACGCGTTGGGCCGCGCAAGCCCGGCGGTCAGCCCGGGCAGGAACTGGTTGTACCAGACGGCGTAGTCGATGGCGAACATACGGGTGAGAGCCGACTGGTGCCGGTTATAGAAATTGAGACGCGCCTGCAGACACACGACATCCAGGGGCAGCGCCCGCAGGGCAGCCACCGCTTTACGCAACTGGTCGGGCTCCGGCTGATCTTCGGCGTCATAGACGACGATGTACTCCCCCAGTGCCACGTGCAGGGCGATATTCAGCGCACGCGGCTTGGTTCGCGGCTGGCCTGCCGGCATCAGCATCGAGCGGATGCCGGGGGGAAACGGGTGGCCGTTGGCAGCCCTCCGGGTCTCTACGTCGTCCTCCTCTATGAGGAGCAGAACCTCCAGCCTGTCCGGCGGGTAGTCAATCCGCTTGAGGCGCTCCACCAGGGCAGGCAGGATCCTCCCTTCGCGGTACAGCGGCACGAGAACGGTGTAGAGGGGAAGCTCATCCGCCTCCTCGTGGTGAGAGTCCGCTGCGGAACCGGTACCCGCAAGCTCGCCGCGGATCAAGAGCCACACCTTGTGTACACCTGTCGCGAAGTACAAAGCGGTGAGGATCCCGAGGCAAACGATCAGCGCGTAGCGTGCAGCCGTTCCGACGAAGACGGCACTCAGCGCCACGAGCAGCACGAGCGCGAATGCTTGCACGCGGGTAACAACAATGCGGGCCCCATCGCGCGCTGCACCCCACGAGGTCGCCCAGTGTTCCCCGTCCGGTGCTCCCCCTGGGGCCGCGGGCATTGGTGCCGCGGCCAACCTCGGCCGCTCTTCTTTATTAAGCCGTCCGACCATTACGTTGTGACCTTTGTTATCCCTCCCAAGCGGCAACCTCTGTCCCTGGCCTGCCGGGACGCCTACACAGGCCGGACACGTCCTTAACGGCTGGCTCAAGGTCACCGTGCCTGCTCCCCAGGATGAGACACCGGGATTCCAGCCCTCTTCCAGTCCCTCTCCCCAGCTGTATGGCAGGGCGCGCGGCCATCCGCAGGTACCGCGCTGGGACGCGGCCGGCATTGTGGTGGCCCCATCGTCAGCCGGACGAGCTCACAGCCATCGGACGCGGGTTCCTGTCCTGCCGCAGTGGTGAGTGCGGCACGGAACTGGTCCCGGCGGTGCTGCGAGAGGCCCTCATACAGCGCCGAGCGAAAGAGCGGATGCCGGAATGCGAACCCCCCGCTGCGCTCTTCCAGGATGCGGGCCTGCAGCGCCTGGTCCAGCGCGTCAAGAAGGGCGGCATCGGAGACGGGCGGCTCAAGCGCCGCTGTCCCGGTGCGCAGTGCGGCCAAGGAGATCTCTGCAGCCCCGGAGGCGGCGGTCAGCTCAAGCACCCGGCGCAGGGTCTCATCCATGGCCGCCAGCCGCATCGCAGCCAGGGCGCGCACCCGCGCCGGTACCCGCGCCGCGGCGCGCCATGACTCATTCTGGTCGCCCGCGGCGAATGCGGGATCGCCGCGCTCGCTCAGCTGCCGGACAAGTTCACCGACGAACAGCGGATTTCCATGGGATCGCTGGTAAGTGCCAAGAGCTCATCGCCAGCACCAGCACCCGGAAGCAGCGCTCGCACCAATTGGTCGCAGTCCCGGCGGGAAAGGCAGCACAACTCGATTCTCAGGCAGAGGCCTTCTCGCGTCGTGCCCTCGATCAACCGCCGGAGCTCCGAGCCAGCCTCAACTTCCTCTTCGCGTACCGCCGCTACGATCAGCCACGGCCGCTGGACAGCCAGATGGGCGAGGTAGCGGACCAGGTCGAGGCTGAAGGGATCGGCGTCGTGCAAGTCATTTATGACGAGAAGCACCGGCTGCTCCCGGCCCAGATCGGTCAGCAGCCGCACGATGGCGGGGACGAGATCCAGGTGGTAGTCGCCGTGGGCGAGCACGGGCTCGCCGCTTGTCCCCAGTGACGGCACGAAGCGGGCAAGGGCTGGGTAGCGGCCCGCTATCTCGTTGCGCTCGGCCGCCGGGCGACTCGCCGCGTAACCCTCCAGCGCGACCGCGAACATGCCGCAGGCGAACTGTTTCGCATGTGCGCCCCGCCCGCTCCAGAGCACAGCAGCTCCCTGCCTGCCCGCGTGGGCCGCGAACTCCTCCAGGAGCCGGGTCTTGCCAATACCCGCTTCCCCCGTGAGGAGAATCATTCCCGCGCCCCTCTTCGTGCCTCGCGCGAGCTGGCCGCGCAGGTGCTGGATCACGCGGTCGCGGCCCACAAACGGCCTGACCAGGGTGGCTTCGTTGTCATCCGGCAGGTGCCGGTTGACAACCGCGCGGTTTCGATCGGCCATTGAGGGATCATGATCGGCCGCGGACCTCTGCGGCGGCACCTGGTTCCCGAGAATATTGTGGTAGAGCGATACCGTTTCAGGCTGGGGTGCCATGCCGAGTTCGCGCCGCAGCACGTCCTCGCAGATCCGGAATTGCCGTACGGCCTGGTCGGGTGTGCCCATCTCCGCGTACAAGCGGATGAGTCGGCGGTGGACCGCTTCCCCTGGTGGGATCCTGCCCGAGCGCCGCGCGGAGCTGATCGGCTGCCTCGTTGCAGGCACCGCGATTCTCGAGGGCTTCGGCCAGGTGATATGGGTCCAGGGCAACCCGAGTAGTTCGGCATGTCCAAAGGCACCAGCAGCGGCGGCACGCCGTCCGCGCTGTCGGTCGGCAGGGCGAACGCGATGCTTCCTCCGGCGCTGCCAGGTCAGGGTCATTAGCCGGCCCGGCCCGCAGCCCGGTAGGCGATGGCCAGGTTGTTCCGCGATTGCACGGTGTCGGGGTGGTCGGGTCCCAGCACGCGTTCCCGGGCGGCCAGGGCCTGCTCGTGCAGCGCGATCGCCTCCGCGGCCCGGCCCGCCGCCCGGTAAGCGTTGGCCAGGTTGTTCCGCGAGCCCAGGGTGCCGGGGTGGTCGGGTCCCAGCACCCGCTCCAAGGCGGCCAGGACCTGCTCGTGCAGCGCGATCGCCTCCGCGGCCCGGCCCGCCGCCCGGTAAGCGTTGGCCAGGTTGTTCCGCGAGGCCAGGGTGCCGGGGTGGTCGGTGCCCAGCACGCGTTCCCGGGCGGCCAGGGCCTGCTCGTACAGCGCGATCGCCTCCGCGGCCCGGCCCGCCGCCCGGTAGGCCCCGGCCAGGTTGCCCCGTGAGGCCAGGGTGCTGGGGTGGTCGGGGCCCAGCACCCGCTCCCGGGCGGCCAGGACCTGCTCGTACAGCGCGATCGCGTCCGCGGCCCGGCCCGCCGCCCGGTAAGCGATGGCGAGGTTGTTCAGCGAGGCCAGGGTACTGGGGTGGTCAGGGCCCCGCACCCGCTCGCGGGCGGCCAGGGTTTGCTCGTGCAGCGGGATCGCCTCGGCGGCCCGGCCAGCCGCCCGGTAGGCGATGGCGAGGCTGTTCCGCGAGGCCAGGGTGCTGGGGTGGTCGGGGCCCAGCACCCGCTCGCAGTCCGCAATCAGCGACTCACCGACCGCGATGGCCTGCGGCGCGCTGTCACCTAGCTCATTCAGGTAATACAGCGCCCACAACCGCAGCGACAGCAGCGACCTGGCCAGCTCATCATCGGCCTCACCTGCGGGTCCAGCCGTGGCCTCCAGCAGCGCCGTCACCTGCTCGGGGATGTCCCTGGCGGCCGGGCGGTCCTGTGAACCCGCAAGCGCCCCCGCGCGCGCGTGCAGCACCAAGGCGGCGGCCCGGCACACCGCCGTCAACCGCCCCAGCTTGGCCAGCCGATCCCGGACCACTCGCATGACCCCGCGGTGCACGATGATGGTCTGGCCGTCCAGGCTGAAGGTCAGTAGCGACCGCTCCGCCAGCTGCGCTAGCGCCCGATCTACCAGATCCGCGCCCACCCCGGACCGGCGCCTGCGTCTGGCCAGGACACCCGCCTGCCCGGCGGCATGCAGCACCTCCCGGCGGACCCCGGCCGCCGACAGCACCGCCATCATCTCCATCACGCCGGTGCAGACGCCCGCCTGGTCGCCGGCCCGGACCGCATGCAGGGACAGCAGGACCGCCTCCGCCACGCCGTGCGGGTACGGCGGCCCCTCCCCCTGGATCAGGTATTTCCCGGCCGGCAGCGCCCGCAGCCGCTCCAGGTACGTCTCGTACCCCAGGTGCCGTCTGGCGATCACCGCCGCGGCCTGGGCCAGGGCTAGCGGCAGGTACGCCAGCTCGGCGGCCACCGCGGCGGCTCCCGTGGCATCGGCCAGGCCGGTCCGGCCGGCCAGGAACGCCAGCGCCTGTTCGGCCGTGAACACGCCGACAGGGACGCTCGCCCCCAGGTTCGCCACCGACGGCCGGTTACTGGTGATCAGCACCCGGGCCGCGCCGCCGGCGGGAACAAACGGCCGCACCACGTCAGGATCTTGGACGTTGTCGAACACGAGCAGGCAGCGGTCCCCGTCGGCCTCCAGCCGCTGCCGCACCGCTCGGCCCGCGGCGGCGGCGTCCTGGCCGGTGCCGCCGTCGGACAGCGCCGCGGCCTCGGCCACCGCGGCCAGATCCGCCAGCAGGCTGGCCGTGTCCTCTGCGTTGACCCAGGCCACCAGCCGCCAGCCGGCCGCCAGCCTGGCTCGCGCGTACCCGGCCGCCAGCTGCGTCTTGCCCACACCCGGCATCCCGGTGATCGCACGCACCATCGATGCCGCGCTACCATCCCCGTCTAGCTCCGCCAGCAGGCCCGCCCTCGGCTGGAAACCAGGCGGCTCCTGCGGGATGTCACCCACCACCACCCGGTCACCCGGGCCCGCATCCTCCCCCAGCCCCCTGGCCGCACCCGAGGTCGGCAGCCCGGCCACCGCCTCCGCCGCAACCGTCAGATCCACCGCCAACCCCACGAACCCGGACAGGTAACCGCCGTGACACAGCGGCTACAGATATAAACATACCCTCCCAGGCCGGCCCAAACAGGCTAGTCACTCCCCCGTCCGATCCGTCCACCGGCGCCCGGCCGGGCGGGTCACGGGTCGGCCACAGGCCGTCCGGAGCGGAGGTCTCCCAAGTGCTCACGCAGCACTTCCCCGTACGCGGTGGGCTGCCCGTCCCACGACCTGATCAGTGCCGGACCAGCACAGCCCGAAGGATTCCAGCTCCAGCCCAGGTAAGACACGCCAACCGAGTCGGCCCAGTTCATGAAGCTACTAACGAATGCGCCCGAGCACGTCTTGTCACCCAGCTCGGCAGCGACCACGGGCACGGTCCAGGTCACCGGCCTGACGTCTGTGTTCCAGCACGCAACAGTGGTGCACGTGAGGTCATTGTAGACATGCAGGCCGGCCACGAGCTGGTTCGCCGGGTCGTGCGGCCGGAACCGGCGCCAAAAGGAAAGGTCGTTACCCCAGTCCAGCCCGGTGGCAATGATCGGCTGGCTCGCACCGGTTGAGCGCACCGCATCGACTAGCGTCTGCATGCCCGCGGCGCGCCAGCCTTCAGGAAGGACGCAGCCGTCTCGCCAGCACTGCCAGCTGATGCCATGCGGCTCGTTATAGAGATCGAAGATGACGGCCGGGTCGGCCGCGAAGGCTCGCGCTACCGAGGACCAGAAATTCGGCGCGTGGTCAAGGTCGGCCATGGGCTGCTGCCCGGTTGCCTGAGCCGTGCCCGGTGCGTTCCAGTGCAGGTCCAGAATCACGTAAAACCCAGACTGGTTGAGGCGGATCACGTACTGGCTGATCGCCGCCCGGTAGCGCGCGCCACTATATCGCGCCGGAGCGCCGTTGATCCCGAGCCAGCAGTCTTCGTTCAGCGGTAGGCGCACGGCGGTGATGTCCCAGGAGGCCATCGCGGCCACCGCATGCTTGTCGGTCGGCCCGGCGAAAATGCCCAGGCCTTCGATGCATGCGTATTCGGCGCCCGATCGGTCAACGCCGAGCAAACGGATCGGCTGGCCCTGCGCGTCACCGAGCCGGTTCCCCACGACCTTCACGACCAGACTGGGTCCTGAACCGCAACCGACACACGCCGCTATGATGCTGAGCGCGAGCACCGCGTACAAGGTGGCCAGCGCTCCGCGCCGCGAGCACTGGAGCAGCCTCATAGGTACGAGCCTACGAGGACATGAGCTTACCGGCGGGTCACGGTGATCTCGCGAACCTGGATATTGCGCAGTCCCTGGCCGAAGCTGGCTACTACCCGGGAATGATCGATCGCCGCGGCCGATGTAGGGGTCTGGTTCAAAGTGTCGAGCATGGCCTGGTTCACCACAATGTAGTTAAAGTCTCGCCATCCTTTCGGGAAGGCCTTCTTGACGGCCGGGTCGTAGTCGAGCGGCCAGTAGGAGACGACCGTCTTCGAGAAGAACCCGCCCTGCATCGGCTGGTCGTTATAGCCCTTCTCGATGAGGTAAATCCAGTACTGGTCGCCGACGATGAGCCGCTTGTCGCGGCCCACGTGGTCGACGAGCCACTGCTCTGTTGCGAGCTCGGGGCCGTCCTGCCTGGCGGTCATCGCTACGCGATCGCCGCTCGCCCAGCGCGGAGCGATGAAGAGCACCGCGGCGCACGCCAGTCCAGCGACCATGGCCCGTGTCGCCCACACCGCTGCCGGAAATCTCATAAACCGGGCCCAGGACCACAGCGCCTCAATGCTCCCTGGCACCATCAGCGCGGCGAAGGGCAGCATCCCGATGACGTACATATTGGGCAGATAGCCCGGCTTGAACAGGGTTGCGGCCTGGATAAGGAACGCAAGTGCCACCGCCCGCGTAGTGCGTCGTGCGAGCGCGACTGGCGTGAGCGCGAGCGCCGCAAAAAGCAGCCATGGGTCAAGCTGGAGCCAGGATGTGACTATGGCGTGGGTCTGGCTGTACGGGTTGAAGATGCTCCCGGTGCCCTTGCGGGTGAGCAGCTGGACGACGAGATAGCCCGTCATGCTCACGTGACCCGGCCCCGGCAGCAGCTCCCCCTTCAATGTCGCGTAGAGCGGATAGAAGCCTCCGGTAAGTACGAAGAAGGTCAGGAAGAGCGTCAAGCAATAACGCCTGGTGCGCCGGTCGGCATTCTGGGCCACCGCGACAACCAGCGCTGGCAGCAGGTCGAGCGTTGTCTCCTTGCATAGCACGCTCAGCGCGAAGCAGGCCCCGCTGCCGGCAAATGCCCAGAGTCGGCGCTGGGGCGTCCATGCGAGCGCGAACGCGGCGATCGCGAAGGCCATCGAAGGATTGTCGAGGAGTACCGCCCGGTGGAAGAAGACGGCAATAGGGCACAGAGCAAAGAGGATCACCGCGGCCGCGGCGCCCACCCGGCTGAAGCCGAGCCGACGAGCCAGGAGATACAAGAGCGAGCAACTGGCCAGGCACACCACAAGCATGAACTCCCGGCCATGGTCGATCGAGAAAACGGCGTGACCCAGTACCGCGCCTGCCTCCGTCCAGAAGGAGATCAGCAGCCAGGCGAAAGGGGGGTGGCCGTAGCTGTAGGTGTAGTTGGCGAGGCGGCCATGCTGCGCCGCCCAGGCGTAGCCGACGTAGGTACCCTCGTCAAACTGGGTCCCGGGCCAGTGCGCCAGGTTTGTACCGACGACCACCCCGGCGACGACGAGCAATACTAGCTGAAATAGGAGGTCGGCGCGCCGCGTGACGGCCCCGCGCAGGAGGTCTCGGACGGCGCCGGGCAGTCGATTTGTTCTCACCACTACGCCGCCTGGATGGCTTCCCGGCTGTGAGAGCGGGGCCGTTCGGGGCGCCTGCACACTGTCAAGCCGGACCCACAGGGGTGCGGCGCCAGCGTCTCCGAACAGGTCGTCGATAGAGCGGGAGTGCACGTCGGCACGACCATTACTGGCCTGGCGGACATCCGCCGTCGGCCAAGCCACGAGGTACCCATGCTGGCCCGCTTCTGCGGGGCGGCCCATCGCCCGGGAGGCTAGCGCATCGGCCTGAGCCTCGACCATCTGATGCGAGCCGACGAGGCTTTCCGCCAGAGCGTGCATTTCCGGCCGCGGCTCGGGAACGCGGGGAATCGGCGCGGCTCGCCGAGCCCCCCTTGCCGACCGTGGCAGCACTCCGAGAGCTGCAGCTCTGAGTGCTGCCGCCGGCCACGTCAGCAAGCCGAGAGCGGCGGACCACCGGGCTACTGCCCGCCGCGGCAGCTTGTTGACCGTTACCCCTGATCCCGCGCCTGCACCGGCAGGCCGCCCGAGGTGCAGGCCCAGATGTGCCGTCTTTTCCCAGCCCCGGGCACCGCGCGCCTCGCGAACTACGGCCCGTGCGGCGGCGAAGGCCAGAACGGCCTGGTAAAGCAGCAGTCCAAGTACCAAGCGCACATAGTCGCGCACCGAGGGCCGCCGCTCCCCGTACAGTCGGCAGAACTCCGCCAGGCCGACACCCTCCGCTACGAGCATGGACAGCATAGGCAGCAGCGGCAAGAACGACATGAGCGTGATGACGATAGGAGCCTTTACGGCCAGTGCAGTCGCAATCGCGGCCGGGATCATCAGCCACGCGAGTGCCATGATGTAAGGGCTCGCTAGAATATACGCACCGAGCGCCCTCTGCCGGGCGGGCAGTCGGCGCCAGTAGCCCCGGGCCAGGGTCTGTAGGTATCCCTGGTTCCAGCGGGTGCGCTGCCGGATGAAGGCGCGGAGGGTCGGCGGGCACTCCTCCCGCGTCACCAGCTCAGGCTCGTAGAAGACAGCCGTGCGCGCGCCGAGCGTGCTCAGCCGCACGCCTATCTCGCAGTCCTCGGCCAGGCAGTCTGCCCAGCCCGCCACTGCACGCAGGATCGACGTTCGGATGAAGACCGTATTACCGCCGAGCGGGATGAAGCGCTGGCGGGCATGGACGTGCAGCCGACTGCGGAACCAGAAGTAGTATTCAAGGACGTTGTGGATCGTAAACCAGCTTGAGCGAAAGTTCATTAGCTGCACGCCGGCCTGCACGATGTCTGCATCAGTCGCCTGAAAGCACTGGTCGACCCGCCGCAGCAGCGCCGGATGAACGTCGTCCTCGGCATCGAACACGCCGGTGATCGTGGCCGAGCAATAGGGGAGCGCCGCGTTCAGCGCCTTCGGTTTGCTCTTGGGCCAGCTAGGGTCGACGACGACCCTGACGCGCTCCGGGTGGCGGTCGGCCATGCGTTCCGCCACCTCGCGCGTCCCCGGATCATCGGCGCCGACGACGACGAGCACCTCGAAGTCCGGATGATCACTGCTGATCAGGCGGGAGAGCGTGGTTTCAAGCACCGCCACCTCGTGGCGAGCGGGAACGATCAGCGAGAATGAGTAGGCCGACTCGCGTCCGTCAGCCTCGAGACGGCTCTCTGTCAGCGAGTCCGGGGTTCGCCAGGCATGAAGCATCCAGATGAGGGTCGACACGCCAACTACTCCCACGAGGAGCGAGACGGCGATGTATAGCAGATAGAGGAACAGTGAGGACTTGATCGCCATCAATCCAGCAGCCGATGCCACCGCCAGCAGCAGGACCACGATGAGAACCCGGCCTGACAACCTTTTGCGGGCCGACGCCAGCCGATCGCGACTCATTGACCATCCGCTCCAAAGGATCTGGTAATGCAAAGGGACCCTGGCTGGCTGTCTCGCCTTGACGTGTGATGAGGTTCACGCACCCTGGCCCGCGCAAGCCCAATCAAGATCGAATGGGTCCACGATGACTGGAATACACTCACCTTCCACCATGGCCTGCGTGCATTCCAGCGCTCTTCCAGCCGTCTTCGCACAGAATTTCCCAGGGAATATGGAAGACATGAGAAGGGTCGATCGGGAACCAACGGGCGCCGCCGGAGGGCTGACTCAGATCCAGACACGTCAGATCCCTGCCGGGTGAGCAGTCGATAGAGCGTGAGCTCCTGCACCAGGAGCGGCCAGAGCGGCACGGAGCTCATCCCGGCGATGCCGCGGAAGACAGTAGGGGTCCTCAGGCAGTAGCCCACGGCGGTAGGCCGCGAGGGCAGCCTGGTACGCCTCGACTTCCTCCCGCGTATAGCATCCTCGGAATCAAAATCACAAACTTCCAAGGTGGCCCTGCGCGGTCACCGAACAGGGACAAGAGAGCGTACGCTGCGAGGCGTGAACCTTGAAGCTGACCGGGTGGCCGACCTGGCGGGCCGACCGCTTAGCGCATTGACCAGGCGTGACGTGGCGCTCGCGCTGCTCACCGTGCCGTCGGAGGAAGCGCTCGGTTCGCTTCCCGGCATCCGGCGGGGAATGCTCGCAGCCGGCAATCCGCTGTCCGCGATGTTCTGGGCCTCGGCGGAAGCCATCCTGCACAAGATCACCGACGGCGAGGCCACGGTGGGCGACGTCAGGACG
>Ga0137381_10002082_pt1 | contig 13828 bp, 14 predicted proteins | sample SagtaG_16_FD_104808 | JGI IMG/M metagenome (GOLD analysis project Ga0137381, IMG submission 104808) | Vadose zone soil microbial communities from Sagehorn Ranch, Mendocino, California, USA - Sage2_L_115_16 metaG | ecosystem: Environmental > Terrestrial > Soil > Vadose zone | place: USA... | reverse complement strand
CGTGCGCCGCATCATCGGCGTTCTTCCCAGGGTCCGCCAGACGCTGCTGTTCTCGGCGACCATGCCCGACGCGATCCGCCGCCTGGCGCAGGAGATCCAGCGCGACCCGGTGCACGTCGAGGTGGCGCCGCGCCGCTCGGCCCCGGCCCATGGCGTGCGGCAGACGCTGCTGCCGGTCACGAGCGGCCGCAAGCGCGACCTGATGGCGCACCTGCTCGAGACCGAGGCGCGCGGCCTGACGCTGGTGTTCACGCGCACCAAGCACGGCGCCGACAAGCTGGCCCGACACCTCGAAGGGCGCGGACATTCGGTGGCGCTCCTGCACGGCAACCGCAGCCAGTCCCAGCGCACCCGGGCGCTCGACGCGTTCCGCGGCAAACGGGCCCGGGTGATGGTCGCCACCGACATCGCCGGCCGCGGCATCGACGTCGACGGCATCGACCACGTGGTCAACTACGATCTGCCGAACGTTCCCGAGGACTACGTCCACCGCATCGGACGCACGGCACGCGCCGGGGCGACCGGCGACGCGCTGTCGCTGGTCTCTCCGGAAGATCACCCGCACGTGCGCGGGATCGAGGCGCTCATCGGCCAGACCCTGGAGCGCAGGGTCGTGCCGGGATTCGCCGACGGGGGAACGGCGCAGCGGCCGGGGCCCCGGATGGCGCCGCAGTCCCCGGCACGGATTCCGCAGCGGCCGCAGATGCCGCGTCCCGGGCAGCCGCGGCCGTGGCGCCCAGACAGTCAGGCGCACCGCACCGCGCCCAGCCAGCCGGTCGCCGAGGCGGCGCCGCCGGCCCGCCGCACCAGCCAGATCTGGAGAGGACGGGGCGCCCGGCGCCTCGCCTGAGCGATCGGTTCTCCGTCCCCGCGAGGTGACATTTCCAGTCGATCCTCCGCGCCCGGAGCCTGCCCGGGCCTCGCGGCAGGCAAGGCTAACTGGTTGATGCTCATGGGTTTTTCCAGCCGCGCTTGCAATACTCGCGGCGTGGCATCACGTTTGCTGTTCACGAAGCCTGTGCATTCGTGAAGGGAGGTCAAAATGAAGCATCGATCATTATTGATTTCCGGACTGATCCTGGGGCTGGCCCTCTGCGCTGCTCCGATCCCGGCGCACGCCGGGGCGTCGTTCGACTTCCTGTTCAGCATGGATCGCGTCAGCAACGACCGGCAGATGTTCCTGAACGTGGCGGTCAGCAACTACGGGTATGACCGGGTCGCCCTCGAGCCGGTCCTGCCCAGACTGCAGTACGTCGACGTCGACCTGCCGGTCGTCCTGTTCCTGGCCCACGAGTGCGGCCGGCCGCCGGGCTACATCGTCGATCTGCGCGCCCGCGGACTGTCCTGGTCGATCATCTTCGACAGAGTGGGCGTGCGTCCGGACGTCCTGTTCTACGGGATCGATCGCGATCCCGGTCCCCCGTACGGTCACGCCTATGGGTACTGGAGAAAGAACCGGCGCGGCGTCCGCCTGAGCGACAACGACATCGTCGGCCTCGTCAATGTGCAGATCGGCGCGCGCACGGCGCGAATGGCTCCCTACGAAGTCTGCCGCGCCCGCGGCCGCGGCACGCCGGTCGAGGTCTTCGTCGCCGAGAAGAGAGGCCGTCCGTACCGTGGCGGTCGCGGTCGCGATGACGGACGTCGCGGCGGCTACGACGATCGCGGCGGCAGGAAGGGGCCGAAGGATCACGGGCACGGCCATGGCCACGACCACGACAACGATCACGGCCACGATCACGACTGAGGCCGGTCGCCTCGCCGCGGCCGCCGGCTCCCGCGAGGCCGGCTAATCCGCGAACTTCTGGTGCTGCGGCAGGCCGTCCTGGATCTCGATCCAGGGGACCTTGCTGCGAAGGAAGATGTGGTACTCGGGCCTCCGATCAAGAGGCGTGTCGAGAGTCCCGGTGGCGACGTAGATATTGTCCGGCTCGCCGGCCACGGTGCCGGTGAGGGTCGAGCCGCAGTGACGGCAGAACGTGCGGCGCGTGCCTGATTCGGTCGTGTGACTGCCGACCTCGCTCTCCCCCTTGAGGAAACTGAAGCGCGCGCCGGCGACGCCGATGTAGGTGGCGAACGCGGCGCCGTGTGTCTTGCGGCAATCGGTGCAATGGCAGTGGCTGAACGTGCCGTACGGCCCCTGCATCCGGTACGTCACGCGCCCGCAGCAGCACGAACCCTCGTGGACCTCCTCCGTCCTGGACATCGTCCCCCTCCGGTTATTTGAGCGAGGAGGACGATAGCACAGGTATGTGAGGCGCGCGCTTGCCTCGCGCTGCGTCGGGAATCTAAATTCGCGTCCATGCAACTCCTGCGTCCCGCCGGCTTCGCTCTTGTTTTCGCCCTCATGGCTTGCGGCCGCGAGGCGGTGCCACGCGAAGCACCCACTGCGTCTCCGGCGGAGCAAGCTGCCGCGGCAAAGCAGGAGCCAGCACGGCCGCCGATGGCCGGGTTGCCGGCAGCCGTGTCCGAGGCGGAGGCTATGCCGGCGTCACAGGCAACCCCGGGGATGCTGAAGCCTGCCCCAGCGCTGCGGGATAACGGCTGCGAGGACCGCTTCCCGCAGGCCGTGGGAGACATACTGAAGAAGCGTGGCTATCGCGATCAAGTCGATCCGGAGGCAGAGCGGCAGGTCGTGGCGGGCGATTTCGACGGGGACGGCGCGTGTGACGTGGCGGCGATCCTCACCGACATGGATCAGGGCGGCGTCTACAGACTTGTCATCGGGCGCGCCGGCGGCGAGGAGGGCTGGCGGGTCGAGGAGTTGCACAGCTGGATAGGCGTCGGTGACGGATCCCCGTTCCTCGAGCGTGTCGAAGCCGGGGTATACCGCAAGGAACTGTACGGCGTCGACATGGGACCGAACGAGACGAGCGAGATCCAAAGCGCACGATCAGGGTTCCGAGTGGTCGAAGCGGACAACGGCGCTTCGGTTTTCTTCTTCACGGGGGAAACGTGGTCCTATGTAGCGCAGCTGACGGCGGGACAGAAGAGCCACCCGTTCCTGGGTGACGTCTGCGACCGGATGCTCGATTTCCCGGCCGGCACCGACCTGGCTGTGATCGAGCAGGCGTTCGGTCTCGACTCTGCCCTGCGCCGGCGGACTTCGGGCGGCTCCAACGGAGGGCTCCTGATCAGCCATAACAAGGGGGACATGGTTTTCGAGCTCCGCGTCGAAGAGACACCGGATGGCAGATACATCTACAAGGAACCGCGCCTCATCATCTGGCACGGCCGCATGTGGCAGAAGTGGCGGGACGCCGAGGGGCGCGAAACGAGCTATTTCGGCATGGCCGACCGCGGGTCGGACTGACGAAGACATGAGAAACCTGCGAGGCTGCATCGTAATCGGGGTCGTGCTTACCCTCTGGCTGTCGCCGGCGATCGGGGTGCCAGCGAGCGGCGGTAACTCGGCACCGCTCCCAGGCTTCGGCCGGACTTGCGAAATCCTCATGACCTTTCCGGAAGGCCCCGACATCGAATCGATCGAGCGGGCCATCGGGCTCGACACGTCGAAACGGCGGATCCTCGGAAAGGAAGGGGACAGGAACCTTGTCCTCCGCTACACGCGAAGCGACGGACTGGTCGCGACCTTCGGCATCGATTTCGTTCCCGCCTCTCAAAAGATTCCCCGGGATCGCCTCGTCTATCATCAGTGCCAGGTCATCCGTCTGCGCGACAGGATATGGATCCACTGGAGGTTCCCCGATTTCAAGCAGGTCGACTATTTCGGCCTTGTACCCGGCGCCCCGAAGGATCGGCTCCCTTTCGACCCGCTCGCGGATTAGACCTCGTCACCGGTCTCAATCGGACGGCGGCCCGCTGGTGGAGGCGAGGGAGCCGCGCAGCGCGCGGACGGCATGCGTCATCGGGTAGTACTCGTCGAGACACTCGTCGGAGAGCCGGGCGAGCACGGCCGCGCGGGCGCGGTTGAGGAGCGGGATGTCGGAAGGGGTCAGGGTCGTCAGCAGGTCGTCCGGCTCGGGGCCGAGATCGATGCGCCCGGCACGCACCGCCTTCTCGAGTTTCCGGATCATCTTCGCCCGTTTTCTCGGAGAGACCCCGGCGCGGTCCTTCTTGATCTGATCCATGCGCTTCTGAAGCTCTTCGACTCCCAGCAGGGCGCGCCACGCCGCGGACGCGACCTCGGGGTCGGAGTCCTTCGTCAGCTTCTTGAGCGGAGCCTTCGCCGCCGGCGAGAACGCCGCGCCCAGCCCGTGCACGATGCCGAGACGCTCGATCTTCGGCGCCGGAGGCGCGCCGGCGAGCCGCTTCGTCACGGCGCCGACCAGCTGCGGGTCGTCGAGGAGCCCGAGCACGGCCCAGGCCCTGCTGCGCGCGTCTTCGCAGGCGTCGCCGGCGGCGATCGTGCGCACGGGCTCCGGAATGGTCGGCGGCTGCAGGACACCCAGCGCCAGCGCCGCGTTCCCCCTCACGACACAGTTGTCGGACGAGAGTTTCGCGCTGACCGGTGCGATCGCGTCGTCGCCGTACTGCCCGAGCGTGAAGACGAGCATCAGCTCCGGGTCGATCGGCAGGGCGTGCTCGACGATCAGCGTGTCGGCGTTCTTGATCTCCAGGATCCTCAGGACCGCGGGGAGGCAGGCGGCGCAGTGCGCCGCCGCCATGTTCGCCGCGGCGTGGAAGGTCCCCGGTGGATCGGCGGTCACCTTCGCCTTGAGCAGGGCGGCGGGGGCCGGCTCCGGGTGGTCCGGGTCGAGGACTGTCAGCAGGTGGGCCAGGTCGACGAGAAGGAAATTGTCGTCCTTCTCGGTCGCGAGCACCTCGACGATCGCCTTCTCCGCCTCTTCGGGATGGTCGTAGAGGACGTCCCAGGCCCGGTCGAGGCGCGCTCCCAGGGCCTCCTTGTCGGCGGCGGACATCCCCTCGAGGTGGACGCCGCGCAGCCGGTTGATCGCGGCGGCGACCGCCGCGTCGGGATCCCGGGACGATGCAGCGCCGGCGGCAGCGGCGTCGAAGAGGAACGCCGCCGACAGCATGATGAGAGCCAGGATTCTCAAAGGGACTCCGATCGCGACCCTATGGTAACCCAGGGCGGCCATCGGCCGGGTCGGTCAGGGAAGCGAGACGCAGTAGCCGTCGGGATAGGCGGGGGAGGTCATCCCGGGCAGGCCGCCGCAGCCGGCGGGCGGCTGGGGCAGGAGCAGGCAGCAGCCGCAGGGGTCGCCGGAGCACTGCAGCGACTCCTGGCCCGTCGTCGCAGAAGGGGACAGCGGCCAGACGGTCAGGTTGCCCTGGCGATCCACCACTTCGATCTTGAAGACGAAGTTCGTGCCGGCCGGCGCCTGGAAGGTCGTCTGGCCCGTCGCGCGACGGATGCAATCGATGAGCAGGGGATCCGCGTACGCGCTCGTGACGCCGAGATTCCGCGTGTAGACGGTATCGTGCGTGACGAGATCTCCGGAGCTCAGAGCGTAGGTCGCCCCGTGACACTCGCAGGACCCGGAGACGGGGTCCTCCGAGCACACCTCGGGAAAGTTGGCAACCTGATTGACCCAAAAGAGATTCAGGGAGGCATCGTCGAACAGCACGAGCGAGATCTCACGGAGGCCGTTCGGATCGGGGAAACTCGCGCTCACCAACAGGATGTTCTCCTGCTCGGGCGTCGAGTCGGGGTCGGTCGCGCGCACCTGGAACTGCAGCCGGTTGTAGGTCCCCTCGAGGAAGATCCCGGGGTCGGCGCGCGTCGCGGGTATCCCGTTCACGCAGAACCAGTCCTCCAGGACGGTCGTGAAATCGCACTGGACGAACTCCTGCTGATTCACCAGGAACAAGGCGCTCTGGATCACCGGAGGGTGGCCGAAGATGCGCGGCTCGCACGGGTGCAGGTTGGGGCGCACGGCCCCGCTGCTCGCCTGTCCCATGGAGCTCTCGCCGCTGGGGTCGATGCCGGTCACCAGGTAGAAGAATCCTTCACCGGGCACAGGATTGGCGGAATCGAAGAATCCGCCGCTCGCATCGTCCGGGTCGAGACAGGCGCCGTAGTCGTCGGCCGCTCCGTCCCCGTCGGCGTCGGCGAGCGCCGAAAGGTTGCCGCGGTAGAGGTTGAACGAGGTGAACGGCCGCTCCTGCTGCCAGAAGACAAGGTTCTGGTCGGGGAGCGTGACGAGGATCAGGCCGTCGTCCAGGTCGCATTCGTCTCCCTCCCCGTCGCCGTCCAGGTCCTGCTGGAGAGTGTTCGCCGCGTACCTGCAATTGTCGCAGGCGTTCGGGACGCCGTCGTCATCCAGGTCGTAGCCGACTCCGTCGTCGTCGACGACACCGTTGCAGTCGTCGTCGATGCCGTTGCATGTGTCGTCGGGGAGGGAGCAGTCGGCGAGGGTCGCCGCGGCTTCGGCGAAGTCTCCCGCGACACCGAGGATGGCCATGGCGGCCAGGGCGAACGGGACGAGTGCGGGCACGATGCGCGGGCCACCTTTGACGATGGTCGCCTCCTGTCGACAGCCGGGTCAGCAGATTGAGGATGTCAGTGACCCGTGTATACCTTCGGGCGCTTCCGGCTGTCAAGGACGGAGGGCCCAGGTGATGGCGGTGTCAGGAGGCCGAGATCAGGGCGATGCCGACGGAGACGATAACGACCCCGGCCCAGCGCGTGGGCGACACCCGCTCGTGCAGCAGGTACCGGGCGGCGAGCGTCGTGACGATGTCGCTCGTGGCGGTCAACGGGAACACATAGCTCAGGTCGCGCTGCGACAGGGCCACGAGATACGTGACGAAGGCCACGATCTGCAGCGCTCCGCCGAGCAGGACGAGGGGGGATCGGATGGCGCGGCCGCCGACCTCGTTGAGGACCGCCAGGCGGAGGGAGGACACCTCGCCCGCCTGCTTCATCCCGCGCGTGAGCGCAATGTCTCCGAACGAGAAGCAGAGGACGATGACGCCGACCAGCAGAAACGTCGTCACGTGGCCGACGAGGACGCGGCGTCGCCCGAAGGGCCGGTCCGGCCGACGAGCAGCACACCGATCGATACGAGTCCGATACCCGCCCAGCGGATGAGGGAGATGCGCTCGCCGAGCACGAGGTTCCCCAGCAGCGCGCTGACGACGAAGCAGGTCGAGATCATCGGCAGGACGTAGCTGAGATCGGCCCACGAGAGGAGCGCCAGGAACAGCGCGAAGAAGACCAGGAGCAGGAGCCCGCCCGCGATGACCGGCAGGCTCGACAGCGCGGTGCCGACAACGGCCCAGAGACCCGCCAGCGTCCAGGCCTCGGGAGCGCCCACCGACTTCATCCCGTAGCTCAGGCTCAGATTGCCCGCGCCATTTGCCAGGATCGCGAGGGCCAGGACGACGAGGGTCTTGAGATCCTGTTGTCGCCTCATAGTCCCGCGAGGCCCAGGCTGATCTGGAGCGCCCGATCCACGAGCTTCATGGTGTCGGGACGCAGCCTGCCGAGTCGCTTCACCAGGCGCCGTCTATCGATTGTCCGGACCTGGTTCAGGAGGACCACGGAGGGGACGTTCAGGTTGCCCTCCGGCGGATCGACGCGCACGTCAACGGGATAGGCAGGCGCGTCGGATCGCGAGGTGATCGCCGCCACTAGGGTGACCGGGCTCCAGCGATTGCCCAGGTCATTCTGGATGATCCGCGCGGGTCGGGTCTTCTTGATCTCGGCGCCCACGGTGGGATCGAATGAGACCAGGTAGACCTCGCCCCTCCGGGGAGGGGCTACTCCTGTTCGTCGTGCCACGCGGACTCGTCCAGGCCGCACCATTCTTCCGCGAGCTTCAGGTCGCGCTCGGCGTGGCGGAGCGCCCCCTCCTTGAGAAGACGGCGGAGCCTCGCCTTCCCGACCGATGCCACGTAACGATGCACGGCCTCGGAGATGAGGAAGCTCCGGTCTCCCTTCTTCGCGACCCGTTCAATCAGCCGAATCGTCTCTTCCGGCAAGGTGATGTTGATGCGTCGGTGCACGGAACTGATGCTACACACCAATGATGTGTACGTCAAACGGCTTGTCAGCCCGCCGGCGGGGTCGCGTCCGAAAGAGGGAGCTGCGAGGGGAGACACCATGCTGAGGATATAATCCGCCCACACATGAGCGGACTCACGTCTCTGCCCCGGCCTGTCCTGAGGCTTGCGGCGATCCTGCTCGCCGCGGCGACCGTCCTCTACAGCGGCCTGTGGATGTACTACATCCGCGTGCAGCCGCGGGTGGTGATCGGCATCGAGTACGACAATCCGCGCGGCCGGGACTCCCTGAGCGTGACCCGCGTCATCGCAGGCAGCGGCGCCGAGGCGGCCGGACTGCGGCCGGGAGACCTCATCAGCGCGGTCGACGGCCGGCCCCTCGAGGCCCACGTCCCCTTTCCGGATACGGTGACCCGCGGCCAGCCGGGGGACGTGGTGCGCCTGACGATCGAGCGGACCGGCGAGCCCATTCCCCTGGTCGTGCCGGTGGTGCTCGGCCCGCCTTCCGGCGAGCGCGGCGAGCGGACGCCGGCGCGGGCCATCGCCACGCAGGCCGTCGGCTCCTTCCCGGTGATGTTCCTCGTCGTGGGGTTCTTCGTCCTGTTCATGCGCCTCCAGGATCGCAACGCCTGGCTGCTGGCGCTTCTGTTCACGAGCTTCATCGCCGTCGCGCCGATGCAGGCGCTGGAGGGGCTCATCTTCCCGCCTCTGCGCGGCTTCACCGCCGGCTACAAGGTCATCTTCCAGGGGCTGTTCGGGGCCTTCTCCTATTACTTCTGCGCCGTATTCCCTGTCCCTTCTCCGATCGACAGGCGATTGCCCTGGTTGAAGACGTCGCTCATGGCGGCGGCCGCGGCCCTGGTCGTGCCGCTGGGGATCGCGGCGTACGTGGCCGGCGGCTTCGCCCCCGTCATGCGCCTGGCCGATCGGGTCGGCCCGGCGGTTACCGCCGTGACTCTTTCGACTTACTACTTCGGAGCTACGGCGCTCTCCCTCGCCTCGCTGATGTGGAACGGCCTGCGCGCGCCGACTTCCGAGGCGCGACGGCGGACCCGGGTGATCGTCTGGGGGACGGTGGTGGGCGTCCTGCCGTTCATGGTGCTGAACATGGTGGCGGTCGCCGCCAAGCGGTCCCCTTACACCTACCCCTTCTGGGTGTGGGCACCGACCGTGCTGGCGGTCCTGCTGCTCCCGCTGTCGTTCGCCTACGCCATCATCAAGCACCGGGTCCTGGAGATCCCGCTGCTTCTGAAGCGGGGGGCGCGCTACCTGCTGGTGCAGCGCGGATTCACGCTGCTGCTCATCGTCGCGGGCTCGGCCGTGACGGTTCTCTTCGCCCGCTGGTCCTCGGGAATCCTGCAGGCCCGGCTGGATCTCGGCGCGGCCGCCGGCACCACCCTCGGCGCGGGATTCGGCATCGCTCTGGTGTGGACGGGGACGCGGTTGCGGACGAGCGTGACGCAGAGGATCGATCGCGCCTTCTTCCGCAGCGCCTACGATGCCAGGCAGATCATGCAGGCGCTGGCCGAGAAGACCTCCGCCGCCACCACCCGCGAGGAGCTGGGGGCGTTCCTGGCCGGCCACATCCGGCAGGCGCTTCATCCCAGCTCGCTGGCGATCTACCTGGAAGACGGCAGCGGCTCGCTCGTGGCGGTGCCGGGCGCGCCGGCGGGGAGCCCGGAGCGGATCGTGCCCACCGGTTCGTCACAGGACCGTGTGACGGAGGGCGGGCGCCGCGTGCCGCTCTTCGGACGGGACGGGCGCCAGGCCGGCGTCATCCTCCTGGGAGAGCGTCTCTCCGAGGAGCCGTACTCGAAGGAAGACTGGCGCCTGCTGTCGTCGGTGGCGAGCCAGGCGGCGCTGGCGCTGGAGAACATCCGACTCGCCGAGCAGATCGCCGTGCGCCTGGAGGCCGAGCGACGCGCCACGGTCGAGCTGGAGCTGGCGAAGGAGGTGCAGTTGAAACTCCTGCCACGCCGCGTCCCGCGGCTGCAGACACTCGACTGCGCCGGCCACTGCCTGCAGGCACGCGCCGTCGGGGGCGACTACTACGACTTCCTCGAGCTGGGCGGCGGCCAGGTCGGCCTGGTGCTGGCCGACATCGCGGGGAAGGGGATCGCCGGGGCGCTGATGATGGCCAACCTGCAGGCGAACCTGCGCAGCCAGTCCGGGCTGGCGCGCGAGGATCTGCGGGGGATGCTGTGCAGGCTGAACCAGGCGATGTGCGACTCGATCGCCGACAGCCGCTACGCCACGCTCTTCTTCGGCTGCTACGACGACGCAACTCGCCGACTGCGCTACACGAACTGCGGGCACAATCCGCCCATTCTGATGCGCGCCGACGGCGGCGTGGAGCGCCTGGCGGCCACGGCCACCATCCTCGGAGCGTTCGACGCGTGGGACTGCGCGGTGGCGGAGACAATACTGGCGCCCGGGGACGCGTTGCTGCTGTACAGCGACGGCATCACCGAGGCGCGGAGCGACCACGACGTCGAGTTCGGGGAGGCGCGCATCCTGGAGACGCTGCGCAGCCATCGCCAGGCGGAGGCGCCGGCGCTCGTGACGGCGATTCTCGAGGCGGTCCGGAGATTCAGCGCCGGCGAGCAGGAGGACGACATCACGCTGGTGGCGGCGCGGTGTCGCTGAAGGGACGCGACGAGGTGCTCACTCCGGCTCTGGAGGAGTCTCGATCGCTTTCAGGATCGGCCCGGCGAGGTAGAGACGGCCCCAGGCCCGGCCGCTGATCTCCCTCAGGAGACCCTCTTTCTGGAGGAGTGCCACCGTCTGGCGCGCGGTGGGGTTGGACACCTCGAGGATCTCCGCGGCCCGCGCCACGGTGATGTAGGGGTTCACGAACAACTGGTCGACGAGCGCGAGCGCCTTCGGCTTTCGCACGAACCGCCTGCGGTACTTCTCGCGCAGGCCCTCGAGCCGGCGGGCCTGGCGCACCGCCTGCCCTGCCGTTTCGCCGACGCCGGCAAGAAAATAGTTCAGCCATCCGTTCCAGTCTCCGTGCGTCCTCACCCGCTGCAGCAGGTCGTAATAGGTACGACGGGTGCGCTCGATGTAGGCCGACAGGTAGAGCAGCGGCTCGGACAGCCGCCCTCGCTCGATCAGGAACAGAGTAATCAGGAGGCGGCCCACGCGGCCGTTTCCATCGTGAAAGGGATGGATCGCCTCGAACTGCTCGTGCATCAGGGCGCACTGGAGGAGGTCGGGGAACCGGTCGCGCTCGTCGAGGAAGCGCTCCCAGTCCGAGAGCGCCCGGCGCATTTCGCTCGGCGGCGGTGGCACGTAGGTCGCGTCGGCGAGCGTGGAACCCGGCGGACCGATCCAGTTCTGCGAGCGTCGGAACTCGCCGGGGGTCGCATGACCGCCCCGCACCCCCTTCATCAGATGGGCGTGAAGCTCGCGTACCAGTCGCAGGGACAGAGGAAGTGTCTTGAGCCGGCGGATGGCATGCTCGAGGGCAACGACGTAGTTCCGGACCTCGCGGACATCGGAGGTCCTCCGGGAGACGGGCGGGCCCGGCATCTCGTCCCGGAGCAAATCGGACAGCGTGGCCTTCGTCCCCTCGATGCGGGACGACAGCACCGCCTCGCGCCGGACGTAAGGGGCGATCAGGAGATGCGGGTTCGGCAGGTGTCGCCCCAGGCCCGACAGCTCGCTGAGAGCCGCATCCGCCCGCGAGAGGGCCCGCACCAGGTCCGCTCCGTAGTCGAGCGCGGGAGGCAGAGGCGCCGGGACGAAAGCGGCGTAGCCTTGCGGTGTCAGGATCACCCGGCCGGCCTCTGGCGCCTTGAATGCATTCGGGTCCATGGACACCTTTCAAAGTAATCGACCCAATTCTTTCAAAGCTCCCGGGGAATTGCAAGTCCACCTTCAAAGCCTCCATCAGCGCGGTCCAGGCGCGGGCGAGCGAATGCGCCGATCGTTGCGGTACCAGGACGCGATCGCTCCGGCGCCGAGGCGCCAGGTCAGGCCGAGCGGGGCCCGGCCGGAGCAGCGGGCGAGGCCGCCGTGCTCGCCGCGCTGATGGTGGAAACGGCACAGGCAGACGCGATTCCACTCCTCGTCGCCGCCACCGCGCGAGCGGTAGCGCACGTGATGAACCTCGAGGTTGCGGCGGGAGGAGCAGCCGGGAGCCGCGCAGCGCCAGCCGTCGCGTATGAGGACCGGATCGTCGGGGACGTCGTCGGCGCGCTCGTCCGGGTCCCAGGTCGCGACGAAGTCCTCGATGAGCGCGAGGAGCCCGACCCACGCCGGGATCCGCCGGCAGCGGATGGAAAACGTCCGAGCGGCAAGGAGCGCAGGGGTCGCCGCGTCGCCCGGCCAGTCGGCCTCCCACGGGATCGGCTCGACCTGTTCGGCGACCCGCTGGCGCGCGATCTCGACCGCGGCGAGGAAACGTCCGGCCAGATCGTCGGGGAGCGTCAGGCGAAGGAAAACATCCGGCTCCGGGATGAGGGCGCCGGCGGGACGGAACACGGGGGCGGATGGTGCCGCGGGCGCGGATGGCGCCGGAGGCGCGCCCGGGACGATTGGACGGACGCCGAGTGCTATCAGGCCGAGTGCAGCGACACGCCGGCGCGCGGTCCCCGGAGCACGGAGGAGCGAGGCGTGCCAGGCGGCATCGGACAGCGGAGGCCACGTGGCGCCGGGGGCGAGGCGGTCGCCGGCGGCGGGGCGGTCGCCGGGGGCGAGGCGGTCGGCGGGGGCGGCGTCGGGATCGAGACGCAGGCCGAAGGCTCTCGATCGATCGAGAGCGCGCGCCTCGTCGCGCAATCGCTTGACCGTCAGCGCCGAGGCGTGGCCCACCCACGTTCCCTCGATGTCGGCTCCGTCGCCGTCGGGTGCGGAGAGGATGCGGCCGACGATCAAGGCGGCTTCAAGGCCGAGGGTGTCGCGCTCGTAAGCGTCACGCAGGAGTGGAAAACGTCCGAGCAGGCGCGCGGCGCGGGCGCGCGATTGGACCGTGGTGCGCGAGAGGCCGAGGCGCTCCTCGGCGTAGTGGCCAATCCCGGCGAAGCGCAGACGGTTCCATACGTTCTGTTCTCCCATGGACGCCAACAGTCGGCCGAGGTGGATCTCGATCTCGTTCTCGATACCGATCAACTCCTTCATGCGGGCGACGCGCTCGGCGGGGGTCCCGCTCCCGGCATCCCGGGAGATGACCGCCAGCCGCGCGAGGGTGGAGCGGCCGAGCGCCAGACCCCACGAAGCGTCGGCCGATTAGGGGAGATGGCGCCAGCGGTCGGTCGTGCGTGCGAGGGTAGCCTCGATGACGGCGGGAGCCTGGGCTCCGCCAGTTTGCGTGAGGTCGGCGTCGTGCGGGAGGTCGGGTTGGGGTGGCGGGCCGCCGGCCGAGGCCTCGGCGACGAGGGCCTCGACGAATGAGGTGACGGTCGCCTCGCTTCCTTCCACGGCGCGGTAGAGGTCGATCGCCTCGTCGAAGGCGGCGACGACCGCACGCGGCGCGCGCACGCGGACGAGACTGCGGTCGGCACAGTCCTCAAGGTCGCAGGCCTCCGGATCCGATGCGCCTTCGGACTGCGAAGAACCATCCGGGCGGCGCGCCTGCGCCACCGCGGACTGCAGCTCCCGCACGGTGAGGTGGCGCGACAGGGCAAGCCAGCCGGAGAGCGTCTCCGCCGAGGCGACCCGGGAAATCAGGAGCACGCGACGGCGTCCGAGGGGAGGGCCGCCGTCATCTCCTGTCAGCGCCGCGGCGAGGCCGTCGAACGTCGAGAGCGCCTGATGCAGCGCGGCGAGATCGCGCAGCCAGCGGGCGGAGCGGCCGAAATGCTCGCGCGTGAAATCGGCGGCGCGGGCGAAGCCGAACGTGCACCAGGCTCGCTCGCGCACGAGCGACGCGGCGAGGTGCGCCAGCGGCAGG
>Ga0137381_10002078_pt1 | contig 13832 bp, 12 predicted proteins | sample SagtaG_16_FD_104808 | JGI IMG/M metagenome (GOLD analysis project Ga0137381, IMG submission 104808) | Vadose zone soil microbial communities from Sagehorn Ranch, Mendocino, California, USA - Sage2_L_115_16 metaG | ecosystem: Environmental > Terrestrial > Soil > Vadose zone | place: USA... | reverse complement strand
CGAACGCGAGTGAGTTCACTCCGGCCCTGCGCGTTAATGTGGATCGTCCAGCGGCGTTATTCGGCGCATGGTATGAATTTTTTCCGCGCTCTGCAGAAGGTCGTGGCGATCGTGGCTCGACGTTTCGCGGTTGTTTGCCGCGGGTCGATGACGCAAAGGCGATGGGTTTCGATGTCATTTATTTTCCGCCGATTCATCCGATCGGTTACACGAATCGCAAAGGACGCAATAACTCCGTCGTCTGCGAACCGGGTGACCCGGGCGTACCGTGGGCAATTGGCAGTGAAGCGGGCGGCCACAAGGCGGTCGAGCCATCGCTCGGCACACTTGCGGACTTCGACTGGCTCCAAAAACAGGTGCGAAAACGCGGAATGGAAATCGCGCTCGATTTCGCACTCAATTGCTCGCCCGATCATCCCTACGTCGAGGAACATCCCGAATGGTTTTACAAACGACCGGACGGTACCATCAAATACGCCGAGAATCCGCCGAAAAAATACGAAGACATTTATCCGCTCAACTTTCGGTGCGAGAACGGGCGCGCATTGTGGGCCGAGACAAAGAGCATCGTCCTTTTTTGGGCGAAGCGCGGTGTGCGCATCTTTCGCGTGGACAATCCGCACACCAAGCCCGTCGCGTTCTGGGAATATTTGATCGAGGGCGTCCGGGAAAAATTTCCTGATGCGATTTTTCTCTCTGAGGCATTTACCAGGCCGAAGATGATGAAAGCGCTGGCCAAAGCCGGCTTCAACCAAAGTTATACCTATTTCACCTGGCGAAATTCTAAGCGCGAGCTGATTGAATATTTTACTGAACTGACCCAGACCGAGCTGAGCGAATATTTTCGGCCGAATCTTTGGCCGAATACGCCGGACATATTGCCGTTCGTGCTGCAGGAAGGCGGCCGGCCGACGTTCATGATTCGCGTGCTCCTGGCTGCGACGCTCTCCACTCTCTACGGCATCTATAGCGGATACGAACTTTGCGAGAATGAGGCGTTGCCGGGCCGCGAAGAATATCTCGATTCCGAAAAATACCAGTTCAAGGAACGCGACTGGAATGCGCCAGGAAACATCAAGGATTGGATCGCCCGCTTAAACAAAATCCGAAGGGAAAACCGCGCGCTTCAATCTTACACCAATCTGCGATTTTATCCGGCCGAAAACGACGCCATTCTCTTTTACGGCAAGATGACGCCGGCGCGGGACAACATCATTCTTGTTGTCGTGAATCTCGATCCGCATCGCAAACAACATTCATATGTCGATGTTCCGATCGATCAGTTCGGGCAAATGGAGAGCGATGTCTATCAAGTGCAGGATTTGCTAAACGATGCGATCTACACCTGGGGCGGTCGCAGAAATTATGTCGAGCTCGATCCGCAAATTCAACCGGCGCACATTTTCCGCGTGCGCCGCTGAGATCCTCGGAATCAAATTTGTTTAGCAACCGCGCGAGCTAGTTTGGGTTTGATCTTGCGGTTGTGTATTTGCATCACTGACCGCTCCGCATATCGTTATGCGATTTTTGGCAGCATGAAGAATTTGTTTCTGCTCTTTGCCGCGCTGGCGAGCGCGCCTTCCCTACTGGCACAGACTGCCACGCCTCCCTTGGTGCCTGAGGTTTCCCGCTCCCAGACGATCATGGACACGCTCATCAAGGCGGGGCCGGTCATGATTCCACTTTTTCTCTTGTCGATCTTTTTCGTGATGCTCGTGATCGTTTATCTGATGACCATCAGGCGAGGCACTGTGGTCTCCAGCGGTTACATGGCAACGGCGGACGCGCTTTTGCGCAAACGCGATTATCTCGGGTTGCTCGCCGTTTCGAATCGGCACGGCGAAGCCATCGCGCGAGTGGTGCAAAAAATGCTCGATTTCACAACCAAGAATCCGAATGCAGATTTTCAGCAAGTCCGTGAGATCGCCGAGACGGAAGGCACCCGGGTCGCGGCGAGCCTGAACAATCGCGTGATTTATCTCGCCGATGTCGGGATGATCGCGCCGCTACTCGGCCTGCTCGGGACGGTTTTTGGAATTATCCATTCCTTTGGCGCGCTCGGAGCCGATGTTGGATCGGCTCGTTACGTGGCACTCTCGCGAGGGATCAGTGAGGCGCTCGTCAACACCGCAGCAGGGCTAGCCATTGGCATCCCGGCTATGATCTTCTACGCGTTTTTCCGCGGCAGAGCGCAAAAGCTCATTTCAGAATTGGAAGCGGCTTCGACCCATGTTTTGGCTTTGCTCTCCTTGCAGTATGGTAAGCGGATGGAGCGCACTCCGGTGCTCATTGAAGACGAACTGTAGGCTGGCCGGCTCGTCAATGGTTCGCAAGCTCGATATCCTTCCTTTGCTCATATGAATCTGCGTGGTCACGCGCCGCTGCATCATCCCGGCATTCAATTGGCGCCGCTGGTGGATGTGCTCCTGCTGTTGTTGATTTTTTTCCTGTTGACGTGGAACGCAGCGCGCACTGAGACGGAACTGGACGTGAAAGTGCCGAAAGCGTCGGCTGCCAAAGAAAAAAGCGCGCCCATTGGAGATGTTGTTGTGAATGTGAAGGCGGACGGCAGCGTGGTCGTAAACCGCCGCTCGTTGAGTGGAGCTGAACTGAGCGAGTTGCTCAAAAGCCTGGTTCAACTCAACGCCGAACAGGCTGTCGTAATCCGCGGCGACGAGGCGGGCGCCTACAAAAACATCATTGGCGTTCTCAATATTTGCAGCGAAGCCGGGGTCACTAACGTAGCTTTCGCGACCGCGAAATGAAAAGGACGCGAAGCGCAGCTGGTCTCTTGGGGCTGGCGACGCTGGCTTGGACAACGGCAACGGCGCTCGCGCAGTGGACGCCGGAAGTGCGCCGGGCGCGGCCAGTCGATGAGCCGCCAGTCGCACGCGCGTTGCCGTTGGATGAACTGAACGCCGCTCCGCCGCGCCGTTCCACAGAAGAAGCGCACGAGCCGCGCACGCGCGATAGTGAAGCGCCCGATCGCCGTCAGCTCGACTACGCAAACGCGCTGTTCACCCGCAAACTTTACGATCTGGCAGCGCCAGAATACCAGAAATACCTGGACGACTATCCCGGATCACGTGGCCGGGCCAACGCTTATTTTTCGCTGGGCGAATGCTACCGGAATCTCAATAAACCGTCGAACGCGCGCACAAATTTCCAGAAGGTACTGAATGATTTTGGCGACAGCGAGTTTGCCGGTCCTGCCGCCTACGCACTGGGGGAAATGGCTTTCACGCAGAAAGACTATGGTGCAGCGCTTCCGCTTTTTCATCGTTCCGCGGCGAAATCAAAAGAACCGGCCGTGGCGCTTTCGGCGCACTATTTCGAGGCACGCTGTCTCGAAGCGCTTGGTCGCAAGGAGGAGGCCTCCGATATCTATTTGGAGATTGCCGAAGTGGGGAACCCAAATCCCTACCGGGAAGACACGCGGTGGACCGCTGCCTCTATTCTCGTGGGGCGAGGCAGAAAAATCGATGCGCTGAAACAATACGAAGCGCTCTCCAACGAAACGCAGAAGCCGGCTTTAAAAGCTGAGTCAGCCGTACGCGGAGGCATGATCGCGCTGGACCTTATCCAGGCAGACAAGGGCAAGATTGACAAGACACTGGTTGACCGGGCCACAGCGTTACTGCAAAAAGGCCGCACTTTGCCTGAAGCTGGAAAATTCCGCACGATTGCGCAGGTCGGTTTGCGCCGGTTGCAATATCAGACCGGACAATACACGCAGTTGCTGGCCGATTACAAAAAAGAACAGGATAAACTTCCCGAGGCAGCTCAGGCAGAGGTGTTGTTGCTGGCTGCAAACAGCGAACGGCAACTTGGCCACGCCGATAAAGCCGAAGAACTCTATCGCCAGATCATAACGAAATATCCAGACCGCGAGGAGGCTAGGGACGCCGCTTATCAACGATTGATCAACGTCTATAACTCCGATCCCTCAGCTCTAATTACCCAAGTAGATGAATTCTTGACCACCAATCCTACCGACGAGCGCGCCGATCAGGCCAGGCTTTTAAAAGCGGAAGCACTCTACAAACAACAGAATTACCGCGAAGCTGCGGCCACCTATGGAGAGCTGCGCTCCTCTCAGCTTTCGCCCAAGCTGCGCGCCGAATCGGCGTACAAGCTTGGCCTGTGTCAGTTGCAGATGAAAAGCCCGCCGGACGTGATCGAAGCCTTCACTTATTACGTGCAGACGTTTCCAGACGGCCCGCAAGTGACGGCGGCCTTGGCTCAGCGCGCCCTGGCTTACGAACAGGATAAAAACTACAACGCCGCGCTTTCGGACTTAGACCTTATTCTCTCGAAATATCCTACCGCGCATGAGCGGGAGGCGGCATTGCAAATGAGGGCTTTGATCCTGGGCCAGCAGGAAAATACCAAAGGAATGGAGGAGACGTTTCGCCAGTTACTGAAAGAATTCCCGAAGAGTTCTGTCGCAGCGCAGGCGCAATATTACATCGGCAAGGCCGCATTCGAGGCGAAAGATTATAAAACGGCGATGGCCGCGCTCAACGCGGCCCGGCAACTAAACAAAGAGCAATACTACAACCTCGCGTCGCTCCGGCTCATTCTGTGCCAGTTTTATCTGAAAGACCGGCCTGCCCTCACCAAAGAGGTGAACAATTTCATGGCAGCCAGCCCGAATGTGAATGTGCCGCCGGAAGTTCTGGAATGGCTCGGCATCGAGTATTACAACGAAAAAAATTACGAAGCCGCGGAAAAGTATCTGAGCGCGCTGGCAAAGATCGACAATCGGGGGAGCGTCAAACCTGATTTTTTATTTTATCTGGGAGACGCTGCAACGAAGCGGAAAAATCTCCCCGAAGCGGAAGACGCGTTCGCAAAGTATTTGCAGATCGCCAAGGATCCGGCAGGCAAGGCTAAGGTGTTGCTGGCGCTCGGTGCGATCAAGATCAGCCTCCACAAACCGGATGACGCGCAGAAGATTGCTGAGGAAATCATGGTGCTGCAACCTGAGGGTCGCGTAAATGCGGAAGCGCGTCTTCTGGCGGGCGACGTCCAACTGGAGCGCGGAAATTTCGATGACGCCGGTAAAGCGTTCAAAGGGGTCGCCTTGCTTTATGATGATCCCGCGATCACGCCGCGCGCTTTGGATAAAGCAGCATCTGCCTATCAACGCGCTGGTAAAACCGCCGAAGCAGATCAGCTGAGTCGAGAGTTGCACGAGCGATATCCGAATTACGTTGCAGTAGCCACGCCGCTGCCTGCCGCGCCGTAGCTGCGCGAAGGCGGTGAGGCGAACGAGATCGACATCTTTAGTTGTCAACGGCTGCGCAATCTGATTGCATCCCAGGCATGACCAGGTTTCGACCATTGCTCGCAGAATTCATCGGGACATTTGCGCTGATCTTTGTCGGCATCGGCGCGATCAAAACCGCCGGGCACGACGTCCTCGCCGTCGCACTCGCCCACGGTCTCACCATTGGAGCTTTTGTTTCTGCGACCCTGCATATTTCTGGCGGGCAATTAAATCCCGCGGTGACTTTCGGGCTGGTTTGCGGGGGTCATATGAAGTGGTCGAACGCTCTTCGTTATTGGATCGCGCAATGTCTCGGCGGAATCTCGGCTGCTTTGATTTGCCTCGGTTTGTTCGGACGCGATGTGGTCGTGACTGGCACTCCGCAACTGGCAATTAATCTCACGGCGGCGCAGGGGATCCTGGTCGAAGCCATTCTCAGTTTCTTCCTCGTCTTTGTGGTTCATGGGACTGCGGTCGATGAACGCGGGCCGCGGCGCATAGCGGGCCTCGTGATTGGAGCGACAATCACGCTCGACATCTTGTTCGGAGGCCCGCTAACGGGCGCGGCCATGAACCCCGCGCGCGTCTTCGGGCCGGCTGTCGCCGCAAATTTCTGGCACGACCATTATGTCTATTGGATTGGGCCGCTCGTGGGCGGCGCGGTGGGCGGTTTTGTCTATCGCCTTTTGATCGAACGCAGACGTCCGGAGTCAGGTCGGACAATCAGCCCGCCAGGTGGCTAGTTGCGATCTTACGAGATTGCGAGCGTTTCAATCGGCAACGGCGCAAGAAATTCTTTCGGGTTCTCAATTTGCAAAACCGGATGCGCCAGGTGGGCAATGAGAAGACTTGCATCCAGCGCGGGAGCAATCCCGGCTTGAGCCGTGATGTCGCATTCTGCCAATTGTTCGATTACACGCGAAAGCTTCGGCACAAGGTTGCGATTGTCTGTAAATTGAATGGTGCAAATGCTCGGGGCGGTGTTTTCCACAAACGGGCTGAGCGTAAACGCATGGTGAAGCAAAATTTCCTGGATCGAATTTTCTTGCGACTGTACGCGCGTTTTGATGACGACCTGCAAACATCGCGCCAAAGCCTGGCTCGGCGTCATCCATTTGCAAATTCTGGCATTTTCCGCAGCCTGGTTCAGTTGAATGATAAGGGGTTTGCGTTCCTGTTCTTCAATCAAGGCTACGGGCTTTGCGCGCAGTTCCGGCTGATGACGTATTGCCGCCTGCAAATAAAAATTCGGCAGATAAATTGTCGCGAACATCAATAACTGACCTCTGATCTGAGATGAGATCGCTGCACACGAAAACGCAATTGCGAGATCGCATCGACTTCTTTGAACGTTTCGAGGCTCCACGAATTTTCGAGAACCATTTTGAGTTGTGCGCTACTGACCATTCCGTGCCGCGTGAGAACCAGACATGCTGTAGGCGCCGATTCGACGAGCCGTTGCAGGCGATACCAGCTTGTCTGCGGAATTTTGTGCAATTCTTCCACCGGATTGAGTACAAGATCGACAATCACCAGCGAAAAATTCCCGTCCCGCAAAAGCAGATCCGCCGCTTTAATTGCCTCTAAAGCTTTGGTGCAACGCACCCAAAGCAAGTGACGCAGCGAGGAATGGTCAAGCGCGCATGGATCGAACGAGTCGCGACCATCAATCAACGCGACAAAATAATAATTTCGCAGCGCCGATTGCAGCAGCGCGTGAATGAGCGATGCGGTTCCTGCACTTGCTCGTGGGCTAATTAATTCCGTGATCGCGCCGTTTGGCAATCCACCGCCGACCGCTTGGTCGAGGAAAGGTAACCCGATAATGAAACGCGTCGCTGCCGCGGCCCCGATCTGTCGGGGGGGGAAACGCTCCGCCAACAGTTTCCGAAGATCGATAATCTTGCCGCTTGCAGTCATCAAAGAAAGATGGCAGGCAGGTGATATATGTTCAAGGGAACATTTAAATACGATAACGACCACGGCAGACTGACGTTGCAGCAATTTGCGCAACCGCTTAGTCACTCAAGCTAGGCGTTTTAAAAGCCAAATTCTTCTTGATCAATCGTTTCGTTGCTGCTGCAGCCGCTTTAGATCTGATAGTTGGCCGAATCCGGGCGCACGACTTCTGAACTTTGAGTTCTCGCCTCTGACTTCTCACTCAGTGTTTCTTGCGCCGTTCTTGCTTGCGCACCAGCGAGACCATCACGCCTTGAATCTTCAGTTCGCGGGCTGGAAGTAAATTGGGATAACGTGGGTTTTCCGCCTTGAGATACGGCCGGCCATGCTCAATCACGTATCGTTTCAGCGTTGTTTCGCCGTCGATCAGCGCGGCGACAATATCGCCATCGTGCACCTCTTTGCTGTCTTCCAAAATCACGATGTCGCCGTCGATAATATGCGCGTCGATCATCGAGTCGCCGCGGACTCGCAGCGCAAATGTGCCGCGATTTTTTGAGACGTTGGCGGAGCGTGTATCGAGTGAGACATGACCTTCGATTGTCTGTTCAGTCAGCGCTGACATCCCGGCTGGGATCTGGCCGTAAATGGGAACATCAGTGATCCGGACTTTCGTGGCCGGAGTAATCAATGCTCGTGCCTTGCGCGCATGCCGGTCTACAAAACCTTTGCGTTCTAGCGCCGCAATGTATTGCATCACCGATGTCTGACTGGCGAAACCGAAATGACGCTGGATTTCGCGCGTGCTGGGCGTAAAGCCTTTTTCGCGCTGTTCACGCTGAATGAAATCGAGGATGTTTCTCTGGCGCTCGGTCAGCATTCTTTATTATCGCCAAAAGCGGAACCTGTTCAAGTTCAAATGAACAGATAACAGAACGGCAGCGAGGTGGCTTGGATGCGTCAAGAACCTGAGTCGTGCTAATCAGACAGCAAAACTTTCGCCGCAGGAGCAGTGCGCGACCGCGTTTGGATTTGTGACTTTGAAGCCGCCTTTTTGCAAGTCGTCGCTGTAATCGAGCACCGAGCCGCTGACGAAGAGCGCGCTCTTCGGATCAACAACCAATCGCACGTTGGAGGTCGGCACGAGAATATCGCGCTCTTTAGGACCGTCCACCAAATCCATCATGTATTGCAGTCCGGAACAGCCGCCGCCCACGACGGCGAGGCGCAAGGCGCCACTGGGTTTGCCTTTTTCTTCAAGTAGCCAGGCTAGTTTGCTCGCTGCCTTGTCGGTGACTCTGATCAGACGCTCATTACCGATCTTGTAATTGAGTGGTGGAGCTTCGGTGGTCATTTAAGGAACTGATTCTCACGGCGCCGCCGCGGCTGTACCTAACAGTTGCGCAACTTCACCTTGCACGTTTTCCAGTTCATCCAGTCGCAATTGTGGATCGGGCACGATGAATACGTCTCCGGTGGCGTTGTGTTCATAGATCAAAACACGCCCTTTTGGACCCTGTTCAGTCTTTACTTGTTTTAAGAGGCGTTTCCGCTCGAGCATCACAGCCAGGACATAACATGCGTTTGCCGGCGGGTCGTTCGAGGCCATCAGATGGCAAAAGAGTTGTTCTGCATTTTCCCTGATTAGAGGCTCCGGAGTTCGCTGCGGTTCATAACGCGATTTCCAGAACGAGAATGGCTGAATGTTCTGGTTCCGGTTGAACCAAGCTTCTTCGCTCAAATCTTCTCGGCGGTAGCCATCGGCATCGTGAAAGAGCAGGGTGTAGAAATATTCGCCGGGCACAAAACGCCGCTGCGTCACAGCACATGCATCGGCGCGATGCCTGATCGCCCATTCACTTGGAAGCGGGTTCATCGTGAAACTATACGCCGTGCCGTGAAAAGATGAAAGCCAGGCGCTTCGCGATTGGACGCACGAAGATAAAAAAGATACAGCCCGATCGCGGCGAAGAGCAGATTCGGCGTCCAGGCCGCGACCCAGGGAGAAACGCGGTCGCCTTCGCCGAGCGCGAGAAAGAGATGCACGAGAAAGTTCATTGAAAAAACCAGAACGACGGCAGCCGCGACGCTGGATAGCACGCCCCGGCGCGAGTAGCCGATTCCAAGCGGAGCGGCGATACAGACGACCACCAGGCACGTCCACGGTAGAGCCAGCCGATACTGGAAGTGCGTCCGGAACGGTGCGAGCAGCGTTGCGGGAAAATCAGCATTGAAGTGGAGATATTCCTGCAGCTCCGGCAAGCTCAGAAATTCCGCGCGCATATTCGTGCTCCCGAGCCGGAACGGCGTTTCGCTCCATGGCTGGATTGTCAGCGAGGGATAAATTCGCTCGGTGGTGATGTTGCCGGCCTGATCGTAGTGGACGACTTTTACGTTCTCCAAATCCCACGTTTTCGTTTCTGGCCGGTAGAAAGCGTGAGCCGCAACGTAATTGGTGGCGATATTGTCGTTCGCGTCCTGCTGGAGAACCTGCACATTGTTAAACGTGTTGCTGCCGAGGCGAAAATTCTGAATAAACCAGGTGCGGGCGTCAGTCCGATTGCGAAAGATTTGTCCTTCGATATTGCGTTCGGGCCGCGCTCGCGCTTCGGAGAGAAAAGCTTTGCGCGCGAGCTCGGCGTGCGGTGCAAGCGAATAATTGAGCGCCATGCTTGCTGCTACCGTGAGTAGTCCTATGCCGATCAACGGCAGGAGCACGCGCGGCAGACTCACGCCTGCGGTCAGCATGGAGACGATTTCGTTCGACCGCGACATTCGCCCCAGGGTAAAAAGAAGCGCGAGCAGCAGAGAAACCGGCAGTAGAATAATGAAAACTTCTGGGACCTGCGTGCCATAATAGCGCACCGCGAGAAGCAGACCGATGCGCTCGTCGATAAATGTGGAAATGTTGTCGCTGATATCAAAGATCAGCCAGATGGAGACGAAGCCTGCGATGCAGTAAAAATACACCTGCAAAAAATTGCGAAGGACGTAACGATCAAGCAGTCTCACTGGATTTTCGAATTTCGATTTGCGATCGCCGAATTACAATAGCATTTCCGCTATCCTGACTCAGCGTTAAGGCGCTGGCCATATTTCCACTTCAAATGATCGCGCTAAAAAAAATCTTGGGCAGTGAATTTGTCGAGCGAATCCACGCAATTTTTTCCGATAAGGGCCTGCTCTCCAAGGCAAAGAACTTCGAGTTTCGTCCGCAACAGCAGGAGATGGCGGCCAGCGTGGCGCAGGCGCTTGAGGAAGAACGGCACCTTGTGGTCGAGGCCGGCACAGGGGTCGGCAAATCACTCGCTTATCTGGCTCCGGCAATTTTATTTGCGCGTGCGCAGCACAAGAAGGCAGTCGTCTCCACGCACACAATCAACCTTCAGGAGCAACTTCTCTACAAAGACATCCCCATCCTGAAAAAGATTCTCCCGGTCGAGTTCGAAGCTGCGCTTATCAAAGGCCGGCAAAATTATCTTTGCCCGCGACGACTCGACCGTGCGCTGCAGCAGGTAAACGAGCTTTTCACCGGGCCCGAGCAAAACGAGTTGAACCGCCTGGCAGAATGGGCGCGCACCACGCACGATGGCTCGCTCAGCGATCTCGCAGTCGAGCCCGACCCGAAAGTATGGACGCAAGTCTGCAGCGAAGCGCACATCTGCACACAGAAAACGTGCGGCCAGGATCCGCGCTGTTTTTATCAACAAGCGCGCAAACGTCTGCTGGCGGCCGACGTCCTGGTGATCAATCACACCCTGCTCTTTATGCTTTTGGGAAGCCCCGAGGCGCAAGAAGAACGGGAGAGCGGTTTCCTTTTCCCGAATGATTTCCTCATTTTGGATGAAGCGCACACGGTCGAGCAGGTCGCCTCGCGACAGATCGGCATCGGGATTTCGCAATACGGCCTGAGATCGACAATCCAGAGGCTCTATAACGCGCGCACGCGCAAAGGGCTCTTCACCGTCATGCGCGACGCGGAGGGAGTAAGGCTCGCGGCTAATCTGGTGGACGATGCAGAGAAGTTTTTCAGCGCAGTCGAATCGAAATGCGATTTCAAAAAAGGCCGCGAATTTCGCGTGCGCGATGTCGATCTTGTTCCGGACACGATCACTGGCCGCCTGACCGCGCTTCACGCACGAATCACCGAGGTTGCGAAACGAGCCAACGACGAGTTCCTGAAGGCGGAATTACAGGAATACGCCAGGCGGATTCGTGATGCTCGCACTGGTGTCGCGGCTTTCCTGGAGCAGAGTGCGCGCGAGCATGTCTATTGGGTCGAGCGCACGGGAAAGATAGCGCAATTTCTTACACTCAACGCGGCGCCAATCGATATCGCGCCCGTGCTACGCCGCATGATTTTTCGCGACAATTGCTCGTGCATCATGACCAGCGCCACGCTCTCAGTGGGCCGCCCCGATCTCGCTTATTTCCGGGGACGCATCGGCGCGGACGAATCCGAGCCGCTGCTGCTCGGCAGTCCATTCGATTTTCGCAAACAAATGAAGGTGTTCATCGTGCAGAAAATGCCCGATCCACGCGACTCCGGTTACGAGGAAGCGCTGGAGCGCTGGATCGCGCATTTTGTCGAAAAGACCGAGGGCTGCGCGTTTGTCCTTTTCACGAGCTATCGCGGAATGCAGCAAGTGGCGGAACGGATGCGTGAATTTTTTTCGCGCAAGAAATTACGTCTTCTCATGCAAGGCGAAGGCACGCCGCGAAGTCTTTTGCTGGAACAGTTTAAGACAACCCGACGCGCGGTTCTCTTCGGCACAGACAGTTTCTGGATGGGCGTGGATGTTCCCGGCGAAGCGCTTTCCAATGTCATCATTACCCGGCTGCCATTCGCCGTGCCCGATCATCCCCTCATCGAAGCAAAACTCGAATTGATCGAGGAGCGCGGCGGCGATCCCTTCACGGAATATTCGTTGCCGGAGGCGATCCTTAAACTTCGCCAGGGCGTAGGGCGCTTGATTCGAACGAAAAGTGACCGCGGCATTATCGTCATTCTCGACAATCGCATTGTGACCAGACCCTACGGCCGTGCTTTCCTGCAAGCGCTCCCAAGGTGTCACGTGGAAATAATTTGAGGTTGGTCCATGGTCCTTCAGGGAAATCTGTCATTTCGAGCAAGGCTGAGACGAAGTCGAGAAGGAAGCAGCTTGGGAAGCTGCGACATAGACGGGAAGGCCGAAGGCTGAGCGAACGGGAAGTGAGCGAATCAAATCTCAACGTATAATGGGATCAGAAAAACAATAAGAGATGCCCTTAGACTTCGCTGGACACGACAAGGTAGAAGAAAAAATGTTCACTTGAACATATTGATCGTTCGCCTTAATTTGAGCGCATGAAGCGCTCTTCGTTATCGAATTCCCCAGCAGATCGACAACCTGAGATCCACCAAATCCTGGCGATCCTGCACAAGTGGGGGATTCATACCCTTGGGCAGCTTGCGGCGCTGGATAAGGAGCAGCTTGGCGCACGCCTTGGCCCCGAAGCCATCCGAATGTGGGAGCGCGCGAACGGGCAATCCAATCGAGTGCTCAAACTGGTTCGACCGCCGGAGTCATTCGAGGAGAGTTTCGAATTTGAAAATGAAATTGAAACGGCCGAGCCGCTCCTGTTCATGCTCCGCCGCTTTTTGGAGCAGCTCGCAGTGCGGTTGAGCGCGATTTATCTCGTCGCAAAAGAACTGACGCTACGAATCACTTTTGCAGGCAAACACAATTACGAGCGGGTTTTCAAAATTCCGCAGCCGACCAATGATGTCGATCTTCTCTTCCGCATGCTGTACACGCATCTGGAGAATTTTAAATTGGAGCATCCGATCATTGCTGTCGCGCTTAGTGCGCAGCCAATTAAACCCGCCAGGGAACAATTCGGATTATTTGAAACCACATTACGCAATCCCAATCAGCTTTATGAATCGCTGGCGCGATTGACCGCATTCCTCGGCGCTGATCGAGTCGGCACGCCGGTTTTGGAAGAGACCCATCGACCGGATGCATTTCGAATGGAACCGTTCACGTGGCATGCTGTAGTGTCCGTTGTCCCCAGCGGACAAGCTTCCCATGCGCTGAGGACAGCGCACACTACAGCAGCGCTACGAAGATTTCGGCCCGCCGCACCTGCATCAGTCTTGTTGGATGAAGACACGCCTGCGCACGTTCGCGGCGTAGATTCCTGCGGCAAAGTCGTTAGGCAACACGGCCCCTATTTGTCTTCTGGAAATTGGTGGGACGAAAAATGGTGGACGCGCGCCGAATGGGATCTGCAACTGGAGGACGAGAGTTTGATTCGGTGCCACGAGAGCGAAGGAACTTGGAACATTGATGGAATCTATGACTGAAATTGTCATCTCGAGCGGGGCGAGGGATCTCATAACAAGGCGATCGATCACTCTCAGTCTCCAGCGTGATCAATGCGCCGTAGGGAAGATCTTTCGCTTGCGCTCAGGATGACATGCCATGTGTTACATCGAGTTACATGCGTGCAGCGCGTTTAGCTTTTTGCGGGGCGGTTCGTTCCCGGAGCAATTAGCTGAAGTCGCGGCCGAGTTGGAAATGGTGGCGATGGCTTTGCTCGATCGCAATGGCATTTACGGCGCACAACGATTTTCTGTCGCCGCGCGGGAAAATAATGTGCGGCCGATCATCGGCTG
>Ga0137381_10002077_pt1 | contig 13834 bp, 9 predicted proteins | sample SagtaG_16_FD_104808 | JGI IMG/M metagenome (GOLD analysis project Ga0137381, IMG submission 104808) | Vadose zone soil microbial communities from Sagehorn Ranch, Mendocino, California, USA - Sage2_L_115_16 metaG | ecosystem: Environmental > Terrestrial > Soil > Vadose zone | place: USA... | reverse complement strand
GCGCGCATCGCGTGGCGCACGCGCTGCAGGCGGGGACCGTCTATGTCAACTGCTACAACGTGGTCGACCCGGCGACGCCGTGGGGCGGTTACAAGCAGAGCGGATGGGGACGCGAGCTTGGGCCTCACGCGCTCGACCTCTACACCGAGATCAAGAACGTCATCGTCGACATCTCCTAGCCTCGCCGGTGATCACGACGATCCTGGCCGCTCTGCTGGCCGCCATTCACCTGGCCATCCAGGCGGCGGTGCCGGCGGTCAACCCGGCGGACGTGTTCCAGCGGCCGCTTTCGTCGTGGGCTCCGCACTGCCTGGGATTTGGGAGTCAGTGGCGGTACTGCAACGGGGTGGCCCTGCGGGCGTGCCCGAGTGGGGCGGTGTGGCTGCACACGGGGGCCGACATCGTGGCCCGGGTTGGCGAGCCCGTGATGGCGGCGGGGGACGGGACGATAGTGGGCTACTCGATCGATCCGCAGTTTCGCGGGGGCGTGCTCGTCCGGCACCGGACGACGTTCGGGGTGGTGATCACGCAGTACTGGCACGTGTGGCTGGGGGCGGGATTCGATGTCGGCTCGAGTGTCAAGCGAGGTCAGGTCTTCGCGACGATCGCCGACATGGGGACGCGGACCCACTTCCACTTCGCGGTGTTCAAGGGCGACCTCGAGGCGCACGCGTGGAATGGCGCGCTGCCGCCGTCGCCGTGCTCAGGCTTCCCGGCGTTTCCGTACCGGTTCGTGGATCCGAACGCGTTCCTGGCGGCCCACCTGGCCTGAATTGCCGCGACTGCCGGCAGCCGCGGCCTACGCGGCGGCGGGATGCCCGCGAGCGCCGGCACTCGCGGTTTAGCGAATCAAGCAGGGCGCTTACTCGTCGTACGCCAGGTTCGGGCGCAGCCAGCGCTCCGCCTCGGCCGCCGTCATCCCCTTCCGCCGCGCGTAGTCCTCGACCTGGTCACGACCGACCTTGCCGACCATGAAGTAGCGCGACTGCGGGTGCGCGAAGTACAGCCCGGAGACCGCCGCGGTGGGCGTCATCGCGCCGCTTTCCGTGAGGTCCATCCCGATCGACCGGGCGTCCAGGAGCGAGAAAAGCGTCTGCTTCTCGGAGTGGTCGGGGCAGGCGGGATAGCCGAACGCCGGCCGGATGCCGCGGTACTTCTCGGCGAGCAGCTGCTCGTTCGCCTGCCTCGGCCCGGACTCGTACCACGAGCGCCGGACCTGCTCGTGCAGGTACTCGGCGAACGCCTCAGCCAGCCGGTCGGCCAGCGCCTTGACCATGATCGCCCGGTAGTCGTCATGCTCGGCCACAAAGCGACCCGACAGCTCGTCGACTCCGAGGCCCGCGGTCACCGCGAAAGCGCCTAGATGATCACCCGCCGGCGCGACGAAATCGGCCAGCGACAGGTATGGCTTGTCGTCGCCGTGGTGGACCTGCTGGCGCAGCATCGGGAAACGAACGCCGTTGTCGAGCGCGACGTCGTCGCCGTCCGCGTGCGCGGGCCAGAACCCATACACGCCGCGTGCCTTCAGCCAGCCGTGCTCCTGGATCTCGTCCAGCAATTCCTGCGCGTGCGCGAACAGCTCCCGCGCCGCCGCGCCGTGCGAAGGGTTGTCCAGGATCGCGGGGTACTTGCCCTTCAGCTCCCACGCGTGGAAGAAGAACGTCCAGTCGACGTATTCGCGCAGCTCCGCGAGCGCCGGTTCGATGGGCTTCTTGCCGGTGAAGGGAGGCTTCGGCAGGTCCCCAAACGGCAGGCGCAGCCGTTTCGCGCGCGCTTCGTCAAGCGAAAGCAGCGGGCGGCGGGACGATGAATGCTGCGCGCGCAGCTTCTCTTGCAGCGCGACGTTGTCCCGCTCGAAACGGTCACGGCGACCGTCGTCGAGCAGGTCGGAGACAACGCCGATCACGCGGGATGCGTCCAGCACGTGCACCGTCGTGCCGTCGTAAGCGGGCGCGATCCGCACCGCGGTGTGCTGCTTCGAGGTCGTCGCGCCGCCGATGAGCAAAGGAATGCGGAAATCGCGCCTGGTCATCTCCTTCGCCACGACCACCATCTCGTCGAGCGACGGTGTGATCAGCCCTGAGAGCCCGACCACGTCCGCGCCCAGCTCGACCGCGGTGTCGAGGATCTTGTCCGCCGGCACCATCACACCAAGGTCGTGGACCTCGTAGTTGTTGCACGCGAGCACCACACCGACGATGTTCTTGCCGATGTCATGGACGTCGCCCTTCACGGTCGCGAGCACGAGCCTGCCGCGGACATGGGAATCGCCGCCGGCCTCTTTCTCCGCCTCCATGAAAGGCTGCAGATATGCGACCGCGCGCTTCATCGCCCGCGCGCTTTTCACGACCTGCGGAAGGAACATCTTGCCGGCGCCGAAGAGGTCGCCGACGACCTTCATCCCGTCCATCAGCGGGCCCTCGATGACGAGCAGGGGCCTGCCGTACTTGACCCGCGCCTCTTCCGCGTCCTTTTCTATGTAGGCGACCTCGCCGTGGAGCACCGCGTACTTCAGGCGCTCCTCGACCGAGCCCTCGCGCCACGCCGTGTCGACCTCGCGCTTCGACCCGCCGCCCGAAACGGACCTGGCGAGCTCGACCAGCCGCTCGGTCGCGTCCGGCCGGCGGTCGAAGATCACGTCCTCGACCATCTCGAGCAGATCTTTCGGGATGTCCTCATAGACGACGAGCTGGCCCGCGTTGACGATGCCCATGTCCAGGCCCGCGCGGATCGCGTGGTAGAGAAAGGCGGAGTGGATCGCCTCGCGCACGCGGTCGTTGCCGCGGAACGAGAAGGAGAGGTTGGAGATGCCGCCTGACACATGCACGCCGGGGCACAGGCGCTTGATCTGCCGAGTCGCCTCGATGAACGCCTTGGCGTACTGCGAGTGCTCCTCGATCCCCGTCGCGATGGGAAGAATGTTGGGGTCGAAGATGATGTCTTCGGGCGGCAAGCCGACCTTGTCGACCAGCAACCGGTATGCGCGGGTGCAGATCTCGACCTTGCGCTCGACGGTGTCGGCCTGGCCCACCTCGTCGAACGCCATGACGACCAGCACGGCTCCGTACTCGCGGACCTTCCGGGCCTGCTCCAGGAACGGCCCTTCGCCGCCTTTCAGGCTGATCGAGTTGCAGACGCCCTTGCCCTGAAGGCACTTGAGGCCGGCCTCGAGCACCGACCATTTCGAGCTGTCGACCATGATCGGGATCCGCGCCACCTCGGGCTCCGTCGCGAGCAGGTTGAGGAACCGGACCATCGCCTGCTCCGAGTCGAGCAGGTCGGCGTCCATGTTCACGTCGAGCAGGTTTGCCCCGCCGCGGACCTGGTCGAGCGCGACCTGGACGGCGCCGCCGAAGTCGCCCGATTCGATCAACCGGCGGAAGCGGATCGAGCCGGTGACGTTCGTGCGCTCGCCCGCGACCACGAAACCCGAATCGGGCCCGATCTCGAACGGCTCGAGGCCGCTGAACCGGGCCCGCGGCACGCGCGTGGGAACCTGGCGCCGTGGTACGCCTTCCAGCGCGTCGCGGATCTGGCGGATGTGCTCTGGACCGGTTCCGCAGCATCCGCCGGCGGCGTTGAGGAGGCCGGCCCGGGCGAACTCCTCAAGGAGCTTGCTCGTCGTGGGGGGCTGCTCGTCGTAGCCGCCGAACGCGTTGGGCAGGCCCGCGTTCGGATAGCAGACGACGTAGACGGGCGCGACCCGCGACATCGCCTCGACGTACGGCCGCATCTCGGTGGCGCCGAGCGAGCAGTTGACGCCCGCGGCGAAAGGCTGCGCGTGCTCGACCGAGGTCCAGAACGCCTCGACCGTCTGGCCCGAGAGGTTGCGGCCGCTTCGGTCGACGATCGTCACCGACACGAAGAGAGGCAGGTCCGGCGCGACCTCTTTGACCGCCGCGATCGCGGCCTTGCCGTTGAGCGTGTCGAAAACGGTCTCGATGAGGAGGAAGTCGACGCCGCCCTCCTTCAGCGCGCGCGCCGCCTCCGCGTAGCCGTCGCGCAGCTCGTCGAATGTCACCTCGCGATACGAGGGATCGTCGACGCGCGGTGAGAGCGACAGGGTGACGTTGGTCGGGCCCAGCGAGCCGGCGACGAAGCGATTCTCGAAATCGTCCGCGACCGTGCGCGCCAGGCGCGCGCCCGCAACGTTCATCTCGTACACGTAATCCTCGAGGCCGTAGTCGGCCTGGGAGACGCGCGTCGCGGTGAAGGTGTTGGTGGTGATGATGTCGGCTCCGGCCTCGAGGTAGTCACGGTGCACGTGAGTCACGAGCGCCGGCTGCGTCAGGCAGAGGACGTCGCTGTTGTTGCGAAGTGGCTTGGGGTGGTCGCGGAATCGTTCGCCGCGGAACTCGGCGTCGCTGAGGCCTTTGTGCTGGAGCATCACGCCCATCGAGCCGTCGAAGATCGCGATCCGCTGCTCGAAGAGCAGATCGAGACGCTCGTGAACGGAGGTTGCCACCGCCATGGTGACCCCTAAGCCTACGTGAGGGTCAGTCTCCCACGGGACTCCAGACCTCGAAGCGCCCGTCGTCGTACAGGAGCCTCCGCCCGCTCCCCGGCAGCGCGTCGAGAGCCGCCTGGCGCTGATCTGGATGGGTCGGACCGCTGAGGTACGCCTGGCGGTCGATCACCACGTAGCACGAGCCGTCGAGCCGGTCGGGGAAGTCGTTGATGGTGTGCCGGTTGGCGAGCCACACCGCCAGCCCGTCATCGGCGTTGACCGGCGCGTTGGCCGGGATCATCGCCGTCGCGTTCTGCAGCTCGGCGACGGTGTACGGATGCGTGTAAAGCGCGGTGTCCCCGCGCAGCGCCGGCGGGAAGCGGCCGATCGTGAAGCCGAGGAAGAGCGCCGGCAGCACCATCGCTGCCGCCCAGGCGGGTTTCACGGAGCTCCGAAGGATGTAGTTCCTCGCCCCCACGCCGCCGGCGACGATGAACGGGAACAGCAGAAGAAGGACGTAGTGGAGGTTGAGGATGTTCTGCGGGTTGTGGCCGCTCAGCACGTTCGCGAGGTAGGGAGGGATCACGAGCAGCAGCCAGCGCGGCGCGAAAAGCGGCATGCACGCCATCGAGGCGAAGATCGCCGCGACCACGATGACCGCGGTCGGCCGGAAGAGCGCCTCGACGACCGTGAGCGGCGTCAGCGGCATGCTCGAGTCGAGCCCGATCAGCCAGCGGTAGTAGACGAAGTCGGTGTAGCCGCCGTTGCGGAAGTGCTGCTGCACGATCCCGGTGCCGATCAGGAACCACGCGCCGGCGAGGTAGATGATGAACCGCCATCGCTTCTTCACCTCAGGCGCGCCGTAGGAGGACATCAGGAGGCCCAGCACGCCGATCGTGTAGACCTGATCCTCCTTGCAGGCCAGCGTGACGATGCACAGGCACCACATCACCACCCGATGGCCGCGGATTCCGGCCCACGCCGCGAGCAGCGCGAGGGCGAGCGCCATGTTCTCGGGGTGGAAGAAGTCGCGTGCGGCCTCCTGGATCGCGAACCAGAACGGGATCGGCGCCGAGAGCGCGACCGCGACCCATTTCGACTCCGGCCGGTCAGCCGGCAGGAGCGCGCGAAGGAACAGGTAGCCGGCCGGCGCCGTGGCCGCGAGGCCGGCCGAGGAGAAGATGAGCAGCACGATGGGGCTCGGCCAGATCTTCTCGACGGCGGCCAGGACGACGAAGATCAGCTCGAAGTGGATGCCGAGAAAGTCCGCCCGGGCGAAGCTCGAGTAGAAGCCCTGGCCCTGCGTGATGTTCCAGATCACCTGCTGGTCGTAGGCGAAGTCCCACGCCGAGCCGGTCATGCCGTAGAGGCGCTGCAGCTCGCCGCGCAGGGTCCAGGCAAAGGCGATCGCCGCCGCCAGCAGCGGAATCGCGGCGAAGACCCACCACGCCTCGTCGGCGGTGGCCTCGGATTTGACGTTCGGCATCGGCGCCGCCTGCACTGCCACGAGGTCGGAGCTTAGCAAGGCATAATCCGAGGACATGGCCCGCCACGCCGCCAGCGAGACCCCGTACGTCTCGGCGATCGTCCTGGTCTACAACGAGGTCGACAGCGTCGAGCCATTGCATCGCGAGCTGGTCGGCGTGCTCGAAGGGCTCGGCACATCCTTCGAAGTGATCTACGTCGACGACGGAAGTCGTGACGGAAGCACCGAGAAGCTGGGGCAGCTCGCCTCACGCGACGGCCGCGTTCGCGTGGTCAGCTTCCGCCGCAACTTTGGCCAGACGGCGGCGGTGCAGGCGGGGATCGACCACAGCCGCGGCGCGGTGCTGGTTTTCCTCGACGGCGACATGCAGAACGACCCGCACGACATCCCGCATCTCCTCGCCAAGATCGACGAGGGCTACGACGTGGTCAGCGGCTGGCGCCGCAACCGCCACGACGCCGCGAGCCGCGTGGTGCCGTCGAAGATCGCGAACTGGATCATCGCGCGCGTCACCGGTGTCCCACTGAGCGACTTCGGTTGCACGCTCAAGGCCTACCGCCGCGATGTCATCCAGGACGTGAGGCTCTACGGCGAGATGCATCGCTTCATCCCCGTCTACGCGGCGATGACGGGCGCGCGCATCACCGAGCTGCCGGTCAATCACCGGCCGCGCACGTACGGCAAGTCGAAGTACTCGCTGTCGCGCACGTCGCGCGTGATGCTCGACCTGATCACGGTCAAGCTCCTCGGCAGCTACTCGACCAAGCCGATGTACTTCTTCGGCTTCGCCGCCTTCGGGCTGTGGGCGATCGCGGCCGTCCTCGCCGCGATCGTGCTCCTGCAGAAGGTGCTGCCGCCCTACGTCTACGCCCACAACAACCCGCTTCTCCTGTTGTCCGTGGTGGTGTTCATCGTCGGCGTGCAGTTCATCCTGATGGGCCTGCTCGCGGAGCTCTCCATCCGCACGCTGCACGAGTCGCAGTCGAAGCCCACCTACGTCGTGCGCGAGGTCATCGAGCGGACGTCGCACCGGCAGGCGGTGACGAACGGGAGACCCGCCGTCCGGGCGAGGTAGGTGATTCGCCAAACGTAGCCAGTTGCCCGTTTGCGCAAAACGGGTCAAATCCGGACGACCAATGCATCCGGTTTGCGCAAAAAGGGTAATTTCGGTTAGATGTGCGGCATCTGCGGCGTCGCGGGCGGGGATCCCGCGCGCGGAGGCGAGCTTGTCGCCCGGATGTGCTCGGCGATGGCCCACCGCGGGCCCGACGACGAAGGCTCGGTCCATCTCGACGGCGTAACGCTCGGCATGCGCCGGCTGTCGATCATCGACCTCGCCGGCGGGCACCAGCCGATGCACAACGAGGACTCGACCGTGTGGATCGTCCAGAACGGCGAGATCTTCAACCACCGCGAGGTGCGCGAGCAGCTGCTCGCCGCGGGCCACGTGTTCACCACGCAGGCCGACACCGAGGTCATCGTCCACGGCTGGGAGGAATGGGGCGAGCAGATGGTCGAGCGCCTCAACGGCCAGTTCGCGTTCTGCCTCCTGGACCACAACAAGAACGTGCTGTTCCTCGCGCGCGATCGAATGGGCATCAAGCCGCTGCACTACGCGATCTCCGGCGACCGGTTCGTGTTCGCATCGGAGCTGAAGGCGCTACTGCGCGACCCCGAGCTGCGCCGCGGCGTCGATCCCACGGCGCTCGACGAGTACCTGGCCTACGAGTTCGTCCCCTCGCCCCGCAGCATCGTCCGTGGGATCAGCAAGCTGCGCCCCGGCCACACCTTGACCTGGTCGCTCGCCGACCGCTGCGCGAAGATCCGGCAGTACTGGGCGCCACAGCTGAACGTCGACCTCGACGGAAAGTCGATGGATCTCGACGAGGAGTGCGCGCGTCTCCGCGACGTCCTCCGCGAGTCGGTCCGCAAGGAGCTCATCAGCGACGTGCCGCTCGGCGTCTTTCTGTCCGGCGGCATCGACTCGAGCGCGGTCACGGCGATGATGACGCAGCTCGGCGGAGACGTGAAGAGCTTCTCTGTTGGCTTTGCCGAGCGCTCCTTCGACGAGGCCCATTACGCGAGGCAGGTCGCGCGGCACCTCGGCACCGACCACCATGAGCTGACCCTCGAGCCGGCGATGATGCTCGCCCTCATCCCGCGCCTTTCGACGCTGCTCGACGAGCCGCTCGGCGACGCGTCGATCATCCCCACCTATCTGCTGTCTGCCTTCACGCGGCAGCACGTGACAGTGGCGCTGGGCGGCGACGGAGGGGACGAGCTGTTCGCCGGCTACCCGACGATGCAGGCGCACCGCCTCGCGGGCTGGTACGTGCGCGCGCCGGGTGTGGTGCGCCACGGCCTCGTCGAGCCGCTCGTGCGCAGGCTTCCGGTTTCGCACGACAACCTGAGCTTCGACTTCCGCGCCAAGCGTTTTGTCGGCGGCGCCGCCTACCCGGTGCCGGATCGGCATCAGCGGTGGATGGGCTCGTTCGCGCCCGAAGAGCGCGCCGCCATCCTCACCGCCGACGTCCATGGCGACGGGCTGGTCGACGAGTACCGGTCGCTGGACCCTCTCAACCAGGTGCTGATGCTCGACATGCGCCTCTACCTGGAGAACGACATCCTGGTCAAGCTCGACCGTGCGTCGATGATGGCGTCGCTCGAGGGCCGCGTGCCCCTGCTGAACAACGACTTCGTCGCCTACGCGACGGGGCTGCCGCTGCGGATGAAGCTGCGCGGGCTGCGCTCGAAGTACCTGCTCAAGCGCGCCCTGCGGGGCGTCCTTCCGGACCGCATCCTCGACCGGTCGAAGAAGGGTTTTGGAATCCCGGTGGCGGAGTGGTTCCGCGGGCCGCTGCGCGAGCAGCTGCTGAGCGTGCTTTCGCCGGAGCGGGTGAAGCGAGAGGGGTTCTTCGAGCCTTCGGTGGTCAGACGGCTGATCGATGAGCACCTCGATGGCCGGCGGGACAACCGCAAGCAGCTCTGGACGCTGTTCGCCTTCGAGATGTGGCTGGAGGGGTACTCGCGGGCTTAAGGCCCCTCACCCCGACCCTCTCCCCGATGGGGAGAGGGGGTTGCGCCCCTCGCCCCGACCCTCTCCCCGATGGGGAGAGGGGGAACGCTGGAGAATAATAGACCGACTGTCGGTCGGTCATAATGGCGGCACATGGCGCGGACCCTGAACCTGGCCGTCCACACGGTGCGCCGCGAGGCGTTCGTCGAGGCCGCCCAGCGCCTGATGCAGACCAGGGGCTGGGAGCAGATGAGCATCCAGGACGTCCTCGACGAGGTCGAGGCTTCTCGGGGGGCCTTCTATCACTACTTCAAATCGAAACAGGCGCTGCTCGAGGCGGTCATCGAGCGAATGGTCGACGCCGGCCTCGGCTCGATCCAGCCGATCGTCGATGACGCCAACCTGCCCGCCGGGGCCAAGCTCGCCCAGGTGTTCGGCGGCATCGGCCGGTGGAAGACCGACCGCCAGGACCTCATCCTCGCCTTCCTCGACGTCTGGCTGTCCGACGACCACGCGGTCGTGCGCGAGCACTTCCGCCGCGAGCTCGTGAGCAGGTTCGTCCCGGTGCTGGCCAGGATCGTCCGCCAGGGGGTCGAGGAAGGAAGCTTTCACGTCCAGTCGCCGGACGAGACGGCGCGCGTCCTGATGATGCTGCTCCAGGGCGTGCAGGAGGAGGCGACGAACCTTTTCGTCGCCCGACAGCAGAACACCATCGCCTACGAGGAGGTCGTGTCGCGGCTTGCCGCGTACACCGGCGCGTTCGAGCGGCTCCTGGGGGTGGAGGCAGGGTCGATCAGCCTGATCGACCGCTCAATTCTGGAAGCGTGGTACGGGAGCCCGATAAGGAGGCCAAATGGCGGCGATCATCGAAGTTGACAGGCTCAGCAAGAGCTACGGCGGGAAGCGGGGCATCGTCGACGTCTCCTTTCAGGTCGCGGAGGGCGAGGTCTTCGGGTTCCTCGGCCCCAACGGCGCGGGCAAGACGACGACCATCCGGATCCTCATGGCGCTCATCCGCTCGGACGGCGGCACGGCCCGAATCGCCGGCCTCGATTGCTGGAAACAGTCGCTCGAGATCAAGCGCCTGGTCGGCTACGTGCCCGGCGAGCCTTCGCTCGACCCCAACCTAACCGGCGGCCAGATCCTCGAATACTTCGGTCGCTTGCGCGGAGGCGTCGACCAGGCCTACCTGAGGCGGCTGATCGAGACCTTCGACCTCGACACGAGCAGGAAGTTTCGCCAGTACTCGACCGGCAACAAGCGCAAGGTCGTGCTCATCCAGGCCCTCATGCACCGCCCGCGCGTGCTCATCCTCGACGAGCCGACGAGCGGACTCGACCCCCTCAACCAGCAGCAGTTCGACGCCCTGGTCAAGGAGGCGCGAGAGGAGGGGCGCACAATGTTCCTCTCTTCGCACGTCTTGAGCGAGGTCGAGAAGACGTGCGAGCGCGTGGGCATCATCCGCGAGGGCCGGCTCGTCCGCGTTGGCGGCGTGCACGAGTTGAAGGACATCAAGCGCTACGAGGTCACGATCTCTTTCGCGCAGCCTGTGCCGGCCGACGTCTTCAAGTCGGTGGACGGCGTGATCGAGGTGGAGCCGCTGAGCAATGGGCACGCCGTGCGCATAGCCATCCAGGGACCGGCCGACGCCGTCGTCAAGGCGGCGGCGCGTTACCCCGTCGTGTCGCTCACGAGCTACGAGCCGAGCCTCGAGGACGTGTTCCTGAGGTACTACGAGTCGGATGGGCATCCGGCGCCGAAGGAAGCCGCCCGTGTTTAGCAGCATCTTCCTGAAGACCCTGCGCGACTACCGGGTTGCGATCCTCGGCTGGGGCGTCGGCATGGGCCTGGTCATCACGTCCCCGATGGCGAGCGTGGCCAGCTTGATCAGCACCCCCGCACAGCGCGTCGCGCTGGCCAAGCTGGCCGCCCAGTTCGCCTGGGCCGCCGACCCCGTCGCCGCGGGCACCATCGGCGGCTACGCGACCTTCAAGATCGGCATCTTCGTCTTCCTTGTGTGTGTCTGGCCGCTGCTTGCCGCCAGTCGCACGCTGCGCGGCGAGGAGGACCGCGGTTCGCTCGACGTGCTTCTCTCGATGCCGCGCACGCGGGCGCGGGTCGCACTGGAGAAGATCGCGGCGCTGTGGACGGCGCTGGTCGCCATCGGCGCGATCACGGGCGTGATGGCGTACCTGGGCGGGAGGGCGTTCAAGGCCGACTTCACGCTGGTCGACGGCCTGCTCTTCGGACTCGACCTGACGCTGATCTGCATGGTCTTCGGCGGCGTGGCGCTCTTGATCTCCCAGTTCACGCACGAGCGCGGCCCCGCCGCGAGCGCGACCGGCTTCCTGCTCGTCGTCTTCATCGTCATCGACATGGTCCACCGCGTCGTGCCGAACACCGAGTGGTTCTCGCGCTTTTCGCCGATCTACTACTACAACCTGAGCAAGCCGTTGATCCCCAGCTTTGGCACCAGCGCCGGCGGCCTGCTGGTGCTGTTCGGTCTGGCTGTCGTCCTGACCGCAGCGGGGATCTGGCTCTTCGTCCGCCGTGACGCGGGCGACGTGGTGCGGATCCCGCTGATCCCGGTCCGCCCGGCGCTAACCAGCCGGGCCCTGCCGGCGGGCGACTGGTCCCTCCGGTCGATCTATGCCCGCAGCCTGGGCATGATCGCGTTCCCGACGTTCTGGTGGACCCTCCTGATCGCCGGCTTTGCAGCGTGGATGGTGGTCGTGGTCCAGCAGATGGTGAGCAGGCTCAACGACATCCTGAACAGCGTGGGAAGCGGCTCGCCGGCGCTGACCATCCTCAAGAACATCGGGGGAGGATCCACAGGCCTGAACGCCATCTTCCTCGGGGCCATGTTCGAAATCCTGCCCGTGCTGCTGATGGCCTTCGCCGTCACCCAGGTCAACCGCTGGGCCTCCGACGCGGACGAGGGCCGGCTGGAGATCATCCTGTCGACCCCCCAGTCGCGCGCGCGAGTCCTGCTCGGCCGCTTCACGGCGCTGGCCACCGCAACCGTGATCGTCGGCGTCGTCACCCTGGCCGCGTCTGCCATCGCGGCGCAGGCGGCGGGGGTCAAGCTCGACTCCACCAACCTGGCGGAGGCCAGCCTGGGCATGATCCCGCTCGGCCTCTTGATCGCGGCGATCGGGTACCTGGCGGCAGGCTGGCTGCGGACCGCCGCCGACACAGGGCTGCTCAGCTTCGTCCTGGCGGCCTGGTTCTTCATCAGCTTCATCGGACCCGACCTCAAGTGGCCGGACGCGACCCTCCGCCTGTCCGCCTTCTACTACTACGGCACCCCGCTCACCCACGGGCTCCAGCTCGCGAACATCGCGGTCGTGGTCGCCGTGGGCGCGGCCGCCCTGGCCCTGGGCGTCCTCAGGTTCGCGCGCAAGGACATCGCCACCTGACCCGGCGCACGCACTCCGCACACGAGTCTTAACAGTTCCTTAAGAGGCGACCGAAAAGTTTGCGAGTAGCGTTGTCGAACCGCTGGGGTTGAGGGTCGTTCGGCAACGACTACTTGGGAGGGTTGGGAAGCAAGTGAAGAGGGTGGTTTTGGCCGCGGCATTGGCGGCCGGGCTTTTGCTGAGCTCGCCTGCGAGCGCGGGTGCGTGGGCGACGTACTGCGACTGGGACCCGCTCGTGCTCATCGTCACGCCGTCCGGCCACGTTGTGCCCGTCTACGACAGCGTCTGGACGTCGAGCCTGCTCGACCTCGGCCTGCCCCTGGAGAGCTACAAGACGACCCGGGTGTACGACGCCGCCGGCAGGCCGGAAACGGCCGTCGACATGGAGATCTACGTGCCCACCGGGCTCCTGTTCCGGTACCAGGTGCACGACATGGTGACGAGCGGCTTGCTCGGCACCGGCGCCGTGTACGCGCAGGCGAACGGAACCAGCGGCTCCCCCGTCCACCTCAAATTCGTCCTGCCTATCTCCTGAGCATGGCGCCCCGGCGACGGTCTGAGCTCTTCCGGCTGGGTATCGGGCTGGTTGCGCTCGGCACCTTCGCCGCGACGCTCGGCCGGTGGAGCCCTGCCTCCGCCGAGTGGTGGCTGATCGCCTCGCTGGCGGCGGCCGGGATCCTGGCGCTGGAGTTCCCGCTGCACATCAGCCTGAGCGTCAAGGTCAGCGTCGCGAGCGCGGTTTTCTTCGCCGCGGTGCTCCTGCTGCCGGTGTGGGAGGCGGCCGCGCTGGTCGGCGCGCTGCAGGCGGTGGACATCTGCGTCGCCGCCTACCGCAAGATCCGGCGGACGGGCGAGCGGCCCCCTCGCGCGGTCGCCATCAACGTCCTGTTCAACGGCGCCCAGGCGTACCTGGCTGCCGCGCTCGGGGGGCTGCTGCTGCTCGCGGGCGGCGTGTCCGCCCGGTCCGGCCTCGCCGGGCCGCTCGACGCCCTGCTCCTCGTGCTCGCGGCGGCACTGATCTTCGCGACCAACATATTCCTGGTCTCGGTCGCCGCCGGGCTCGCGACATCGCGCAACCCGATTCACCTGTTCGTCAACACCAACCGCCTGGTGTACGTCCAGTTCGCCAGCCTCTATCTGCTCGGTGCCGCCGCGGCGTTCGCGTCGGTGCACTTCGCGTGGCTGCCGCTGCTGGCCATCGTCCCGGCAGCGCTCGTCTACCACTCGCTCCGGAAGCGCGTCGAGATGCGCCGCGACGCCATGCGTGCGATGGAGCGCATGGCGGACGAGGTCGACCGGCGCGACCCTTACACCTTCAACCACTCGCAGCGTGTCGCCATCTACACGCACGCGATCGGGCGCAAGCTGGGCTTCAGCTCGAGCGAGGTCGAGCTGCTCGCGCTCGCCGCGAAGGTGCACGACATCGGCAAGATCCGCATCCCGGACGCCATCCTGCTCAAGCCGGG
>Ga0137381_10002059_pt1 | contig 13865 bp, 8 predicted proteins | sample SagtaG_16_FD_104808 | JGI IMG/M metagenome (GOLD analysis project Ga0137381, IMG submission 104808) | Vadose zone soil microbial communities from Sagehorn Ranch, Mendocino, California, USA - Sage2_L_115_16 metaG | ecosystem: Environmental > Terrestrial > Soil > Vadose zone | place: USA... | reverse complement strand
TACCTTCTATGAAAAGGCGAACTTCACTCTGACAGGACTCAACGGATTCACCGGAACAATACAAGTCACGGCCGCGCCCTCCACGGGCCTCATGTGTAACCCGATCAGTCCCTCTAGCCTAACCTTCGGCTCGTCTCCCCAAAACGCCACTCTGTCATGCACCGCGTCTACAAACGGCACGTTTCAGGCAACAGTCACTGGAACCATAGGAACGCTCACGCACTCGGCAATGGCCAAGTTCATCTTCGGTAAAGACTTCAACATCACATCCCAATCTCCCGCCCCAGTCAACGTCAACGTAGCCGCCTCGGTGACCGTCACCCTGAACGCGATCAACGGATTCACCGGAACTGTCGACCTCACGGTAAGTGTGGCTTCAGGATTATCATGCCAGCCGATAAGCCCGCCCAGCGTCGTCTTCGGCACAAACCCACAGACCGCAACGTTGTCATGCAAGTCTTCAACCGCGGGACTCTACAACGCAACCATAACAGGAACCAGCGGCCTACTAGTCCATAACACCACCGTCACGTTCACAATTAAGGACTTTACCATAGCAGCAACATCCGAAACTACTCCACTAAACATAGCCGTCAACTCCACCATCACACTGACTGCACTGACAGGATTCACAGGCACTATCACCCTCACCGATACTTTACCGTCCGGCCTCACCTGCAACCCGATCAATCCATCAACAATGACATTCGGCACAACACCACAGACAGCTAGACTCTCCTGCAAGTCGTCGGTGGCCGCGATCTACACCGTGATGATAAACGCAACCATCGGAGGCCTGTTTCATACAACAACGGCCACATTTACCATCGGAACCGACTTCAGTATCACCGCAACCTCTCCCGCAGGGATCTCTGGCCAAACAGTAACCTCGACGATAACCCTGACCTCGATCAACGGCTTCGCAGGAACGGCAATCATATCAACCATACCCCCGTCAGGACTCAGCTGCTCGCTAAACCCGTCAAGCCTGACGATCAACTCCACCGATCCTACCGCAACCGCCATCCTATCATGCATCCCGGTCGCAGCAGGCAACTATACTCTAACAGTCACGGGAACATTCAGTACGCTCAGCCACACGGCAACGGCTAACTTCACAATCACTGATTTCACTATCACGCCCATCAGCATTCCTGCCACTGTTATCGTGGGCAAATTGTCAAACGTGACAATGGCCGTTACCGGACAGAACGGATTCACTGGCACCGTATATCTCCTTACTAGCCCTGACTCTGGCCTGACATGCCAGCCCATTAGTAGCAGCGGGACGCTCCCACCCAACTTCACGACAAGATTCTCATGCACCGCCGCAATCGCGGGACGGTACAGCCTGACCGTAACCGGCTCCACGACGAACGCGTTCGGCACAGCTCAACGCTCGAAGACAATAACGTTCAACATAATAGACTTCACAATCTCAGCCTCTAATCCGACAGCCAATCCAGGCACCTCTTCCATCTCAACAATAACCCTCACCAGCGATAATGGATTCGCTGGAACCATATCCCTCTCGGATACTGTACCCACCGGCCTTTCGTGTAACACTCTCAATCCGACGAGTGTATCAGTGCCGCCGGATGCGACTGCAAGCCTCTCCTGCACCAGCACCAGTCCCGGCCTATTCCAAGTGATAATCACTGCAACGAACGGGACACTAACCCATACAATAACAGCAGTCATCACCTACTCCGACTTCACAATCTCAGCCAGTCAGCCTGCAACGGTCGCTGTCGGAAGCCAGACGAACAGCACGATCACATTAACCGGAATCAACGGGCTCATGGGCACCATATCCCTCTCTCCCCCCAGCGCACCATCAGGCGTCTCCTGCGGCTCAGTAAGCCCCTCTAGCCTCACCTTCGGCACGAGCCCACAGAAAGCCTCATTCTCATGCAGCTCTCTGACAGCTGGAACCTACACGGTAAGTGTGACAGGTACCATCGGGTCCTTCAGCCACACCACGACATTAACACTGACTATCGCGGACTTTAGCATCAGTATCAGCCCGACCGCAACATTCATCGTCTCACAGGGCGGGAGCAACACGACAAATATCCAGCTGACAAATATCGGACCGGTCTCCGAGAACATCACCCTCACCGCACCAGTGACGCCTACAGGTCCCGGTACTAGTCTGAGCCAGACGATCGTGAGGCTGAGCCCAAGCCAAACGGCAAGCATAACGTTGACCGTTATCGGCCTTACAGCGACGCCGGGAAGTTACACAGTCCTAGCAAACGCAACACTGTATGGGCTGGTAAGATCCCTCGCGGTCACGGTGACAATAATCCTGCCAGTCATCAGCTTCGTCTCGGTCAGCACGCCCTCGAGCACGAGTCAGTCCGGAGAAAAGGTAGACGTCACCGTGGACGTTTTTAATCCCTCGACGATAGCCCTCAGCTTCAACCTCACCCTTGACGTTAACCAGGTGAGCGTGGATGTGAAGCCGTTGACCCTGCAGCCGGGCCAGGACAGCGGCCCGATCATACTCACATGGGACACCACTAGCTACGCGGCGGGAAATTATACGATAACAGTTAGACTAGTTGATGCTGAGACGACGGGCACCCCGCCGATCAGCCCACAGCTCGCCGTGACGTCCAGACAGGCCGGTATGGTGCAGCTTTCCGCCGCTGCCCCGAGCCAGCCCATACCTGGAGGACTAACAACGATCGTCGCGATCGTCCTAGCCGTGATCGCGGCCATAATCGTAGGAAGGCTTCTCTTGAGAAGAAGAAAACCGGGCTCGCAGACAACAACTCAGGCCTAATCCGAGAAGAGATAGGAAATCTTCAGCGGGGCTTGCCGCCGTTTCGAAGAGACGACTTAGTCGCGGTTGTTGAGTCTCTACGTCTCTGCTTCACTAGCTTGTAGGCGATCAGGGCCAGCATCAGCCCAATACCCAGAAGCAGCGATGCGATGAAGATCAGGTCCGAATAGTTCGGGGGTAACGGGGGAGGAAGATCGACAGTCACATAGGCCGTGTCCAACACTTGCAAGCCGGCCGGTATCGTCTCGGACCTCGTCAGGTTCTCCACATTGCCGCCGTAGATCTTGAGATTATACGTCCCAGGTTTCAGGCTGAGAAATGTCACCTGATGGACCGCGCTGGGGACCTGTAGGGTGGAAACGAACGAACGGTTGCTAGTGCTCAGCTCTGCAAAAACACCGGTACCAATAGGATTCGCGTTGATGCTCTTGACCAGTACCAGGAGAGTGCTCAGGCCTGAGACTACGTCAACAACCCTAGTGACGATCCCCTTATTGCCGTTCGTGTCCGTGACCGTGAGCTGGACGGAATAATTCCCTGAGACCTGGTATACGTTATCCGGGGGAACTACTCCCGTACCGGTGTTGCCATCACCAAAGTCCCACGAGTAGGTTGAAAGCGCAACATTGCCAGTGTTGAAGCTATTACTTGCGTTAAAGTGTACGAGGGCTCCGGGAAGAACGACAGGGTAGAGGGTTGTTGGCCAGTAGTCGAAGAACGCGACTATTCCAGAGTTGCCAAAGACCGCTGCGAGACTGTAATCCTCGACCAGGGAACTCTGGGAGAACTGACCGCTCCCAGGATTTGCGAGGCGTGCAAAGGCGATACTGAAGAGACTCGTCCCGTTCCCCACGACAGTGAAGTTTTGACTAAAGAGGAGAAGATGCGACTGGCCTCCATAAACAAAGCTACTATCGAACTCTGTAAAGTGTACCTGCCCGACACCGCTAGCGCAGTCACCTTGGGTATTCCCCACCGGGATGCCATCGACGCACTCGGTTACGACGACTCCACTGGAGCCGAAGAGATTGTTTGCATAACTGGTGTTACCTCCTTGTAGGACCTGCGTCGTGAAGGGGTACGCGTGGGGGTTGGTGTAGTTCAGTTCGATGTCGATGCCGTTTATCATCTCGCCAGCCGCGAGGTCTAGCCAGACGCTGACGGTGATATTGTTCCTCGATCCTGGTGTGTAGACTGGACCGTTGGTCTTGACGGGGTCTACGTAGACTTTGGAAATGCTCTGCGCGTGGACGGGAAGTACTGGGGGAGCAAGCAACACAACCAGTGCGACTAGTATGAGAGATATTGTCTTCTGATGTTTCACTTGAAACGCTGCTCCTTCCTTGCTAGACGGTGCCTTCCTTACAGTTAAAGAATCAGCCAGAATATCGGCTTATCGGAGCCCAGACCATACAGTTGTAGAATGGCCAGTAAAGTTGAGACTCTTATGATGACTTGGCCTTGGTTGCTACTAGCCGGTTTCCCAAGGGTCCCTCCAAGAGCTTCACAGCGGAATCGAACTTTGTGAACATGGAGAACTCCAGCTTCTCACGGCCAGTCAGAATCGTCAGGTGGTTGCTGAAATCCCTCTGTACTAGCGTGACCCTCACGATCTCATCATAACGAATCTCAAAGTTGTCCTTGTCTACCCTTAGCAGTTGATCAGGCGTGAGGCTCTTAGAACTCCGCTTGGAAAGAGACTCCTTGCCGGTTCTAAGGAGATCCTCGAGCCCAGCGCGGAGACCCCCGAGAATGGCTGCCGCAGAATCGGTTCCCACACCCCTCTTCCCCAGATGAGCGACGATAATCCTGTTACTAGTCACGACCAGTCTGAGGCGCTCCACGCCCATGGTCAGTCTCGCCATGACCGAAAGCTCTCCCAACAAAACCTCCGAGGCAGGAGCCACAGTCCAAGCACCGGAGATCACGCCTGCCTCGCTTGCAGAAAACATCTTGGGTCGCGAAGACCTGCGTTTCTCAAAAAAACGGTATAGGGCAAGACGCCAACGAAAATAGATGGGGAGTCTCACAGCAACCATCACAACGGCATGACAACATGCCAAGACCTAAGGTGAAGAACCAAGACATCAAAAACGCGCCGCAGTTTTGCGGCAAAATACCAGGGCAGGAATGCAGTTACGAGTACGAGGACTGTCGCCGAATGGGCTCAGCCACTCACCTACAATATCCAATGACCCGATGTCTCGACGAACGTGCCAAGGTAGCTGACGAATTTGCTTTTTCCAACAAGTCTGTCCAAAGTTGTGCGCAGTCGAGCTAGGAAGTGGGCAGAAGCTTCAAGAATCCTTTCAGTCTCTATTGCTTGTACGCCCACCAAGGAGAGTGCGGCTCCAGCAATCGCGACTCAAAGACCCAGAACATTGTAAAATCCGGAAAATATCCAGGGCACAGTACTTGGCGGGCACGCAACCATTCCACCAATTCCCCTTGGAGGAAAAATCGTGTAGCTTGGTTCATGAAAGAGCAGCGTGAAAATCAGACTTCCGTCCAACGTGACCAGTGCGCCGTAGCGTGAGAAGAACGAAGAGACGCCGCCTGCCAACACGAATAGGAATGGCAAATACTGTTCGGAGAGCCAGACAATCACAAACGAATCACAAAACCATACCAAATACCAAGGCATGACAAGGCTGGCGAGTGTTAAGACTCCACCCGACAGGTTGAAGAGGTAACGTTTCAAGTGTAAGCGCTGGTCCACCAAGTTTCCGTGAAGGACGAGCCGTCGGTGACCTGTCCCAGACCCACGTTTTGAATCTGCTTACCTGTGGGGCCGTTGGTCATCAAATCCTCTTCAAAGGACCCGCCGTTGTACACGTTGTAGCATGGAACGGCCAGCAGGGGTTCGAAGAGGAGGGAGGATCGGAACCGTCAGTGCCACAGTCAGGGTTGAGGATACGGCTGGGCGACATACAATAATTTACGGCGTGAACACTGCCAATCGCCACCAGTGGCGTAGAATTTTCCCCATCTCCGAACCAAAAAGCCGTCCAAGAGAATACTGCCTCCTAAAAAGTAGATAATAATAGCCCCGGCAATTAGTCCAATTTCAAGTGAAGTCTGAGAGTCTATCTGACGAGGTCGACAAGCCTCGCAGCAGAGACCCCGAGAAGCAGTTGGCCTGATTATCCCCTGCAAAACGCCCTAGAATCGTCCTGGAATCAAAAACCTGTCTATTGCCATGTTAATCCTCTCGAATCGTCGATGACAAGCCAGCCGTCCATCCCGACATCCCCTGTTAACTCTGGCCATGTCCAGAAATCTAGAATATTTCTGAAACCGCTCGATCCTCCCGTGACAGATCCAGCCAGTCCCGGCACCTCGGTTCGAGGCCAACTGGACGTTTCAGAAAACTCTCTTTTCACTAACTATTTTTTTCTTGTTAGCCTTTTCTCGACCCTCCGGGGGTTGGACGTTTCTCCAGAATCCTTCACACTTTCACGATATAGTCCCAAACGTATGACCCAGTAGATGGGACCCAAACCCGAGAAAAACCCAGCGTGACGGCGTCTCACGCCTAAGCATCTGGGGACCCGGCTCGCCTACCCTCCAGCATCTAGCAGCTAGCAATCCATATAGCGGGTCAAGCCCGACCCTCGCCCCCGTCTGCCCCGGTGGCTCAGCCTGGTAGATGGCATAGGCCAGTAGAAAGCGTCGCCTTGGTAAGGCGAAGGCCGCGGGTTCAAAGGCCCAAGACACGGCTGAAAACCCCGCCCGGGGCTCCACACAAAAATCGGAAAACCCCATCTAAACTTATATCCCCCAGCTCCCCAACCCCGATCATATCTCAACAGGAAAATGAGGCCGTTGAAACTCTTCAACAGTCCTAAAACCTTCATGATCGCCCTAACACTCCTAGCAGTCCTCATCCTCCTACCCGTATTCAATCCAACCCTACAGCCCCGAAACCACCAAGACCCCGCCAGCCCCAAAAAACAAACCCAAGCCAGCACACCACTAGACCCTACAACACCTGAAGTCGTCCTCAGCCCCCACAACCAGTCCAGCCTCAGCGACACCCCCGATACAAAACTACCAATCAGCATCAACATCACGAACGGCCCATCAATCACCACCTTCGACATCATACTCCAGTACAACTTCACTATCCTCCACGTCACCAACGTCAACACAACCGGAGTACTCAACACCGCGGGCTCAGTCTCACTCATCGAAGAGTGCGTCCCAGAACTCGGGATCACCATAGGAAACTGCACACTCCCACCCGGATACTTCGAACTGGTTGAAGGACTAAGATTCTTCCGGGAGACAACAGCCCCCACCAACGGGCCACTCTTCTCCCTCACATTCAACGTAACCGGGACAGGATTCTCCACGCTCCACCTCGTCACACCCCGAGTCGCCACTCTCATAGGCGGATTTCCCCGCGCCTTCCCAGTCATCCCAGTAGACGGCTACTTCGCAAACACGAACTGCGGCCCCGCCCTGTGCACTCCTCCAACCCCAAGCTTCACCGCCAACCCACACGTGACGACACCCTTGGGAATAGTCCAAGTCGTAGCAGGAAACAACATCACATCCGACGCCTCCACCACAACAGTGACCAACCAGGGCGCAACCATCATAAACTATCACTGGGAATGGGGAGACCAAACCCCTAACAATGACACCGGGAACCCGCTCATAATCCACGCCTTCAATTCGAGCAACCTCGGACTAGTCCTCCTCGTCACACTGACAGTCACCGACAACTACCGCACCTTTGCATCAAGCTCCATCCTCCTAAGACCAGTACTATCATGGATAGAGCTGAACGTCCGCGCAAACACAAACCCGAGCACGACAGCCCTAACAGGCACCATTGTCAGCGTCAACGCCACAGTCACAAACGACAGCACACAGCAAGAAAACGCGACAATAGTCGTGAGCGCGGCAAACCAGATCCTCAACACGACAAGAATCACAAACATGGCCCCATTCGGATCACAATCAACCATCTCCACAAACTGGAACACTCGAGGACTCGCACCAGGAACCTACCAGGTCACAGCCCTAGCTGTACCAGTCAACGGACAGAACGACACCACAGAAAACATGGCGATAGAACAGTACGTCCTAACAGGAGCAGACTTCACTGTAACCCCCGACACTAGCAACGTGAACATGACCACAGCCACCACTGGAACCGCAACAATAACGCTATCAGCCCTAAACAGGTTCAACGGCACAATAACTCTCGCAACATCAACCTTCCCGGCCACAGGGCTCAACTGCATACTCTCCGCCACCAGCCTGACACTCGACATAATCACAACCTTGCAATCAACCCAGCTCTCCTGCACCGGTTCCCCAGGCACTTACAGCGTCACCATAGCAACCACCAGCGGCGCCCTCACACATGAAACGACGATTACAGTCAACGTTCAAGATTTCACAATCGCAGCCTCCCCCGCTACAGCCAACGTCGGTTCCTCAGCTAATTCGACAGTATCACTGAGCAGTCTGAACGGGCTCGCAGCCACCGTATCCCTCGCGGATACTCTTCCCACGGGCCTTTCGTGTAATGCTATCAATCCGACGAGTGTATCAGTGCCGCCGGATGCGACTGCAAGCCTCTCCTGCACCAGCACCAGTCCAGGCGTATTCCAAGTGATAATCACTGCAGCGAATGGGACACTAACCCATACGACAACAGCAGTCTTCACCTATTCCGACTTCATAGTCATAGCCTCCTCCGCCACAGCCAACCTCGGCGTATCCGCCACTTCGACAATAACAGTCAGCAGTCTGAACGGGCTCACGGCCAACGTATCCCTCTCGGATATTGTTCCCACGGGCCTTTCTTGTAACAGTATCAATCCGACAAGTGTATCAGTCCCCCCCAAGGCGACCGCAAACCTATCTTGCACCAGCAACAGTCTGGGCACGTTTCAGGTGACAATCACTGCAACGAATGGGACACTAACCCATACGACAATAGCAGTCTTCATTTACTCCGACTTCACAATCACAACCAGCACACCTACAACTGTCGTGGTTGGAACCCAAACTGCTGGCACCATCACAATAACGAGTATCAACGGGCTCACGGGCACCGTAACGCTCTCGGACACCGTAGCTTCGGGCCTAACCTGCAACTCGCTCAGCCCGCCCAGCCTGCCGCTCAGCACGAGTCCACAGACAGCCACAATCTCGTGCAGCGCGTCAACAGCAGGAAGCTATGCTGTCAGTGTGAGAGGAACCCTCGGCACCCTTAGCCATACGACTACGATGACGTTTACAATAGCCGACTTTGGCATCGCCGCCAACCCGTCATCGGTATCAGTGCAGACCGGCTCCACCAGTAGCAGCACAATAACATCTAGCGGTCTGAACGGATTTACTGGAACCGTAACCCTAGGAGCCTCAACGTCCCCCACTACAGGACCCGCATGCACGCTGAACCCTACCAGCATAACTCTAAGCTCGACAACAACATCTGGAACCTCAGGCCTATCCTGCAACGCTGCCACCGGCAGCTACACAGTGACCATAACAGCCACCAGCGGCAGCCTCACCAGGACACTCATCGTCACCGTCATAATCCGAGACTTCACGATCCAAGCCGCCCCCTCGTCCACCTCGGTCATGACCGGATCCACGAGCAGCACCACGATAACGGTCAGAGGATTAAACGGATACACGGGAACAGCGACACTGTCAGTCACAATAGCCCCGACTACAGGCTTAACATGCACACTCTCCCCAACCAGCCTACAAGTAAACACTACCACGACAACAGCAACATCGAACCTGTCATGCAGCGGCACAGCTGACAGCTATACTGTCACGACGACCGCCACCAGCAATGGACTGACCCGGACAGCTTCAGCCACAATAGTGATACAAGACTTCGCTATCGACATAAGCACCCCAGCGGCTGTCATAGCTGGCGCCACCACCAACTCGACAATAGTAGTCTCAGGCCTCAACGGGCTCAGCGGCACCGTCGACCTCTTAGCAACAGTCACACCCTCAAACGGGCTCACATGCAGCCTGAGCCCGACCAGCCTGTCTCTAAGCTCAACTGCATCATCAGCGACCTCGATACTGGTATGCAACGGCTCACAAGGTAGTTACACTGTCACGCTGACCGCCACCATCGGATCCCAGTCTCGCCAGACGACTGTGAACGTCAACGTCCAATCCGGCCCTGCACAGACAGCAACCATCCTGGGACAGTCCCCCTCTCTATTCTACGGCTTAGGAATCGGCATCGTCGCGGGTCTCGTCGCTGGCGGCTCCTTAATGACCCTCCGAAGAAGAAAGCCGCCAGCAACGTAAGCTGGAAACAGCTAAGAGAACCGCTCAGCTAGGGACACGCCGATTATAGTCCCTGCAATCCCTATAAAGAGAGGGAACGGAAAAAAAACGACAAACGTGAAGTGGATGGCAGAAGTGTCCAAGACCACTGGAAAAGCTAGAGATCCAAGTAATCCCGGAAGGATCAGCACAAAGTACAATATGGCCGCGCTGAGGATGTACGAGGCAACGAACGAGACAAACGCCTGTGCAAAATCCTCCAGCAGAAAACTCGCTATCACAGCGATTCCCAGAATCTCGAGGAAGAAGATCCATTTTCCGATGGGAATACCTAGAAAAGGCATGTCCAGAAGAGGTACACCTGCCTGGAGAGGAACCGGCCCCGGAAGGTCAGCTCTCAGTGCAAGCGGGACAGAGATCGGCAACGACCCGCCTCCACTGTAAGTCGCCGACGGCACCAGGACCCCCTGGAAGATTCCACTGGCAGCGGAGGCAGCGTTTGACACACTCCAGCCGAATATGAGCAATATAGCCCTCAGCCAGGCCCTCACAAGTTTTGCCTTCATTAATCCCGTTCGAAAACGATTCTGACCGGTGTACAATTTGAACTTTCATGCTTCAAAGAAAATGATCATCTCATGGGCATTCATACTCTTGAGTGGAGCCTCCACAGTCTTCCTCGCGGTCTCAACTATCAACTATCTTGGATTCTATCCAGCGCTCAATCAGATCAACGCTAGAATCACAAGCCTCGTTCTCGTCAACGCGTCTACGGGAGGTCATGTTCTAGCGAGCGTATACATCGACAACCCGAGTGACTATTCAGGCCTCATGGTAGCAACAATCTACTTTACCACGTACTTCTCCAACTCTTCGAACGTAAGCTTATTCCAAGGTAATCCGCTCAACGGCTTTCAATCCTATTTCACTGCCTTGCCGGCTGGTACGCACGTTAGCTTGAATGCCTCTCTCCCATTGGAGCCGGGGCAGACAGCCCAATTATCATCATTCTACGCGAGCAGTCAAAGAATGATCATTGGTAGCTGTACGTTGGACGTGAAAGTCTCGACCTTCCTCGACAATGCACTGGGATACATTGACATTCAGCAATCCGGTCCATCAGTGCAGAATCTTCAACTGGTCGTAACTGATCCGGTCCGGGTCTAGCCAAGTAGCGGAACTAGCTCTTCAGCTGAACCTTGTCCTTCCAAGCAGGCCATCTCGACATCTCCTCCAAGGCATACTTCTCAGCCTGCTCCTTGTTCATCCATCGAGTCTGCATCGCCTGCGCCACCAGATCTTCATAGATCTTCTCGAAAGGCAGCAGCTTCCCCTTCATATCCGTACAATGGATACAATAGAGATTATCAGGATTCTGAGCGCCACGATCCGCGTTCGAAGATATCGGGCGGCCACAACTCTCACACTCAGTAGCGAGAGACAACGACTCCACCCAGAGGCCCAAAGGCGCACATTGCGTAGATAACCATACTTGGACAAAAAAAGCCCGAACAAGGTAACAAGACCCGTCCAACTGCTAAACCATTAATAAGCCCGGACCCAAGAAACCGGCAAGAACGCTAGAGGAATGCTTCTATTGCAGGGAAAGGGCCCCACGGCTCCTTTCGCACTAACCACACTAATACTCCTATTCGGAAAAAAGAAGCCACCGCAAGGAGAGAGAGACGCGCCACCTCCGTCTGATAAGACAGAAGCATTCCCGATACCTGACAGCCTCAAGAAAACCATCACCGGAAACGACGTTTCAAAGGCTCGCGACCGGTTCCGACTAGCCAGCCTCGAACGGGACATCATCGGAGACGCCCTCACTAAAATCTATGAGGCCGAAGCCAAAGGACAGATCAACGACTCGGAGAAGAACCAACTACTACAACGATACAAGACAGACCTGAAACGAGTAGACGGAGAGATAGACACTCACAAGAAGACAGTAGACCTGTACGAGTTGGAGTCGGCGAAGGAGGACCTCCTTAAGAGCTTCCACGAAAAAATGCTCGAGATTGATCTGAAAATCAACCAGATCAGACCCAACATAGCCGCAGCACCCGAATCCAAGATTGTTGAGACGCAGCCTCAGACTAAGACAGAAGACGCACCAGCCCCGCAGACAACAAACCCGGTCAAGGAACGACCAGCCAAGGAGAAACCTAGGAACAAGGCAGAAGAACGCCTCGAGACAATCCGCGAAGAAGTCCTCAAAGCCATGGAACGCCTCGAACAGATCGAGACAGAGGGCTGAGCAACAACCTGTCCTGGACAGATAAAGCTCGCATAAGTGCCGCCGCACAAGCAATAAGGGAAATCAGAAACAACACCACCATCGGACTCGGAAGCGGCAACACAATCCTGCGAGCTCTCGAACTGGCCGCAGAACGAATCAAGAAAGAAAACCTCAAGATCACCTTCATCCCAACATCCTACCAGACTGAAATCGTCGCAAAGAAACTAGGCCTCAAAACAGCAACCCTCGAAGAAGACACCGAACCCGATCTAGCAATTGATGGCGCAGACCAGATCCAATGGCGAACCCTCGACATGGTAAAAGGCGGAGGAGCAGCACTACTACGGGAAAAAATCGTAGACTCTACTTCAAAGAAACTCGTAATCATAGTTGATGAAAAGAAACTTGCAAAGACCCTTGGCGGACCACAACCGATACCCGTCGAGATAGTCCCATTCGGCTACGCATCAACAGTCGCAAAAATCAGAAAAATCTCTGAAAAAACAGTTCTAAGAGAAGCAACGGGCAAAGTCGGACCGGTAATAACTGACAACGGCAACCTCATCGCCGATGTGTTCTTCAGAAGTCTGCGCCGACCTGAAATAGTCCACGAGAAACTCAAGGATATCCCCGGCGTGATTGAAACGGGTCTTTTCCTAGAAATGTGCGACGTCGCCTATGTAGGCAGAAAGGACGGCCGCGTCGACATTCTCCGCAGAGGCTAGCTCTCCGCGAGAACGATAACCGCCGCACTGCTACCTAAGTGCCGGGGGCGGGGCTCTCGAAAGAGGCCTTCTATCGAACCCGCGACCTCCGGATCTCTCAAACCAGATTATGAGTCCGGCGCTTTGGCTCCCCTTTCGGGGTCTGACCAAACTGAGCCACCCCGGCAAAAAGGCTGGCGCAGGGTCTACTGCTAAAAAGCATTGGCCCAAGAAACATTAAACGCAAACGAAACCGGACGAGGAGATAGAACAAAAAGGATTCGAGCTTGTCCAGCCACAAATTCCTCACACTAGACAATGTGGAGACAAGCAACAAAAGGATCTTTCTCAGAGTAGACATCAACGTTCCACTAGACCCGTCCACACATCAGATCCTGGACGATACCCGGATCAAAGCAGTCTCAGAGACCCTAGCTAGACTCGAAGACGCGAGGGTCGTACTCGGATCCCACCAGAGCAGACCGGGAAAAGACGACTTCACGAACATGCAGCCACACGCCGAGGCACTAGCAGACTGTTGCAACCAAGAAGTAATGTTCGTAGATGACGTCATCGGTCCCCACGCCCGCCAGAGAATAGCAAAAGTCGAACCCGGCCAAGTGCTCGTCCTTGACAACCTGAGATTCTGCGCAGAGGAAAACATTGACGACAAGCCTGAGAAACTTCTGAAGACCCACTTTGTCAAACAGCTCTCACCACTCTTCGATCTCAACATCAATGACGCCTTTGCAACTGCTCATCGAGCGCAACCTAGCATCGTGGGACTGACAGAAGCTCTCCCCAGTGCCGCAGGGCGACTAATGGAAAAAGAACTCAAAGCAGTTTC
>Ga0137381_10002040_pt1 | contig 13904 bp, 20 predicted proteins | sample SagtaG_16_FD_104808 | JGI IMG/M metagenome (GOLD analysis project Ga0137381, IMG submission 104808) | Vadose zone soil microbial communities from Sagehorn Ranch, Mendocino, California, USA - Sage2_L_115_16 metaG | ecosystem: Environmental > Terrestrial > Soil > Vadose zone | place: USA... | reverse complement strand
GATCTCGTCGTGGGCTCTGAACTCGCGTTCGAGGACCGGGGGCCGCACCGTCTCAAGGGCATCGAGGGCGAGTGGCAGCTTCTGGCGGTGCAGACCGCGGCATAGGCTCACCGTTTCGGCCCATCGGGATGAGCAGTACAGCGCATCTCGGGCGAGCGAGGGCCAGCATCGTCCCCCTGGTTCGCCGGAGCAGCGGATCAGTCCCCCTTAGCTTAGAGGTGCCCACGGCGGAACGCTGGGCCCCGAGCCGTGCTGCCATGGCGCGAACTGAACAGTACTGGCTCGCCGCGGTCCGGCTCTCCGTGATCTGTGGGAGAGGCGCCGCTCCCAACTACTCCTACCCCGGGTCCTCATCGAGATCCTGCTCCTCCCCGGGTAGCAGCTCGAGAACTACCTCAGCCACCGCCGGCGGAAGGTCCATCCGGTTCACCAGACACTTCACACACCACGGTGCGGAGCACGTCGTGGTGAGGCAGCCGGCGCAGAATCCGCCCCGGCTGCCACTGCCCGCGCTAGCAGTCTCGAGCCGGTCGGATCCGGTCCCGGCCAGGCATGACGCGAGGTTTGGAAACCAGGATCTCAGCACGCAGGCGGGCAGCCGATGGACAGTCGGGGGTGTGTGGGCGGTGGATGTGCGGCCACGCCGTTCGCACCCACCGGGCGCGGCCTCCCCGCCCATCACCCGCGGCCACGACACGGAGGTAGGCCGAGTCCGACGCCCACCCAACCGCGCGATTCCTCCACAGATCGTCCACTCCCTCTTTCAGGCGGGCAAGAGGATGTGGAGTCGAGCGTCTCGTGTGCGGCTTCTAGGCATCGTGCGAACTGGGGTCTGAGCTCGACACCTCACCGGGGATGGCCACGGCTGGTGGGCCATCGGCTTGAAGCAGACGGTTTAGACATCCCACGGCTCGAACTGTCAAGCAGCCGTCTCGATCGGAGCCGGCCAGGCGACCTCCTCCCGGTAGGGCTGGCGGTGCCGGAGGCATCCGTGGAGGATCCCGACGAGCCGGTTGGCGAGTGCGCGCAGGGCCTGGTGATGGGTGCTCCCCGAGGCTCGGTGACGGTCGTAGTGGCGCCGGGCGCCCGGGGATGAGCTGAGCGCGGAGAACGCCCACCAGTAGCAGGCGTCGGCCAGCCGCCTGTTGCGGGCCACCCTGGCGATGACCACGAGTCTCGATCCGGATGCTCTCGTGACGGGCGCGCTCCCCGCGTAGCACCGGCGGGCCCTGGCATCTCGGTAGCGGGTCGGGTCGTCCCCGAACTCCGCCAGCACCCGGGCGCCGAGGACCACGCCGAGTCCGGGAAGACTGCGCAGGATCTCGGCGTCCGGGTGTTCCTCAAAACGGGCCCTGAGCTCAGCCTCGAGCCGGAGGGTCTCGCGGTGAAGCCCGGCGATGACCCGGACCATGGACCGCACGGCCTCCCCGTGGGCCTGGGCCACCCCCTGAGGCGCCCCGAGCTGGGGGGCCTGCAGGGCCGTCCGGATCTCGCCCGCTCGCCGGTCGAGGTAGCGCTGCCTCCCGCCGGCCCGAAGCGCCCGGCCGATCCTCGCCGGCGTCAGCCTGCGGCCCTCCTCCGGGGTGGGGGCGACCTCGAGGACGGCCAAGGCGTCGGAGGAGCCCCAGGTCGGCGCCGAAGGCCTCAATCGCCGCCGGGTAGAAGTCCCGGAGGGCGTTGCGCAGGGCGTTCACCTGGCGCTGCCGGGCCCACACCAGGCCCTGGTGCGCCCGGGCCAGGACCTTCACCGCCTCGGCGAGCTCGGAGTCACCGGCAACCTGCCGGTGGTTGTGCCGGTCGGTGCGCACGAGGTCGGCGAGAACCTTGGCGTCGCCGGGGTCGGACTTCGCTCCCGACACCCCATGGCGGTCGCGGTAGCGGGAAACTGCGAACGGGTTGATGGCGTACACCTCGTAGGCGGCGGCCACGAGCGCCCCCACCAGCAGGCCCCGGTCGGTCTCGATGCCGACGGCCACCTCTTCCGGTCGCTCGGCGTGTCCGGCCACCATCGCATGCAGCTGACGGACCCCCTCGAGGCCGTCCGGGATCCGTCTCCTCGCGAGCACCACACCGGCCTCGGCCAACACGCAGACGTCGTGGTGGACCTCGGCCCAGTCGATCCCGACGTAGATCACGCACCCCTTCCTTTCCGTCGACGCCCGTCGCTCGAGCCCGGAGGAGGTGCGCGGCGACCTAATGGATCAGTGCTCGAGGCACGACATCCCACCAGCCGTCTCACCCCCTCGCCGGCCGGAGGGGGCACGCTCTAAACCCAGAGCTCGACAGGCTCGGGAACCGTCAGTGCTCACCCTCCGGCGGCTCGGCGACAGCATGGCTCAGGAGACACGCCGTCGGGCCCCATTAGGAACCATCCTCCCTTTGCTGCGGAGTGGTGCCCGTGGCACCGCTTGTACTTGTCGCCGCTCCCGCACGGACAGGGAGCGTTGCGCGGTGTGCCCGGGAACCCGTACGAGTGTGGCTCCCTCGACTCGACCATCAGGTTGCTCAACGCGATCACGGGCTGATCCCCGGCCGTGGCGTCCACGAGCGTGGTGCCGAAGTCCCTCGTCCCGGTCTTCGACGAGTGGTATTGGACCCAGATGGGATCGGCCGGAGCGATGGGCACGATCGCGGAGCTCCAGTTCGTCCCGATCGCACCACCTGACCTCGGCGATCGCGCTGCTTCCAGTCCGACGTCGAGCGCCTTTGAGGCCACAGCGCGCGGCGGACGGTGTTCATGCAAGAGGCGTTCGACCTGGTCGATCTGTTCCCGGACTAGGCCGCGCGTCGTCCCGGCTGTCATGAAGAGGTAGGGCGCCGTCGTGTGGGCTGCGCGCGGTGTTGCATCCTCGACCCAGAAGGTGTCCGCTGCCTTCGGGTAGGAGATGTCGCCACGCTGGAAGTTGCTTATCCGGCACAGGACGGCGGTGGCGGTCACGTGTTCGTCATCGCCTGGATCATCGGCGTAGATGTAGCCGGCGAAGACGACGCTTAGGCGCTTTCCTTGCCGGGGAAGAGATAGCTTGAGAAGCCGCTCGGCAAGTGCGGTAACGAGTCGATCCCTCATCAGTGCAAACTGTCGTTCAGGGTCAGCGGTATGGACGAGCATCTTGCTGATTTCGGCCGCTGTGTCGAAGTCCCCATACCTGGCGAGACCGGTGAAGACGAACACGCCTTTTGCGTCGGCCGCGAAGAGCACCGTCATCTTGTTGTACTCCTCTTCTCGGACCGCTCCGTCGCCCGAGGTACGTCGATCGCTGAGCACGAGGGCAAACGGACCTGCGACGCCGCTGATGACAAGGGTCATGTCGTAGACGGTACGTGAGACGGTGCCGCGTCACGCTCTCGCTCGACCGTCGCGATCCCGGACTCACTCGACACGGCCGCGGCGGCTGCGCTCGGCGTTCCCTACGCGACGGCCTGGTGGTCGATCGTCGACATGGAGGCCTGAAAGAGGGCGACAGGCTGCTCGTGCAGGGAGCCTCCCCGAATGCTTGGGTTCACTAACCAATATGTTACGCTCCGCCATCCCAGGTGAAGGAGGCTACGTGGGCGAACGAACGATTCTCGTGTGCGACATCTGCGGCCGACCCTCTGTGGAAACCGTCACCTTCAAGGTGGGACGCAAGAATCTCCAGAAGGATTACTGCTCGACCCACCTCCAGGAGCTGACAGCTGGTGCCAGGACTCCTCGCCGTGGTCGCCGCCCTGGGGTAGTGGCCTCACCGGCCAAGCGCCGAGGGAGACCGCCAAAGGCTGGGGCGAAGCGACGTGGGGGGGCCAAGAGGACGACCACCGCGACGCGCCGACCCCGCAAGACCCCCACCACCACTGCTTCGGAAGAAGCTGCCGCACCGAGCTGACGCTCCGAGCCCAAGGTCTATGCTCATCTCCTCCGCTACCGTTTCAAAGCACGTGGCAGGGGACCGCGTCCCGCCCGCCTCGAGACGCGGACGCATCGAGTGACAAGGGCGGACATGGCACTCGAGGGATACAGGAAGTTGCGCTTTCGCTGGTGGCGTCGCCACCTGCTCGCCCGAAGGCGCAGGCGAGGTGACGGGCACCGCCGGGCCGCACCCGCTGGTGAGGCCCGAGCCGAGCGGACCAGCGATGACGCCTACGGGTTCACAACCCTGACCGGGCAGATGTCCGATCACGCCGAACCCAGCCGTCAGGAGGCCCACGCCACCTTGGGCTCGCCCCCCTCCGACCCCGAGGACGTCGTGGTGGGGGCCGGGGACCGAGCCGGGGATTCCCCCGGCGGTCCGCGCGGTTCCTGGCAGCAGCCCCATACGGAAGCCGAGAAGAAGGACCCCCAGGAGAGTCGCCGCGTTCCGGGAATCCCCCCTTTCTGGGCGGCCATCTATGATCGAATCGGTCCGTGCCGAGGCTTTTGTCCACCGGCAAACATTGGCGACGTATGACACAGGTGTTATTCTGACCGCTCTTGTCAGAGGAGGTGGCGTGCCGGAGGAATTCGTCCGGGCTCTCGTTCACCATCAGGACGGGAGTTGGGAGGAGAGTGCCATCGACGAGGCTCGCCGACGGGCGGGTGGAGGCGATCGCATCGAGTTCTGCCGGCCGTATGGCCTCCCACAGTGGGAGCGCGTGGTGCGTGTGCATGACCCGGCAGCCCTAAACGTGCAATTCATCCTGGAACCGGCCGGCACGCCGGGGAGCCAGCTGTGAACACGGGACCAGTGGCCACGGAGATCCGAGGCATCCTTTACGACCACCCACTCATGGCGGAACTGCGACGGGTCCGCGATGGGGAACTTTCAATTGTCGATCGGACGGGGACGGACGCTGTGATGGAGCAAATCATGGCGCTTGAGGAGGCAATCACTCGCCTTGCGGAGTCGATCGACCGGGCAGCGAGGCGGTAGGAGGGCGCATGGAGTGCCAGGCGCTCGACTCTGGCAAAGCGTGTCCCAGGTCAGCGGTCATTCAAGCTCTCAGGCATGGGACCGCCGCAGAACCTGCGATGATGTTGAATCTCTGCCGCCACCACTACGAGTCCAGGCGCGTGCAGCGAACTGTGGAACAAGCCGAGCCACTCGCCGCCCGTCGGGTCACTGACCATCCTGCCATCATTCGGGTCGCGCGCGTCGATGAACAAGTGTTCCGCTTGACCGAAGTGATGGCCACTTCCATGATTTGGTGTGAGCAATGTGATCGCCCACTGGGCGACCACGGTCAGTACGTCTTCGAGAACGAGGCGGGCAGGACGCTCGGTCCCCGAAGACCGTAGGGGGCCGTGTTTGATGGGCGTCTGGACCGTCTGACTGCTTCGTTGCGAGGACCGTCCTGCGGCCCTGCCAGGCTCATCGTCTTCGGCCTCCACGTGAGACACATTTCGCGTCCCACTTAGGCACGAGAGGTGTCCCAACTGTCCCTGTGTGAGATCCACTCTTCGACGCGCCGCCCAGCTACCGTCAGTCGGGACGAGGTTCCTCGTAGGTTCGTTAGTCGGCTGTCGGGATGGGCGGCGCGGGTTTGCAATCAACCTCGATAGCTGCGAGCTTTAACCTGGTCCATGCAGAGAGAGGTTGGCCATGCTCGACTACCACGGCGACTGTGTCGCGCTCAACGATTTCGTGTCGACGCTGGGCTCCGCGAGCTTCCCTGACCCGGCGGTCACAGCTGCCCAACAGGACGCGCTCGTGGCCGTGGCGGACGAAGCGGGGGCAGCCCTGCTCGGAGCATTCGTCCAGCAATTGCTCGTCCACGCCGCTGCGGACGGATCGGAGCTGGCCCTGCTAGGGCGGGCAGCCGACCTATGGGGCCGCGGGCGGACCCTGTGCGACCGGCTCGGCGCGATCCGGGCCGACCTCGAAGGCGCGATGGAGGACCCGGCCGCCCCCGGATCCGCCGAGCGCTTCAATTCGGCCGCCATCAGCGCTCAGGAACTCGCCAACGATGTCGCGCGGATCCGTCTCGAGGTCGACGAGGTGCGGTCCGACGCGCTGGCGTTCCGGCACCTGGCACCCCACCCCCGCCAGCAGGACCTCGGCACCGACGGGTGGGACTGGGGCAACCTGCAGCTCGCGCGGCGCACCGACGCCTTCGTCCGCGCGCTGTTCCGGCAGGCTGGCCATCCTCGCGCACTCAGCTTCGCGGTCGGCGCCGGCGCCGCCTACGGCGCGAACGTTGCGGGGTCTGCCTATCTCGGGCACACCGTCGGCGGGCCCCGGCGCTCGCACCGCCATCGGGACCGCCTCGCCCGCAACACCGTGGGCAGCTGGCTGGCAGCCCACCATCCGGCGGCGCTCCCGCCGGCCGCGATGGCCGACCGGGTGCGCTTCGGCCCCCCGGGCGCGCCGGAGCTTCCCTCCGACCTGCAGTCCCTGATCCTCGGGGCGCTCACCGAGACGTTCGACGTCACGCGCACGACCCCCCTCCCCGACCTGCAGCTCGGGTATCGCCGGCTCATCGAGCACCTGACGCTGCTCGACCAGTTCGGGCCCCCGGCGGTGCCAGCGCCGCCGGCCCAGGTGTGGATGGCGGCGCTGTGGGCCGATCCCGCCAACCCGCCCCCGTCGCTTCGCCCGCAGGACGTCGACGTGGTCGGCCAGGACGGTGGTGGCGTGGCCGTGGGGTACGGCCCGGGGGAGCCGGGGTCCAGCAAGCCGGACGGATCGGACAGCTCCAGCACGGCGAAGGGCTGCGGCATCGTCTTGTTGGCGATCATCCTGGCCGACCTGCTGCAGGCCTTCATCCAGTGCATCGGGCAGTGGGCGAACCACCACACCTGCACCTTCTGGAAGAACATGTTGCTGAGCAAGCTCTGGGAGCAGGACCCGCCCGACCCCCGCGATCCGACGAACCCGGGCGTCAGCCAGGGCAAGCTGACAGCGATCGCGTCGGCACCCCAGGCCGCGGAGCTGGTGGGCGTGTTGTTCGACGCCCACGCCCAGGCCTGGGAGGCCATGGACCGGGCGCGGGCCTTCCTGGCGGTGACCGGGCTCATCTACCCGACCGACATCGCCACCCTGCCCCTGTACGGGCAGTTCACGGCCGTGCCGGCAGAGGAGTCGTGGCCCCATCGGGAGGAAGCCGACCCGGAGAGCACCTATCACCTGTATCCGACCTCCCCGATCGAGCATCCCGACGCCGCGTCCTCGCCTTACTCCTTCGGGGCAGCGCCCCAGGTTTTCCTGGACTCGGGCGGTCCGCTCCAGGCGGCCACCGTCACGCTGGGGCTGTGGGGGCAGATCGCCGCGGGCGAGGCGGACAGCCAGAACCTCGACCTCGACGCCGACCGTGGCTTCGGCCACCCCTGCTGGGCGGCGCGCAACTCCGTCCACGACGATCCGATCGACGTCGTCGTCCTCGGCTACGACGAGCAGTAGGAGCGTGCCCATGAACGACCAAGGGCAGGGTCATCCTGACGGCCGCGAGGGTCCGCCCGACACGCGGCCCTACCTGACCATTCCGTACTGGACGGCGCCGCTCACTCCGAGTGGCTCGTGGGACACCGGGCATGACCGTCCTCTGCCCGCCGCGGTCGTCTACTACCTGTGCGACGCCATCCACGCGGGGCCTTTCACTCCCGGTCAGCCCCTCGACGTCACCGTCGATGTGCGCAACTCCGGCGGCGGCAACAGCGCGGCCGTGGTGACCGTGGTGGTCTACTGGGCGGACCCGACGGTGGGCTTCGCCAAGCCGACGTTCTTCGCCGCGTCCGTGGTGGCCGTCCCGCCGAGCCGGACGGCGCCGGCCTCCACGACGACGCCCAGGATGACTGCGGTCATCCCGGCCAGCGCCCCACCGCACGTCTGCCTGGTCGTGGCAGTGTCGCATCCCCAGGATCGGGCCGGCACCGTCTGTGATCCGGTGGGCGACCGGCACTGGGCCCAGCGCAACCTTCAGGCCGCCGCGGTCGCTCCCGGCGCTCCGGCGCTCCTGCCGTTGATGGTGGCCAATCCGTTCGACCGGGAGGGGTCATTTCTCCTGGGGGTCGGACCCGCCGACGAGCGACACGCCTGGCGCGTGGCCCGGGAGGTGGGGACCGAGCCCGGCGACATCCCGGCGACGTTGCGCCTGCTCGACGCCGACGGCGCGCAAGTCGGCGAGGACGGTGGGCACGTGCGGACGTCGCTCGGCCTCGGACCGCGGGAAGCGCGCCCCTTCCAGGTGCTAGTCGAGGTTGGCGCCGATGTGCCGACAGGCCAGAGCGTGCCGCTCGAGGCGTTCCTGCTCGATCAATCCGGGGAGCGGGTTGTCGGCGCGCTCGGCATAGTGCTGGTCGGGCCCGACGCGTGACGAGGGCCGGTGGTCAGCGCCTGATCACGCAGGCGCCGTGTGAGGGGGTGCCAACACTTCGGTCCAGAAGGTAGACGAAAGACCACTGTTTCGGAGTCCCCCCGGTTAGCCGCAGGCGGCGCTGACGACACTTCGCGGCGAAGTGCAACGTCCGACCTAGGAGTCATGTTCCTTCCGCGCCGAAGGAGCACCCTTCCGGCGGGAGCGAAGGGCCCGGAGCTCGGGATCTCGACCCAAAAGGTGCACGCCCGGGGGCCGATGGCTCTGCCGGGGCTCACCACGTACAAGTTCGTTGTGTACGGCTCCGGCCAGGTTCCGAGCTGAGCGCCGGGGCAGGCCGCCGGCCCCACGAAACCGAGGTTGACCCGCAGGAATACCGGAGCGTAGCGTCCGGATCGTGGCCAGGACTTTCAAGTGCCAATGCAACAAGGGCACGTGCTACATACCGGACCCCACGGTCGTCGTCCGACGCGGCCGGGTCTCTGTTGTGAGCCGCGGCTTGCTCTCCCAGCTCTCCCTGCCGCTCGATGGAATGGTTCCGGCGCGTCCGGTGAGATTCACCCTGTCTGCGGACATCCTGAAGGGACTGTCTCGGCTGGCGCCGGACGTGGCCCGAGCGTTTCGAACGACTAGCCTCTTCGCCCAGCGCGAACCCTCGCCCAGGGACAATGGGGTCATCGTCTTGTGCACTCCGTGCGGCCACACCTGGATCGTGTAGGAGCGATGGGCGCGGGAGACGAGGAGGAGCCCCCTGATCCCCAACTATCCGAAGAGCCGCCCCCGGATCTGCGTGGCGTCACGTTCGGCGAGCAGGCCCTCTTCGACGCGTACAAGGAGGCCTTGAAGGGGGCACTGGATGCCGCGGACAAAACCGCCGACACAATCCTCACGGCCACGTTTTCGATCGCCACCGCGTACGGCGCACTTATCGGCCTGGTCAGCCCGAAAGATCAACAGGGACCAATACTGCTCGGGTTACCGTTCGTGTTCTTTGCCTTTGCGGCCCTGGCCGCCATGTTGGCGAGGACCCGTCGCGTTCCGGTCAAGGTTCAGAACCGAGTTGACGACGTCACGTCGGCGATATCCAACACGGTCAAGTGGAAGCGCATCTTCGCCGGCGCGGCCCTCGCCGCCATCGCAACGGCCATGGGCGTGGCTGCCTGGGTTGTGGTGAAGGCCTACGCCGCCCCCTCACTACCGCAGCCCGCACCAGTAACCATCGTCCTCACGAAGGACGGCGTTCGTGCCCTGCGGGCGACCTGCCCGGCGGCCGGCGTGAAGCTGCGCGCCGATCTAAGCGACAGCGCGCTGGCCGAGGATTTCGTGGAGGCGCGACTCGCTGCGGGAGTCTGTGGCAAGGGGCCTCGGACCGTGAAGCTGGCCAAAGAGGACATTGCCGCAGTCCTGCCCCGCTAGACCGAGCCTTTCAGTGTGATCTTCCAATCCACTGCACCCTGCGAGCCGCAAGGGATGTCGCTACGGGGCCGTTAGCAGCACCCTTCAGTCACACCCTTCGGGGCGCGCGGCAGCGCGGGGGGCGGCCGATACTGGTTTGCACCGAAGGCAGCCGACGCCGAGATCACTATGGCCGCGCCCTGGCGTCGCCCAAATCCGCCGAGTAGCGCGGCCAACCCCGTAGAGTTGGGAGCTGTGGAAGCAAGGGACTTGTCCCTCTGGATCTATCTCGATATCAACGACATCTATGTTGCGTGGGAGGCCTACCGTGGCAACTTGCTGTCCTCGGGTGCTGGTCCCATTCCGGCTGGCTGGTCCCCGATCAGTCTTGTGCTCGCTGGAGCCATTCGCCGAAACGAGTTCGCCCGACTGCAGCACGAGCTGTGGATGGAGGCCATCCGCTCCGTCGAGTTCCGGGGAGCGGTATCTCGGCTCCGGAGCATGTACTACTTCCCAGATCGGAACACCGCTGAGCGGGCCATAGGGGCGTGGAGCTTCACTCCGGCCCACTTCAGGGCGGAGTTCCTGGCGGAGGTGGCCTTCGAGACGGCCCCAGTATCGAGCCGCCATGACTCACACTGGATCGACGAGCACATGTTCGGGCCGGAGATGTTCACCCACGAAGACGACGCCTGGATTCGCCAGTACTGGGCGGGCGATGCCTGTCCGGGGGGCGAGCCGCTGGGGGAAATCCTGGTGGAAGGCTCTGGGTGGATCCTCGGGACCGACGTACGGGAGCGCGCCTATGACTCGATCGCTCGTGAGCAGCCCGGATCGCTTGCCATGCTTGAGCTCGCTCGGGTGGCAGCCGCGCTCGGGTCCACGCTCGGTCACTGCGCCCCACTCGTCCACGTGGTGGAGAGGCGGCGGGCTTCGCTGCAATACGTGATGGACTTCAGGGACGCCACGGACGAAGCCTTCCTGGCCCGTTTCGCCCGCTACGAAGGGCCCAAGAACCTGGCCGACCTCAACCCCGATGTCCTCCGGCAAGATGGACTCAGGACGCCCGACTTCATGGACCGGTCCTTCGACTTCGCCGTCCCTCCCGAACTCGGCTCCTGGTTCCAGTCCGACTGAACTTGTGCCTTCGTACCGGGAAAGCACAGTCCGGGTGTTCCTATCGGATCATGCTTCTCCAGCCTCGAGGCACGGATGGATGCGATTGACAGGAGCCGGCGAGGACGACACTCGCCTGCGCTACGATCCAATGTGTTCACCGAGACAAGGTGCGAGAGATGCCGAGGAAGGGGAGATGGCCCTTCGGAAACGTCGGTCTTGGGGGGAAGATTCAGGTCGGTCCGTTCATCCGTCGCGGGAAGAGTGGCCGCCCGACGTTCGTCAACCCGTTCAAGCGGCGTAAGCCAAGACGGTCCGGCTAGCGCTTCCCGCGTCCGAGGCTGTTCCTTCCGGCCCGAAGGGACAGAGTTCGGGCCTCGACCCCTTTGGGTAGGAGCCGATCGTCTTCCCGATCACCAGGCCGCGCAAGCCGCGGGAGGGTTACGCCCAAACGAGGGGCCACCATGGCCGGAAGGGCCCTTGTCCTCCTCCCGGCTCGGGTCGAGAACGATGGCGGAGGCCCGGCTTGGTATCCCTCACCTGCTCCACCTGCGGACGCCCGCTCCGCCGCTGCGCCGCCTGCCGCAGCACGACGTGCTCCGTGCCGTGGTGCGTGGAGTGCCTGGTGAACCGGATGGACCTTCCGCCAAGGGCAGCGGAGGTTGTTCGCGACATGCTGTCCAGTGAGGAGCAACGGTTCGACGCGGATCCGGGGTAGATCTCGGATGGAGCGGTGCCTCTCCGGGCCTACCGGAGGGCGTTCACAGGTGCTGCTTCGGGCGGTCAGAGCCCGGCTGTGGCCGAGCCCTGTTCAGTTCGCGCCGAAGCGACATGACTCGGAGTTCGCTGATGCAATGCTTGACTGCCGACTGCCAGGCATGCCCTGCGATTAAGCAACTGGAGAACTGCATCGGGGACACCGACTGGCGTGGACGATACTTATGTGGTACAAGACCACTTGGCCCATCTACCCCCTGGGTCGAGGTTCTACCGAGCTGGTGATCAGGTCGGTCTCGCGGAGCGAGGCTCCGGATGAAGGGGGGAAAGATGTTGAAGCGCCTTTTGGTCGTTCTGCTATTCATTGCCAGCGTTCTCGTGGCTGCCCCGACGGCCCAAGCCGCGCCTCCTATCGTATCCGGAACGCTGGTCGATTCGGGCGGCCGCCCTGTATCCGGCGCCACGGTATCGCTTTGGCTGTTTGATGATAGAGGGCAGCCCTCCTGGTCACCGCCAATAGAGGGCTCAACCACATCCAACGGCTTGGGCAGCTTCGCGCTAACTGCCTTCTATACACCCGAAGACGATGCTGCGGCTCAGGCCAACGGCGGATGGGACAACTTCGACCTCATGGCCTCCACCCCTGGGCAATTTTTCACCACATCGTTTCCGCGCAGATACGATGGAACCTCGTGGCAAGATCCAGATGGAGCGACTGACATCGGTACGCTGAGACCAAGCATGGTAGATCCGAACGCCCCGAGTGCTGCCAACAATTGCGGATATGTTCCTCTTGTGCTGGGGACTGCTACGAGCTGGACGAAGATCGGCGAACTTCACTTCTGGTATGACACTAGCGGGTGGTTCAAGTACTCATACAATAACGGCGGCGCGGACTCGACGATCGATGTCGGCTACAGTAACAACAATGTCAGTTTCTCGGTCAACGGCAGCGGACATGTCGGCAACAGCGGTTCAGAAGTTGGCTGGACGCCGAGTGGCAAGTGGAGCAACATCGTCGATACAGAGTTCACGTATCGCGACTTTAAGTACGTCCCTAACTGTGGGGGGAACCCCTACTACAAGGTGAAGCCGTATCACTTCATCGGGGGCACCTCGACGGGCGGGGGCACTTCCTCTTTGGACGGCCAGTGCGGCACAACCTACACGAAGGCCACTCCGTATGACCCAGGCACGTATCTGCTCAAGTGGGACAATCAGGCCTACAAGTTTGGTGCAGCATTTTCGGCCTTCGGCTTTTCAGTGGGGGGCGCTTTCAGTGGGTACTCGACGAAGGTCGAGGCAAAGTGGAATTTCGGCAATGTGTATTCGACGTACTGGCTTTGCGGGCCGAATACGTACCCCACCACCTCCGAACGAGTATTCGCAGGACCGAATCAGTAGTGGTTCGAAGACTGACGCCCTTCGCTGCCGCGATACTGATGTTCTTGATGGCGTGCGCTCGGGCGCCGGACGCTGGGCCGTTGGCATGGCCACCCGCTCATAAGATCGAGATGGGCGGATGGGTTGAGTCAGGCCACCCATTTTCGGTCGGCTCGATAAGCGTGAAGAACGAGACTACCCGCCCTGCAGTCCTTGAGCGCCTGTCACTCGTTGGGGCCACCTCGGGACTTCAAGTTCTTCGTGTTGGCGTGCCAGCCGCAGGGGTTGGCTTTCTAAGGAGCCTGGTCCCGGTCCGACCCCTACAAGGCTACGTGGTGCGGCCACATGAAGATGCGTTGATTGCACTTGGGCTTGTAGTGGCTGGCGATGGTAACTTCGGATTCGATGCGGTTAAGCTCGATTACAGTGTGGGGACCCATCAGTACGAGGCGATTTTCCATTCGGCGCTTCGAGTATGCGCACCCAGGAGCGCCTATCCCTGCCCGACAACGAGTTCGGCCTGACTTCGATCCCGAAGAAGCCGCATTAGCAGGATATTGGCCGCCCCCACAACAACCGGCCTCCTCATACCTTCACTAATCGGGATGAGGGCCTTCCTTGGCGTTGTTAGGTCGTCGGCGGGGTCGCTACCATACCGCTGTGGCAACCGGACAGCGCGAGCGCGAGGTCTTGGAGCGTTCCGTGCATGCGATCACCGAGCGGGCCAGGGACGCCTATGCCCTCATTGAGGAGATCCAGGCCGCTGGCTTCCCGAACAACGGCCCGACTGTAAAAGCCGGTCGAATCCTGTCGCAGTGGCCGGTCGAATCCTGTCGCACCCGGGCCAGGTACTAGCGGGTTACCTCCCTCCTTTCGTCGGTCCGACTGTGGCCGTGGCAGCCGGTCCCGTGCGGACCTTCTCGCCTGAGTCGGTCGGCTTTCGGATCCTAGCCTTCGCGTCCCTGAGGCGGTAGCTCTCTCCTTTCGTCTCGATGATCTGGCACCGGTGGGTCAGCCGGTCGAGGGTG
>Ga0137381_10002037_pt1 | contig 13916 bp, 10 predicted proteins | sample SagtaG_16_FD_104808 | JGI IMG/M metagenome (GOLD analysis project Ga0137381, IMG submission 104808) | Vadose zone soil microbial communities from Sagehorn Ranch, Mendocino, California, USA - Sage2_L_115_16 metaG | ecosystem: Environmental > Terrestrial > Soil > Vadose zone | place: USA... | reverse complement strand
TATCGAAATGCAGCAGGTTGTTGTACAGGGCGATCCACACTTCTCCATTTGTGCGGTCTACCCCCAGGGCGGTCAGGATGCGTCTGAACGATGGCTGATTGCCGCGGCGCTCCTGGCGCTCGATCTCTTTGCGCGCGGCCTGGGCCGCCGGCATGGCCTCCAGCGCGGTGTACTGGATATCCTGTCCCGCGTAGCCCAGGCGGTCATATTGCCGCACCGTCGGCTCAGGAAGGTAAGCAAACGCGTAGTAGAGACGCCCTTCAGCATCCGTCGCAAGCTGGCCGATGTTCAGGTAACGATTCAGCTCCACGCGCTCCGCCAGGGGCTCCGGATCGCCGAACTCCCGCACGTCCCGGGCGTTCTTGTCGAAAACGATCACCAGGTGCGGTTCCCGGAGCGTCCCCACGGCAAGTTCGCCTTCAGGCAGAGCCGCCACGGAAACGGGGGCCTTCACCGCAATCGAACGAAGGAGTGTGCCCTCGGGGGAGAAAACCTGGATTGAGTTTGCGCCACGGTCCGCCACGTAAATCTTTCCGTCGGATGCCCCGTCGCAGTCTTCTCCATACGTAATCAGGGAACGTCCTTGGGTGGTAGCGCTCGAAGCTATGCCAACTTCGTTGATCGAGAGAACTTGCTTGCCCTGCGCGTCGAACACGAGCAAGCCAGGTGAAGGCGAAGCCAGAATGTACAGCCGTCCATCCCCGCCCCGCTTAACGGTGCGCAGCCCGGGACCCACGCCCGGGAAAATTCTCTGCCTGGCGGTAAGATCGGCCTCGTCCTGAGCAGCCGCCCCTCCCGCTGCGCACGCCAGCAGACACATCACCGCAAGAACTCTCAGGATTGGACCCACCCTTTGTTGCATGATTCCTCAGATTACTATGGACGCGCGCAGGTTGCCCCGCGTTGCAACCGCGGGTGGCGCAGACGGGTCAACACTCCAAAGGAGTTTGCGGGGTGGAGCATCGGGCACGTCTGCAAGAATGGGTATTGACGTTCGGCTGCCAATATGTAGTATAGCCATATATGGCACTCACACCGGATCGCGAACTCAAGAAAGGCAACGCCGAGTTGCTGATTCTAGCGCTGCTGGAGGAAAAGGCCCGCCACGGCTATGAAATTGGCAAGCTCATCGCCGAGCGTTCCGAAGGCATCGTACGTTTTCACGTGGCTTCGCTCTACCCACTCTTGTACCGGCTCGAACGCCGCGGCTGGGTAAAGGGGGAATGGGAACCCGCTGGCGGGCGCCGCCGCCGTTTCTACCGCCTGACAGCAACCGGCCGCAAGACCCTCGCCAACCAACGCATTCGCTGGCGCGCCTTCTCCGGCGCAGTTAACCGCATCGTGGAGGTGCGCTGTGCATGATTGGAAAGAGCTTGTCCGCAGCCGGCTGACTCCCCTGCCACTGGAGCCGGGCCGGCGAGAGGAAGTCATCGAAGAATTGGCGCAGCAACTCGAAGACGCCTACAAGGAAGCGCTCTCTGGTGGCGCCAGCGAGCCCGAAGCTCTTCGCCGCAGCCTTGCCCAATTCAAGGACTGGGAGGATTTGCGAAAAGACGTCTTCCGCGCCGTCAAAGCCGAAGAACTTCCGGTCTGGCAGCAGCGCGGAATCCTTTCTCCGAAGCGCCCCTGGGTTTGGACCGCGCTCCTTCTTTCTCTGGCTCTGTTGGCAGTGCCAGGTTTCCGCCAGGCGCTCGTCACACTCTCCGTTCCCATCGAAACAGGCCCGTGGGGGAGCGGTTTTTTTTCCACGCGCACTCTTTCGCGGATCGAGCGTCGGGCGATAGCCCAGTCGGATGCCCGCGCCCTTGCCTTTGTCGCGCTGCACCATCCCGACTTAAAGGAAGCCGCACGCGCGGCTGAAAAAGCAATCGCGCTCGACGCGCGCCTCACCTGGATTTACGCCCGCTTCGCCAGCGCTTACCCGCCTGAACACGATCCCGCTCCGTGGATCGCACGGCTTAAAGCCTGGGACGGTGATAATGCCTTCCCTCATCTACTCGAAGCAGGCGCACTCTTTGACAGGGGCTCGTCCGAAGCAGGGTGGACAAGCCGCACTCCTCTGGAACTACGTCACTCGTTCGCTACCAAGTCTGACATTCGACTGCCCATGCAAAAAGCTTTTGCTGCTCCCAAGTACGATAGCTATGCAACCCAGCGCTTCGAACTCGAGCGCGCTGTCCTCCAGCAGCAGGGATGGGATCGACCGGACTTGTTGATGTTCACGCAGGCTTCACGGCTAATTCCAAACTTGCTTCTTACCAGAACCTATGCAGAATATTTGGTCCTGGACTTGGGGGAAACCGCCGAGAAAGCCGGTTACAATGAAGAAGCGGCGGCCCAATACCGAGCCGCTGCGCAGTATGGCGTCCGCATGCAGCGAGCTTCAAGCGACATCGAGCAACTGATAGCGATAGCGATTCGCCAGAAATCCTACGAACACCTCTTGCCGCTGCTACGCCAACAGGGACGCACGGAGGAAGCCCTCCTACTGGAATCCGATTTCGCCGACCTGCGCGACGCGGTCGGATTGGTGCGGGAATACCGTTGGAAAGACAACGCCGCCAGCCGCGCCGCGCCTCTCGTGTTGATTTCCAGTGTTCTCGTCCTGGTGTTTGGACTGGCCGCATTGACATGGCTAGGATCGGTGATTCTTCTGCGCTGGAATGAAAACACAAGCAGCCTGCTCAATCGGTTTGCATCGGTGGCCGCTATTGCTCCGCCGTTGCTACTGTTCGCGAGCCTGAGCCTCTATGGCGCCTACTATCCTTACGTGCGCCACATTAGTCAGTTCGAGAGCGCAGGCCAACTAGCCCGCGATCTGGGACCGTTCCGGTGGAGCCTCGTAGAACTCTGGATGGCGCCACTATCCCAGGGATCCTGGCTGAACATAATGATTTGGCCCATCGCATGGTGTGTCGTTGTGGCCGTCATCGGCACGATCACCTTGTATTGGGTAAGGAGCCGGCGAGAGGGCGGCGGGCTCCAGGAAGAATAGCGCCGCCATCGCTGCGATTTCGTATTAATCAATACAAAAGCGTAGGCGCTCGATGGAGCGGGCGCGGAGCCGGCCGGTGGCGTTGCGCGGGCCGTCGTCGTCCGTTTCGATCAGGACGCAGTTCATCTGCACGTCGCCGGAAGCCACCTCGAACCGCGCGGGCAGGCCATTCAGAAATTTCGTGATAATACCGTTGCGGTCCATACCAATCACGCCGCCATGCGGGCCGGTCATACCCACGTCGGTGATGTAGGCCGTGCCCTGCGGCAGAACATGCTCATCGGCGGTAGCCACGTGCGTGTGCGTGCCGACGACGGCGGTCACCCGGCCGTCGAGGTACCAGCCCATGGCCATCTTCTCGCTGGTCGTTTCCGCGTGCATGTCCACGAACACGAAGGCGACATCTTCCGGAATTCTCGCCAGCTCGCTGTCGGCCTTCCGGAAAGGGTCGTCAATCGGCGTCATAAACACGCGCCCCTGCAGGTTCAGCACGGCATACTTCACACCATTCCTGGCCGTTCCGAGATAGAGACCGCTGCCAGCGTTGCCCTCGGGAAAGTTTGCCGGGCGCAGCAATCGCGGCTCATGCGGCAGAAACTCCAGGATCTCTTTGCGGTCCCAGCTGTGATTTCCACCCGTGAGCACATCGATTCCCATTCTCAATAGGTCTTCCGCCAGCCGCGGGGTGATCCCAAATCCTGACGCCGAATTCTCGCCATTGGCGATCACCAGATCGACCTGCCGCTGCGCCACGATGTCCGCAAGGCGATCGCGAACGATCTGCCGCCCCGGCGAGCCGACGATGTCTCCCACAAAAAGTACGCGCATGCACTCTTTCGCACTGCAAAACACAAAAATGGAGCGGACCGCTTGGCCGTGGAGAGCTAGGCCGTGAACCTCTGAAATAGTAGGGCGCCACGAGCCAACCGTTAGGCTTTCCTGCCCCGCTCGCGCGTCTTTATCCATGCGACTCGACGACACGCGCCAGCGGGACAGGCCGTGCACACGGGCTGTCTATCCGCAGCACCTCAGAGATTCGTCATTGGTTCAAACAGCTTTCGCACCCGCACCTGCTTCGAAGAACCGCTCCACCCTCATTGTAGCCGTAGCCCCAAACCCGCGTCCAACCCGCCGCAGTAACCGTTGCCAAAAGGTTTAACTCCGCAAAGAGTTTGCCTGGAGGTAGAATCACTCTCGCCAACAGGAGGAAGCATCATGCGCCATGCACGTCGGTTCACTTCAGCTTTCTTGGTGCTCATTATTTTTCTTGCTCTTCGACCTGCAGCCCTTCGTGCGGATACCTTGCCCGCCGCGCCGCCCGATCAGCTCGGCAAAATAAATTTTCCCACGAGTTGCAGCGCTGACGTGCAACCCACAATCGAAAAGGGCGTCGCGCTCCTCCACTCGTTCCAGTACAAGGAATCCGGACAGACCTTCGCCGACGCAGCCACGCGCGACCCGAAATGCGCTATGGCCCATTGGGGCAAAGCCATGGCTTTGTTCTACCAACTCTGGGAATTCCCCGACGACAAGAAACTAAAGGAAGGCCATAAGGACACCGAAAAGGCGCGGAAGCTTCATCCTGCAAGCGCGCGTGAGCAAGGTTTCCTCCAGGCAGCTGCGATTTTCTACCAGAAAAAATCCAAGCTAACGCATACCGAGCGCATCAAAGCCTATTCCGATTCGCTGGAGCGCTTCTACGCCCAGTCCTCAGGCGACGCGGAGATTGGGGCCTTCTACGCGCTTTCTCTCGTTTCGCTCTCTTACGCCGACGAACCCAATATGCTTGCGCTCCAGCAAAAGGCCATCTCTGTTCTCCAGCCCTTGCTGCAGCAGCATCCCGAACACCCGGGAGTTGCGCATTACATGATTCACGCGACGGATCGGCCCGAGTTCGCAGCGCAAGGCCTCGACGCCGCTCGCCGCTACGCGGCCATCGCGCCGGACTCCGCCCACGCCATTCACATGCCTTCCCACATTTTTGTGCGGCTCGGCCTGTGGCAGGATTCCATCACGTCGAATATTGCCGCAAACGCCTCCGGCGCCCATGCCGCGGAAATGCACACAGCCGAATCCCACTATCAGACGCACGCCATGGACTTCCTCAGCTATTCCTACTTGCAGAGCGGTCAGGAAGCCAAAGCACGTGAAGTTATCGAGCACACCGATCATGTGATTGGAGCAAACGAAGAGAGCAAAGCCGAACATCGCGCCTATTTCGCCGCGCGGACTGCTTTGGAGTTGCACCGCTGGAAGGAAGCAGCCGCTTTGCCGATTCCCGCGATTCGCAAGAACTGGTTGGACACTGTCTATTGGGCCCGCGCCATCGGCGCCGCGCGCAGCGGCGACGTGGCCGGAGCGGAATCGGACGTCAATGAACTCACCCAGCTCGTCGCCGAACGCGAGAAACGCGCGCGAAAAGAAGGCTACGGCGTCTCGAACGAAAAGGCCACGGACCTCCGCGAAGCCGAAGCCTGGCTGGCCTTCGCCAAGGGAAAATCGGACGAAGCGCTAGAAGAATTGCGCGCCGCTGCCAACCATCAGGACAAAAGTGGCGGCGAATCCGTCAGCATCCCCGCGCGCGAAATGCTCGCCGACATGCTACTCGAACTCAAGCGCCCCGCCGAAGCCGTCGCCGAATACAAAACGGTCCTGAAGAATTCTCCAAACCGCTTTGACGGTCTTCTGGGTGCTGCACGCTCCGCGCAAGCATCCGGCGATGCGAATGGAGCGCAATCGTTTTACGCCAAGCTCGCCGAAATCTGCGGCCCAGGCGCGGATCGCCCAGAGCTCGCCGAAGTCAAAACTTATCTCGCCAGGAAATAGCGCGACCGGTCCGGCCCGGAAGACTTCCTGGATGCCCGGGCCACCAACAATGTTCCACGCGCTTTCTGGCCTAGGTCTAGAAATGGAAGCCCAGCTCCGCCGTCAACGCGCGCGGCGTGACGAAGTGCGTGCCGCTGAAAGTGGAGAGGAAGTTGTACAGCGCTTCCTTGTTGGTCACGTTGATGGCCGTTACGCGCAAGCTCCACTTGTAACGGTCGCCGTGGAAGAGGTTGTCTTCACCCGCTGCAATGTCAAACAAATTACGCGGCGCGATGCGCGGTGGATTGTGATCATCGTTTTCCGTGCCGTCCGCGGGAATCGCAATCCTTGTCGCTCCGTACGGAGTGCCCGCCGCGCAGCTCGTGATGGGACTCGCCAGCGTAGCGAATACGTTTCCGCAGAACAGCCCGATCGCGGCTTGCTGATCCGCATCCAGCGCAAGTGCCGTCGCAAAATCCGGGACCGAGCCGGCCACCAGGCCGCTGTCATATCGCCAGTTGAATCCCACCCACGGCCCGCGCTTCCACGGCTGATACTGCAAGTGCGTGGTTTCGTTGAACTTTTCGTCGTGGTCGATGCGGAAAACCGATCCGCCCTGCCCGACCGTGACTCCCAGTCCGCCAACTTGCGGCGGGAAATAGCGAGCGGCCACGCTGGACATCACCACCAGCGCCGTAAATCCATGGAACTCCGGCACGCTCGCGCGGATCGCAAAGCCTGGAATCTTCGAGTTGTGCCAGTCAATCGGGAAGGTGATCGGAGTATTGCCCAGCACGCTGAAGTCGTAAGCGTTGTGTGTATACTTCCAGATGTACTCACCATCGACCACCAGGTATCTCTTGAATGCTTGCTGCAAACCGGCGTGGAACTCATTTCTGAATCCAGGGGGAGAATTCGCTGGCACGCAGGGAATTAGCGCGGAAAGCACCGGAACATTGCAACCCGTGGTCGCCACGACCAGATTCTCGTTGAATGGTGTCTCCAGCGTGCGCGCGTATGAAATACGCAGCACCGTGTTGCTCGGCTTGATGTTGTATGCAATTCCAAGCCGCGGCTCCGCCTGACTCGTTTTCGAGAGACCCCTATATAAATCTCCTCGGATACCCAAGTTGAACGACCAGCCTCCCTTCGTGATCGTGTCCTGAACGTAGAGAGCGAGCTCCTTTACGTCGGTGTGGCCGTTAAACGTGAAGAGGCCGCCTCCGCGAGTCAGGTCGATCGGAAGGAGTGTCGCGCACGGGGTGCCTGGCGTCGCCGTATTGGTAGTCGTGTCGAAGCAGGGATTGCCATTCGCATCCGTGGTTGACGGGAGGAGGTTTGGATCGATGATGCCCAAGTTGTCATTCTCCGTAAGGAAGGTGTGCTCGTAAGTTGCTCCCGCCTTCACGTTGTGAATGCCCTTCACGTAGGAGATATCGGAGCGCAAACCCGCATTGGTCAGCTTGCGATTCTGAGAGATCGTTTCCGAATTGATCGGACCAAAATCCGCAAACGGATTGTTGCTCGGATAGTAGTTGTACTGGTCTCGCCGTACGAAGGCCCCCAGTGTGAATACCGCGGACCGGCTGATGAGCCTGGTCCACGTCGGGGCGATGTTAAACGTTCCAATCTTGGAGCGCTGATCGGTATTGCCGACATTGGCTCCGTTGGGGTCGAGGACATTCAGATTGTCAAACGTGTTTGGCGTTTGGAACCAGGACCGCGTGTAGCTGGCGTTCAGATGGATCGAGTCTGCCTGCGAAGCGTTGTAATCAACCCGATCAAAGAAATTCGCCTGGTTACCTTCATCGTGGAACACGGAGAATTCCGGCCCATCCAGGAAACGTCCACTTTTCAAGCCGTTCGCGGCGACAAAGTTTCCCCACTTCGCGCCCCCATAAGCGAGATTGAATCCAACGTTGCCGGTGCCAAAACTTCCGTAAGAGGCCGTCACGCTGCCCGTCGGCTTCGTCACTCCCAGGCCTGATTTCGTCGTTACTTTGATGACCAGACTCGTCTTGTCCCCGAATTCCGCCGGCGGCGCTCCGGAAATGACTTCCATCGATTGAACCGCGTCCGAGGAAAGCTGGTTGGAAAATACTTTGCTCGTCTGGTCGGAGATCTTCTGGCCATCTATGGAAAACGAAGTCTGCGCATGGTCGCCCAGCCCGTGCATATTGCCGTTGGAGTCCGCCGCGACGCCCGGAGATACCAGCGTCACCAGCGAGGTCAGCGACGAAGAAGCGCTTTCCAACGGAAGCCTGTCGATCATCTCTTTGTCCACGTCGGTGTGGAAGGTCGATTCGGTTTCGATCAGGTCTGCACCGTTGGCCTCCACGGTGATACTGGTCGCGGCGGTGCCCAACTTTAAGCTGATCTGCACAGCGGTGGGAACCGTTGAACGAACATCGACATCCTGCGAATACGCTGCGAAGCCCGGCGCCGTTACCGCCAGGTGGTAGGGATTAAACGGCACATTTGTGAATCGAAAATCGCCGTCGCTTCCCGTAGTGATCTCCCGGTGAAAACCGCTAACGGGGTATGAGATTTCCACCGTCGCACCGGCAATGACTCCGCCAGTTGGGTCTTTTACCACGCCTTCAATCGAACCGGAATTTCCTAGCTGCGCGTTCGCTGGCCCAGCCGTCAACAGCAGAACAAACCCCAAAACAAAGACCACGCTGATACTCAAATGCTTTAGCATGTTTTCTCCATCCCTTCGAGAGTTTGTGTGCGTTTAGTGTGGATAGAGACCGCCGGATAAATGGCGGTGGCGCCGGCCCTCAAATTGGCCAGCGCATGCAAATACACTTCGAGTCAGGGAGCAGGACTAGGCGAGGGGAGGTGCGCGTCCGGCGCGATGCAGGGAAAAGGAATTGCTTGGCGCCGCGTGCTGCGGCAGCGAAGAATACCAGGTGACGATTTGAGGCGTGCTGGAGAGATCAAGCCTGGCGGCTGCCAGTGCAGGCATGTGCAGCGCCTGGCAGATATGGCAGGCCGTATCAGACCCATTCGCATGTCGGTGGAAGAGAGAGCCGCCCGCCGCAAAAAATAGCAGCGCAGCGCAGGCAAACACCGCCAGCGCGCGGCGTGTTATGCGTCTTCCGAAAATGGATACCCCCCAATGCATAAGCGACACTTTAGCTTACCACTTTAGACGGTCGGCCAAGCCCTTTGGTTGCAATGAATTATTTGAATGCTACCTACTCAGGTTGCTGAAAGAAAAAAAAGCCTTACGCGCTTGACCCCGCAACCCTTCCCACCTAAGCTTCGTCTTAGTAACTACATGCAGTCCAAGACTCACTGTATCCGCATTCTGGCGCTGCTCCTCGGGAGCATTTTCCTTGGGGCGCAGTTCCATTTCTGCACGGACTTGACGGCGGTGCCGTTCGCCTCGCACGTTTGCCCAGTCTGCTCAACGGCGGGCTCTGCAACCGCCGCGCAGTCGCCTATCATTGCCATTGTGCCGATCATGAACCGGCTCGAAGTCGCTCCTTTGGTTGTTTCGGTATCCTCAGCAGTTCCGCGCGCAACCTCTCCGCGCGCGCCGCCCGCCCTCTAGGCAAATCGCAGTTGCGGTCAGTACCTCTGTTGAAGAATTCTCAATTTCTTAGCTAGGAGTGGTGCCATGAAACGATTTTCTGTTGTGTCTCTGTTCGTTCTCTTTTCCGTTACCGCCTACGCGCAGGAGAAGCCCCCCCTCTCCGAAAGGAAGAACCTTCCGCCTTCGGCAGGATCTGTTACTGCGCAAGGAGAGGCGCGCATGAGCGCCCTCGAGGAGCAAGTGCGGTCGCTGGTGGACGAAGTTGCCGCGCTCCGTGGAGAGCTGAAGACCTTGCGCGACGCGAAGGCCGCCGAACCCAGAACCGGAAGTCGTGTTTTACTGACTTCCGCTCGAATCGAGCCAGGGATGCTGCCCATTTCCGTTCCCGCAACAGTCGCGCAGCCCTCCGGCCTAGAGCCGAATCCTGCCCTGCCCATTCCGCAGGTCGCTCAAACGCAGACCTACGGCGGCGCCACCTCCAACGCCAAGCTACTCAATCCGGACATCAGCTTGATTGGCGACTTCATTGGTACTGCCGGGCGCAACACCATTTCTCCATCGCGCTCGCTTGAACTGCATGAGTCCGAAGTCGGCATGCAAGCCATCATTGACCCCTACGCGCGCGCCGATGCTTTCATTTCCTTCGGCGAAACCGGCGTAAACGTCGAGGAAGGTTATGTCACCTTTACTTCTCTTCCTGCGGGGCTCCTTCTGAAAGTCGGCAAGATGCGCGCCGAATTCGGCAAGGTCAACACCATCCACAATCACGCTTTGTCGTTCATTGACCGGCCGCTGGCCACCAACAATCTCGTCGGCGGCGAGGACGGTATCGACGATGCCGGTATTTCTCTTTCGCGGTTCCTGCCCGCCCCGAAAAACTGGTTCCTCCAGGGAACGGCCCAGGTTTACCGCGGCGATTCCAGTGACGTTTTCACCGCCAACCGCCGCCAGGATGTCAGCGTTGTCGGCCATCTTCGCCTCTACCGCGACCTCGGCGAATCTACCAATGTCGATCTCGGCGGTTCCTACGCCCGCGGCCACAACACCGCTGCAGTCGGAACGACGTTTAATCCCGAAAATTTTCTCACCAACCTATATTCCGCGGATGCCACACTCCGCTGGAAGCCGCTCCGCCGCGCCATCTACCATTCCTTCCTTTTCCGCACCGAGCTATTCTGGAGCGCACGCGACCAACTGTCTCCGCTGAACGCTTTCCAAACCCAGCACGCTTTCGGCCTCTATTCCGATGCCGAATACCGCGTCAATCGCCGGTGGACCATTGGCGGCCGCTTCGACCGCAGTGGCCGCGCCACAAATGCCAGCCTGACGGACACCGGTTTTTCCGGTATTCTCACCTATTGGCCCAGCGAGTTCAGCCAGATCCGTGGCCAGTATCGTTATGGCCACCTTTGGGACGTGCCCAACGATCGCTTCACCAGCGCCAACGAATTTCTGTTCCAGTTCTTGTTTGTGATGGGCGCGCACGGCGCGCACCCGTTCTAAGAAAGGTTTCTCGACATACCATGCGACCCACAATAATAACCACTCGGATCGGCGCGCTTCTTGTTGCTTGCACCCTCGTCTTCACCATCGTCAGTCCGCTAGCGAGCCGTGCAGACAGTAAACTTCGCATCATGACGGCGACCACGGACCTCGCCGCCCTCGCGCAGGAGATTGGCGGCGAAAAAGTCGACGTCGAATCCGTGGCCCGTGGCTACCAGGATCCTCATTTCGTTGAAGCCAAGCCCAGCTTCCTTCTAAAACTTCGCCACGCCGATCTTCTCATCGTAGTCGGACTCGAGCTGGAAATCGGCTGGCTTCCTCCGCTCATCAGCCAGTCCACCAATCCGAAGATTCAAGTCGGCGCGCCGGGCTATTTTGACGCTTCCCGGTTTGCCAAAATTCTCGAAATTCCCACCGGCCAAGTGACCCGCGCCGAGGGCGACGTTCATCCGCTCGGGAATCCGCACTATTGGCTCGATCCCGAAAATGGTTTGCGCATCTCCAAGGGTATTCAGAGCAAACTCTCTGAAATGCGACCCGGCGACGCCGCCTACTTCGCCCAACGCTACGACGCCTTTGAGCAGCGCCTCAAACAAGCCGACGAAAAATGGCTCGCCGAAATGAAACCGTATGCTCGCCGCAAAGTCGTCACCTATCACCGCTCCTGGCCCAATTTCGCCGAACACTTTGGCCTCAATGTCGTCGGCTATGTTGAACCGCGCCCCGGCATTCCCCCGAGCCCCCAGCACACCGTCGAATTGATCGGCCAGATGAAGCGCGATGGCGTGAAGACCATTCTTGTGGAGCCTTACTTCGACCTCAAGACTCCCAATGCCATCGCCCGCGACACCGGCGCGAAGGTGATCGTGCTCATGCCTTCCGTCGGCGGCGAAAAAGAGATCACCGATTATTTCAAACTGTTTGATTACGATATCGCCAAGCTGAAGCAGGCTTTCGACGCCACAAAATAAAGTTCAGGAGACCGCCGGATGGAGATTCTGCCGTTTCTGCTCGCACCTTTTGTCGCGAGCCTCATCCTCACGGGGATTCACGCCTATCTTGGCGTGCACGTTGTTGAGCGGGGCGTCATTTTCGTGGACCTTGCGCTCGCGCAAATCGCCGCGCTCGGCGCCACCGTTGCCGTCGTCGTCGGCATGGACCCGCACGGCCGCGCCGCGTACTGGATCAGCCTCGCCTTCACGTTCCTTGGCGCCGGAATTTTTGCTTTCGCTCGGTCGAGCAGAGGCCACATTCCCCAGGAAGCTTTCATCGGCATCGCTTACGCCGTTGCCTCCGCCACCGCCATTCTTCTCATGAGCAAAGCCACTGGCGAAACCGAGCACCTCAAGGACATGCTCGTCGGCAACATCCTGGCTGTCTCCTGGCCCGAAGTTCGCAAAACCGCTTTTCTCTACGGGGCCATCGGCATCTTCCACTTTATCTTTCGCAAAAAATTTCTGGCCATCTCCATGAACCACGGCAAGGCCGAACACTCAGGCCTCAACGTACGCTTCTGGGACTTCCTCTTCTACGCTTCTTTTGGCTTTGTGGTGACGTCTTCGGTAGCCATCGCCGGCGTCTTGCTGGTCTTCTGTTACCTGATCGTTCCCAGCGTTGGAGCCATGCTCTTTGCCGACCGCATCGGCACTCGTCTTGCCATTGGTTGGACCATGGGCACTCTGGTTTCGGCTCTCGGCTGCTACCTTAGCGTGCAGCTCGACACGCCCACCGGCGCCACCATCGTCGTCACCTTCGGCGGCATCCTTGTGCTGATGTTCTTCTTGCATCTCATCGTGCACCACGGCCGTTCTGCGCGCGAACTGGAAGGCGCAGCTTCCGCTCACCGCGAACTTGAAACGGCCTCTTCCTCCACCCGGGAAGCCTAGTTTCTTGTATGTGTAGAGGCGCTTCAGCGCGTCCTTCGTTGTTCTACTTCTTCTCCGGCTGCGCCGTCGGTGGCAAAATCCCGTTCAACCGCAAATAAATCGCCTGAGTTGCATAATGGTCGGTCCAGCTCCCGCCTAGCGCGACCAGGGCGCCCCCGCGCGAGATCGGCCGGTTGCCGAAGAACATGAATTGCTCCCCCAGTTTCGAATCGTCCACTTTCGCCAGCGCTGCCGTGCAAAACGCAAAGGAATCTTTCATCGCCGCCACCAGCTTGTCCTTCGCATCCGTTTCCGCGATCTTCACGTCTGGCGCCGCCTGCCCCGAAATCTTCGCGCAGAACGTATTGTTCGATTGCACGATGTGCATCATCAGGTGCCCAAACGAATTCATCTCCGGCGACGGCTTGAACACATATTTCTCCGCCGGCATCGCCTCGGCTGCCGCCACCATGTTCTTCTCGTATCGCGCCACTCCCGCTTTCACAAACCCGCTCACCGGATTTGCCACCGGTGACATGTCTGGCGCCGCACTGGCCGCCGGTGCCGCTGCCGCTGGTGCCGCCTGCTGCGCCGTCGCAACCCCACTCGCGATCAATATCGCCACCGTCACAAACAAACTCGCACGTATTCTCATCTCTATCTCCTTTGTCCCAGGACTCGCCAGAAAGCATACTCCTCCGCCATGCCTCCGGGAAAGTTCTGCACCGCCTTCGCGGCCAGATTGGCAGCCTTCTCGAATTTGAGTCCCCATCCCCTCTGACGTAGAATCTCAATCCGTGCGAACATTCGAATCGTTCATCACTATCTGAACCGTGCCCGTCTCTCTCGAAAATTCGAAGCTCATTTACCGCGCCCTCAAAGCCTGCGGCATCCAGCTCCTTTCCGCCCTCCCGGAAACCTGGCTCGTGCACCTCATTCAAATCGCCGAAGACGATCCGCAAATGACTCTTGTCCGCCTCGCCAAGGAAGAGGAAGGCGTCGGCCTCTCCGCGGGCGCGCATTTCGCCGGCGTCAAGTCCGCCATGCTCATGCAGAATCACGGCTTTCTCGCCTCCATCAATGGCATCGTCTCCTTCGCCCATCTTTACAAAATCCCCCTGTTGATGCTCATCTCCTATCGCGGCACCTTCGGCGAGCGCGATCCCTGGCAGACCCAGGGCGGCAACGTCACCGAGCCTCTCCT
>Ga0137381_10002019_pt1 | contig 13973 bp, 10 predicted proteins | sample SagtaG_16_FD_104808 | JGI IMG/M metagenome (GOLD analysis project Ga0137381, IMG submission 104808) | Vadose zone soil microbial communities from Sagehorn Ranch, Mendocino, California, USA - Sage2_L_115_16 metaG | ecosystem: Environmental > Terrestrial > Soil > Vadose zone | place: USA... | reverse complement strand
TTCGGCGTTTCGAATCGCGGCGTCAATTTTATCGATGCCGCAGCACCAGCGAATTTGCCGATGACAGCTCCAGCCGTCGCTGCCGCGCCGAGCCTTCAGCCATCCGAAGGTCCTTTGGCGGGCGGAACTTCCGTCGTTCTCGCCGGACAGAACTTCACGCCTCCTGCGCAACTGACTTTTGGCGCTCAATCCGCCACAAACGTTACTGTTTCCGGGCCCGCTCAAATCCAGGCGAGCTCCCCGCCCAGCGTTACAAATGGCGCCGTCAACCTGACTTCCTTTTTCCAGAATGGCTGGCTTGCCACTGCTCCTGACGCTTTCAGCTACGGCCCGCAAATTCTGCAAACCCTTCCCAACGCGGCCAGGAATATCGGCGGCGACACTGTGCAAATCTACGGCTACGGCTTCGGCGGAGACCCAACAAAAATCATCGTAAAGATCGGCGGAGTAACCGCCACGGTACAAAAAGTAGAAGCCGTCACAAGTATTGCTTCTTCTTTGGGTCTCGATGCCAGCTATCCCTTTTCCCTAGAACGCATCACTTTGCAAACGGCCGCGGGTTCCTCGGGCCAAGCGGACGTTTTCGTTTCCGCCCCCTCGGGATCCACTACATCCGCAAAATCATTCCAGTATCTTCAGAGTATTCAATCGTATTCGAAAGCGGGCCTCTTCAAGTTCGCGCTCTACGATCAAGGGCGGCAGCGCATTTATTTAACAAACATCGATCACGTCGATGTTTTCGATCTTCAACAAAATACATTTCTCGCGCCTATCTTGCCTCCCGGCGGCCCCGCTCCGAATGTAGGATTACGTGGCTTGGCCCTGACTCCCGATAATTCGCAGTTGATCGTCGCGGATTTTGGCGCGCAAAATGTTTATCTTCTCGATCCCGCGGCGGGAACCGGCACTACCGTGGCCGTGGGCGGCGTTCCCGGCTTTACCAACTCCGGTCCCGCGCGCGTCGCCGCCACCAGCACGCAAACGGTATTCGTTGGTCTCAGCGGCGAGGGTGGTTCTACCGGCGCTTGTTCCTCGTGCCTCGCTCAAATGAATCTCACGGTGAGCCCACCTACGATCCAGCCCGCACCTCAGCCTCAAGTCACAAGTGTCACAGGAGCTCCGCTGCTTCAGGGAACGGCATCGGGCAATCAGGTTTTTGTGGCATTTGGCGCTTCTCCAGGTGGACCCGTCGCCGTTTGGAATGCGAGCGCCCCGAATCAGTTCGCCACTTCTGCCGCCAATGACTCCACGACCGATTTGGGAGCGGCGTCCGACGGCAGCAAGTTTGCTATCCAGGCACAAGGCGCGCTCGAAATCCGCGCCGCGGATCTTGCGCTGACTGCCGTTCCCACTGCGGCCGAGATCGCGCAAATCCTCGGACGAACAACCGTCCCCGGCGTTGCTCTGCATCCATCGGGCGCCTTGATCTATCAGCCTTTTCTTACCGGCGCCCCCGGAAGCGCGGGAGTCAAGGGCGGCATCGACATTCTCGACGCCCATTCCGGCGCTCTCCGTCTGCGCATTTTTCTCCCCCAGCAATTCATGACCGATGTTGACGGCCTTCATGGCAGCTTTCTCGCTACGGACGAAAATGGCCAGCGGCTCTTCGCCATCACTTCCTCGGATGGCACGGCGCAAAATGCCGCCTTAACCGTGGTTCAACTCGCCGCTGTCCCGTTGGGAATCGGCGCCATTTCGCCGTCCGCCGTTAGCGCAACCGTCGGCGCTTCTCTCACCATCCGAGGCAGCGGTTTTCTCAGTGCCGCCACAGTTTCCATCAATGGAAAGGCCGCCAGCGTCACCTTCAAAGATGTCAACACTTTGCTGGTTGCGACGCCCAGCCTGACACCCGGCTCCCAGCAGATCATCATCACAAATCCCGGCGGCGAAACAGTTTCCTTGGACGCTGCTTTCACTGCTAACTAAGTGTGACAGACATTCCTGTCTGTCCTCTTTCTTCTCCCATGCCTTCTAACCTTTTCGCGTTTTGCTCATCCAATTTCATGAGTGCAAAACACATTCGTCGCGAGGGAAGTTTGCCGAGCGCGCGGCTCAAGAAGAGGTTTCGAATGGAAACGCGAAAATTAGGAGACTCCGATCTCAAAATAACCCCGGTCGGCTTTGGCGCGTGGGCCCTCGGCGGGGGCGGATGGGAATTCGCCTGGGGTCCTCAGGACGACGCCGATTCCATCGCCGCGATTCATCGTGCGCTGGAGTTGGGCGTCAATTGGATCGACACCGCCGCCGTCTACGGTCTGGGCCACTCTGAAGAGGTCGTCGCGCGCGCCTTGAAAGAATGGCGCGGCCCGCGCCCTTACGTCTTCACCAAATGTGTTTTAGTCTGGAACGAAAAAGGAAAAATCTGGAAGGAGTTCAGCCCCGGCTCCATTCGCCGCGAGTGTGAAGACAGTCTCCGCCGCCTGCAAGTAGACGCCATCGATCTCTATCAAATGCACTGGCCCCCGGATGAAGGTAAACCCGGCATCGAAGAAGCCTGGCAAACTCTCGCTGCCTTGAAAGCAGAAGGCAAGGTGCGCTGGATCGGCGTGTCCAATTTCAATGTAGCCCAAATCAAACGCGCCGAAAAAAGTGCTCCGGTCACTTCCTTGCAACCGCCCTACTCCATCATCCGCCGTCAAATTGAAGCCGAGATTCTCCCGTATTGCGAGAAGCAGGGAATCGGCGTGATCAACTACGCTCCCATGGCCTCCGGTCTGCTCACTGGAGCCATGACCCGCGAACGCGCCGCTGCTTTGCCTCCGGACGATTTTCGGAGCCGCAATCCAGAATTTCGCGAGCCGCGCCTGTCGAAAAATCTGGAGCTTGTCGAACGTCTTCGCCAGGTCGGCGCGCGGCACAACCGCACCCCAGGAGAAGTCGCCGTCGCCTGGACCTTGCGGAATCCCGCCGTAACCGCCGCCATCGTCGGCGCACGCGATGCCAAACAATCCGAGGGCGTCATGCGCGCCGGCGAATTGAAACTCACCGCCGATGAAATCAACGAAATCGAAGGCGCTGCCGCTGTTGCAACTGCTCGGTAACAACCATCCGCACAAGAGAGAAAACATGGACCTTGACCTCCGGGGAAAAACGGCTGTTGTATCCGGCTCGACTGCCGGCATCGGCTTTGCCATCGCCGCCGCTTTAGCCGCCGAGGGCGCGCAAGTCGTCATCAACGGACGGACCGAAGCGCGGGTGAATTCAGCGATGACACAGATTGCCCAGCGCTTCGCAGGCGCTCAGTTGCGCGGCGTCGCTGCGGACCTTGGCGCTCTCGCCGGTGTTGAGTCGTTCCTGAAGCAAATCCCGGAAGCCGACATTCTGGTGAACAACTTGGGAATCTTCGAAACTAAGCCTTTCCTCGAAATCCCAGACTCCGACTGGCTGCGCTTCTTCGAAGTAAATGTGCTCAGCGGCGTCCGTCTTTCACGCCACTATTTTCCGGGGATGTTGAAAAAAAAGTGGGGGCGCATCATTTTCATTTCGAGCGAGTCGGCGCAGCATATTCCCGCGGAGATGATCCACTACGGAATGACCAAGACCGCCCAGGTAGCCATTGCCCGAGGAATGGCCGAATCCGTCGCGGGCACAGGCGTCACCGTCAACTCCATTCTTGCCGGCCCAACGGCCTCGGAGGGCGCTGTCAGATTCGTCGACGGAATGGCTAAGCAGCAGAGGATCTCAACTGCTGAATTCGAGAGGCAGTTCTTTTCGACGGTCCGCCCCACTTCGCTTCTCAGGCGTTTTCAGACTCCTGAAGAAGTTGCGGCGGTCGTGGCTTTCGTTGCCAGCGCGCAGGCGATTTCGATCAACGGTTCAGCCGTCCGCGCCGAAGGTGGCGTCATTCGCAGCATCTTCTAGGAGGCCAACCATCAGGCGCGTTGGTAGTCCGGCTTCCAGCTTTTGATCAGCTGCTTGATGGCTTTGCGTTGCACCAGTTTTTCGTCTAGCGCCTTGCGCGCGAGCGCCGGCAACTCCGCGTCGCATGCAAATCGCAGCGACACGATTTGATCGATCGTCAGGTCGCCGATTCTCGCCTGTAGATCCGCTGGCAGTACGCGATCGTATCGTAGCCGCTCTTCCAGCCGGATGACCCGGTCCTGCACGGCCAGGGCAAATAGCCGTGCACTGAAAACCAGCACCACGAACGCGGTGGCCAACAGTACGCCGAAAATTCCCGCAAACGAAATCCCCAGTGTCTTCAATCGGTACAGCGACCACCCAAAGTTGATCACGAAGACTGGTATCGCAAAAAAATGAAACGGCGGCACAACCCTTCCGTGATTGGCAAAATTCTGCTCGGGCATTGTTCCTCCTCCGATGCTGCGCTGATTGTAACGAACCCCTGTCGCCCACTTCGCAGGACTCAGCGGGCGCCGATTCTTCCTGTTTCGATGCGCAGGCTTTTTTCCCGTTGCGGACGAATATCTGAACCGCTAGCGGTGCAGCCGCATCCAATCCCTTGGACAAGTTCGCAGGTCCGGCGATATCCTAAACAAGAGCAACTATTCTGCGCCGGAGGCGCACAACATGGCCAAAGCATCCTGGGGCGGAAAAATCATCGCCGAGAGCGGCTCCACCGTGGCTGTGGAAGGCAATCAGTATTTCCCGCTCGAAAATGTAAAAAAGGAATTCCTGAAGCCCAGCGCTCACACCACGGTCTGCCCGTGGAAGGGAACCGCTCACTACTACCACGTCTCGGTGAATGGCATGCAGAACGACAATGCAGCCTGGTATTACCCTGAACCCAAACCCGCAGCCGCCGAAATCAAGGACCGCATTGCGTTCTGGAAAGGCGTCCGCGTCGAGGTCTGAAGGCTACCGCAACCGGCTTTCGTCCTACCTGGCGATCTCATTCTTAAACACCGCTCCGTTGTGCATCACGAACCGCACGTGCTCCAGTTCCCCTACGACTTTCAGCGGATCTCCGGCCACCGCAATCACTTCCGCGTACGCGCCGGCAGCGAGCACTCCGATCTCTCCCTTCATGTCCAGCATCTCCGCCGCTCGCGACGTCGCCGATTGAATCGCATCCATGGGCGCCATTCCCATAGAGACCATTCTTGCAAACTCCTGCGCGATCGGCTCGGTCCAGGGAATCCCGCCCATATCCGTCCCATAAACAATCTTCAAGTGCACCTGCAGCGCCTTCTTGAAACTGATTTCATGCAGCGCTGCTCGAGCGCGGTCGCGCTTTCCCGCGGGAGTGTCCGGCGGCTCCCAATCGCCGTAGTACGGCGAGAGCGTCGGGCAATACCATGTTCCTTGCCGCTTCATCTGCGCGATCTGCGTATCGGTAATATCGAGTCCGTGCTCGATCGAATCGCAACCGCCATCGAGCGCGCGCTGCAAACCGATTCCGTTGTAGGCGTGACACGCCACTTTCTTACCCCAGCCGTGCGTCTCGTCCACGATGGCCTTTAGCTCTTCCACCGTCAGCGTCGGCTGCGAAACCAAATGCCCTTCCTTATCCACCCACGACCGGTGCGTCATGTACACCTTGATCCAGTCCGCGCCGTGCTCCAGTTGCTGGCGCGCGGCTTTCCGCGCTTCTACCGGCCCATCGACAAGCTGCGCGCCCTTGGGCATTTCCAGTTCCGGAGCATAACCTTCCAGGTTGTATCCACCGGTCGTCGATATCGCACGCGTGGCGCCAAAAATTCTTGGCCCGGGAATCGTTCCCTCCTCGATCGCTTGTTTGATCTCGATATCGCCGTAGCCCGCGCCTTCTGTTTCCAAATCGCGCAGCGTCGTAAAACCCTGCTCCAGCGCGCGCCGCGCGGCGTAAGTTGCACGCGCCGCTCGCAACGCGATTCCCGCTTTCAAAATGTTCGCGTCGTAGCCGCCCTTCGCCGGATCCTCGCCCCACAGGAAAATATGCGTGTGCGCATCGATCAGCCCCGGCAGCACCGTGGCGTTTGAAAGATCAATCACGTGCGTCCCCGAAGGGATCGCCGCCGAAGCTTCCGCAACTTTTTCGATCCGCTCTCCGCGGACAAAGATGAGCTGGTTTTTTCGCGGCGTTTCGCTCACGCCGTCAATCAACGTTCCTGCGCGAATCACCGTCAAAGGCGCAGCGCCTTGCCCCCCGCTCTGCCCAAGAGAAACACTTCCCGTCATCGCTAACGCAGCCAAAATGGCCAGCGCGGCAACCGCGCACAGAATTGCTTTCTTCATCTATCACCCCCAGCAGCCCGGTAAGCTTGCCCCACTCCCTCGGCCCTTTGCAAGAACATCGCTGCGATTTGACGACGGCTCCGTGCAAAGCCTACACTCTGCCTCTCCAATCTTGAGGGCCTGATTTGCCAGGAGAAATCATGACAGCGGAATTGCAAGGCAAAGTGGGAATTGTGACCGGCGGGACGTCCGGTATTGGCCGTGACACCGCCGTGCTTTTTGCGAAGGCAGGCGCCAAAGTGGTGGTCGCCGGCCGCCGCGAATCGGAAGGAAAAGAAACGATTGATCTGGTTCGTGCCGCCGGTGGCGACGGCTTGTTCGTCAAGACCGACGTGTCGAAAGCCACCGAAGTTGAGGCGCTCGTCTGGAAGACGGTGGAGAAATTTGGGCGCTTGGACGTCGCGTTCAATAACGCCGGAATCGAGGGAAGCTTTAGCCCTGTCGCTGAGCAATCCGAAGGGGACTGGGACCGCGTGATCGACATCAACCTCAAAGGCGTGTGGCTTTGCCTGAAGTACGAAATCCAGCAGATGCTCAAACAGGGCGGTGGAGGAGCCATCGTCAACATGGCGTCCGTCGCGGGCCTCACGGGTTTCGCGGGGGCCGGCACGTATTGCGCGAGCAAACACGGGGTGATGGCCCTGACCAAGACCGCCGCGCTGGAAAACGCGCGAAGCGGCATTCGAGTAAATGTTGTGTGTCCCGCGGTGGTTGAAACGGCCATGGCCGAGCGTCTCTTTGGCGAGCCGGAGATCCAAAAGCATATTCTCGGCCTGCATCCGATTGGCCGATTTGGAACGCCGAGGGAAATCGCGGAAGCCGTTGTCTGGATGTGCTCGGACCGCGCCTCGTTTATGACCGGCCAATCGCTGGTTCTCGACGGCGGATTCCTGGCGGGGCCTAATCCCAATCCTCCCCAGTAGCCCCGATCCTTCTTCATCTCTCACTCCACAAAGCTCGGCAGCCGATGGCAGCGATTCCGCTGAACGTCTGAATACGGTTGCGGTGTGGAAAGGCCTGCTTGCCTCTCCCCACACCCCTGTTTTTTGTGGAAGAGTGCGGAACCGCTTGAAAAGAAATGGGTTGAGTTTTGCGTGAGTGCAAGAAACGGCAAAAGAGTGCGCAAGAATAAGGAAGTAAAGGAGATAGACGAAGTTAAGGAGATAAAGGAGGGAAGAGCGGCTGGGCGGGGATGCTGTCGAGAATTCACGACCCACGATACTACAGAATATTTACTTTGTCAACTACAATTATAGTATAAATAAAATGCCTATATTGAGCAAGTTACGGAATCGTTCGAATGGGCGCGTAAGAGAAAGAAAACAAAGGGGTAGAGCTCACTGAGGGCGGACAAAATGGTGGAAGGCCTAGGGGCGAGCGGGAGGTGATTTTCAACCTTGAAGATTTACGATCACACGCCGCGGAGTGCGAAGCTCGTGCGTGACAATCCGCATCACCGACTTGTGGAAACGTCAAAAACCCAGGGGCCACCAGCGGCCGTACAATCGGCAGAATATGTTCGCTCCTGCTAAACTCCCATCCATCGCAATGCTAGGAGGCGCCGTGAATCCCCACCCGCCGCCAGGTTGGGCGCGAAGCAATATCTGCTAGCGGGGTTCGAGTGTAGAATGTCGGCAGCTCCGCAACCCTAATCGAACACCTGGTGGACAAAATGGACGCAACGACTGCAAGAACCGCAACAACTGCAATCACGGCGACAACTGCAACAACTGCACAGACGCAGACACCGCCGGCACACGTGGGCATGTTTCAATTGTTGAATGGCGTCTTCGTCGTCGGGGCGATTTCGTGCCTTGCGCGCCTGGGCGTTCCCGATCTCGTCGAACACGGTCCGAAGTCGGCTGACGAGCTTGCGGCGCAGGTGGGAGCAAACCCGCGAGCACTCTACCGGCTCATGCGCGCCACGGCCTGCGTGGGAGTGCTTTCCGAAGGCCCCGATGGAAAGTTTTCGGAAACGCCGCTGTCGGCCGTGCTGCGCAGCAACGCGAATCCCAGCTTGCGAACCTTCGCGATCATGCACGGCAGAGATTGGCATGGACTGGGCTGGTCCAAGCTCGATTATTGCGTACGCACTGGAAAGCAAGCCATCGACAAAATTTACGGCATGCCCATCTTTCAATTTTTCGAGCAGCACGCCGAGGAGGGCCAACTCTTCAATCAAGCCATGAGCGATTTATCGACGATCGACAGCCCGGCTGTGGCCGACGCGTATTCGTTCGACGAAATTCATTCCATCGTGGATGTGGGCGGCGGTCATGGACTTCTGCTGGCGACCATCCTGGCGAGGAATCCTCATTTGAAAGGCACGCTGTACGATATGCCGCACGTGGTGGCGGGCGCGCACAATGGACCGCTGACGCCGGTGATGGAACGCTGCACACTGGCGTCTGGCGATATGTTTTCTTGGGTTCCCGCAGGCGCCGACGCCTACATCATGAAGCACATCATTCACGACTGGCCGGATGAGGCGTGCATTAATATCCTCAAAGCCTGCCGAAAGGGCGTGAATCCCGGAGGCAAGCTCCTCGTCGTGGACAACGTGATTCAGCCCGGCAACGATTTCGCTCCAGGGAAATTCCTCGACCTACAAATGCTGATTTTTCCGGGCGGGTGCGAGCGCACCGAAAAGCAGTTCCGCGATTTGTTTGCGGCCGCGGGGTGGAAGTTGAATCGTGTTATCCCCACGGCGGTCATTGAGTCCATCGTCGAAGGAGTTCCGGCCTGACCAGCGCGTTCTTGAATGTCCCTTTGCTGCGTGCTAGCTTCCAGCAAGCCTAGATGCAGCTTCTACCAAATTTCGAGCATGCCGTCATACCAGCAGAGAAACTCCGAGATTACGCTTTGAATATGGAACACGCCCACGGTCGCCATAAGGCGACAGTTTTCAGGGACGTAGTCGGAATCGAAGGCAGGCACGCCGATGTACTGGCTGAACTGCTAAGGTCAACATTGCCCTCTGCCCCGGCTGAGCAAGGAAAGGCTGGCCAATATGGGGACTATTGGACCACTTACCATCGAATCATCGGGCTCAACGGTCGCCCAGCCATTGTCACTGTCGGGTGGATATTCAAAAAAGAGAAGGGCCGAGCACCCCAACTGATATCATGTTACATAGAGATGAAAAAGCAGCAAAGACTCGGGGAGCTTTACGGGTTAGCGTGAGAAAAGCATGAACCTTGAACTAAATCCAAAACTTCTTGACGTGGTTGAGTTCGAGGACTCTTCCCTGGGTACAATTGCGAAACGAACCGGCACTATCGTAGAGACCTTTGGAGTACCTCCGAAAGCGGTCTTGATCGAACTAGCGGACTCGCAAGGCGTGCCCGAGTCTTTCGTTACTAAGAACGTAGAGGATATCCAGAGAGTGTGGCAAGCAAAGCCTACGGCAGAGCACGCCACACCAAGGGAAGCCCAGGGCTATTTCGAGAACGGATTTTTGTATCTTCAGAACGGTCTATTTGGACGAGCCAAGGAGCAATTCGCGAGAGCTTTTTCAGTTGATCTGACCCTTAGAGCCAGCCTCCTGGAATCAACCAATGTCCTTGCGCGCAAGGGTAAACATGACGCAGCGATCCGCGTGTACAGTCTGCTTCTCGAACTCCAACCGGAGTACGAACCTGCTCGAGAGAATCTTGCTGCCGCATTTGTAGACAGGGGCGTAAAACGCGGACGGGCTGGCGTCTTGGACCAAGCGATCGAAGATTTCAAGACCGCCCTGATGCTCAGACCTAGGCGGTCGGAGTCCCTGGACCTCATACAGAAGAATCTTGTTGCCGCCTATACTCATCTAGCCGTTCAGCACTCCGACATGAAACTGTACTCAGAGGCAGTTGACTATTTCGTTCTTGCCTTCGAGCTGGGGCCAGTCGACCTCACTCAGCGAAACCTTGCGATCGCTCTAATTGCTTCGTCGGTTCCGAAAACTGAGAGTGAGTCTCAGGTGCCGGGTGAGGACTTTTTCAGGCAAGCGATTCAAATGGGACTGACATTTTCGCAATGTCTAAACGCCTACGGGGCAACCTTAGCCCATCATGGGCGGATCTCTGAAGCGATGCGTGCCTTGGAAAGAGCCGTCGATGTCGATCCGAAAAATGAGATGGCGAGGAAGAATTTAGATACCCTCCTTCGTCCAGAACCTCTGGGAGACCTGCCGACCGGCCTTACCCCGCTTGAGCCTCGTGAGATGCATGTTGCGGAGGCTTAGGTTCTTCCGTTGCGTTTGACAAGATTAAGCTCTAGGTGCCCAGAAGATTGGGTTGGAGGCGGGAGTAGCCGTGCTCGTGGGCCCAGAGGGTGAGGGGAATCGCGGCCAAGTCGTCGACGAGGGGGATGGCGTGGCCGTCTTTTGTTAAATCGACGGTACAGAGATAGAACTTGCAGGTATCGCAGGCTTCCACGCGAATGTGGGGCAATTGCTCTGCAACGTACACCGGCAATTTGTTTTCTGTTTCTTCGCCGCACGTGGGGCAAAAAATGCGACGGAATTCCCATTCTTGCGAGCAGAACGAGCAGAGGAGGAAGCGTTTTCCGCCATCACCTTCTGGCCGCAGCACGCCCAGGAGCGGACGCGCACCACACAAGGGGCAAAGCCGCGTGGTCGCGACAATCGGAGCCGCAGATGTTTGCGCGGCGCGAATCTCCGCATAGGGTTGCAGGAATGCTCGCGCAAGAAACTGCGCGAACGCGCCGACTTGCTGGTCGTATTTACCGCCGTGTTCCCAATACGCTTGCAGGCTGGCCATCCAGGAATCGGAAGGCAGCAAGGACATCTGATGCGCGGATTCTGCCAGGGCTGAGGGACCATACTGTTCAATTAAGGAGAGGAAGCCCCGGAAGTGGGGAAGAAGAACAGTGAGATCGAGTGGGTCTCGTATCGCGGCTGCCGGCGCGCTGCCAGATTTCGCACGACTCGAAGCCGCGATGCTGGCGCGAAGCGTTTTCTGAAACGCAGCGATCTGTTTGTAGAAATCCAGAAATTCGGCAGCGAACATATGTTGCGCGGAAAGGCGCTCGGCGCGGCGGATGCGCGCGTCGTACTCGGTCCCACCGCTTTGCGGTGCGGTCATTTGCGCGGCGTGGAGGACTCGCGGACGATCTCATCATACCAGCCGGGGTGGTAACGCTTGGCGAAAGCGATCGAAACATCGCCGCGAATCACCGAGCCAAAGGCTCCGCGCTCCGCAAACACGCCCATGTAAAGGTGGATCAGGAACAGGCCAATCGTGAACAGCGCCGCCACGGGATGAACGAGAACGGAAATGTACCGCAAGAAACGGAGATTCCACGGAATGTACGACGGGAACCACAGCACGACGCCGCTTGCCAATAAGGCCACAGCGCTCCAGAAAAATCCCCAGAAAAGAAATTTCTGCCCCGCGTTGTACCGCCCCGCAGGCGGCATTTTGTCGTCCTGATTCGTGCTGTAGTAGCGGACCGCGCCCCACCACTTTTTGTCCACGTCGGTGTGGCGCATTTGTGGCGCCCACATCACGTACATATTCCACACCGCCGCGAAAAAAATCAGCCCGGCCCAGGGATGCAGCATTCTCGAAACGGGGGCCCCGCCCAAAATCACGGCCACCCAGAACAACCACGGCGACCAGAACGCCAGCCCGGTCATCAGCAAATAAATGTACGCGCCCGCGGCCACCCAATGCGTCAATCTTTCCTTGAAGGTGTAGCGGAGGACGTGCCCGTGAGGGATGATTTGTTCGGATGGACTCACGTTTTTGCTCCTCCCGGATGGATGTCTTCGTCCTCGCGGGCCTTCGGGCCGTAGCGCAAATAGTGCACGAAGAGGCCGATCAATCCGCCGACCATGGCGACGTTGCCAAGCCACTTCAGCGGCCCCTTCCAGAGTTTTACCGTCCAGGGCACGTGCGGATCTTTCGGCAAGCCGCCGTAAATCTCCGGTTGCGAAGCGTCATGCAGCACGTAAATAACGCCGGTGCCGCCCACTCCGGGAGGATCGTACACGCCGGCGTGCGGAAAGTTGGAATGCTCACGGAGTTGCTTCGCGCGTTTGCCGGCGAGGTCCAGCATGTCGTCCTTGCTGCCGAAGTGCAGGCATCCCGTCGGGCAGGATTTGATGCAAGCAGGTTCGAGTCCTTCGCTCACGCGATCGGTGCACAGGGTGCATTTGAAAACGCGATTGTTCTTCGGGTTCATCTTCGGAATGTCGAACGGGCATCCCGTGATGCAGTAGCCGCAGCCGATGCAATTGGCCTGCTGAAAATCCACGATGCCGTTGGTGTATTGCACGATGGCGCCGTCCGCGGGACATGCCGCCAGGCACCCCGGCTCCGCGCAGTGCATGCACTGGTTTTTGCGCATCAGCCACATCAGGGAGCCGTCCTCTTCGCGGACATGTTCGTTGAAGAGGATCAGATTCCAGTAATTCCAGCGCGTCTCCGGCATCGTCTGATAGGTATTGCCGAACACGGTCTCGCCAAACGGCAGGTCATTCCACTCCATGCAGGCCACTTCGCATGCTTTGCAGCCGATGCAGGTGGTGGCGTCAATGAGTTTGCAGACGGTGTATTCGCGTTGCGTGTCTTCGCCGGGAACGCTGCCCGCGTGTCCGGAAATTTTCTGAATGCGTAGTGTGGCTTGGCTCATGGCATCCTCTACGCTTTCTCGTACTTCTCGACCTTCACGAGGAATCCCTTGAACTCCGGTGTGTAGGCGTTCGGATCGATCACCGAAGGCGAGAGCGAATTGGCGGGCGTCTTGGCAGTCTTGCCCTCGTCTTCGGCAATGCCGCGGTAACCCCAGTGAATCGGAATGCCAATCTGGTAGATGCGCTTTCCGTCGATGGTCATGGCCTTGATGCGTTTCGTGACCATGGCTTTTGCAATGTAATGTCCGCGCGCGCTGGTGACTTTCAGAGTCTCGCCGCCGCGGATGCCCATCTCATCGGCCATTTCGGCGGCAATCTCGATGAACGGCTCCGGAACAAGCTGCACGTTCATGGGATTGTTCTTCGTCCAATAGTGATAGTGCTCCGTGAGCCGATACGTGGTGCACACCACGGTGTAGCCATCCTTCACCGTGCCGTAGCTGTCGTCCGCTGACTTGAAGCGCTTGGCGATGGGATTATGCGTTTGCTTTGGATGCAGAAGGTTTTCGACGGGGCTTTCGGTTGGTTCGTAGTGCACCGGGAAAGGGCCATCGGCAAGGGCGCCGAGCGGAGCAAAGATGCGTCCAACGCCTTCCGGATTCATGATAAACGGTCCCATGTGGTCGGCCGGTTTGGAATCGGCCTTGAAGTCCGGCACGTCGTTGCCAACCCACTTTTTCTGCGCTTCGTTCCACCACACCTGGCGACGCGAAGGATCCCAGGGCTTGCCGTTGAGATCGCAAGAAGCGCGGTTATAAAGGACGCGGCGGTTTGCGGGCCACGACCACGCCCAATTCTGGTGGACACCCATCCCCGAGGGATCGCCCGGGTCGCGCCGCGCCGTCATGTTGCCGGCCTCGGTGAAAGATCCGGCATAAATCCAGTTGCCGCATGAAGTGCTGCCGTCGTCTTTGAGCCAAGTAAAGCCTGGAACTTGTTGCCCGGCCTTGAGCTGAACTTTTGTAACGGGATCTTCGGCGTCCACGAATGTCTTGCCGTTGATTTCTTTCAAAACTTCCGCGAGCGAAGGGTTCGAGGGATCGGTGTAGTTCCAGGTCAGCTTCAGAATCGGATCAGGGAATTTTCCGCCGTCCTTTTTATAAAGATCGCGGATCTTGAGGAAGAGTTGCGCCACGATGGCTTGATCCAGCCGGCA
>Ga0137381_10002004_pt1 | contig 14007 bp, 8 predicted proteins | sample SagtaG_16_FD_104808 | JGI IMG/M metagenome (GOLD analysis project Ga0137381, IMG submission 104808) | Vadose zone soil microbial communities from Sagehorn Ranch, Mendocino, California, USA - Sage2_L_115_16 metaG | ecosystem: Environmental > Terrestrial > Soil > Vadose zone | place: USA... | reverse complement strand
GGCATATTCGTTTTTGCCCCTTTTGATGATACTCGCGGGGTGAAGTCACTAGCAGACGATACTTGGATGGCAAGTAGGCAATCCGTGTTTCCACAAAAGTGCTTTCTTTAGCGGATATCGCATACGGGCACTAAATATTGGCACTACTTCGATTTACACCTGGCAGAGTTGCCGGTCGGCTACTCAGGCGCAGTCCGGCAACTAAAGCAGACTCAACGGGGAAGCACAACCGCTCCCAGCCCGGCGAATCTGCAAAATTTCACGCAATTGTCTATGATGGAATGTTTGGCGCTCATTTGCACGGAGAGATCATATTGGCAGAGAAGCAAACCGACGGATTGGAAGTACTGGAAACGCGGGAATGGCTCGATTCCCTCGATTATGTGCTATCAAAAGGTGGAGCCGACAGGGCCGGGCGGCTGTTGCAGCAACTCTCGTTGCACGCGCGTCGCGCCGCCGGTGTGAACCTTCCCTTCACCGCGACTACGCCCTACCAGAATACGATTTCGGTCCGGCAGCAACCCCCTTTCCCCGGCAGCCAGGAGATGGAGCGTCGCATAAAGAGCCTGGTGCGCTGGAATGCGTTGGCCATGGTGGTGCGAGCCAATAAGATTCAGGAGGGCATCGGCGGCCACATCTCGACTTTCGCTTCGGCGGCTACGCTTTACGAGGTTGCTTTCAATCACTTCCTGCGCGCTAAGACCGAGACGGGAGACCGAGACATCGTGTATTACCAGGGACACGCTTCTCCTGGAATGTACGCTCGTGCCTATCTTGAAGGTCGAATTCCCAAGCAAAAACTGGAGAATTTTCGCCGGGAACTCAAACCGGGCGGAGGCCTTTCTTCTTATCCTCATCCCTGGCTGATGCCGGACTTCTGGGAATTTCCGACGGTTTCGATGGGGCTGGGTCCGATCCAGGCCATCTATCACGCACGTTTCATCCGCTATCTCGAGAATCGAGGATTGAAGAAATCCACTGGCGGAAAAGTCTGGGCGTTTCTGGGTGACGGAGAGATGGATGAGCCCGAGTCACTGGGCTCAATCACTCTGGCCTCGCGGGAACGACTGGACAATCTGATCTTTGTGGTGAATTGCAATCTGCAGCGGCTCGATGGCCCGGTACGTGGCAATGGCAAGATCATTCAGGAGCTAGAAGCGATTTTTCGCGGTGCGGGTTGGAACGTCATCAAGTGCATCTGGGGGACCGATTGGGACAGCCTCATTCAGAATGATCGTGATGGACTACTGGTCAAGCGCATGGGCGAGATCACGGACGGCCAATACCAGAAATATTTCGTGGAGAGCGGCGCTTACTTCCGGCATAACTTTTTCGGCACTGATCCTCGGCTCTTAAAGATGGTTGAGCATCTCTCCGACGAGCAACTCGCCCGCATGCGGCTGGGAGGGCATGATCCGATCAAAGTATACGCGGCATACAAAGCTGCGGTGGATCACACCGGAGGACCCACCATTATTCTGGCCAAGACTATTAAAGGATATGGACTGGGCGAGGCGGGTGAGGGCAAGAACATTACTCACCAGCAGAAAAAACTGAACGACGATGAACTGAGTCTGTTCCGCTCACGTTTCGGTATACCTATCCCGGACTCTGAACTGCACGAGGCACCTTTCTATCGGCCGGCTGACGATAGCCCGGAAATCAGCTACATGCAAGAGCGGCGCAAGCAGCTCGGTGGGTATCTTCCGGAGCGGAAAGTACGGGCCAAGCCTCTCAATCCGGTTTCTGAATCTCACTTCGAGGAATTTTACAAAGGCACGGAAGGACGGGAAGCATCCACCACGATGGTGTTCGTGCGGCTGCTAGCCAAGTTGCTGCGTGACCCAGAGATCGGGAAACTCATCGTGCCCATCATTCCCGACGAGGCTCGCACTTTCGGCATGGAGGCGCTGTTCCGCCAAGTGGGGATATATTCCAGTCTGGGCCAGCTTTACGAGCCGGTGGACATGGACACTCTCCTTTATTACAAGGAGGCCAAGGACGGACAGATCCTAGAGGAAGGGATTACCGAGGCAGGGTCTATATCTTCTTTCATCGCGGCAGGGACTGCTTATGCTCACCACGGGATCAATACGATCCCGTTTTTTATTTATTACTCCATGTTCGGATTCCAGCGCATCGGAGATTTGATCTGGGCAGCCGCCGACATGCGAGTTCGCGGTTTTCTTCTCGGCGGCACCGCGGGCCGCACCACCCTGGCGGGCGAAGGGTTACAGCATCAAGACGGCCACAGTCACGTGCTGGCGTTATCAGTTCCCAATCTTCTCGCCTATGATCCAGCCTTCGCTTACGAGATTGCCATCATTATTCAGGACGGCATCAAGCGGATGTATGTGGACCAGGAATCTATCTTCTATTATCTGACTGTTACCAATGAACCGTTGCCCATGCCGCCGATGCCGGAAGGAAAGGAAGTCCGCGAGGGTATCCTGAAAGGGATGTACCGTTTTAAGGCATCAGCGACTAAGGATGCGAAACTGCGGGCGCAACTGTTCGGCAGCGGCACAATCATGTTTGAAGTGCTCAAAGCGGCGCAGATTCTGGAAGAGAAGTATGGAGTGGTATGCGATGTTTGGAGTGTAACCAGCTACAAGCAACTTTATCGTGATGGCAATGACTGTGAACGCTGGAACATGCTGCACCCAGGGGAGACTCCTCGAGTGCCGTACGTCGCGCGTTGTCTCAAAGATGCGCCCGGCGTTTTCGTTGCCGCATCTGACTATATGAAGGTGCTGCCTGAATCCATCGCACAGTGGGTACCGCGTCCACTGGTCGCTCTCGGCACCGACGGTTTTGGACGCAGCGAAAATCGGGCATCGCTGCGCGACTTCTTCGAAGTGGATGCCAAACACATTGTGCTGGCTACATTGACCGCATTGGCGCGGGATAAACAGAAAACGCAGGCATCGCTGCAGCAAGCGATCAAAGATTTAGGTATCAATCCGGAAAAACCGAATCCAGCCATCAGCTAAGGGAGAAAAGGGTACGTGACAGAATTCAAACTGCCTGAACTTGGCGAAAACATCGATCAGGGCGATCTAGTTCGGCTGATGATTTCGCCGGGAGCCAACGTCACCGAAGGCCAGGCAGTGATGGAACTGGAGACCGACAAGGCGGTTATTGAAGTTCCATCGTCGGTCAGCGGCACGATCAAGGATGTTCGGGTCAAGGAGGGAGAGAAAATTAAAGTCGGCCAGGTGATTTTTACCGTGGAAAACGGCACCGGCGCGAAGGCCAAGGCACCAGAAGGCAAAGAAGCTTCCGGAGAAAAGTTGGCGAGTGCAGCTTTGCCTGCAACGCCCGAAGTCAAAGCTAAAATTCCGCCTCAAACACGACCCCAAACAGCTCCGCCGTCCGCACCAGCGGCGTCGACTTCAAAAACAACGACGTCGAGAACCTCGACATCGAAGACTACCGAATTCCGTCTTCCCGAACTTGGGGAAAATATCGAACAGGGCGACTTGGTGCGGCTAATGATCTCGCCTGGCGCGAAAATATCCGAAGGCCAAGCTGTTATGGAACTGGAAACAGAGAAGGCGGTGGTGGAAGTTCCCTCCTCGGTGAGCGGAGTGGTTAAAGAGGTTCTGGTAAAGCAAGGTAAAAAAGGAAAAGTAGGACAAGTTATCTTCACGGTGGAGGGAGACACCCAGGCCCAACCGGTGACAGCGAAGCCTGCTCCGGCGGATGAGAGCCAGCCGCAGTCGGCAGGGGCAAAAACCGCTTCCGCGGATGAGAGCTCAGGTCAGCACGGAGCTCGAGTTACTTTTCAGGCCGCTATCAAAGCTGAAGGTAAGACTGAAGAACAGGCGCTTCCCCGGGATCAAGCTCCATCAGCTCCCTCAGGGTTTGCGATGCCTACCCAGCTGGGCAAGGTGGCGGGCACTGAACATCGGGAACCCGTCCCCGCCGCGCCGCACGTCCGCCGATTGGCACGCGAACTGGGAGTGGACGTCCATGAAGTTAAGGGCACCGGCCCCGGTGGCCGTATCAGTGAAGATGACGTAAAAGCACATTCGAAAGCATTGCTCACCGCGGCAGTGCAAGCGCCGGGAAGTCCTTCGGCGGCGTCTGCGCTGCCAGATTTCGCCAAGTGGGGAAAGGTCGAGCGCGTTTCCATGCGCGGCGTGCGGCGCAAGACCGCGCAGCATTTGTGGGAAGCATGGACCACCATTCCCCATGTCACCCAGCAAGACAAGGCGGACATCACCGAGATCGAGCACCTACGTGCCCGCTTCGCGCCCAAAGCACAAGAAGCCGGCGGCAAGATGACCGTGACCGCCATCGCATTGAAGGTGTGCGCCTCAGCGTTAAAGGTTTTTCCTCAATTCAATGCCAGCATTGACATGGCAAAAGAGGAAATCATCTACAAGCAGTACATCAACATTGGGGTTGCGGTCGACACCGATCGAGGGCTGCTGGTTCCGGTTATCCATGATGTGGATAAGAAGAACATCGTTGAGCTCGCGGTCGAACTGACTCAACTTTCCAAAAAAGCTCGAGACAAAAAGCTAAGCCCCGCCGAAATGGAAGGCGGCACTTTCACTATCACAAACCTAGGCGGAATCGGCGGCACTGGATTTTCTCCTATCGTCAATTATCCCGAAGTTGCGATCCTCGGCCTCTCGCGTTCGAGTACAGAACCTGTATGGATGAACGGAACGTTTGAGCCTCGGTTAGTACTACCGCTTTCACTCTCTTACGACCATCGCGTGATCGACGGCGCCGATGCGGCACGATTCCTGCGCTGGATTGCCGAGGCATTAGAGCAACCGTTCCTCCTCTCGGTTCAGGGATAAGCCTGCCAATGGCCGAGACAACTAACTTAAACATTGCCGTAATCGGGGCGGGACCGGGTGGCTATGCCGCCGCCTTTCTTGCCGCCGATCTGGGAATGAAGGTCACGCTCATCGATGAGGAACTGAATCCTGGCGGAGTGTGCCTGTACCGCGGCTGTATTCCTTCGAAAGCATTGCTGCATGTGGCCAAGGTGATTGATGAGTCCCGCCATGCAAAAGCGTGGGGCGTGGAATACAGCGAGCCGAAGATTGATCTCGCCCGGCTGCGTTCCTGGAAGGAAGGCGTAGTAAAGAAACTGACCGGCGGATTAGGTCAGTTGTCCAAGCAGCGCTCGGTGCAATATGTCCGCGCTCGAGCCACTTTTGAGAACTCGAACACACTGCGGCTGGCGAAGGTGAGCGGCGGCGAGGAAACACTCACATTCGATCGCATCATCATCGCTACGGGCTCGCGTCCGGCAGTGATTCCCAGCCTAAAGCTTGAGAGCTCGCGCGTGATGGATTCGACTGGAGCGCTCGATTTAGCGGATTTGCCCGGCAGCTTGCTGGTGATTGGGGGCGGATATATCGGCTTGGAGCTTGGCACCGTCTATGCCGTTTTAGGAACCAAGGTGTCGGTCGTCGAAATGTTGCCTGGACTGCTGCCCGGCGCCGATCGAGACCTAGTACTCCCAGTGCACAAGCGTGTGGAGAAATTGTTCAACTCGATTTTGGTGAATACCACCGTCGCCCCTCTGAAAGAGGAATCCGGTGGAATCCGAGTGACTTTCGACGGGCCAGATGTCAAAGAGCGCGAAAAAGTATTCGACAAAGTTTTGGTATCAGTTGGCCGTAAGCCGAATTCTGAAATTCCTGGCCTGGAGAAAACCAAAGTTGAAGTTGGAAAGCGCGGCTTTATTCAGGTCAACAAGCAGTTGCAGACTGCTGAGCCGTCGATTTATGCAATCGGCGACGTGGTAGGTGAACCGATGCTGGCTCACAAGGCGTCCCACGAAGGACGCACTGCGGTCGAAGCAATCGTCGGACACAAAGTAGCGTTTGAGCCGAATGCCATTCCAGCCGTCGTATTTTCCGATCCCGAAATCGCCTGGTGCGGACTCACAGAAACCCAGGCTCAACAAGAAGGCCGTGAGATCAAAGTCGCCAGATTTCCCTGGGGAGCTTCGGGCCGGGCCGTGACTCTCGACCGCACAGACGGAATGACCAAGCTCATTGTGGATCCTCAAAGTGAGCGCGTTCTCGGAGTGGGTATCGTGGGGGTTGGGGCGGGAGAACTGATTGCCGAAGGTGTGGTTGCGATTGAGATGGCTGCGCAGGCGAAGGATATTGCGCTTAGCATCCATCCGCACCCTACGCTGTCGGAAACAATCATGGAATCCGCGGAAGTATTTTTCGGAACCAGCACTCACGTGTACCGGCCGAAACGATAATCTGCAATTCGAGCATAAGTTCCTGTCCCTGCTTCCCCAGTTCTGAACTTTCCCACGCGAACAATGACCTTGGTAACTTGATGGAGATTTCGAGTGTACCTACGATTGCTTCATGAGCTATCAGGCACTATTGTTCTGTCCAGACGAGCGGACGGCTCACGTAGTAACCCAGGTCTTGAGTGAAGTTGAATTCAGCGTTGAGTCCTGCAATGAACCCTTCGCTGCAGTCAAGCGGTTGATGGCGAAACACTTCGACGCGATTGTCGTGGATTGCGACAATGAGCAGAACGCCACGCTGCTGTTCAAGAGCGCCCGTAATTCCGGGTCCAATCAAAATTCGCTTTCGGTTGCGCTGGTCGAAGGACAGGCCGGCGTCGCCAAGGCATTTCGTATCGGTGCCAATCTGGTTCTGACCAAACCTATTAATGTGGAGCAGTCCAAAGGAACGCTGCGCGTAGCGCGCGGTCTGCTCCGAAAAGCGGAAGCGGCTAAACCGGCGGTGGCGCCGGCTGCGGCGCCTGCGGAGCTCCCGCATCTATCGGCATCTTCTCCAATACAAAAATCGCCGCTGGCGTTGCCGGAAGAACCCGAGGCAGCTTTCGAAGTAGAGAAAGAACCGTTACCCGAGCCTGGCGCGGACGATGCGGCCTTGCTGGAATCCATGCCGCATACCGTCCCGGACGCTGGCAGTCCCGAAGTGCCGGCTCCCCAATTCGCGACACCAAAGCAATATCCCTGGCAACCAATTTCCAAACCTCTCGCTGAACCCATGGCTTCGGCTCTGCGGCGCGCGGCCGAAACTGCAGCCAAGAGCCATGATCCCGGCAATTTGAACAAGGCGGAAACCGCCCAGCTTGCAGCCAGCCAGACAAAAATGAGAGAAAGCTGGCCAAGCACCAGCATGTCTTCCGCATACGGTGCCGCGAGTGCACCTGCACCAGCTAAGGAGATCCCCAGAGCGGCCAGCAAAGATCCCGAGCTTAGATTGATGTTACCGCACGAAGCGTCCGAAATGGTGGAAGCCGCGTTGCCGTCGGAGACGTCGTATCTACCTTACAGGCGCGAAAGCTATCTTAGTGATATCCGCGAGCCGGAAGGATCCGAGGCCAGCGGCGGAATGAAAATTTTGCTGATTGCGACCGCAGCGACAGTGCTGATCGCGGGCGCCTACGTTGGTTGGACAAAAACACATAAAGCGAGCCCATCGCAAGCCACACAAGAACAGAGTGCGCCACCTCAGACTGCTTCTCCGGTAACGATTCCCTCGTCGAACATCGCTCCAGCAAAGCAAGACACTGGTTCGTTTGCGAGTCAAATTCAGGAACCCCAGCAACCAGCGGCTGCTTCCGAAGGCAAACCTTCTGCAGGCAAGACTACGATTACCAGGGGAGACGAGGTTGAAACGAGTAATGAACTGGGCCTGACCGTTCAAGAAGTACCGTCGAGCACTCCAGAACCTATCGTGGTGAAAAAAGGGCCATCTGTATCAGTCAGCAGATCGGCTACACAAGATGCTTTGCAACCGCCCCCCGCCGCTCTCGCTGTTCCCGCCACTACGGCTGACAAGGCCCTGGGCGGAATTATCAGCACGACTCCAGCGAATATGCCCACATCGGTGCCCCAGGTGCTGAAAGTGTCGCAAGGAGTTTCCGAGGGCCTGCTGGTCAAGCGGGTTCAGCCCGTCTATCCGGAGCAGGCACGTCAGATGCGAGTACAAGGTCCAGTGCAGCTTCAGGCGACCATCAATAAAGACGGCAACATTAGCAACGTCAAAGTCGTCAGCGGCAATGCACAGCTCGCGCGCGCCGCGGTCGAGGCAGTCAAGCAATGGAAGTACAAGCCTTACTACCTCAATAACGAACCAGTTGAAATCCAGACTCAGATTATAGTGAACTTCAAGCTTCCGTAGTCTTCAACGAAAAACATTAGCACCCGCTACGAATTAATTTTCTTGCCTTCCTTCTGACGTTCACCCCCGATGAGCCTGCTTCAGTGGCGGTATAATCGAGAGATGGCCTGACGGTGAAATTCGCTTCTGTGAAGGGGAGTGCCGCGTTTGGAACTTCCCTACTCAGCAAGTAAACCTTGCACTAGAGGCCATCAGTTTTTCTATGGACTTCAAATTATTCAGTGATTACAAGCCTCGTGGCGATCAAGCCACGGCAATTGAATCCCTGACTCGAGGTGTGTTTGACCGGGAGCAACACCAAGTTCTGCTGGGAGTGACCGGGTCAGGCAAAACGTACACGATGGCAAAGCTCATCGAGCGGGTGAATCGGCCCACCATCGTTATGGCTCACAATAAAACTTTGGCAGCGCAGCTTTATCATGAGTTCAAGAGTTTCTTTCCGCACAATGCCGTGGAATATTTTGTCTCGTATTACGACTACTACCAGCCGGAGGCCTACGTTCCGGCGGCGGATTTGTACATTGAGAAAGAATCCACGATCAATGACGAATTGGACAAATTGCGTTTGTCGGCGACGCGATCGCTCTTCGAACGTCGTGACTGTCTCATAGTGTCGTCGGTGAGTTGCATCTATGGGTTGGGCTCCCCCGAGGCTTATTACGGGATGCTGCTGTTTCTGGAAAAAGGCCAGAAGATCAAGCGTGAGGACATCACCCGGAAGCTGGTGGAAATTCTCTACGAGCGCACGGACGGCGACTTCCGGCGCGGCACGTTCCGGGTACGGGGTGATGTGATCGAAGTCTTCCCTACCTACGACGATATGGCGTACCGAATCGAATTGTGGGGAGATGAGGTTGAATCGCTGGCACAAATCGATCCTCTATTTAGCACGGTAAAGCAGAAGTACATGCGGCTGCCGATCTATCCGAAGACGCACTACGTGATGAAACCCGAGACCAAGGCTTCGGCGGTGCAGTCGATTCGCGAAGAGCTGGCGTGGTGGGAAGTGGAACTGGAAAAACAAGGGCGGCTGGTGGAATCGCAGCGTGTCCATCAGCGCACCATGTACGACTTGGAGATGATCAAGACCGTCGGCTATTGTCACGGCATCGAAAATTATTCGCGGCACTTTACCGGACGGTTGCCTGGTGAGCCTCCACCCACGCTGCTGGATTATTTCCCCCGCGATTACTTGATGTTCATCGACGAGTCGCACCAGACCGTACCGCAATTGCACGGCATGTATCATGGCGACCGCTCGCGCAAGGAGACGCTTGTCGAATATGGATTTCGCATGCCCTCCGCGCTCGACAACCGGCCTTTAACCTTTGAAGAGTTTGAACATCGTATGAACCAGATTGTTTACGTTTCGGCGACTCCCGGACCTTATGAGTTGACCAAATCAGCGGGAGTCGTCGTCGAACAGATCATCCGGCCTACAGGCTTGGTGGATCCGCCAGTGGAAGTGCGCCCGGTGAAGGGGCAGATTGACGATTTGCTGCACGAGATTCGCGGACGAGTCTCGCGAGGCGAGAGAGTGCTGGTGACTACCCTCACCAAACGTATGGCCGAGGATCTGGCCGAGTACTACAGCGAGGTCGGAGTCAAGTGCCGTTACATGCACTCCGAAATCGAGACTCTGGAGCGCGTAAAAATTCTGCGTGATCTGCGCAAAGGTGAATTCGATGTATTGATTGGGATCAACCTGCTGCGTGAAGGATTGGATCTGCCCGAGGTTTCCCTGGTGGCGGTTCTCGATGCAGATAAAGAAGGATTCCTGCGCTCCAGCGGATCGCTGATCCAAACTATTGGCCGCTGTGCGCGCAATCTGAATGGCCGGGCAATTCTCTATGCCGATGTCATGACGGATTCAATGAAGAAAGCTATCGATGAGACCGATCGCAGGCGCGCCATTCAGGAATCCTACAACCTGGCCAACGGGATCACGCCGGAGTCCATCGTGCGTCCCTTGGAAATGTCGCTGGCTAGCGTCATTGAAGCTGATTATGCCGATCTGACCGCGATCGAGGCTGACGGTATTCCGGAGTTGCGGTCTCAGGAAGAGTTGGATGCTTACATCGGCAAACTCGAAAGCGATATGCGCGAAGCGGCGAAACGGTTCGAGTTCGAAAAGGCTGCCAAGTTGAGAGACACAATCAAGGAATTGAGAACGAAAGAGTTTTTGTTTGCCTGAAGGACGGAAAGGTCTTTGAATTCTTGGCCTTGGTTTCTCAACCCTTGGTTCTTAGTCCTTGGTTCTTATTTCTTGGCTCTTAGTTCTTAGTTTTTTCCTTTACCGTCCCGCCTTTGCTGCCGCAGCCAGAGGTTTCTGATACAGGACGTAATCCGCCTTTTTGTGATAGTGGAAGGATACGTCCATCGCTGGAATCTTTTCCCCGTCTCCCAGGAAAAGGTAGCCGCCTGGTTCCAAATAAAGATGTAACCGCTGCACCAGCGCGATACGCTGGGCGGTGGAGAAATGCGGCAAGACATCCATGCAGAAAATGCAGTCGAACCTTCCAATATAAGTGGGCGCCACCAAATTCATGGGCGTAAACGTAACCAGGTTGCGCAGCCTGGGCTTCACCAGGAGATGTTGTCCCACCTTCGCGAAGTACGTCTGCACCAACTCACGTGAAATGTGCCGCAGCGCGCTCTGCGGATAAAGACCGCGTTCTGCTGCCTGCAGAGCGTGCCGTCTTATGTCGCTGCCGACAATGTGGACTTTCCACGCGCCCGCGCTGCAGTTCACCGCGTCGCAAACAGACATGGCGATGGAATAAGGCTCCTCGCCGGTGGCGCACCCCGCGCTCCAGACACGAAGGTTGTGGGGATTCTCCGCAGCCTTGCGCGCCTGTAATTCGAGTATCACTACTTTGGCCAGGGAATCGAAGGCTGCCGGGCAGCGAAAGAAACCGGTCTCGCCACCCACCAATCGCTCGGTCAGGCTTTCACACTCTGAATCACAGGACCGCAACTGGTCTAGCAGATTGGTGGCGGAAGGGTAGCGCCGCGCATCCAGATGCTCGGCAACAATTTCGGAAAGTTGTTCGGTCGGTGTCTGGATCAAGACTCCCGTTTTGCGCTCCAGAATCAGGCGGATTTCGGAGAGCTCGTGTTCCAGGAACGCCACAGTGGTCGAAAGCTTGTTCATTGCTCACTCCTCGCGGACCAACCTGACAAAATGCACTTCTGCTTAGGAATAGGTCGGGGGAGGGTTCGATCTTTAGGTGTTACGTAGTCGAGGCCGCTTTTAGGGCCTTCGATGTACTTGCCTTCTCTATCTGCCTCTCGATCACGGTCAGCTCTTTTTCCAGGGAAGAAAAGCGCTGTAGGATTTCGTGCATACGTAAAGCCATGTTGCGGACGGTTTCGATCTGTGAGCGCGCGCCCGCGGAGAGCGTCTCCGGTTCGAGCAAAAGTAACTCAGCGTTGCCCAACACGGAGGTGAGCGCATTATTCAAGCTGTGCCGCATTTCCAGAATGTAACGACCCAGTGTGGCCTGACGCTTCAGTAAGACATTGGCTTCTTCAGCGCGGATGGCACGAGCCAGCGTTTCGCAGTGCCGCAATGCTTCCGATACGACCAGTACCAGAGCATCCAACCAGCCCGCCTGCTGACGCAGAACCATCGCTCGCAATTGAGATCCGCGCACCGTTTCTACGGCCTGACCACCGTCCCATATGAACAACACGGGCTTCGGCAAGGGCTCGAGTGCCTTGAGAACGGGGACAAGAACAGTTGGCCGCACCGCACCCACAATGGCTACTTCGAAACTATCGGCGTCCAGCTTCTGGCAGAGATCACCTTTCATGACGGTGAACGACGGCATGTTATTTTCGCTTTGCCATCGGGCCATGATGGTGCGCGCAAATTCCGGGTCATCCGAAATGATCAATACTGTACGCAAGTCCACTTTCATCTCCGTTCCTGATGACACCCGGTTCCTATGCGCTGCCGTCGTCCTTCCGATCAGGAGAATCGCTGGAAACCACGAACTCTGGCGCTTCCGAATTGCTGGCAGAAGAATTGACGCCTGCCGCGGCGGTCTTAGTGCGAGCGCTGGCGCTCGTCGGCGTCCGCGCTAATGCTGCATTGATCACCGCGCGAAGGTCCACCAGCATGCGCAGTGGCTGCCCAGAAGAGTATTCGGCGTGAAACATCACCTTCCACGATTGGCATATCATACGCAGCCGAGCGATCGGCTCGTCTGCGGAAAATTGTGCGCGGCGGCAATCCAGGGTGCTCACGCCTCGTACCTCGAGTTCGCGCAGGCCGTCCAGAATGGAATTGAGATCTTGATGCATCAAGCGAAAGAAAACACGCCGCATCAGAAAACTGAAGCGGGTGAAGGCCACCATCGCACCGGGCACGAAATATTTCTCCCCCGCGCTGGCTTTCAGCTTTCTTCCCTTTTCCAGGATGCCCGCGGTGAGCAAATCATTCAGGCTGCGACAATCGTTGGCGGCGCGCAGGTATTCATCGAGCGGCGCCAGCCAATCGGGAGCGCTGAAATCGCCAGTGCTAAAAATAGGTTCGAGGACCTGGGCCACATATGCAATTTCGACATCTTCATCTTCCAGGCGAGAAGGTGCACAATGGGAAAAGAATTGAACCAGCAGGAAGTCGATCTTGTCGCGATCAGAACTGCTGCGCTGCAGCTTGCCCAAGTAATGCTGAAGCATGGCGCGCAAGCCGTTCTCGCTGGTCAGAGTGGTGGTTTGCAGGAATTGGCGCAATTGATGGACTTGTATGCGCTGATCCATGTCCGCGAACCATTGCTGGGCCTGCTCGACAGACTCTTGCGTCGGAGCCTCTACTCCGCCTTCCAGGTCACTACAGCGTGGAAACTCGATTACGAACTCCCGGTCGAGCGCGCAATAGAGGGGGTAAAGGAGAAGCAACTCCTGCCACTCGGCTGCTGATTCGTCGGATTCCGGGAGGGTACTCATGGTTTCACGATCCAATTCGCGACCTCTTGGGTAAAGCGCGCAGCCACCGCGGTTCGTGAGCCGTTATATTGCAGGGCCACGACGCATGCTTCGACGTCCAGCGTGCCGTCGGAATTACGCAGTCGCAGCTTGTCGGCAAATTCCAGGGGCAATGTCGAGGCGAAAAGTACCTCGTGCGGCGTACCGAATTCGATGACCGTGCTCTCGCTGGCAATTCCGCCTTTCCCTTCCACCCGAGTCAAAGAAACGGCGATGCGAAGTGGGGTCGAATCCGGAAAGAACTTCGCCAGCTTGGCAGTTGAGCTTTCGCGGGAAGATCGTCCCGGTGCTGTGGCTTCTCTGGGCAACTAGACCTCGATGTGAGCGTTATCCTGCGGACCGATCATCTGACTGCGTCTGGGAATACAGACCGATCCCAAGAGACGGAATGCACGAGCGCAGCCAAAGACTCTGGACTCTGAATCGCCTCTAAGACATTGATTAAGAAACAGCTACTGATCCGGGTCGCACGGGACAGAGGCTACAAATGTCTCACTGTGAGACTCGTCTCAGCTTCTCTTCGTGAATTTGGACACCGATGGCCCTTCGCTTATTGCAGTGCTTGACTGGTAGGTGGTGCGGCAAGAGCCTGCCGCGGCCCAATGTTATAGCGCTTCAGCTTCCGGTAAAGCGTGGCACGGCTGATGCCGAGCATCTTTCCCGCCAAGGCCTTATCACCCTTCACTTGTTCGAAAACTCTCTGGATAGTGGCGCGTTCAATGTCTTCCAGATCGGTGGAACTAAGACTCGACGAGGGTAACTCCAAGCCGGAGTCGGGGGAAGAAGATGCCGATGCAATGGTGGGAGGCAGATCATTCATGTCGATGGTCCGACGGTCACCCAAGGCAACCGCGCGTTC
>Ga0137381_10001988_pt1 | contig 14049 bp, 10 predicted proteins | sample SagtaG_16_FD_104808 | JGI IMG/M metagenome (GOLD analysis project Ga0137381, IMG submission 104808) | Vadose zone soil microbial communities from Sagehorn Ranch, Mendocino, California, USA - Sage2_L_115_16 metaG | ecosystem: Environmental > Terrestrial > Soil > Vadose zone | place: USA... | reverse complement strand
TGGCCGCCCACACCTGTGTTCCGGTTGCCCTTAGACGCCCAGCTCCGCGAGCGAGGAAGCGAGGGCGTGGCCAGCCGGTCAATATCGCCTTTGTCGTTGTAGTGTCAAAGATCAGCCGACGTAGGTGTAAGGCATCAGCCGAAGTAGTGACAAACATCAGGCGAAGGCGTTCTGTCGCCCATCAGCCGAACTTGCACACGAAATTGGCTCCGGAGTAGGGATTCGAACCCTAAACCTTGCGGTTAACAGATGGCAGTGGCCCATTCGGAAATGGCGACCTCTATTCGGCGGGTGCCACCATATACCGCCCCAGGCCATGGTTTGCCGCCGGCGTTGCTGTACGGCCGATGGTGACGCACCCCCCCGCTGGCAGGCTAGATATGAGGACGCACGAGGGCCGGACTCCAGACGGTTTCTAGACGGCGTCCAATCATCCGCGATAGTCCGCCAACCTCCGCCTTAAATAGAAAACGACCATTCTGAATCCACCGATGTCCGAGGTCGCTCGCAGCGATTCGCGATGTTGGATGTCACCTTCGCTGTCGTGGGACTCGAGTTCGCGCGTGCGCGCGGCTTCCATCACGCCGTAGGAGGCGCGATTTAAGGAGCTGACTCCCGGTCCTGCCCGTCCCACCTGGATGCGCTCGCGTCACCCGCGACAGTTCCGGTCGAGGGGCGCGTGATTATGGAGAACGGCCACATTCTGGTCAGAGCTTGCCTCTTGAACACCCACCGTCGGAGGTACACAATCACGCTTACGAACCGGACGCTGGGGTGCGTGATTGCTGCACTGGTGGCACTCGAGGGAGTCGCCACGTCGATGGCCGTCGCCATGGCGTCGCAGCCTCCGATCGCCGCACCCGACATCACCGCCGAGCGGGCGATCGTATTCGATCCCACCAACGGTTCTGCCGTGTACGAGAAGCAGGCAGATTCGAAAGCGCTCCAGGGCAGCGTGGCGAAGATCATGACGGCGCATGTCGCCCTGTGGGCGGTCAACCAGGGGTACGTGTCGCTGGACGACCAGATCGCGATCAGCCAGCGGGCTCAGATGCAGGCGTGCTCGTGCCTGAGCGACGCGGACAATGATGGCGTCTCGGATGTCCAGGTCGGCGAGCGTTTCTCGCTTCGAGACCTGATCTACGCGATCTTCATGCGCTCGGCCGGCGAGGCGACCGACGCGGTGGCCGAGTACGTGGGCGGCGCAGTGGTGTTTGGAACCGAGCAGCCGTCGCAGAGCATCACCCAGTCGGAGCAGCGAATGGACGTCTTTCTCGGATTGATGAACCAGCACGTCCAGGAGCTTGGACTTCAGAACACCGTCTTCATGACCGTTCACGGCGGCGACACCTGCGACTTCTCGATCGGGTGCAATCCGAACTGCGATTCGGCGAACTGCCCGGTCACCTGTCCGCAGGGCCAGGTCTGCGACGGAGGCACGACGCCGCGCGACCTGGCTGCGATTTGGCGCCATGCCGCCTCCGAGCACAAGCTGTTCCTGACGGCGGCAGGGGCACGAACCTACACGATCCAATCGAACCTCACAACCTATCCGCTGACCAAGGGGTTCGGCTACTACCCCAGCGTCGATGGTGACAAGAACGGGCTGAGCGGCATGTCCAAGAACTCGCAGATCGCGCAGGCGACCCGCGCCGGACGAACTCTGATCGCGGTCGTCCAGCAGTCGCAGGTCGACTACGACGCCAACGGCAAAGTGACCAAGCTGTACGCGTTTGGCGACATCGCAGAGCTATTCCGCTATGGCTTCGCCCGGCTGTTCACGCCGGATCGGCGCGGCGACAGCGACAGCCAGGTCGGCGCCATCACCGACCACGCGGTTGCCTGCTCGTGGGCGGGCACGGCGGTGAGCGCGGTCCGCACCACCGCCGACACGCTTCGCGTCATCTTCTGGGACGTCGACGTCGATGGCGGGACGGTGAGCTCGGTCGCGGACTACGTCGTCCAATTGCCGGCGAAAGGCGGCCGCGGATTCACGAAGGGCCATGTGAAGGATGTCGCCGCCGCGTCCCTTGGCCCGGCGTTCTTCGTCACGGCGACGGTGGAGGGCGGCGCGATCAAGCTGCGCAGCTGGAACGTAACGAAGACGATCTTTAACGAACCGAAGATCAACCTACTCGAGATGACGGGTGCGGGCAGCGGCGACGCCGTCCGCCTGCTCGCCCTCAACGACCACGCCGTCGTCCTTGCGACCCATGGACCCGATGGCCTTCTTCGCCTCACGACATGGTCGATCGACCTCAGCGGAGCGTTCACGCAGCTCGGGGACAGCGGCCCTGCTGGCGTGGTAGTGACCGAGTTCTCGATCTCGAGCGCGCCGCTGGGCGGGCGCGGTGGCGGTTACCGCGTAACCACCGCGTCAGAAGCCCTAGGCTGGCTGCGCCTGGACAACTGGACGGTCACGGCGGGCGGTTTGGTGTCTTTCGTCCATGGCGGAAAGGTGCTGCCCGACGCGGCCCATCCGAGCGTCGTGCTCCAGAGCCCGACGGAGGCAGTCACGGCTGCGGCTGTCGAGCCCGGCTCGCGCCTGGAGATAGATAGGTGGTTCATGTTCCCGGACGGCACATTCACCGGAGGCAGCGATTCCTCGCTGCCGGTTGCTCTGCCTGAGACGACCGAGACCAACATCCTGCGCATGGGGAGTGGGCCCGGTTCGCCGGTGGTGGTCGCCGCGCGGGTCGCCGTCCCCGATCGGGGTGGCCTCAGCTATCACGTCCGACTGTTCTCGTGGGAGTGGCCAGCGGCGCCGTTCGAGGCGCCTTTCGACTACGACCTGCTCGGCAACAGCGGTAACCTCGAAGGCGACGGGACCGAGCTCGACAGCTGCTTACTGAATCAGTTCAGTTCGGCCGGCGACTACGTCACGGCCTTCCAGACGCCCGCAGGGTCACTGAAGCTGAGCGCCTGGAGGGTCGCCAGCCTCAGCTAGAGGCGCCGCCGGCCATCGCGACAGCGTCGCAGGTCACCGCGCTTAACGCCAGCTGCGGCGAAGCCCCAATCGAGGCGTGTCGGGCACACGATTCCGTCCGAACGCGCGACCGAGAAGTCCGCAGCCGGCCATGTTGGTGGGCAAGGTGTTGGGTTCAATAAATACGTCGAGCTCGGCGACGCGTCCTCAAGCGAGCGGTGACCTCGGTTAGATAGGATTGCCGGCCGGTGGCCGACTCCCTCGGCTACTCACGCTACGTCGGAAGTTCCCTACCGGCTCACCAGCCAGCCTGGGTGTCCTCGAGGCGGTCCAGGCGCTTTGAGCCTTCTTGATGCGACGAGGATCTGGACGTCCGTCGAGATGCGATGAACATCCCTTGCCCAATGGATCTTGTTGCGTTGACGCCGCATACGAAGCGGCTTTGAATTCGAGAATTGGTCGGGGGCCCGGGATTTGTATCCGGGGCCTCACGGTTCCGAACCCATGGCCAAGCGGTGTCCCCGCATGACCGGGCGGCTCCTTATGTTTCGGGGAACGCGTGATTCGGCTGTGATCCGGCGAAGGCGGGATCGGACCAGGACAATCGAATCGCAAACCGGCGATCTGGTCGGTCACGGTTACCCAGCTTACAGAAGGACACAATGGCTCGAACTCGTGACGGACGCCCGCACGACTGTTGACTGCAGGGCTGGCATCGGCAGAATGAACAGTAACCACCTGAGGAGCGCGTCGCAAAGGAAGGGGACTATGGCACGTGGAAAGCGGATGTCGATGTCGCTTATTGCGACCTTCGCGTTGGGTATCGGGCTCCTCTCCCAACCTGTCCTCGCCGCCAACCCGAATTCGGTCACGATCGCCGGCAGCCTCCAGTCCGAGCTGGGGTGCACGGGCGACTGGCAGCCCGACTGCACCAACACCCACCTGGTCTACAACGCAAACAGCGACGTCTGGAAGGGGGTCTTCGCTATCCCTTCAGGCGCCTATGAATACAAAGCGGCGCTGAACGACTCCTGGACTGAGAACTATGGTCTGAACGCGACCCCGGACGGCCCCAACATCGCGCTCAACCTCGTGGCCTCCACAGCCGTGGGCTTCTACTACGACGACAAGACGCACTGGGTCACTGACAACGTCAACTCCATCATCGCCACCGCGCCAGGCGACTTCCAGCAAGAGCTTGGCTGCGCGAGCGACTGGGACCCGAGCTGCTTGCGGTCCTGGCTGGAAGACCCGTCCGGCAGCGGCTACTACTCGTTTGTCACGACTGCCTTGCCACAAGGTTCGTACGAGGCCAAGGTCGCGATCAGCGAGAACTGGACCGAGAACTACGGCCAGGGAGGGATCCCGAACGGTACCAACATTCCCTTCACGGTTCCGTTCGATCACGCGCAGGTGACCTTCAGCTACAACCCTTCGACCCATGTGCTCACAGTGTCACCGGCTGCTGTCACACAAACCACAACTAGCCTCGCCTCGTCAGTCAATCCGGTCGTGGTTGGACAATCAGTGGCCTACACGGCGACCGTGAGCCCGACCCCCACTGGGGGCAGCGTGCTCTTTACCGACAACGGCTCAACCGTGCCGGGCTGCGCATCGGTGCCGCTGTCGGGAGCCAACGCGTCGTGCACGGCTACGTATGCGTCAGCTGCTTCCCACAATGTGCTGGCGACTTACAGTGGCTTCAGTAACTTTGCCGGCAGCGCCTCGCCGGCTCTAACGGAGCTCGTCACTCAAACTCCCTGCAACACGTTGGTCGGTTGCAACCTCAAGGGCAGCACGCTCACCAACGCCAACCTCGCGGGCGCAAATCTCTCAGGCGCCAACCTCAGCGGGACCGACCTCAGCGGTGCGAATCTCAAGGGTGCAGACCTCAGCGGAGCCAATTTGACGGGCGCGAATCTCACCATGGCCAATCTCAGCGGCGCCGTGACGAAAGGCGCGAACTTCAATAAGGCGATCTGGGGCAACACGACCTGTCCGGACGCTACCAACAGCGACGGCGACGGAGGAAGTTGCGTTGGACATCTTTAGGCATCGCTAGCGACCGGGCGACATAAGCTACGGCATCGCTAGGGTCGGTCGGCGACTCTGCATGCTCTGACCTGCAGCCAGCCGTCCACGCCGCCCGCAGCGGCGAGGTTTGACGAAACGAGATCGGCCTCGGCATGAGACGTCGGGATTGCGCACACCTGAATCGAATTCGACAAGCAGCTTGGGACCTGATGGGCGGCGATGCGGTAAGGCGTGATGGTGTCGTCGATGTTCCGAAGCGTGTGAGGCACACAAATTCATCTGAGCTCAAATCGGGCGGCGCTTGCAGCGCTGACGTGCGCGGGTACTGCGCTCGACCGGCGCGGTATCGCCGGCAGCCACCCCTTGAAGCAAGCCTCCAAGACGAGGGCACAACGTACAGCTTGCAATGCACCGACCGGATCCGATCCAGCTGCAAATGTCAAGAGAATAGGGACCCGGCCTGACGCTGGAAAAGGAGACCACCTTAGGCCGCGGGCCCCGTCGAGAACATCGTGGCGGGTGCTAAGTGCGACGTAGCTAAACTGCTCGGCTCACGAAATTGGGGGCCACCGACGACCGCCCAACCTGGACTGCTCAGCGCGCGACCCGATGGTCCGACCTGCGCGACAGGAAGGGCTGATCTGCTTTCGTCGGGATAGAACGGACCTTCTTTCTGGAAGTACCGTTTGGCTCGGCGGAGCACATCTGAGGCCCGCCACGCCCTCACCTCCGGACTCTTGGCCCCCTCGATGAACCGCAGGGCGGTCCGGCGGGCGCCAGATTGAAGGTGCGCCCACCAACTCTGGGCTTCGAGTTCGTTGGCCAGTGCTCGCTCCAACTCGGGCGGCACGACAGGGTCTGCAGCACGATCGCGATGCCAAGTTCGTCGACGAGTTCGATCAGGTGCTCCGCGGTGAGGGCGCTCGTCAGCCTGCACGCATCGGGGCTGTAGAGCCGCCGCTATGGCTGGGCGGTCCTCAAGCTCGTCGACTGGACAGCGATCGGGACGCACGTCCAGCCGTCGCCGTCGCGGCGGACGATCACTTCTCGGGCACCTCGAGCTCGACCTTCAGCGAGCTGAGGATGACGGCGCACAGGTGGTACCAGGCGGTGGTCACCACGAGGTCGACTACCTCGGGTGGTGCGAAGTAGACCTCGAGCTTGCTGAACAGCAGGTCGTCGCAGGTCCGGGTCCTCGCGACCTGGCGCGCGAAATCGACCGCGCATGCCTCCGCCGGGGACAGGTCCTTCGCGGATCCAGTGCGGCCGGTGGCGGCGATCTTCGCAGCGGGAACGCCAACACGCGTGGCGGCCGCGGTGTGATGCGCCACCTCGTACTGCTGATCGAGCTGATGAGCTGTGGCGAGGATGACCAGCTCACGCAGACCGGGATCAAGGCTCGAGATGTCACGCACGTAGTGCGACATTTCCAGAAACGCCGCCAGCGCCGGCGGCTGATTCGCCAGCACGCGGTACAGGTTCAACACCGGACGGCCCATACGCTCGACCTGCGCATAAGCCTCGTCGACGGCCGGCGAGGCGCCCTCGTTCAGATAGGGAAGGCGCGCCACGCTTACTGGTCTCGCGCCGGGAGCTGGATCCGGAAGAGTTGTGAAGCGTTCCGGTACTCGATCTTCTCGCGGTCTTCACGGCTCAGCTCCAGGGCCTCCAGCACGCCAAGCCCGGATGTCATCGGGAAGAAAGGATGGTCGGTACCGTGCATCACGTGGTCGGCGCCGAAGAAATCGCAGCAGTAGCGAACCGACTGCGTCGACCCGCAAACGGTGTCGACATAGAACTTCTTGATGTGCGCGCTTGGCGGCACCTTGATGGCTCCGGACGCACCCGGGCGCGCCTCGGCGATCATATCGATCCGACCCTCGACGTAGGGGATGAAGCTGCCGTTGTGCGGCACCAAGAACCTGAAGTCGGGATGGCGATCGTATAGACCGTCGAGCACCAGGCGCAGCGCCGCAGTCGTCGTGTCGAAGAGGAAGGCCACCATCTCCATCAGGCCCCACGCCATCACTGATGGCGCGCAGAGCGGATACGTCGGGTGCAGCATGATCGGCGCGTCCATCGCTGCGGCCGCATCGAAAAACGCTCGCCGCGATGGCTCGTCGAGGTGCCCGCCGGCGACGTTTGAGTAGATCAACGCGCCCTTCAAACCCTTACCCAGGGCACGCTGCAGGACAGCAGTGGCGCGGTCGGGCGCCTGCAGCGGGACGGTGGCCAGACCGCTGAAGCGGTGCGGGTGCCGCGCGACGATGGCGGCAGTCTCCTCGTTCGCCGACTCCGCCAGCTCCTCTCCCTCTTCGGCGTCGAACCAGTCGACACCTGGAATCGTCACAGTGAGGACCGCATGATCGATTCCAGCGGCATCCATGCGCGCTAGGATCAGGTCAGGATCGGTGAACTCCGGCCACAGTGGAGAGCCGGCGCCTGCGCCGTATTCGATGAAGGGCTTGCCGTCACGCGAGATCATCAGCGGCGGCGCCGTTCGCCTCTCGAGGGCCCGCGCTAGCGCGCGCGGCATGTAATGAGAGTGGACGTCGATCAGCAAGTCAGGAGACCGACCCTGCTTCCTTCCGCATGCGCTCAGCGGCGACGCCCACAGCTTTAACGATGTTCTGGTAGCCCGTGCACCGGCAGAGGTTGCCGGCTAGCGCTGACCGAATCGCCGCAGGTGTCGGGTTAGGCTCGTCTCGCAGGAACGCTTCCATCGTCATCAGGATCCCCGGTGTGCAGAAGCCGCACTGCAGCGCGTGGTTCTCGTGGAACGCCTGCTGCAGCGTGTGCAGCTCATGCGCGCTCGGTGCCATGCCCTCGACCGTCGCGATGCGGTGGCCATTTGCCTGCACGGTGAACATCAGGCATGATCGCGTCGGCCGGCCATCCAGCTGCACAGTGCAGGCTCCGCACACGCCGTGCTCGCAACCAAGGTGCGTACCCGTGAGTCCAGCCTGGTCGCGAATGAAGTCGGCGAGCAGCAGCCTTGGCTCGACCTCCGCTTCGACCAGGTTGCCGTTGATCTCGATCGCGACCTTTCGCATTACGTCTTCCCCGCCGCCCGCTCTGCCGCCGTTCTCAAGCCTCGTTCTGTCATCGTTCGCAGCAGCTTCACGCGGTACTCGCTGCTGCCGTGGAGGTCAGATGTCGGGTGAAGATCTCGCACCGCCTCGTCGGCGGCGGCGCCGATCGCCGCCTCGTCGAGCTTCCGTCCGGCGAGCATCGCTTCGGCGTTTCGCGCTCGCACAGGGGCCGGGCCCGCCGACAGCAGCGCGATCGACGCTTTCTCGCAGCGGCCGTCACGCGCAACGTTGACCATCACCGCGGCGCCGCCGAGCGCGAAGTCGCCGTGTCGCCGAGCGTACTCGACGAATGCCAAGCCTGTCCCAGCCTCGATGGGCGGCACCTCGACCGATATGAGCAGCTCGTCTGGGGCCAGCGATGTCGTGAATTCGGCGACGAAGAACTGGTCCCAGCCGAGCGTCCGCGCACCTCGCTTCGACTGGATATGGAACTTCGCGTCCAGCACGGCAAACGCGGCCGGCAGCTCGGCGGCAGGGTCTGCATGAGCGACCGAGCCACCGACCGTGCCCCGGTTGCGGATCTGGCTGTGACCGACCCAGCCGATCGCCTCGGCCAGCAACGGCCAGCCGCGGGCGACCTCCTCCGAACGCTCCACGTCCACGTGGCGCGTCATGGCGCCGATCGAAAGCGAGCGGCCTTCGCGCTTGATGCCCGCCAGCGAATCGATTCGGTTGATGTCGATCAGGCGTCCTGGACGGGCGAGCCTGAAATTCATCAGGGGCACCAGGCTCTGGCCGCCGGCGAGGACCTTGCACTCGTCGCCGTAGCGGGCGAGCAGGTCAAGGGCGGCGTCGACTGTTGCGGGATCGTCGTACTCGAAAAGCGCGGGCTTCATGCTCCAGCAAGCTCCATCACACGCTGAGGGCTCAGCGGCAGGCGCGTCACCTCGACCCCGAGCGCGTCGGACACCGCGTTGGCGATCGCCGCTCCGACCGCGGCGGTCCCGCCCTCCCCGGCCCCTTTCACGCCAAGCGGATTGAGCGGCGAAGGTGCGTCCTCGGTCACCAGCATCTCGACATCTGGCACCTCCTCTGACGTCGGCAGCAGGTAGTCCATGAAGCTTGCGGCCAGCGGCTGGCCGCTCGCGTCGAAGCTGAATTCCTCGAGCAGGGTGCCGCCGATGCCCTGCGCGAAGCCGCCGGAGATCTGGCCCTCCATCAGCATCGGGTTGACCACGCGGCCCACGTCGTAAGCCACCGCGAAACGGCGGACATGGATGGCGCCCGACCCGGGATCGACCTCCACCGCCGCGAAGTGGATCCCATATGGGAAGCCGAGCAGGTCACAGACAAATCGATCCTCGACTTTGAGCACGCCGCCGTGCGGCTTGAGCAAGGTGCTCAGAGGGACCATGCGCGACGGGGCGCCTGCGACCGAGACGCCTTCGGGGGTAAGCACCAGGTCCGCCGGCGCCGCCTCCAGCTCCTCGGCCGCGGCGTCCAGCAGCTGCTCGCGGAGCGCTTCCGAGGCCCCCATCACCGCAGCTCCTCCCAGCATAGTGGCCCGGCTGCCGAACGCCCCCATGCCCTCGGGGATCGTCTCGGTGTCTCCGTGTAATACCGTGATGCGCTCGTACGGTAGGCCCAGGTGGCTCGCACACACCTGGGCCAGCACCGTCTCCACCCCCTGTCCGACCGAGACCGAGCCCGTGTAGACGAACACGTCGCCCTTCTCGTTCAGCTCGATACGCGCGTACTCGCGTTCTGCTGGCCCGGCCTTCTCGACGAAGTAGCCGATGCCGACACCTCGCTTCAAGGCGCCCGCGGCCGGCTCCTCACGCCACCTCTTCATGCCCTCCCAGTCGAACGACTTGAGCGCCTTGTCCAGCAGCAGCGGGTAGTCGCCGCTGTCGTAGATCACCGGATGGCCGTCATACAGCGTGCCTACGTCGTGTGGGAAGCTCTCGCGGCCAATGAGGTTGATGCGTCTCACCTCCACCGGGTCGAGGCCGAGCCGGCGGGCCGCGATGTCCACAAGGCGTTCGCGCACGAGGTTGATTTCGAAGCGCCCTGGCGACCGGTAGGTTCCGCCAGGAGTCTTGTTGGTCACTACGCTTCGATACTCACCGCGGTAGGCGGGCCAGCGGTACGGACCGGGAAGCATCGACACGCTGAGGCCCGGAACAGTCATGCCATGCGTCCGCACATAGGCGCCCGTGTTGTTGAGGAACGTATCCGTGAGCGCGAGAAAGGTCCCGTTCTTCTTCACCGCCATCCGGCAGCGGTGCACCTGCTCACGCGAGTGGTTGGTCGCCCGAAGGTTCTCTTCGCGGTCCTCGACCCACGCCACCGGCTTGCCAGTGCGGATGGCGGCAAATGGGATGAGGAAATCCTCGGGGTAGAACTCGCCGCGCGCGCCGAAACCGCCGCCGACATGGAGCTCGATGAGCCGTACCTGCTCCTCATTCCAACCCAGCAGCTGGGCGAGGATCTTCTTATTGACGTGCGGAATCTTGGCCGCGCCCCACACCGTGACCGAGTTCCGCCTGGGGTCGTACTCGGCGAGCAAGCCACGCGTCTCCAGCGGGACAGAGCATGGCGCTGGATGCGGAACTCCTCGTCGATCACGAGATCGGCGTCCGCGAACGCTTTCTCCAGGTCGCCCATCTCGACCACCAGGTGCCCGGCGACATTGGTGCCGGTCTCCGGACGGAGCAGCACGGCGCTAGTGGCGACAGCCTCGTCGGGGTCGAGTACGAGTGGGAGCTGCTCGTAGTCGACGTCCAGCAGCTCGGCTGCGTCTTCGGCCAGGTAGCGCGACTCAGCGATCACGACTGCGACCGGCTCGCCGGAATACCGCACCACGCCGTCCGCCAGCGGTCGCTGCAGGAAACGCCTTGAGCCTTCGTCATGGAATTGCCGGGTCGGAATGAGATGGCCCCGGTCTGGAAGATCGGCGACGGTGATCACGTCGATCACGCCGGGCGCCGCCAGCGCGGCTGCCGTGGTGATGCGGGTGAAACGCGCATGCGCGAACGGGCTGCGCGCGACGAAGGCGTGCACCATTCCCGGCCGCTTGAAGTCTGCGACGAAGGTTCCTTCGCCGCGCACCAGGGGCCAGTCTTCTTTGCGCAGCGGCGACGTGCCGATGCCGTGAAGCGCCACGGCCATGATCGTATCCGTGGACGTGCTCATCCGGCTTGCCGCCGCCGCCAATAGAGTTCTTCAAGCTGAGATCTCATACAGCGCCGGCTGAAACGCTTGCCGATATCGGCGATTTGTATTACTAATTGGGTGGACAGCCGACCGGCCAGCACGCTGGTGGACGTGTCGGCCTTTGTCATCCCCGACGCGTTGGTGGAGATCGGCGCGGCCGCACGCCCGGCTAGGAGCAGGACCCCATGAAGCTCATCGACCTCACGCATAACTTCTCGATCCACACCCCCGGCTGGGTCGGATATCCCTCACCGAAGCTCAGCTACATCCAGCGCCACGCCACAAATGGCATCGTGTCCCAGTTCCTGGAGACCCCACTGCACGCCGGCACGCACCTCGACGGCGAGATGCACATCGTCTCGGGCGGCAAGGACATCGCATCGGTGCCGCTTACGACGCTGTGCCGCGAAGGCGTCATCGTCGACCTCTCAGACGAGATGGACGACTGGTCTGTGATCACCCCCAAGCAGGTCACCGACCGTATGGAGGTGAAGAAAGGCGACATCGTCGTTTTCCACACCGGCTGGCACCGCTTCTACAACGGAAGGCCCGAGGAGGACGAGGAGCGCTACTTCCTTCGCCACCCGGGCGGAGGCCGCGACCTCGCGGAGTGGATCGTTGAGATGCAACTAGCCTGGACGGCCGTCGACTGCGGCTCCGGCGATCACCCGATGAACACGACCATCCGCACCAAGCGGCCCGACGCCACCCGTGAATACGAGAGGCGCATGGGCAAGAAGGTCGAGGAGATCTGGCCCGAGTCTGATCTCTTCGTCATGCACCGCGTGCCGTTCCGCGCCGGGATCACCCATGTCGAGAACCTCGGCGGTGACGTGGAGCATGTGCTCAACAAGCGCTGCCTCATCGGCGCGTTTCCGATTCCGATCGAAGGCGGTGAAGCTTCACCCTGCAGGATCGTCGCGTTCCTGGACGAGTAACTCCCCCGAGCCGCTCAGGCGGTGTGCGGGCGGTGCGCCTCGCGCAATCCGCCGCGCAGCCGAAAGATGGCGTGCTCGAGCAACCGACGCCTCGGCACGCGCCAGCACCGCAGCGAGTGGTGCGACTCATGCATCAAGCACAGGTTGCAGGACGTGCATTCGACCGGGCCGCGGCGCCCCTGCGCCAGCTTCACAACCAGGTCGGGCTCGCGGATGAAGGGCCTCGCCATGGCGACGAAGTCCGCCTCGCCACGCTCGACGATCGTCTCCATTGTCGTGGGTAGGCGCATCCCACCGACGAGGATGATCGGCACCCCCGTGCGCTTGCGCAGCTCCCGCGCGGCAGGCAGGAAGTAAGCCTCAGGGTGAGGCGCCGACAGCAGGCGGTGCAGCAGCAAGTCGCCCAGGGCGCGACCTGGGCCGACTGCTACGTACTCTTTTGCCGAATCGCTGGGCAGGCGCATCGCGTTGCACGAGACCTCGATCGCATTCGCGCCGGCGGCCGCCAGCGCCTCACCCCGGCGCACGCCCTCGTCGAGCGCCATGCCCCCGGGCACGGCGTCCTGCAGGCCGAGCTTCACACTGACGGCCATGCCCGCGGGCACCTCCCGCCGCACCGCCTTCAGCACCTCGAGCACGAACCGATCACGCGCCTGCGCCGAACCGCCCCAGTCGTCTTCGCGCCGGTTGGTCAGGGGCGAGGAGAACTCGCTGATCAGGTAGCCGTTGGCGGCGTGGATGTGCACCCCGTCAAAGCCGGCGCGCACCGCGCGGCGTGCGCCGGCGGCGAAGGCTTCGATCACCTCGGCGATCTCCGCTCCCGTCGCGGCCTCCACCATGCGGCCGGTGAGCGCGTTGGGCACGGGCGAGGGAGCGAGCGGGCGGTTCTCGAGCACCCTGGACTGGCTTCCGGCGTGCGCCAGCTGCGCGAACACCTTGCCGCGGTGACGGTGCACTGCCGACGTAAGGCGGGTCAGGCCAGGCACCAACGCGTCGTCGTGGATACCGGTCTGCCGCGTCGCGTAGCGCCCTCGGGGGTGGCAGAACATGTGACCGCTCAGGATTAAGCCCACGCGGTTGCGCGCCAGATTCTCGTAGATCTCCAGGAGGTCATCCGTGATCTCGCCGCCGTCATCAGACGCGGTCTCGGACGTACCGGCACGCACGATCCGGTTGGTGAGCTCGACGGCGCCGATGCGTCCGGGCCGGAAGAGAGCGCTCTCAGCCATTATCGGTGAGGCTGAAACTCAACCGGGTCCCGCGCATCGAGCGATCCTTGTTCTTTACAGCCCCACTGAAGCGTGCTAAGAATCAAGTCTGACGCCCGCATCAGATTTGCGTGATCAGAGGGAGGCTTGTGAGCATGAGTTTCGCCAGGATCGTAGCTCTATCCCTGGCGGTGGCCTTTGTGGTCGGCGCATGCGGCAGTAGCACCACCGCCACCGGAAGCACCAAGCTGAAGGTCGCCTTCATCTGGGTCGACCCGGTCAACGGGTCCGGCTGGACGCTGCAGTGGGACCGCGCGCGGCAGGCTCTCGAGACGCAGCTCGGCGTGGAGACGACCGCCGTCGGCCCCATCGCCGAAAGCGCGGACGTGATCCCTGTCTACGAGGACCTCATCCGCAAAGGCAACAAGATGATCTTCGCCACTGCGTTCGGATACCAGCCGTTCACGACGCAGGAGGCGAAGAAGCATCCCGACGTCAAGTTCATCGGCATCGGTCCCAACACACAGGCCCACCTCGATAACGTCTCGACGGTGTACGGCAACCTCTGGGAGGCGCGCTTCGCCACCGGCGTGGCCGCGGGCCTTGTCTCGAAGAGCGGCAAGATCGGATTCGTGGCCGCGCACACCATTCCGTCGGTGGTCGCCGGCATCAACGGATTCGCACTCGGCGTGCAG
>Ga0137381_10001985_pt1 | contig 14060 bp, 19 predicted proteins | sample SagtaG_16_FD_104808 | JGI IMG/M metagenome (GOLD analysis project Ga0137381, IMG submission 104808) | Vadose zone soil microbial communities from Sagehorn Ranch, Mendocino, California, USA - Sage2_L_115_16 metaG | ecosystem: Environmental > Terrestrial > Soil > Vadose zone | place: USA... | reverse complement strand
GTAAAATCTCACGAAATTTCGTGAGGACGTCTGTATATTTGAACAGTGTTTCCGCGCTCTGACTTTTCCCAAATTTTGCATGTAACCAGCCTGAGACGCATTGCTCCAGCGAAGGTTGCCATGCGGGGCCGCTGGGGATGGTTAGCTGTGTGTTTTCCTGATCGATCATTTTGTGCTCCTTTGTTGTTATGTTTACCACAAAATGCCGCCAGCCTGGATGCATCCGTGACTGGCGGCTTCTATCTCACTCCTGCTCTCCGGGTAGATTGCCCACCAGCATATCCGCACACTCTCTAGCGGTCATGAGACCCCCGAGAAACGGCCACACGATGTACTGCATGAATAACTGGTCATCGGCCCTACAGGGACAGCTGTCGTCGCCACAGAACGGCCTATCGGGTAGATGATGTATCATCTCTGCTTCAGACTCGTAGACGACGGGAATAGGGTAGTTGGTTGCCATTTGGTGTAAAATCCTTTCGTGGTTGATTCGTCTTGTAAGTAGGAATTGCCACCGCTGGCCCGAGTCACACCCCGGGCCAGCATTTGTTTGATTGCGCTTCACCTCCTTTCTAGCGAATAGTAGCGAATGCCTGCCAGGCTAACTGACGGGTAATACCGCAAGAGTATCGCAAGACGCCTGAGTGCCTGCTCCCAGCGATACTCTCCATCAAAAAAGGCATTTTCAGATGCATCGACGTGGAAGTACAGTTTGTACATCGGCTCACCTCCTTCCAGGACGAGCCTCACCGGCTCGCCCAACTCTGCAAACTAAAACCGCTTGCCATCAATATCATTCTCAACGAGATCCAAAAGCGCATTATCCAGCTGGCCCACGTTCGCCTGATTGACTTCCGTTTCCAGCACCTCGCTGATCCGCTCCAGCATACTGGCGGGGTTGCCCCACTTGCCGGCTGCTTTACCCTTGTTGTACAAGCTATTCATGCGCTGTGAATTGCCGTTTACCGGCTTTGCATCTACAACTTTCGCGGGGGCTGCTTTGGCGGTATTGTTGCGCACATCCTTGACCTGCTTTGGCTCGCCGTTCGTGCCTTCGATGTAGCTATCCTCATCGTAAAGTGAGAGACCGAACTGATCGCCGTAGTTGCGCAGCGCCCGCTTCATTCCATCGGTTTCAGCCTCTTTGTAGGCTTTCTCGTGCATCTCAACGGTAAAAGGCTCGGTGACGAGGCCAACACCACCACCGGCAAAGGTGAAGGGCGAGCCTGCAACGGATAGCTCAACATCGGCCGTGTACATGTCGATCTTGCCGCGCTTGGGGTCGTCAATGAGCTGATGCCCACGCGCAACGACCTTGTATCCCCACTGCCCGAATCCGAAGATACGGTTGGCGGTCTCGATGGCGTGCGAGCCTTTGATGTACTTCAATTGCAGACCACCAGGGCCGCGACGAACCTTGATGTCCTGCTCCTTGAGTGGAGATGAGAGTGCTTGCAGATCAAATGATTGGATGGTTAATTCTGTGCTCATGATTGTTTCCTTCCTGGGAGAGTCGAGAGGCTCTCCCAACTATCCAAACTATCGCATCGGGACCAATCTGCCCGATGGTGCAACTTCCATCTTGTGGGATTGATTGTTGAGCGGCGCCGCCAGGATAGCGCGCTGTGCCTGGCGACTGGCTGCGACCTGCTGGCGAAGCTGATTGATGTGCTGCTCAGCAGCATCAATCCCAGGTGTCTCTTCTTCGGCTTCGGAGCGGCTATCGAAATACGCTTGCGCTCGTGGGCGAAGGCCCTTGATGTGGTAGCAGTCTTTGTGATATTGCTCATGGCCGTCGCAGTTGCACGAGCCATGCTCGGCATCGCCATTGAAGCAGGTGTTGTACTTGGTGATCTCATCGCTGCTGAGGACTTCGAAGCAGATCCGAGCGGCTTTGGTGAACTTGTAAACTGCGATAACGCTGACTTCTTTGGGTGTGACTTGCTTTTTCATTGTGGTATCCTTTCTTGTAAGAAGTCTTCCTGACGGTTCGACTTCGTCGGAGCGGTCTTCGGGCCGCTCTTTGCTTTTTAGAAAATCCTTGACGCTTGCTTATAAGCGTATTTCGGGTTGCGCTGGTAGTAGTAGCTATTGCCTACCCGCTCACATGCATCCTCGGCTGAGTCAGCCAGGATATTTGTATAGGTGGCTTCGTTCCCCATGCCTGTGAACTTGTATACATACACGGTGTAGTAGAACTGCTCGGCAACTTCGGTGTCTCCCCAGATGTTTTCGCTGATGTTCGGTGCTGTCATATCGTTTCTCGCTTTCTTGTCTCTTGTCTTTCGTTTCGCTTCGGACTCGCTTCGTTTATTTTTCTATCCTCTTTATCAGCTCCGTTGTGTCTGCGAGGCTTCGATTTCCTGGGCTCATCCGGTATTCGATTGTTCAGGTGCTCTTGTTTGTTTCTATATACGTAGTTTACCACGCTGTACGATACTTGTCAAGGGTAGAATGGCTGTTTTGAGGCCAATTTGCTGTCTATTTCAGAAAGTCACAAAGTCGTGATTTCATCGCTGCTTTATGCGCCTTGACAAGTATAATTCTGTGCGGTACACTATGAAGTAGACAAGGATATCGTGAGAAAAGGAGTTCAAGGAGATGCCGACCAAAGCCACCTGGGTATCTGCGCAAGAGGCTGCGCAAATACTGACTGCCAACACCGATCACGTCATATCAGCGGATTATGTGTTCCTGCTGGCAAAGAAGAAGAAGAAGATTGCCTATCGGGCGGTAGATGGGCGTACCAATGAATATAACCGGCGCGATTGTGAGCGGTATATCGTGAGGCGGAGAGATACGCCGCGAGTGAGGCCCAGGCCCAGCACTCGCAAAGAAAAGCCGTTGCATAGCTCGAGCTGAATGGCAGGCAAGCATTCCAACGCGCTCACCATTCAGCTCCCAGCAACTAACACCAAAAGTATACGGGTGAAGGGCAGGCAAGCAGTATGTACAAAACATCCATACTTTTGCACGAACCTATAGATAACATATCCACTAGACAGGCGTTCAAGCAGTCTGCTATCATGATGGCAGGCTTCCGCACTTCGGCGAGTGCATCCAAGGGAGGTACCAGCCAGCCATCGAAGTCAATTCAGGCATGGGCGAATACGAGAAGATTATTCTCGTATCCCCATGCCTTTTTTATTGTCCATTGCACCCGGCCTCACAACTGGGTGAGGATTGAAATATTGTTCAATTGAGTTTCCAAGACAGGAGACGCAAAAACACCGTCCGAGCTTCATATTTTGAGATTAAGCTCAAACGGTGTCCCGCGCAATACCAACATGGTTAGAGTATCACAGCAGCAATCAAAAATCAATACCGCCCCAGGAGCCACAGAGTTCAGGCTCTGGGCCACCCACATCTTAGATCATCAAACCTTGCCCGATGTTGCGCTCAACGGCAATATGGGCGTTTTCCATCAATGGGCGTTCGATCTCACCGAGCTGTATGAAGAGCTTGGATATCAGGGCTTCGTCACAGGACTTGAGGCTCTCCAGCGAAAACACAAAGAGATCAGTATCGCGCTTTCATCACCTGAAGAGGAAGCCGACGAGCATTTTGAGTTTCTTGAGTTTGGAGACTTGAAAACACTTCCCGTCCCTGAATGGATGATTTACCGATTCCTTCCCACAAAAGGCGTCAATTTTGTCTATGGCCCTGCCGGTGAGGGTAAAACCTACCTGCTCACCGGCTTGAATGTAGCTGTTGCATCTCCTGAACTGAACTGGCAGGGACTTGCTACCCGGCATGGGCATTGCATCTACATCGCAGCAGAAGACATTGACGAAGTGGCCCAGCGGTTCATCGGGTGCGCAAATTATCACCAACTCAAGGATATTCCCAACCTGCACATTTTCCCAGCATCTCTCCAGCTCGTCAAGGATACTCCGAAGCTCATTGAAAGCATCAAGCATAAATATGGTGATATAGATATCGCGCTTATAACCGTTGATACGCTTGCCATGTGCTCTCTTGGCATCGAGGAAAACTCAAAGAAGGAATTTGACGCTGTTACCGCTTCACTGGAGGCCCTCTGGCGAACCTATAACTGCTGCGTTGTGGCCGTTCACCATACAGGCAGAAATGGCGAGATCAGGGGCACGAGTTCTATGGATGGCGTCGCCTATTCCATGATTAAGGTGAAGAAAGCTGACGAAAGCGTATTGATTCACTCCGATAAAATGCGCCGTGGGAAGGCGTTTGAAGATTTCTTTCTCGATTGGGAGACCATTGACGTGCCTGGTGCTTTCGATGAGATGGGCGAGCAGGTGACTACCGGCGTCTTAATCCGGTCTGATCGATCATCGAATACCGACCCCTGCAAGATCACGAAATTGCAGCAAGAGATATTGGAACACATTCACAACCTGGGAGGGAAAGACGTTTCACGTACTGAACTCATGAAAGCCTGCTTAATTGAGCAAGCAAGAGAACGCAGTTTCATCAATGCTATATCCGGACTCTTAGGGCGAGGACTTATCAGTATGCTCAAACAGAAACAACGCACATTTTACAACCTTGTAGAGCAGGAAGAAGTTACTGCATAGTGAAAATTTCAGTAACTTTACAGTAAGTAAGTAACCGGACACACCACTACTTACTTACTTACTTACTGCAACAACCCTTTAGGGTTGCAGTAAGTAAGTACAGTAAGTAAGTCCCGAAGGAACATTGAGATGGCACTAAGAATAGATATAGATAGAAGCTTCCAAGATGATATTGATCTCGCTGACCTGATTGAGCAGAAAACACCAACACGATTCGGGAAAGCATCAGGGAATGGCGTCAGGCGAACCGTCAAGGGTGCATGTCCCTGGTGTGGAGGTGAAGACAGGTTCGCCGTGTTTGTCAATGAGAGACCTCAACGCTACATCTGTGGCATTCATAAAGCGCAGGGCTGCGGCAAGCATGGCGACCCTATACAGTTCATACGGGATTGGGAGAACCGGACATTCAGAGAAGCGGTTGCTATCCTCACCGGGAAAGATATGCCGGTGGTTAAGCCTGGCAGTACCAAACAGACACAAGCGGCAGCCGGGGGAGACTGGAAAAGTGAGACGTGGCAGAATCGAGCGGCCCAATTTAGCGTAGATGCTGAGAAGCGTTTATGGAAGGATGAAGGCAAAGACGTTTTATCCTACCTGCTCGCACGTGGCTTTACTGAAGAGACAATGAAACATGCTCATCTTGGAATGGCTCCCTATAAAGGTTCGAGTATCGCACGAGATGAACCTGGACCTGCTCCGTGTCTCGTGGTTCCCTGGATTGATAGAAAGCATTCCAGATACTGGCGAGTGGAATTGCGAGATACCCGCTCCGGCATTGCGCAAAATAGACGCTATGAAAGCCTGCCAGGCAGTTCGGTAAGCGATGGACTCTATGGCGCGCAATCATTCAACCGGCCTATCTTCCTGGTGGAGGGCGCAATTGACGCATTGAGTATTGCTCAGGAGGCAAGTGATCTCGTGGCTATTGTTGCCACCGGCTCAACTGGTGGCAGTCAACATGATAGGTGGCTCATGCGTTTGGCGAATGCGCCACAGGTGTTTGTAGCATTCGATGCAGAGAAGCAAGCAGAACAAAGCGCATCCAAATGGATACACAACCTGGCGAACGCTACCCGGTGGCGTACTCCCATAGGCAAAGATGCGAATGAAATGCTTATGCGAGGACTCAGTATCAGACTGTGGGTTGAGGCCGCACTCTCCACAATTGAGACTGACCAGGAAGAGACGGCTATCGAATCGCCTCGCACGTTCGCATCCTATGATGAGTTCTTGAGTGTCGTTGATCATATCGGTATGAAGGTCTTTGGTGAAGGATGCACTATCACGCTTCTCCCAAAGGGCTATACCCACGATCAACGTATTGCCGACTTGCGAGATGCGGGCGCATTTACTGATGAGGGCGAGCAAGAGTGGGAACGCGCAATGTGGCGCAAGATACGCGAAGCACGCGCACGAGCAGGTATCCCCCGGTGGCTTATTCCTGGCACAGAAGACTGGAATGAGCAGGTGGCGCGCAGCGGGCTAAAAGACATGCGGGAACGTAGGCGCGCATGGTTTGACCAACAGAAACGTCTCAATGACGTTGTGCTGGCAGAGGAGGCGAATCGTCTGCCAACACCGATTATTGTTTAGATAGATAGCGGTACACAGTGTACCACAAATCAAAAGGCATACAGCCGTAGTAGGCGTAGAGCCGAAGGAGTTATAACACATGGCGAATATTATCGGGAAACATCAGCAGTCAGCCTCTCTCCTTGAGTTTGTCAAGGCAAGGCAATTAGCTGATAACGAGACACGTTTCTGCATCGATCACGTGAAATTCAAATCACAAGACGGGCGAGATCGTTGGTTCATTGACATTCACTATCGCGAAGGCGAAGAGATTCTCTATCGAACTCTCACTCTCGACAGTAGCCCCTCGCGTGATGAGATGTTTCAGGACATCATAGATAGTGATGACTATCCACAGCACAATGTCTGGCTTAAACTTCGCTCTTTCAAGGATAAGGATACAGGCATGACGAGAACGTCCTACGATGTCAAGCAGGGGAGCGGTATCTGTGCCTGCTCGACGCCAGGCGCAAAAGAAGCACCCGCTGACCTGGCGAACGCTCCATATTAAGACAAGCGGTCCTGCTGAAGCTCACACACTTCAGCAGGACCCGGCCCGGATGGACGGACGAGCATGGCACTGACGGCGTGTTCATCCGTTTCTCCGGCGAGCAGGAAGCGTTTGACGAGATGCGCAACGTTCTCAAGTCGCTTAGCAGGCTTAACGCAAGATGGACACATGAGTATTCCTGGCCTGATGGCAAATACGGCGCCTGGTGGATTGATGAGGATGTGTTTTCTGTGCTGTCAGCCTACTTTGACATTGCTTGAGGTGATGTCAGGATGACCTTCTGTCGGCTTGTGTGGTAGTATTAGGGCAAAATACGACACAAATCCGACACCTGGACAGGAAAAAGCCATGAGCGATGAGCATCTTGAGCAGCTCAAGCCGGTGCTGCAAAAAGCTCTTGAGACAATGGAACGGCAATCTAAGAACGTGAGCTTGCCTGCCTCTGTGCGCAAGCAGTCGGCTCGCCAACTTGAACGCTATCAGGCCATTATTCGGAAATATCCGGTTCTCATGCAGGAAATGCAGGAAGAAGAGGGTGATGGTACGAAAAAGAGCGGTTGAAGTCGTTCAAACTGAGCTGACCGAACGACAGCAACTCTTCATTGAGCAACTCTTGACCGGCAAGAACATTACCGAAGCTGCGAACGAAGTAGGGATATCGCGCCGCGCCGCAACGTACTGGTTGCACAGCGATGACCACCTGGTACGGTTGGAATATGATCGCTTGCGCCTGGTGGCAAAGGACGCCTTTCGTCAGCGCATAGCCAACTTGCACAACCTTGCCTTGGAAGCGTTGGAGGATGCTCTTGCGAAAAATGCGCCGCCCGCTATCCGTTTTGCCGCGGCGAAGTTCTTGTATGAGGCGCATTTGCAATCCATTGCCGATATGATTAGGCCATATGGGCCTGACGAACTGGTGAGGCAAGAGGTAAATGAGGTAAAGGAAAAAGCCTATCTCGAACAGTTTGATGGACATTATATGGACAGAATACCTCAGTGATTGCACTTTTTTGCGCGTTCTTGCGCGTATTTTGGACCACTGGACCATGGACCACGGTCCATACCCCCCCGGTCCACGGTCCGGTCCACTAAAAAAAAGGATGGACACACATGTCAACCCTGAGTGAGCTGCTTCCCTATCTTGAGCAGGGCGCAACATTGCGCTCCAGCCGTGGCGAGTCGCTGCGGCCATTGCCTGGCGGGCGCATTGAGTATTTCCGCGCTCGTGGCTTCAGGTTTGAGCCGGAAGTTGTGAGTATGGCTGAGGTGAGAGCGATACACGATTTGTGGGATTGGAGTGTGATAGGCGGAGTGCCACAGCAGGAGGAACGAGCATGAGCACAGCAGACGAACGCGCTCGACGTGCGCTGGCGGCAGGCCTGCCGGAACGCGATTTGTTCCGCTTGCTCTCACTCTTTGCCGAGCTGCGTGAGGTGGCGCTCATCCTCTGGCCTGGTACATTATTGGAGGGCAAAACGCTCGACGACATCGAGGGGATGCTACGGGCTGAATTGACTCGGCGAGCTGCTGCGAAGAGCGCGACGTAGCGTGCTATAATGAAGGTGCTAGTTTGTGTGACAATGCCCCAACCGAAGGTGGGCTAGCCCGAGACTCGGGGGAAAACGTCGGTGCTATCAGGGATGCGTGTCTCGCGTCCTGGGATAGCAGATGGATTGACACCACTCGCTGCTTTGCTACAGTGGTGTCGAACCATATCAACAAGCACAACAATAAATAATTACACAAGGCTGCTCGCGGCACAGCTACAGCAGTCCACAGAGAACACACCGCAAAAGGCGCGACTTCAGTGACACCCTTTGGCGACGGGACAACATGTACGTCAGCCAAAGAGCCTCGACAAAACACTTCCCTCTTTGGCTTCAACGATAGGAGCAGAGCATTGACACGGTATTCCAAAGTTCAGCGGCCTGTTGAGCAGAAGGATTTTCGTGGCGATTTTAGCGCCACTAATGACACCACCGGCCAATTTAGCGGCTATCTCAGCACTTTCGGGACGGTAGACCTGCAAGGGGATCGGGTGATGCGCGGGGCGTTCAAAAAGACGATCCAGGATGCGACGGCCAGGCGTGAGCAGCAGGGGCTCGACTACTTGTTTCCTGTCACCTTCGGACATAACCTTGATGCGCTTCCAGCCGGCGGCATCATCTCAGCACGAGAAGATGCGCATGGGCTGCTGGTCTCCGGCCAGCTCAACATGGGGACACAGGCAGGCGTCGAGCTGTATAACACGATGAAGGCCAAAATGATTGACCGCATGAGCATCGGTTATCGCACGATAAAAGCGGACTACACCCGCGAAAATGGGCAATCCGTGCGTGAATTGATGGAAATCGCGCTGGTCGAGGCGGCGATTGTGAACACACCCGCAAATCCCGATGCGCGTGTACTTTCTGTGAAGGCGCAAGGAGGCTATGCCATGCCAGGCAAGGATTTTGCGACGAACTATCATGACGAACAACTGGATGATTGGGCCTGCGCCGACTGGTACGATCTTAGCGGCGCGCTTCAGCAGTCCGTACAAGAGTGCTTCAGCAGTGGCGGCGACCCGATGGCTGCGCTTGAGTCAGACGTGATACCGGCCTTCCTATCCGCACTCAGGGCCTACGTAGCAGAAGGTGTGTCGCTCGGGTATGTGCCAGACCCGGACGAACAGATGTATCCATCGATGATGTCGGCCGGCACTGGCTATGATGAGAAAGCAGGCAGGACGCTATCAGCTCGTACCAGGGCGGCCTTATCCACCATCGCGAATGGCATCAGCGGACACGTCTCCAACATTCAAGCCACTGTGGAAAAAGAGAGGGCTGCATCCCTGCAAGGATTTCCGCTGTACGGCTCTGCATCGGCCCGTCCCGAGCTTTCCCGCAAGGCCATGATGGAAAGCAGCCACACCGCCATAGGGGCCGCCACCAGCGGCATTATGACCCATGTGAGGAGCTTGAAAAGCATGGCATACGAAGCGAGACGACAAAACGATCTGAGAGGCTGGCCGATTGTGCGATCGCGCAGCTCCGCCGATCTTGATCTGGAAGAGAAGCTTGCTATTCGCGCAATGACGGCTGAGCTGCGCGAAACGACCGAGAGCATGGAACGAGACCGCGATCCCGCGGTCCAACATTTGCGCGATTTGCGCGAGTCCTTGCCCAGCAGTCGAGATGGCGGACCGACGACCCAGCAGAGGCTGGAAGGGATGCAAGCGAACCTGGCGGTTGACCTGGCCCTGAAGGCGCTGCTGGACGCAGACGCGTGATGCGCAAATAGTCTCGGTCGGTCTCTCCTTTCTTCCCGCATAGCCGTCAGCGCAGCAGGGGTAGCGGCCTGGTGCTGGCGGCTCGACAAGCGGTGCGCGCTGCTGTATGATAGCAAGGCCCCTGGATGGTACAGGGGCTTTTTGCTGCCTTATTCACGTTTCGCGTGCCGTAGCGTGAACAAGAATTGCCGCTCGCATGGCTGCCCGCGCCGTCTCACATCCATTCTTGCTTACAAAGCACATCCATTGAAAGTTGCACAAGAGGGGCCGCTCGATTTTGGCACAGTGCCGCCGCTTGCACTGTGGCCCCGTGAGGGGGGCCGTCGAGATGAATTGTGCGCTCCAGCAGGTGTTGCAACCTCACTTTTTGGAAATATTTCTAAAAGGTCTGTGCGTGTGCCGTCGAGATGAATTGTGCGCTCCAGCAGGTGTTGCAACGGTTATAATATCGCTCTTGATATTCCCCCTTGCCTCTGGTGTAAACACCTGTCGAGCAGTCACCTCTATTGCAACTGGCTCCCCCGACTGCAATAGGGCATCTCAGCAATGCGCCAATTATGGCTCTCAGATGACCGCCACATAGCCGTATAGGGCAGTCGTCTTGTCATTGGCTTACCCGCTTGCCTTGCCCTCTGTTGAGGCTCTCATTGCATTTCCTTGCATTTTGTTCCATTTCAGTGTATGCTAAATAGAAATGTACGCATGAGGGCACAGATGAGCGTCAAGTTCTATACAATCGAGGAAGTAGCGGCCATTCTGAGGGTAAATCCTGCAAAGGTGCGTCAGTTAATAGCTGCTGGAGAAATTCGTGCTACCAAAGTTGGGAAGCAATATCGCATCAGTGAAGAGGCATTGCAGGAATATATAGAGCGTAACACGTAGGTCTGCCGCCGGTGCCAGGAGGTCGATTCCTAGCACCGGCTAACCAACAACACGAACCGGAGTTCGCATACTGGCTGAATCTATAACGAGCCAGTATGCTGAGTGTGAGGGGTTTCTATGGCAACGCAAATACTTTCAACGCTGGCCACGGCGCTTTGTCTGTTTGTCGGATGGAAGGTCTACCGTCGGTATCAACGCAATCGGAAAGCGATAGCCGACGAGCGGGAGCGGGAGCACATCGCAAAGAAAGAGAAGCAGCTCGAGCTCGACAAACAGCAAGCTATCGTTGACTGGCATCGGGTGACGACACAAGCTCTCCAAGCGGCAATTCTGCGCGACCACCACTATACCGTGAGGCCCGATGGGACACTCATCGTCGCGCATCCAGCCCGCCCGCCGGTGCAGGTCACTGAGGTCGCACAGCAGCAGCAGCAGATAGCCGAGCCTGTCTTACCAGGCGTGTGCACACTGAGCGATGTGCTGCAAGAGTTCACCCCGTCTGTCAATCAGATATTCCTCTCCTACCTGCCAGGAGCAAAGATGATAGCACCGCCAGTCACCGATTTATGCCACGTGGCGAACGCGGGCGCAACAGGCGAAGGGAAGAGCGTCAGCATTCGCTTGATTATCGCGCAACTCTGCTATGTTGGCGCGCGCGTCGTGCTGCTTAACCCTCACTATACCAGCTACGATAGAAGGTCACGTGAGGACTGGACGCCTATTGAGAACAGACTATACAAGTCTCCAGTACGAGCGTTCGGTGACATCAAACAATGGCTACAGTGGGCGGCAGAAGTCGAATTGCGGAAGCGGCTTGATCTGTACGCGCGCTCCCGTCCGTGGGGAGGCCCGCTCTTTATCGTCGTGGAGGAATTGCCAGCAATCACCCGACACATACCAGAGGCGATGGGATGGCTGTCAGACATCTTGCGTGAGGGTCGCAAGGTTGAACTGTTTCTCATCACAGCGGCTCAAGATATGCTCGTGAAGACGTTGGGCAGTAGTGGAGGCGCTATTCGTGACTGTTTCCGAACGGCTATCTATGTGGGAGGTGATGCGACCACCGCGCGTGTGTTACTGGATGTGAAGGGAACGGTTGATGATGGGAGTTTGGGTAAGGGTGTTGTGATGCTTCGGAGTAGTCAGAATAAGCAGGCATCCCTTGCACGTGTGCCCTATGTGGATAACGAGTCGCTATACACACTACTTGGCCCGTCCACATTTCAGCATTCCAACATCGTTGATTCGACTGCCGACCAGGCGGAAGATTTTCCTTCCGGGGCTTCTTCCAACCTCAGCAACGGAAGAGGGCCGGAAGACAGCGGGGAAGTGCCTGGAAGGACATTTGATACCGGGGATGATCTGAGCGTAAAACAGGCGCTGCGAGACATCGGGAAGAGACTCAAGAATGGTGAGGATCGTGCCAAAATCCTACAGTCCTATGGTGCTACCAGTGGCCGCGCTAATCAAGAAATTGGCGCGGTGATCGACGCGATGATAGAGCAAATAGAAAGTGAGACAAACTAATGGGATGGTTCAGTAAAAAAGAAGAGCAGACCGTCACGGTCGCAAACGATCAGCTCGACCAAAAACAAGCGCAATTGGAACAAGCCGGTTTTGATGTCACTGGAGAGAAGACGGTGAAGGGCAACAAAACAGAGATATCGTATCGTCAGGACCCGGACTCGTATTATTGTGGGCTTTGCGGCAAAAGCCGACCAATTGGGCATTTTCCACACTGAAGAAAGTGAGCAACAAGCATGACCAACACAACCACTGTCAGGGTCCATTTTATCGATGGACATACCGCTATCGTCCCAGCTAAGAATATCAGGCACGTGGGCGACGAAGGTGCACAATCGGGCGTGGCACTCGTGGATGGGAAAGAGATTCGCATCTACTTGCGTGTCGAGTGGGGTTGGACGTGGGAAGAGCAGGAAGCACTCGCCGGGGACGACTACTATGATGAGGTCAGACTCCGCAAAGAGATGGAAGACGCAGAGCAGGAAGATAGCCCAGGCTACGAAGAACTGGGTGATGAGGAAATCAGCCGACAAGAGGAATATCTGAGGAAGGCGGGCTATCCCATTGACACGGCTATCAATCTTGGCGCGCCGTCCGTCGCCCAGGCCGAGCCACAAGAGCCGGTGCTGGTGCCTTGCCCCTACTGCATCCCTGGTACGATGCACTACAAATACCAGCTCGACTTGTGCCCAAATAATCCCTACAAACAGCGATAGACAGCAAGAAAAAGCCCCGGTATCCAAGGACGCCGGGGCTTTTTCTTGCGTAAAATGCTTGTGTAACTTGTCAGTTACCGTATTCAATCTTACGTTAATTCACTCAATCCCAAAGCTAGAAGCCAGCGGGCGCGCATAGGGGTTCTCGCTGGAATGCAGCCGTTGCATGTAAACCGATGTAGTCGCCAGCGAATTATGCCCAAGTCGGCTCCCGATATCCGACAATTTCGCGCCAACCTTCTCGCTGTTCAGTGCGAAGGTGTGCCTGGTGGTATGGATTTTGTACGAGCCTAAATGCCGATACCAGATTTTTCGCAGCGCTGAGCCATGCATCACCTGGCCTGCCCGATTGTGCGCACAAATTAGCCATATTGGGCTATCATCCTTCATTTCGCCCAGGCGATCACCAAAGGCCGCTTGCAGGTAGGCAACGATAGCCGCGGTTGTACCCGGCGTCAACTCGTCGCGCATCACTTTTGCACCTTTGCACCTGCGCCAGGTCACTATGGCAATGTTGCCCGTGAAGCGGAAATCTCCGAATTGAAGCGCGGCCAGCTCTGCCTTGCGCCTGCCAGTTGTCAGCGCCAACGAGAGCAACGCATAATCTCTCAGTCCGATCAATTCTGAGCGATCAATGCGAGCAAGGCGCGTTTGCACGTCGGACGACTCAAGCGGCTGCGCGTAGTCCTGGCTTTCCATTGAGCGCCTGTCAACAAGCTTCATCGGATTGCGCTCCAGCGCGTTGTGTCGCATGGCATACTCAAAAAAACTCGATAGGACCGTGACCTTCAAATTGAACGTGCTCCCTGTCACGCTCTCGCGGCCTACGCCCTTGCCCTGAGCGGCCCACCCTTGCGCAAGCATCGCAACCAGTGCCGGGTCACCGTCGAGGTCGGTTCCTGCCTTGTGTAAAATCTCACGAAATTTCGTGAGGACGTCTGTATATTTGAACAGTGTTTCCGCGCTCTGACTTTTCCCAAATTTTGCATGTAACCAGCCTGAGACGCATTGCTCCAGCGAAGGTTGCCATG
>Ga0137381_10001975_pt1 | contig 14072 bp, 15 predicted proteins | sample SagtaG_16_FD_104808 | JGI IMG/M metagenome (GOLD analysis project Ga0137381, IMG submission 104808) | Vadose zone soil microbial communities from Sagehorn Ranch, Mendocino, California, USA - Sage2_L_115_16 metaG | ecosystem: Environmental > Terrestrial > Soil > Vadose zone | place: USA... | reverse complement strand
GCGCCGATGCCTGCGGAGCTGATGTCAGACATTCCGGGTCCTCCCGGGTGCGGTCGGCCGTGAAACAGGAACCCCGGCCCGTGAGGGCCGGAATCCCCGTCCTTCAGGGCGGGGAGTAGTCAACCGTCGGTCCGCTCCCATCCGACGATCTCGCCGGCCGGGTGCCGGGCGAAGTCGGGCAACATGGTCAGCGCCTGCTCCTCACCACCCGGGGTGTAGGTGACGATCAGCCGAAGCGTCCGCCAGCCGGTGTTCATGGTGGAGTGCAGTGTCCCCATCGGGATATAGACCGTGTCGCCCTCGGTGATCGGGAACTCCTCGTCCCCGACAGTCTGGGTGCCTGTCCCGGAGATCACGTAGATCAGTTCGTCGGCGTGCTCGTGCAGGTGCCGGGAGTGTCCCTGGCCGGGATTGACGATCACCTCGCCCTGGGAGTTGGCCGCTCCGGGGATCGTCACCGGGGACACGAACCACTTCATTGTCCCCCAGTCCAAGCTGAACGTCTCTACCTCTGCGGGCTTGATGTGCGTCACGGTCATGTCTGGTCCTCCTCCTCCTTCGATCAGCCGATGGACAGTTCGGTGAACGCGCGCACCTGGTCGGTGAGCGCACGCTCGACAGGCAGCCGCTCCATCGACGAGGCGCCAAAGAAGCCGCAGACTCCGGTGGTGCGCGCGAGCACGTAACCCGCATCCTCGGGCTCGGCGATCGGGCCGCCGTGGCAGAGCACCAGGAGATCCGGATTGACCGCAACCGCTGCATCTCGCATGGCTTGCACGCGGCCGACCGCTTCGTCCAGAGTCAGCGCGGTCTGCGCCCCGATCGTGCCTGAGGTGGTCAGCCCCATGTGCGAGACCAGGACGTCGGCGCCGGCGCGCGCCATCTGCTCGGCCTGCCCCGGGTCAAATACGTACGGGCAGGTAACCAGCCCGCGCTCCGCGGCCAGCCGGATCATCTCGACCTCGGCGTCGAAGCTCATTCCGGTCTCTTCCAGGTTCTGCCGGAACATGCCGTCGATGAGTCCGACCGTGGGGAAGTTCTGCACCCCGGCGAAGCCGATCATGGCCAGCTCGTCCAGGAAGCGGGGCATCAGCCGGAACGGGTCAGTGCCGCACACGCCGGCCAGCACCGGCGCCTCCCGTACCACCGGGAGTACCTCGCCGGCCATCTCCACCACGATCGCGTTCGCGTCCCCGTAAGGCATCAGCCCGGCCAGCGACCCGCGCCCGGCCATCCGGTACCGGCCCGAGTTGTAGATGATGATCAGGTCCGCGCCGCCGGCCTCGGCGCACTTAGCGGACAGCCCGGTCCCCGCCCCCGCGCCGATGACTGGCCTTCCTTCCTTAGCCTTGGCCCGCAGCCGGGCCATCAGCTCGTCGCGTCCCATGCTCAGCTCCCGTCGGTGATCATCTGGTGCAGCCGGTCGGCCATCGCGGTGGCGAACGCCGGGTCGTTGATGTGCGCGCCGATCCGGCGCAGCGTCCGCCCGGCCGCGGTCAGCTCGCGGTCCAGCGCCTCGCGGCAGGCCTCGTCGGCGGCCGGGTCGCGGAACGGCTGCCCGTCCGCGTCCAGCGCGCTGACCCCGCGGTCCGGCCAGAACACCTCGGTCGGCCCGGTCGCGGCAGCCGCCTTCCGGCCGATCCTGCCGCCCAGCTCGGCCATCTCCTCCGCCGTGGTCCGCATCAGGGTGACGGTCGGGTTGTGCTCGAAAAATAGCCGCCCGCTGAACTGATCCGGCACCGTCGAAGGGGGACCGAAGTTCACCATGTCCAGTGCGCCCGGCGCGATCACCTGCGGCAGCCCGGCAGCGCCGGCCGCTGTGAGCCGGCCCGGCCCGGCCGAGAGCACGCCGCCTACCAGGTCGTCGGCCAATTCGGTCGTGGTCAAGTCCAGTACCCCGCTGACCAGCCGCTCCTCGGCCAGCGCCTCAAGCGCCCGGCCGCCGGCCCCGGTGGCGTGGAAAACCAGCACCTCGTAGCCGAGTTCGGCCAGCCGGGCCCGCGCGGCCTCCACCGCCGGGGTGGTCACGCCGAACATGCTCGCCGCGACCAGCGGGCGGTCGTCGGCGGCCGGCGCAGCCTGCTCCCTGGCCGCGACCATGCCGGCCATGGCCGCCGCCGCGTTGCCGAGGACCAGCCGGGAGATCCGGTTGATACCGGCCACATCCACCACCGAGTACATGATGCAGACATCCTTGGCCCCCATGTACGGCGACACGTCACCGGAGGCCATGGTGGACACGAGCAGCTTGGGTAGCCCCACCGGCAGTGCCGCCATGACCTGCGCCGCGATCGACGAACCCCCGAACCGCCGGCCGCCAGTACCCCGCCTACCCGGTCCTGCGCGACCAGGTCCGCGATCACCGAGGCCGCGCCGCGGCCCATCGCAGTCACCGCCCGGCCGCGGTCCGCGGCCTCGCGCAGCTCGGCCCGGGTGGTCCCGGCTGCGGCCGCGACCGCCTCACCGTCAATGTCCGGGGTCAGTCCGTTCGGCTCGCCGGTGCCGACGTCGACCGTGATTACCTCGGCGCCGGCCGCGCGCAACCGGTCGGCTAGGAACGCGAAGTCCTGGCCCTTGGTGTCCAGGGTCCCGACCAGAGCGACCGCCACCATGCTCAGTTCACCTCCCGCACCGGGGATGAGGCCGCTACACGTCCACGCCGTACTCCGGCACTGTGTCACGCAGCACCGCCATCGCGCTGAAGGGAGGGCAGGTCGTCCTCGGCCTCGATCGCGGGGTGGCGCCGGGGCGGGCGGGGGGTCCAGGGCGGGAACTCGCGTGTCCTTGGGAGGGGGATGGCCTCCAGGGGGCGGGTAGCCGCGCTGACGCTGTCCCCGGTCAGGCCGCTCAGGTAGCCGCGCAGGTCCGGGAGGTGGATCCCGGTGCTGCGGCGGTCGGCGTCCCACAGGTCGGCGAGCTGGTCGGCCGCCTTGTTGATCTGGCCGGTGACGGCGCGCTTTTCCGCCTCGGTCTGGTCCTTGGCGCGCCTGGCCGCCTTGGGCAGCCGGTTCATCCCCAGGATGGACGGAAGCGCGACAATGACGGCCGGAATCATCAGCTCCGGGGGAGCGGCCGGGATGAACGTGGCGCCGCCCAGCCCGACGGCGGTGGCGAGCCCGCTGGGGCAGCCCCACTTCCTGAGCCACCGGAGCGTGCCCTGGCGCCGGTCGGCGTCTTTCTGGATCTGGGCGCAGATCTTCCCCGCTTGCTCCTCGGCTTGGGCACGCAGCGCCGGCCGGGTGGTGCTTGCCTCATTGTCGCAGGCGAACCGGCACTCCCACGGCGGCTCCCCGACGGTGATCTCGACGGTGCCGGCACTGGGGAGGTCGTCGCGCAGCTCGTCTGCCGCCGTGACGATGAGGCTCTGGCTCAGCATGATCGCCAGAAGCTCGGTCACGGTCGGGGCCGGCGGCTGGCCGTCATCGGGCGCCGGGAGAGCCGCCTGGCTTACCATACCCACGATGTTCAGCGTCGTCTTGCGTGCTTCCTCGTCGGCGACGACCATCGCCCGCGCGGCGTTGAGGTCCCCCTTGGCCAGCGTGATGGCCCGGTTCTCGCGCACCGCGCTGAGGAGTTGCTCCTCTTCGGGGTTCTCGGTGCGGGCCAGCTTACTGAGCAGGACGGCGAGGTCCGCCCGGACCTCGTCCGACACGGACGCGCCCGTCTCGAAGCGCTGCCGGAAGTACCGGGAGGCCTGCTCGATGGCCTGGCTGGCCTCATGCCGGGGAGACAGAACCTTCCAGGCCTCCTCGTTAGCGGCGAGCAGCGAGAAATCCGGGTGTTCCCCGTACCGCGCGCCCAGGCTGAGCAGCCGCCGCTTCCACTCGCTGACCGCGGCGTCGAAGATGTCCTGGCGGGCACGCTCCTCGGCGTACCACTCGCCCAACTGCTTCACCAGCCGCGGCGCCGCGCCGCCGCCAAGCGCGTTTCCGGTCGCGGCGTCGATGACGACCTGGAAGTGGCGGGGCAGGTTCACCGGCGTGAGCCGGGACAGATAGGCGGCGAGCCATTCCTGCAGGACCTCGTCGCGGTCCTGGTCACGCAGCAGGAGCGCCATGAACAGGGACGTCTTCTCGTAGTCCAGGGCCAGCGCGTAGCCGAGGGCCTCGTGGTGCTGCCGCGGGTTGTCGTTGAGCCAGGCGGCGACCGCGAGGGTCGCCTGCGCCACCCAGTAGCGGGGCGTCTGGATCGCGAGCCGCTCGGTGACGTCCAGGATGACGGACCGGTTGATATGGCCGCTGGCGACCACGTCGATGATGCTCGCCGCCATGTTGCGAGCCTCCTCGTACCGGCCGAACTTCGCCTGCCACTGCCGCTCGGCGACGGCGAGCTCGCTATAGGCGGTCGCCACGATGCGATCCCGCTCGTACATCTCGCGCAGGCTGTTCAGCGAGTCCTGCGTCGCCTCCTGCTTGCGCGCCAGGTCGTCCAAGGCGGGCGGCACGGTCTCCTCGATCCGGCGCAGCCGGTCGCTAAGCCCGGAGACCCTGCTGACCTGGCGCTGCAAGTCCGAGATCTCCGACTTGACGCTCCTTATCTCCGAGCGGAAGCCCGATATCTCCGATGGGGGATCACCGGTCAAGTGACTGCCTCCAAGGTGGGGAGGGGCACGCGGGTCAGGCCGGCCGCCTGCCAGATCAGCCCGCCGCTCTCGCCGAGGCCGCGCCAGGTCCCGTCGGGGGACACTACGGCCGCCGCCCCGGGCAGGAGCACGGCCCTGGCCGAGCGGGTGGCCAGGTCCCAGATGCGCGCGGTCCCGTCCCGGCTCCCCGTGGCCAGGAAACGGCCGCTGATGTCGAAGCTCATCGCGGTGATCCCGTGTACGTGGCCGGCCAGCACGGGGGCGTCCGCCCAGTCGGGCAGCGTCCCCCGTGTGCCTGCCTCGTACAGCCGGACGGTGCCGTCGGCGCAGCCGGCCGCGAGCGTCGTGCCGGACGGACTCGCGGCCAGGACCGTGGCGCGGTATCCGAGCGGGAAGTGGCACGCCGCTTCCTTACCGGTGGTCAGGTCCCAGGTCCGGATAGTCTCGTCGTCGCCGGCCGACACCAGCAGGCCGGGACGCGGGCCGAACGCGACCGTGAGGACCGCGCCCTTGTGACCGGTCAGCTCCCACAGCAGCCTCCTGTCCTCCCAGACGGTGACGACCGTCTCCGCCCACGCGGCCGCGACCCGCCTGCCGTCACGGTCAGCCGCGACCGCCCGGGCGCGCCCGGTCCGCCCCGGCAGGATCCCAGCCAGCGTCCCGTCCGCCCCGTTCCAGATCCGCACCGCGTCCCCGACGGTCGCCAGCCGCGTCCCGTCTGCCCGGAAGGCCACGCACTGCGCAGGCTCGGGGGAGTCCGCAGCCCAGCCCGGCTCGAGCGACCCGTTCACCGCGTTAAAGGACCTCAGCCTGCAACGCCTGTCGCTGACCACCAGCCGAGCGCCGTCTGGGGAGGCGGCAAGAGCGGTCACCGGACTGCCTGCAGCCATGATCACATCCATGGCGTGCCGGGAGGTGTGCCACAGGCGAAGCGAGCCGTCGCTGCCGCCCAGCGCGAGCATCCCGGAGCCGGTGAACGCGACGCCGGTGATGATCAGGTCGGTCCCGTCCAGGACGCGCGGGCCCGCGGGGTGGTCAAGGCCGGCGAGGTACAGGCGGCCCCTGGCATCATCGATCATCGCCGCGAAGCCGCCATCGGGGCTGAGCGCGGCCGCCCGGAGCGGAACATCCGCGATCCCGGTGCCCTCCGCCGCGGCACCGTCGGGCCAGCCGTGCGGGCCGGCCGGGCCGGCGCTGAGCCAGCGATCACGCGCGTCATCCCAGGCCAGTGCCAGCACCCGCCCGGAATGCGGCCGGCTCGCATCCGGCAGTGTGCCGGGCGGGCCGACCCATGCCGTTTCCAGCGGCACTGCGCCGAATGACGCGGCCTCAGGTGCCGCGTTCACGGGTGCGACATCCGCGAGCTCCGCCAGGTCCCAGACGCGGACCTTGCCGTCCTCGTCGCCGGTGGCCAGCCGCCAGCCCGCGCCGTCGAACGCCAGAGCCGTCACCTCGGCGGGGCACGGCAGCCCGGCGGCAAGCACCGGCTCGCTCGGGTCAGCCGCATCCCAGAGCAGGAGCCGGCCCTCAACGCTGGCCGCCAGCCAGGTGCCGGAGGGGTCGAGGGCGAGGCAGCGGACCCGGACTTCCGGGCCGGTGAGGCCGGGAACGATCCCGGGCAGGTAGGGGCAGGCGGCCCCGGCCGCGACGTCCCAGGCCGTGACGCGCCCGTCGTCCGTCGCGACAATCAGCAGGTTACCGGGGCCGGCGGCCATGGCGCGCACCCGTGCCCCGGCGGACCAGGACCGCACCGGCAGGCCGGACCCGGCCAGCCACGCCGTGATGATCCCGTCCCCGTTCGCGGAGGCGAGCCAGCGGCCATCCGCGCCGGCCGTGACCAGCCGCCATCCGCAGCGCGCGGGCCGCACCTGCACCCGGGACGGCACGGGCTGCGGGAAGAGAGCCGGAGTCCCCGCGGGCCGGGGAACTGGGACGCGGCGGACTGAGGCACGGCGCACCAGGGCGCCACGCCTGACCGCAGCGCGCACGAGGCCAGGTCTCGCCGGAGCCTGGGCTACGGGTACAGGGATTGCGAGGGCCGGGCTCTGCGGGACTGAGCGGGCCGGATCCGGAAGGGCGGCGGCTACGGGGACAGCGGCTTCGCCGGCGTCAGCAGCGGCGCGAGGGGGCGGGCCGGGAGAAGCAGACGGGCGCGTCCTGGACAGATAAGTGAGAAGGGCGGAGGCGGTGGGGCGGCTGGCCGGGTCCTTAGCCAGGCAGGCGGTGATGATGTCGAGCAGGGGGCCGGTGAGGGGGCGCAGGTCGGAGGGCTTGTTGACGATGGCGTAACTGGTCGCGGTGAAGGTGCGGGCGTCGAACGGGGCACGGCCGGCCGCGGCGAAGGCGACCACGCTGCCGAGAGAGAAGATGTCGCTGGCAGGGCCAACAGGGCTGCCGTCGAGCTGCTCAGGGGACAGGAACGCGGGAGTGCCGACGACGGTCCCGGTGGCGGTCAGCCGAGGATCGCCGGTCGCTCCCGCGGCCTTCGCGATGCCGAAGTCGATGATCCGGGGGCCGTCGTCGGCCATGATGATGTTGAGCGGCTTGAGGTCCCGGTGAACCAGGCCACGGGAGTGAATGTCCTGCAGGCCCTCGGCGAGCGCGGCAGCTAGCTGATGCACCGCCGCCGGGCCGAGGGGGCCATCGCGCTTGACCCTGGCATCCAAGGACGGGCCCGGGATGTACTGCGTGACCATCCACGGCGGGTCCGCGTCCAGGTCGGCGTCGACGACGGCGGCCGTGTGGAAGCCACTGACCAAACGGGCGGCCTCGACCTCGCGCTGGAACCGCGCCCGGAACTCCGGGTCGCTGGCCAGGTCGGGGCGGATCAGCTTGACGGCCACGAGTCGGCCGCTGGGCGATTCCCCCAGGTAGACGATCCCCATCCCGCCGACGGCAAGCCGTTCGACTAGACGGTATGCAGCAACATGGCGTGGATCACTGTCCTGCAGTGATGCCATCGTGCCCCCTGCTACCGGCCTGAAGGGACCTGCGCACCCGCCCCGTTAGGGCGCTGTTTTCATGGTATGCAACCAAGGGCCTAGACAGGTTCCGGTCGTGCCACCGTTGACCATCCACTATCAAAGTGATATCATTTTGATAGTGGACCGGAGCGGCCGGACACCGCAGGTCACAGGAGGCATCCCGATGAACGCATCCAATGACAACACCGCTCCGAAAGGCCTGCGCGGGTGGTGGACATCTCCCCCGCGAGCGGGCATGCGACGCATAATCTCGCCATGGGAGTACCGCCACCTCCGTGCCTCGGCAAGCGTGCGCATTGCCGGTGGTATCGTCCTGGCCGGCCTTGGCGTCGTTACGCTCTCCTTCGGTGGGAACGACTGGAAGACGTACGGGTGGACGATGGCGTTCCTGGCGGCGGCGGCGGCAAACTTGGCGTTCGCCTATTGGGAGCTGAGTATCGCTGGCTCCGCAGCTGCCCGATGACAGCCAGAAGATTCCTGCGGCCTGGATGATCCGGCGGTTCAGGTGCGGCGTGCGGCCCACACTGTGCGCTTAGTGCGTACCGTCAGGTCGTCGTGGCGCAGGATGCTGTGGGGGCTGTCAGTGTCGAGCAGCTGGTCGAGCGCCGTGAGGTCTTCTGCTGTCAGGACTTGGTCGACGCTGCCGCGCATGCGGCGCAGGCTGCTGAGTGCGTAGCAACCGACGGCCTCGGTGTGGGGCGGGCCGATGTTCACGGTGATGGTGCGTTCGCCCTCGATGGTGAAGCCGGCGGCGGTCAGCCTGGGTCCCCAGTCGGCGCCGCGGTGGGGCATGTGCTCGGCGTGATGCTGGTCGAGTGCGGCGTGGCAGCGTTCCTCGAGGCCCGGACACCCTTCTGGGGCATCTTCGCGCAGGAACCGCGGGAAGCCAGCCAGCTCGACGACGGCAAACAGGCCGCCCGGCGCGAGTGTGTCGTGGACCTGGCGCAGCGTGCGATCGGGGTCGGCCATGTGATGCATGGAGGCTGAAGCCCACACCAGTTCCGGCGTGCCGAGGTCGGGCCAGGCCGCGTCGAGGTCGGCCCGGACGGTGTGCACCCGGTTGGCCAGACGTTCTGCCTTGGACTTCTCCAGCAGGCGGTGCAGGTGGCTGGCCGAGGTGTCGACGGCGGTCACCTCGGCCTCGGGAAACCGCTTGAGTAGTGCGAACGTGCCGGCCCCGGTCCCGCAGCCCAGGTCCACGATGTGGCGGGGGCTGGCTGTGACGGGCAGCCATGCGCTGATTGAGGCGATGTGCTCGGCGAGCACTTCCGCGTCCAGGTCGAGGATCTCGGCCTGGCCGTCGGCGTCGTGATCCGGTCCGGGCTGGTGGACCGAGTGCGCGCCGTGGTCGTGCGCTGCGGGCGCGGAATCATGTGTCATGCCGCCCACGCTAAGAGGATCATGACCGTGGGGCACGGCCGCTTCCTGAAAGAGCAAGACGATGGCCGCCTGGCCTGCTGGTTGCGCAAGCGCCCTTTGGCCTGCGGCGGAGGAGCCGATGCATGCCGCTCGCATCACTGCGCCGGGCGCGGGTCCCCGTTGCCGTCGTTGCGTTGGTGGCCGCGGCGGGCGTCGCGGTCGAAGATGCCCAGGATCTCGCACGGTCCGCCCTCGGCCCCGATGGCGTGCGGCAGCATCGTGGGGAACTCGGCGGCTTGGTTGGTCTCCACGCGAAAGCGCCGGTTGCCCAGCAGCAGGACCGCCGTGCCGGAGAGAACGACGAGCCATTCGCGGCCCGGATGGGCGCGCATGCGCGAGGGGCTGTCGGGGGGAGGCTTCGTCATGCGCTGGCGCACGACCGTCATGCCCGGATCCGCGCGGATGGGCCACCGCATCAACTGGTGGGCCGCATCGATCATCGGGCTGGAGACGACGTTGTCGGTGGCGGTCTCGACCAGCTGGTCGAGCGAGGTGTCCAGGGCTCGGGCGAGGGTGACGAGCTGGTCCAGCGCGAGGCGGCGCTGGCCGTTCTCGATACGGCTGAGCGTGGAAGGACTGAGCTTGGCGCGGGTGGCCAGCTCGTCCAGGGACCAGCCCTGCGCCACGCGCAGAGCGCGGATCCGTTTGCGTACGAGGCTGTCGAGCTCACCATTGTCTTGCGTCATAGGCAACATCGTATGCCCTTTGCGCAAAGCCCGCTTAGTGTGAACGCGTAGGGGCCGTCCCGGGCCGGCTCACCGTGAGGAAGGTACGCCCATGCCTGTGACTGCTGAGTACGCAACCGACGCGCTGCCTGGTGAGACCGTTGACGCCGTGGTGATCGGCGGTGGCGCCGCGGGCTTGAACGGTGCGCTGATGCTCGCCCGCTCCCGCCGGTCGGTCGTTGTGATCGACAGCGGCACTCCCCGCAACGCACCTGCCGAGGGCGTGCACGGCCTGCTTGGCCTGGACGGCACGCCGCCGGCCGAGCTGCTGCGCGCCGGCCGGGAGGAGGTGCGCCGCTATGGCGGCCAGGTCGTGACCGGAGAGGTGACCTCCGCGGCCCCGACCGCCCCGAGCCCCGAGGACGATCCGCGCTTCACTGTCACCCTGGCCGACGGCAGCACCCTGAAGTCGCGCCGCCTGCTGATCGCCACCGGACTGCGTGACGTCCTGCCCGACGTTCCTGGGCTGGCGCAGCACTGGGGACACAGCGTGGTGCACTGCCCGTATTGCCACGGCTGGGAGGTGCGCGACGAACCCATCGGCATCCTGGCCGTGGGCCCGGCCTCCGTCCACCACGCGCTGCTGTTCCGCCAGTTGACCGAGGATCTGGTCTACTTCACCCGCGGCACCGACCTGGACGAGGACACCCGGGCGCGTTTTGCCGCCCGCAAGATCCGGGTCGTGGACACCCCGGTGACCGCGGCCGAATCCACCGAGGACGGCGGAATCGCGGGCGTGCGCCTGGACGACGGGCAGTTCGTGGCCCGCCGCGTCCTCGCGGTCGCGACCACCATGCAGGCCCGCACCGAGGGCCTGGGCGGACTTGAGCTTGCGATGCAGGACCTGCCGGGCGGCATGGGCCGCCACTTCGTCACCGGCATGGCCGGCACCACCGAGGTCCCGGGTGTGTGGGTGGCGGGCAACGCCACCGACCTGACCGCCCAGGTCGGCGCGTCCGCCGCGGCGGGCGCTCTGGCCGGCGCGCATATGAATGCCGATCTGGCCATCGCTGACACCGATGCGGCCCTCGCTGCCGCGCAGCGCGGCACTGCTGACGCGTGAGTGCCGAGCGCACCTTTGGGCGCGCTCCAAACACGGGGTTCGGTGCTACGCGGACGTGTGCGCGTTGCGCGCCCTCATCGGCCACCTGGGCCCAGCAGGCCCCGTGCACGGCATACGGAATGCGACCACCGAGAAGCCCCTGCGAATGGCTGCCGCTGCGCTAGGCAACGCAGATGCCGGGGACGGCGACCTTCTTGAAGACGTGCGGGGCAGCGACCGTGCCGTCGGGGTAGCGCGCGACGCGGGCCTGGAACTCCGGTGAGCTGAAGGCCCGTCCCAGCGCCCGGGCGGACTCCCAGACGGCGACGTTGACGAAGGTCGCGCTGCCGGCGGTGCCCTGGTGGAGCTGGGTGGAGATGAAGCCGGGTTGCTGCTTCATGAGCGCGGCGTCATCTGTCCACGCCTCGATGAAGCGCGCGGCGTCTTCGGGCGCCACGTTGAACTGGTTGATGAGGACCACCGGGCCGTTGTCCTCCTGGAGCTGCTGCAGGTACGTGACGTGGTCGTCCATCTCACGGAGTGTCATTGCGTTCCTTCCCTCCGGGGCCTGGTCGTTCGTTTGTTTCGAGCCTGTCGCCGAGCTCACGCAGCGCGCGTACCGCGGCCGCGAGGTCTGTGATCTTCAGCCCGGCGGAGAGCTCGTTGATCCAGCGGACCTGCCGCTGGTCGACTGCCGCGTACTTCTGGCTGCCGCGCTCGGTGAGCGCGATCAGCGGTGACCGCCGGTGATCAAGGTTGTCGCAGGCTTCGACCAGCGCCTCGGCGAGCAGCCGGTTGACCGATGCCTGGACTGCCTGCCGGGTCAGGCCCATCCGCCGCGCGATCTGGGGCACCGTGAGCGGCCGCCCGGCCAGCGCCACGGCTCCCAGCACCTGCCAGCGCGCCGGTGTGAGCCTCTCCCGCGCCGCGAGCCGGTTGCCGGCGGCGAGCAGCAGCCCGTTGACGCGGAAGGTCTCCAGGACGACCTCTGTCGCTGCCCCCCCTTCGGCGGTCCGGGTCTGCTGGACGATCATGACAAGAGCTTGTCATATTGGTAAATACTTGTCAAGATGGCTGATTCGGACGAGATCACGGTCGGCGAGCAGCCGCCCACCTGCCTCATCCAGCTCCGGGCACTGGCCCAGGCCGACAGCGACTCCGAGTTCCGCTACGACCGCGAACCCATCGGCACACTCCAGGGCCTGGCTCCCGACCGGGTGGCATTGCTCGGCAGCGTCAGCAAATCCCTGGCCCCCGCCCTGGCGCCTCGGCTGGATCGCCTGCCCGCCGCGACACGCTGGTCCGCGCGCTCCGCACCCACGCCCCCAGCATCCAGCTAGGCGGCCTGGCCGCAGGCTTCCACGCCGTCGCCAGCTTGCCCGCCCACGCCGACGAGGAAACCGTGACATCCCAAGCCCGGGCCCGCTCGATCGCCGCGCTGATCGCGCCGAGCTTACGGCCCGGCCGCGCCAGCGGCCGGAGGGCCTTGACGTCGATCCCGCCCGGGCGCTCCGTGCGAGGATGACCGTGATGGAGTCTTACGTTGAGCGCCCGCCCTTGCCGGGATTGGCGGGGATGGTGCGGACAGTCTGGATCCAGCGCACCGGTGAGGCCGCGTACGTGCAACGGCACCTGCCCACGGGCGGGGTCGAGATCCACTTTCCGATCGGTGGCCATCCCCAGCTGGTTGGTCCGCTGACCGGTCCGGAGATTGAGGTCATTCCGGCGCACACCACCATCGTGGGTGTGCGGTTCCAGCCAGGGACCGCGCCGCCCCTTCCGACGGTGCTCGACGACCTGGTGGACCAGCGCCTGGGCCTGGCGGAGCTGTGGAGAAGTTCAGCGGACCGCCTCGTGGAGGCGATGGCCCGGGCCGGGACGCCCGAGCGGGCGCTCATGTTCTTGCAGGCCCACCTCGTGCAGGAGTTTCGAAGTGCGGTCCGCGTGGATCCGCTGGTGGGCGAAGCCGTGAAGGCGCTGATGCCCTGGCACCCGGTCAACATCGACACCCTGGCCACCCACCTGGCACTCTCCGCGAGCCAACTGCGCCGCCGCTGCCTGCACGCAGTTGGGGTGAGTCCCAAGGTCCTCCAGCGGACGTTGCGGTTCCAGGGCTTCCTCGCGCTGGCTCAGGCCGGCGCCACCGCCTCGGGTCGGCGTGGTGCGGACGGCATGGCGGGACTGGCGGTTGACGCGGGGTACGCCGACCAAGCACACCTCAGCCGAGAATGCCTCCGCCTGACTGGCCTCACCCCGCGCCAGCTCCTCGCCGGCAGCATCGGCGGCAGCATCGACCGGTGCAGCTGTGGCCATGACCACTCCGCCTCCTATAAGCCCTTCCTTGCGACCCGTAGCAGGCCGCCACTACCAGTCTGACCCTGCTCGATTCGTTCAAGACCCGTCGTCACGCCGCTCATAGTTTTGAACTCGTGCCCGACCTGGCCGATTCTTCGGCTTCCCCAAGCCATCTAATCAACAGCGAAGGAGAGACATGAGCAAGGTCTTCAGCGCCCACGCCGTCTCGGTCGACGGCTATATCAGTGGTCGCACCCCCGACGGCGACGAGGAGTTCGGATGCGGTCTCGGTGACGCGCCCATGCTCTTCGACTGGTACATGAACGGGGACACGCCGAGCCAGGTGTTCGACGGATTCAAGCTGAGTGAGCCGAGCGCCCGGTTCTTCGACGCCATCGCGGCACGAGTGGGGGCGGCTGTAGCGGGGCGCACCACCTACGAGCACTCCGGCCATTGGGGAGGCGGCGGCCCGCACCCGACGGCGCGACTCTTCGTCCTCAGCCACCGGCCCGCGCCCGAGATCAGCGAGGCGCAGACGCTCGTCACCACCGGCATCGAGGACGCGGTCGCGGCGGCACGCGAGGCCGCCGGGGGCAAGGACGTCGCCCTCATGGGTGGCGGCGTGCTGACCTCCGCGCTGGAAGCGGGCCTCGTCGACGAGGTGATCCTCCACCAGGTGCCCGTCCTGCTGGGCGCCGGTCGCAGCTTCTTCCATGAGCTCCCGGCGCATGTGCGCCTTCGTCTGCTGGAGGCCATCCCGGCACCCGGCGTGACCCACCTCCATTACGAGGTGGTCCGATGATCCTCGTCACCGGCGGGCTCGGCATGATCGGCGCCCACACCGCCCGCGCGCTCGTCGACCTCGGACACGAGGTCGTCGTCACCGCGCACCGCCGGACCGATGTCCCGTCGTTCCTCGCCGGCCGGGTCACCGTGGAACCCCTCGACGTCACCGACCGGGACGCCTTCCTCGCCCTCGCCGGTCGCCACGACATCAGCGCCATCGTCCACCTCGCCGGCAGCAT